>Ga0316209_1000197_pt1 | contig 122930 bp, 96 predicted proteins | sample 6monopyrite_MG_FD_204945 | JGI IMG/M metagenome (GOLD analysis project Ga0316209, IMG submission 204945) | Microbial mat bacterial communities from mineral coupon in-situ incubated in ocean water Damariscotta River, Maine, United States -... | ecosystem: Environmental > Aquatic > Marine >... | reverse complement strand
CCGTCACCGTGCGTGCCGCGGAACGCGCGACCGTCGGGATGTCCGATGGAGATGACGCGCTCCCACATGCTCCCGGAGAGGTCCATCACGCGGTAGTACGAAGCCCCGAGCGCGATGCGGCGCTTGTCGTCCAGCAGGTCCTCGACCTTCTCGACCTGGAGCGATAGGTCGCGCGACGGAAGCACGACGCGCTCGACGCCGTCGCGGCTCGCAGTCCCCCACGGAAAGTCGCCCGGCATCGGACGCTTCGGACCGCGACAAGCTTTCTCGAACTCGAGCTCCGTCATCGGACGCAGCCCCATCCAGTCCGTGAAGGCAGAGGTGTCGGCCCAAGAGACGAAGTTGCACGGTCGATCTGGCGCAGCCGCGACGAACCTGGCGCCGGAGAGCGTGATCGCGCAGGTCTCGGTCTCCTCGCCCTCGCGAATCTGGTTGCCGCGCTCCGCCCTCGCCGCAGCGGGGAGCGCGTTCAGGAAGCGCACGTACTGTCCCTGCGTCAGCTCGTACTTCATCACGTAGAACGCGCGCGTGCCCTTCGGAAAGTCGGCCGGTATCGGGCCGAGCTGGTCGCCCTGATAGGCGTTGTGATCCTCGGTCCCGTACCAGAGTCCGCCCGGCGTCTTGTTCAGGGCGAGCGCCGCCTCGGAACGAATCGTGAAGGGCCCGTCGGGCTCGCCACTCTTGCCTCTCCGGTGGAGCGCTCCCTTCGACAAGACCTCCGGCGTATCGTCGCCGACCTCAAACGCTCCCGCGGGAATCAGGACCATCTCGAGAGCCCAGGCATGGAGCGTGTTCGCAGTGGGGTCGCGGAGCGCGAGGTCCACGCGAGCCTCGATCGAGCCCTGACTCGCATGCGTTGGGATGATCCAGGCACCGATGCCATCCTCGGAGACTCGAACCTCGACGTGGCGATTGTTGGAGAGCACGCGATGGCCTTCTGCGTCCAGTCGGTGCACGCCTGCTTCGCGAGACCGCAGGACGATCCAGACCGCATCGTGGTTTCGCTCGTCCCGCCAGCTCGCGCTCCACGAGAGATCGACCGTGATCGCACTTCGCTGTCGCGTACCTTTCGAGGCGACCACTTCGGCTCGCAACTCGTCCGCGTGATGCTGGTCACCGACAAGGGCCAGAGCGAACAGGGCAGCTAGGAATCGAAGTGTGCTGAGCATTCCCCGATCATACGGCATCGCCCGACTTCGACCCGCAAGGCACGCCCTCGGTAGAGCGAGTGTCCTTCCGAGTGACTCAGCCGGCGGCGCGGCGGCTCGGCTCGCTGGGCTCACGGCGATCGAGAACGAGCCAGCCTGAACGAGTCAGCTCGGGTCCGAGGTCATTGATGCGTTCGCCGCGAACTTTGAGGACGAAGACATCGCGGTCGTCGGCGCCGGGGTATTGCGTCAGACCGACAAGCTCGAGCCTGAGGAAGTGAACGACCTTGTGAACGGACTTCACGACTTCGGCCTGCGAGCGTTGCACGGTGATGCGCATGGCGTCCGCCTGCTCCGCCGCTCCAGCAAGCGTCCGGAAAATGTCTGACTCCGTAACGACGCCCACGACCTTGCCGCGATCGACGACCGGCACTCCGCCGATCCTCTCGCGCAAGAACACGCCGGCAAGGTCTTCGACGTGGTCGTCGGGGTGTGCGCTGATGATGGCCTCGGAGGCCAGCTGGCCGACACTGCGCTCGACCGCAGCGGCGCCACTCGATGAGTTCAGCTCGGCGACGGAGCCCGGTGTCGCTTTCAGAAGGTCGCGCTCGGTGATGAAGCCGACCAGTGCCCCCTTTTCGTCGAGCAGCGGTGCCCGACGAATCCTGCGCGTCTTCAGAGCGAGCAGTGCGTCGAGAACCGATGTGTCGGGTGGCAGGGAGAAGATCTCCGTGCACATGATATGGCGGACGAGCATGGCAGTGCTCGTTTTCGGCAAGAACGGTGTGCTCGCTGAACCGACAAAGTGCGTAGCGCGGGTTTGCGTCCCCTGGAGGGGAAAATGACGGCTGGCCGCGACTATACTGTCCCCATGAACAACCTCGAATCGCTCCGGTCCATGACTACTGTCGTCGCCGACACGGGCGACATCGACGCCATCGAGCGCGCCAAGCCCCAGGATGCGACGACCAACCCATCGTTGATCCTGAAGAGCGCGCGCGACGATCGCTACTCGAGCATCTTCGACGAGGCCTTGGCTTCGGCGAAGGGCGACGTCGATCGCTTTCAAGACTTGCTCGCCATTGGCTTCGGGCGTCGCATCCTCGAAGTGATTCCCGGTCGCGTATCGACCGAGGTTGCGGCGCGGCTGTCCTATGACACCAAGGCGTCCGTCGCCAAGGGGCGCGAGCTGATTCGGCTGTACGAAGAAGCCGGCGTCCCGCGCGAGCGCATCCTGATCAAGCTCGCCAGCACTTGGGAAGGCATCCAGGCGGCGAAGGAGTTGGAAGCGGAGGGGATTCACTGCAACCTGACCTTGCTGTTCAGCTTTGCGCAGGGAGTTGCGTGCGGCGAAGCGGGTGTGACCTTGATCTCGCCCTTCGTCGGCCGCATCTACGACTGGTACAAGAAGGAGCGCGGGCTCGAGGACATCGCGATCGAGGAGGACCCGGGCGTCGAGTCGGTCACCGAGATCTACAACTACTTCAAGAAGTTCGGGATCAAGACCGAGGTGATGGGCGCCAGCTTCCGGAAGGCCGATCAGGTTGCCGCGCTGGCCGGTTGCGACCTGTTGACGATCGCTCCCAACTTGATCGACGAGCTGGCTGCGCGGGATGGCGAGCTGCCGCGCGCTCTCTCTCCCGAGGCGGCCAGGTCCAGCGACCTCGAACGCCTCGAGCTCGACAGGGCGAGCTTCCTCTGGCACCACAACAGCGATCCGATGGCCGTCGAGAAGCTCGCGCAAGGCATCAACGCCTTCCACACCGACGCGCTGAAGCTCGCGGACTTTGCGACCGAGCGCGTCGGGGTCTGACGGCTCGGAAAGTGGACCCCGAGCGGGGTACGCACAAGTTCAGTTCGCACTCCGCAGATTGCGACTGAATGGGGACTAGGCGCAGGAGAAACCACCCGCGAACACTGGAGTCGTCGGCCGAGGAGTGCGCCGCGCGACCTTCTCCGCCGCCGATCCTGAACGGGAGGACCTTGCCATGAAGCGCAAACAGCACTTCTACTCCATCAACGCTGCGCTCGCATCGGGCGTCATGTACTACGTGCTCGAGCTCAGCAAGTCTGGCCGAACGGCAATCGATTGGGCCGTCATTGGTTTGGTCAGTTGCGCCATTCTGTGGAACCTGATCCAGCTCGGTCTGCGCCTCCACAGCGTGAGCCACATGAACCTCTGGCACCTGTTGCGCACGCTCACCTTCTGGATCGTCGGCCTCTTCAACACCGTGTTACTCCGACCCGAAGACGTGGGCGAGTGGAAGCACACCGCCGGCTGGTTGTTCATCCTGCTCGCGATCGGCGACTCCATCTTCGTGTTCATGAAGGAGCGTCGGTTCGTTGCGGAACGAGCCGTGGATGCTCCGCCGCCTTCGGTCGACGTGGAGCAGTAGAGCAGTCGCGCGAGCTCTCACTGGCATAAGCGGCAAGCTGCTGGGGCAACTACCTCAGATCGCGGGATCTAGCGCTCTCCCCACCTGCCCGATTCGAGGGAGCGGTGGTATGGTCAAGGTCACCTCACCGGCGGACTTCGTGCCGCTTCCTGCCATCCAGAATGGCAGACCGTTCCCACCCTCCGGAACCCCCACCCATGAAACTCAAGCACCTGCTTTCAGCTGGCGTTCTATTCGTTTGTTCCTCGATCGCCGCTGCACAGGGTGCAACGCCTAGCGCAACTCTCTTCGAGTCGGAGCTCTTGCCCGACGAGCAAGTCGAAGAAGTCACGCTGAGTGCGATCGACCTCGACGCCGTTCGCCAAGAAGACATCCAGCGCGAAGGGCAAGGTCTCGCCCCCCGCTACGCGATCCCGAACCTCGTCTCACTGTCGCCGTTCAACTCCGGCTCGCTCGAGCTGGTTGGCGACGACACCCTGGTCTGGAGGTTGCGCGTGCACGCGCCGCTCGCCGCGTCGATCAACCTCGGTTTCGGTCAGTACCGGATGCCCAAAGGTGGTCAGCTCTTCCTGTACTCGCGCGATCGCTCACAGGTGATTCGACCGTTCACGGCGGCTGACAACAAAGCACACGGTGAGCTGTGGTCGCCGCTCATCTTCAGCCAGGAGATGGTCGTCGAGCTCACCCTTCCCGTCGAGCTATTCGACGATGGGCTACTCGGCTTGGAGCTGACGCAAATCGGCTACGGCTATCGCGGCTTCGGCGCGAAGGACGACGGCGCTCAAGAGTCCGGCAGCTGCAACGTAGACGTGGTCTGCCCGGATGGTGACGACTGGCGCCAGGAGATTCCCTCGGTCGCCGTCTACTCGACGGGTGGCTCGACTTTCTGCACGGGCTTTATGGTCAACAACACGGCCAATGACCGCACCCCCTTCTTCATGACCGCCGATCACTGCGGGATCGGCGCGGGCAACGCGGCCTCGCTGGTGGTGTTCTGGAACTTCGAAACCTCGACCTGCGGCGGCACCCCCAACGGCCTCCTCAATCAGTTCCAGACCGGTGCGACGCACCTCGCGAGTCGCACCGCTTCTGACTTCACGCTGGTTTTGCTCGACGACGATCCGAATTCGGCCTGGGGCGTAACCTTCTCCGGTTGGGATCGCAGCGGCGCAGACGCTCCCGGCGCGATCGCCATTCACCACCCGAACACGGACGAGAAAGCGATCAGCTTCGAGAACCAGCCGACGACGACCACGTCCTACCTGGCCAACTCGGTTCCGGGCGATGGCACGCACGTTCGCGTTGAGGACTGGGACACGGGCACCACGGAGCCCGGCTCTTCCGGCTCCCCGCTGTTCGATCCCTCGAACCGCGTCATCGGACAGCTGCACGGCGGCTTCGCGGCCTGCGGCAACAATTCGAGCGACTGGTACGGCAAGTTCTCCGTCTCTTGGGACGCGGGTACGACGCCCTCGACTCGGCTGGCCGACTGGCTCGATCCGATCGGCTCGGGCGCGATGACGGTGGACACGCTCGGCACGGGCCTCTCGGTCTCACCTCTGACGGACGTCGCGCATGACGGTCCCGTAGGTGGCCCGTTCACTTTCGCGTCTACCTTCTACACGCTCAGCAACACGACGGCGACGCCGATCCCCTACTCGGTCTCCCTGACCAACGATAGTGGCTGGGAGCTCGACGGCGGCACGAGCCCGGTGAACGGTGTGCTCGGTGTCGGCGGAAGCGTTCAGGTCGAGGTCACGCTCGGCGCTGCAGCAGCCGCTCTCGCGAGTGGCAACCATGCGGAGACGATCCAGTTCGACGACCTGTCGAACGGGCTGTCGTTCACCGTCGACCACACGCTCGAGGTCGGACGCACGACGATCTACACCTTCGACATGTCGACCGATCCCGGCTGGTCCACGGACGGCGCATGGGCCTTCGGAGTTCCGCTCGGACAGGGCGGTCTCACCAATGGATTCCCGGACCCGACCGCGGGTGCCACGGGAAGCAACGTGTATGGCTACAACCTCGCGGGCGACTACACCGACAACATGCCGGAGCAGCACTTGATCTCGACGGCGGTTAACTGCACCGGCGCGTCTGGGGTCAAGGTTCGCTTCATGCGCTGGCTCAACTCCGACTCGCAGGCCATAGACCATGCCTTCTTCCGCGCAAGCAGCGACGGCGTCAAGTTCGGAAGAGTCTGGTCCAACTCGTCGGTCATCACCGACTCCGGGTGGGTGATGGAGGAGTACGACATCTCCGCCATCGCTGACGGGCAGGCCACTGTCTATCTGCGCTGGACTCAAGGCGTGACCGATGCATCGGGGACCTTCTCCGGGTGGAACATCGACGACGTCGAGATCTCCGCTGTCTCTCCTGCAGATTTCCAGAACTACGGAGCGGGCCTCGCCGGCACGGGCGGATCCGTTCCGACCCTGACCGGAAGTGGCGGAACCGCGGACTCGGAAGCATTCAGCATCGACCTCGCGAACGGTCTGGGGGGAGCGTCCTCGATCCTCTTCGTCGGACTCGACCAGGCCAGCCTGCCGGCCTTTGGCGGAACCTTTCATGTCGACAACGCGGTCCTGACCTTGAACCGCAAGCTCTCCGGTCTCGCCGGTGTGGCAGGTGCGGGTGGCTTCAGCCTCGGTGGTTCCTTCTCCGACCCGACTCTCGTCGGACAATCGGTCTTTCTGCAAGCGGTCGTCATCGACGCCGGTGCAGCGCAGGGCCTCGCTCTGTCGGAGGGTCTGCACCTGTTCGTCTCCTACTGAGCGACGGAGACTTCCAGGGCGCCGCGAACTCCACCCCTCGAGGGTGTTGTTCGCGGCGCCTCCATCTCCTACCGGTCCGAGCGATGTAAGCCCGAAACTCGAAGTTCCTGTTAGCCTCTAGTGTTCATGCTCCCCACGAAGTTACGTCGCGCGTTGATCCGCTGTCTGCTTGCACTGAGTGTGCTCTGCGTGGCCGCGCCGAAAGCATCGGCAACCTGGTCGATCGTCGTCATCGACACCTACACCGGAGAGGTGTGCATCGCTTCGGCGACGTGCTTGAAGGGGCCGGACCTCTTGAACCTGTTGCCGGTCATGGTCGTGGGAGTTGGTGGAGCTGCAGCGCAGAGTGCGGGCGATACCTCGGGCGCGAACCGCTTCATCATTTGGCAAGGGCTGAATGCTGGCGACTCGCCGTTCAACATCCTGAAGACACTCGCGGCCAGTGACGGCTTTCACCAGACGCGGCAGTACGGTATCGCCAACATGGTGCACGGCCCGCGGACCTTTACGGGCAGCGCTGCGGGGCAGGCGAAGCTCGGCGTCAAGGACAAGGTCGGACGACTCAAGTACGCGATTCAAGGCAATCTGCTGGCGGGCAAGTCCGTGATCCGCCGGACAGAGTCGACTCTGCTGCGGTCTCACGGTGACTTGGCGCAGAGAGTCATGCTCGCCATGGAGAAGGCGCGCGATCTCGGTGGAGATGGCCGCTGCTCCTGCAATCCGATCCAGCCGCCGAGCTGTGGCGTTCCGCCTCCGAACTTCAAGACCTCGTCGACGATCGGCTTCATCGTGATGTCGCGAATCGGCGACATCGATGGCGTCTGTGACAAGCCGAACGGCTGCGCGAATGGCGACTACTACCTGAGCCTGAACGTCACGCCGGGCAAGACGAATGTCGATGCGGTTACCGCGCTGCGCAGCGCCTTCGACGCATGGCGCGCGAACCTCGCGGGGCATCCCGATCACCTGCTCTCCACGGTCGTACCGGAAGCCGAAGCTCTGCCCGCCGACGGTCTGACTCGAACGACGGTCCGCGTCATGCTGCGCGACGTGGATGATGTTCCAATCGTGGACGGGAGCTCGGTGGTCGACGTCACAACCGAGAACGGCACGAGCCTGACTCAGATCGGGCCGGTGATTCCGGACGGCAACGGCGGGTACAGCTTCGATGTCATCGCCGGAACGCAACCCGGAACCGAGCGCTACATCATCACCGCCGACAACGGAGTCGAGCGCGCGACGCTCTACCCCTACCTCGAGCTGCGCCTCGACACGCCGACTGGACTCCACTCCGGCTTCGACTCGATTTACGCGACCTCCCAAGACGCGATCGTCCCCTTCACGATCGACTTCGGCTCAGCTGCCGCCGGTCAGCCTTATATCCTGCTCGGCAGTCAGACCGGCACGGTGCCCGGCCAGCAGCTCGGGGGCCTGAACATCCCGCTCAACTTCGATGCGTTCTTCGAGTTCACTCTCCTCAATCCCGGTCCGCCCGTCCTGCGCGGCTCCCTCGGAGTGCTCGACGACAGCGGGAGAGCGACGGCCAACTTCAACACGGCTCCCCTCTCGCTCGGCGCGTTCGCGGGCAGCCGCCTGGACTGGGCCGTCATCACGATGGACGGCCAGGTTGCAGGTCCAGTGGGCTTCGACGTCCTGCCGTAAATCGTCGCTGCTCGTAAGAAAGCGAGCTGCCAGGTTCACTAGTGGGTATGAAGGCCGGAAGACCGGCTTCCCCAGCGATGAATGACGCAGAACGGCAGCGGAGACTCGAGTCGTGGCTCGAGAATCACCAAGCACTGATCTTCAAGGTCATTCGCGCTTACGCCTTCACGCCTCACGATCGCGACGACCTCCTCGAGGAGATCTCGATTCAGCTGTGGGATTCGATTCCGCGCTTCGAGGGGAAGTCGGCCGAGACGACTTGGATCTATCGAGTCTCCCTGTACGCCGGCATTGCCTGGTCGAAGCGAGAGCGAAGGCACTCCGATCGGGCCAGCGAAGTCGAGCCCGCGCCTGTCGTGGGGGAGCCGGAAGAAGATCCGCGGCTGGGCTGGCTCTACGCACAGCTCGCCACTCTGGAGGAGCTCGACCGGTCGCTGATGCTGCTCGTGCTCGACGGCATGAGCTACGCGGAGATGGCGAAGACCTTGGGGATCAGCGAGCAGAACGTGGGCGTCAAGATTCACCGCATCAAGAAGGTGTTGGTGGAGCGCTCGAATCGCGATGGAGATCGACATGAACTTTGAAGAGATGCAAGTGATCTGGGACTCGCAGAAGCAGCGCAAGGTGTTCGGCTTCGACACGGCGGGGATTCATCGAGCGATCGGGCGCCGAAGCCGACGTGAAGGTCGCGCCTCCAGTTTCGAGGAGTTCGGGATGATCGCGATCTGTCTGTTCGTGGCGCTGAATCAAGGGCTCGAGCCTCTTCTGAAGGGCACCGATACGCACCAGTACCTCGCGTCCGCGCTCTTCATCGGTGTCGCGCTCTACACCTGGCGCCAACGCCAGCGGCGCTTGCGCGATGAGCAGTCCTTCGACTCGACCTTGCTTGGCGACTTGGATCGCGCCATTCACCGAGTCGAGTGCCAGGTCCGGCGCGCGCAGACCTTCCTGTGGTGGTTCATGCTGCCCGCCGTGATCGTCATCCTGGTCTCCTACTCACAGAAGACCGAGATCAAGTTCTGGAGCGCTCTCTTCGTGGGCTTCAGCTTCGTTCTCGGGTACGGAGTCACGCAAATGGGTCTTCGCTGCCGCCTCTTGCCCGCCAAACGCGAGCTCGAAGGCCTCCGAACAAGACTGTCCGAGAGCGCCTGAGAAATCGCGATTGGCTGACGTGTTCGGAGGGCAGCCGCCGCACGTCACTCTGCAACCACTCCCCCCCCGGACCCACCCCCATGCTCTTCCTAGCTCCCCTCTTGCCCGCTCTCGCCACCCTCACGCTCTGGAACTCGCCGGAGCTGCAGGCCGAACCGGACGAGCTCTTTCCCACTTCGACCGCTCTGGCCGAGGGAGTCTCGCCCGAAGCACTCGACGCACTCAGCCAGCTGATTCAAGAGCTGATCGATGAGGACGAGATCGTTGGCGGAGAGCTCATGGTCATCAAGAACGGTCGCACGATCTTGAACGAGGCCTATGGCTGGCGCGATCGCGAGTCCGAGACCGCCATGGAGACGGGCAATGTCTATTGCGTGCGGTCGATGACGAAGCCGTTCATCAGCGCATCGATCTTGATGCTGCTCGAAGAGGGCAAGCTCAAGCTGCGCGAGCGCGCCTCGAAGTATCTGCCAGCGTTCGATGTGGACGCTCTGCGCGAGATCACGATCGAGCAGCTCTTGCAGCACACCAGCGGACTGACCATGTCGCTGCTGCTCGGCAGGGACCATCGAACGCTCGATGGCATTCAGGCCGTCGCCGCGCTCGCCACCGAGGTCGAGTTCGCTCCCGGGACGGAATTCAACTACAGCGACCAGGGCACGGACACTCTGACCGCCCTGGTCGAAGTCGTGTCGGGGATGTCGATCGTCGACTTCGTGAACACGAGAGTGCTCGGGCCGCTCGGAATGACCGAGAGCACCTGCATCCTGTCGGAGGACAGCCCTCTGCGGGATCGCGTCTGCTCGAAGTACGCCGGTTCGCGCGGCACCTGGTCGCGCTTCTGGAACGTGGAGGAACCCCCGCTCTTCCCCTACTTCCTCGGTTCACAGGCGATGTACTCGACGGTGACGGACTACGCGCGCTTCATGAAGTTCTGGAAGGACAGGGGGCGCGTCGGTCGCGAACGGCTGCTGAAGCCGAGCTCCGTGCGCAAGGCGCTCGAGCCCGGGCCGTTCGCATTCCGCGCTGCGACGGGCTTTCCCGGATTGAGGGTCGACTACGGCTACCTCATGCAGCTCTGGACGGAAGAGGGCGAGGACGGTGACCGCGAGGTCGTCGCCTTCGGACATACCGGATCCGACGGCACGCATGCGTGGGTCTTTCCCGAGCAAGACGCGATGGTTCTGTACTTCACGCAGTCGCGAAACAACTCGACCGGCTTGCGCGTCGAGGAAGCGATCGGGCAGCTCTTCCTGGGCGCTTCGTTCGACGCGAATGAATTGGCGCCGCCCTTCGAGGAGTACCTCGGCTACTACTGGGAGGGCGAGGGCGACTTGTACCGAGCGATCATTCGCGATGGCGATGACCTCGCGCTCGAGATCATGGGCAAGGGGATCGCGCCGCTCTCCTACGTCGGTGGCGATCGCTGGAAGATGCGGTCGAACCCGAGCATCGTGCTCGCGTTCGATCGCGAAGAAGACGGAACGATCAGTGGCTACCACATCGGTGACCACCAGGAGTTTCGGTTCGAGCCGGCCTCCGACTTTCCGAGTGGGGAAGAGGTCGCGGCGCTCGTCGCGAAGACGCACCGACTCGATCTCCTGGAGACAATCGGTCCGATTCGAATGAACTTGGAGCTCGACTTCGAGAAGCTCGGGATCACTGGAGAAGCCAGTGTCGTCTTGGCCGCGCCCGGCCTCGTTCGCTACGACGCCGTTGTCGGTAATGAGACCGAGCAGTTGACCTTCGATGGAACCGACATCTGGTACTCGACGAGCAAGAAGCCCGCCGAGAGGATGGCCGGCGAGCGTTTGTCGACCATGCGACGGGACAACTCTTTCGCCCGCTTCGGCAACCTGACCGAGTGGCATCCGAGCCTTAGAGTGATTCAGCGCTTGCAGCCGCACGGCGAAGAGGTCTGGGTTCTGCGCGGCGGCGACACTTCCGCGCCCGCCGTGACGCTCTATGTTCACGCTTCATCCGGACGTGTCGTCGCCGAGGATGGAATGATCTTCGCCGACATGGCGGGTCGGATGGGCCGGCACACCGAGTTCAACGACTTCCGCGAGGTCGAGGGCATGCTGCTCCCCTACCAGTCGGAGACCCAGCTCGCTCACCCGCTCATCGGGACGATCTTCTCGACGATCACCGACATCGAGATCGGTGTCGACGTGGCGGACGGCACGTTCAAGTTGGAGTGAGCGCGGAGACTCGCCACTACCACGTCTCGTTAGCGTGAAGACTCTCGCGGTCTTCCGGGCCGGACCGTTCGATTGCCTGAGCGCGCGCGACCGACAACGGCAGCTCGATCGTGCCCGACCAGTATCGGTCCGCGTTCAAGAGTCGGAAGGCGCCTTCATCGGTGCCCGAGATGCGCACCGACCAGCCAGAGCCTGCCTCTTCAGCCGTGGGCGGAACCGTCTCGAAGCGCTCGAAGCCGAAGAGCGGCGGAAGAGCCGCGGAGTCCCTCCGCGGAGGTTCAGGCGCGTCGTAACAATGCGGCGGAAGCATCTTCGTCTCGACGACGGCACCGCCGTCAAGCAGCTCCACCTTCAAGGAGAGTGCAGTCTTCGCCAACACCGCGCACTGCTCTTTCGTGGGCTGGACGATGATCGTCGGAACTCGGAGCGCTCCGCCCCGACGCGCGGATGAGGTGTAGGCGAGGCCAATCGATTCTCGGAGAGCGCGCTCGAGCTTCGCGTCTCGCACGGGCGGAAAGGCCTCGAGTTCGGACTCCACGACTCGCACGGGTAGCGTGATCACTCCTCGCCACATCACGCCAGGCTGAGGAGATCCATCGCCAATGACCCGGTACATGGTCGTCCCGCGATGAACCGTGACATTGAACTTGATCCTGTGCTCACCGAGGAGCAACGGTCCGAGCTCCTGGTACGTCTCTCTCTCAGCGCGCTGGCCTATCCCGAGCGCACAGCTTCCGACCAGGGTTGTTCCGGTTCGAGCGGGCGTGAGGTGCCGTCTTCGCGGCCTCAACTCGACCATGGCGATCGAGATCCAGCTCGGCTCGCGCATGTACACGGCGAAGGAGCGATTCGCAGGCCACACGTCGCGAGTGAGGATCGACTCGGTCTCCAGAAGCGCACGGCGCCACTGCGCATCCGTCATGCTGCGGCTCCGGTCCAGCCGTCGGCGGAGCTCCGCCACCGCGGGGTGCAGAACTTGCTCACCGATTTGCTCGTCGAAGAGGCTACCGCTGCGCACGTTCGGCAACGCATCGATCACGGTGCTCAGGGAGGCTCTGCGAAAGGGCTTCGGCTCGTCGGTTGGCGGCCGGGTGATCGCGACCGAGGCAAAGCCCACCATCAGCAGGCCCGCGATGCAGTGGTGAATGTTCATCCAAGCCCTTCCCATTCTCGAGCCGGAGCTGACGAAGCGCTCATGGCCCGCATACGGAGTACGGGAATGCGAGTTGGTGTACAGGGCGGTAATATGGGCGCATGAGCGCCAAGCCCGAAATCATCGCGGAAGCGAAGTTCGACAAGCGCCTGCCGACCTACTTCATGTTGCAGGCGCTCGTTCCGTTTCTCTTCAGCATCATCTTCATCCCGGTCATTCCGTTCTGGATCCTGTTCGCCAGGCCGATTCATCGCAAGCAGTACGAAAGCCTCGCCTGCGAGCTCACCGCTCGAACGCTGAATGTTCGCCGCGGTTTCCTGCTGAAGATTCAGAAGAGCATCCCGCTCGACAAGATCACCGACCTCGCCCTGAACGAGGGACCGATCCTGCGCTACCTCGGCTTGTGCAGCCTCCAGATCGAGACGGCCGGTGGCGGAGGGCAGGGGACGAGCATGGGACACGCCATGCTGCCCGGAGTCGTGGACGCCGATAAGTTTCGCGACCTCGTTCTGGAGCAACGCGACAGCGTTGTCTTGGACGGCGCTGGTGGCGGAGCGGAAAGAACGACGAGCGAACTCGAAGTCTTGAACGAGATCAGCGCAACCCTCAAGCGCATCGAAGCGCAGGGTTGAGACCGCGCGCACTACATCTTCCAGCCGGGGAGCTTGTAGTTGTCCGGCGCCGCTTTGAAGGTGTCGCGTAGCGATGCGCTCTCGAAGTAGTAGGTCACCTCTTCGTGACTGAACCGCGGTGAGTCTTCGGTCGGACGGAAGCGGTTCTTGCTGACCGGATCGGTCAGGTAGCCACTGTAGAGGGTCGGGTCGGAGACGAACTGCTCGCGCGTCCAGAGGTTGCCGAAGAAGGAGGCCTCGTAGTTGAGGCGCACACAGTGTTCGGCATCGATGATGGCCGGCTCGCGGCTATCGAGGTGATCGCGAAAGGTCAGCTCCTTGCGGTTGACGAAGACCGAGACGTCTTGCACGAAGACGTCGGGACAGGGCGTTCAGCAGAAGCCGATCGGTTGGCCGTTGACGTAGGCCGGAGGGATGCGGCGATTGAGCTTGTTCTCGAGCTTGATCGCACAGGAGTTGCTCATCGAGAGCTGCCCGTCGGCGTAACGCGCGAGCGGCCGCTTCGGATTGTCACTGACGACGAAGAAGACGCCGTCTCCCGTGAGCTTGGGCGTCATGATCGGGGCGGCCTGCGCGTAGCCATCCGACTCGTTCGAAAGCGAACCATCCTCGAGCGCGGAAACGCACGACGAAGTGGAGAGAGCGAGCAGCGCACCGGCCAGGACAGGGAGCAAGTGATGGGGTGTATGCATGTCGGAGCATACGTGCACAGCGAAGCGGCGTTGGTGGGAACATGGTTCCGCGCGACACTCGCTGGAGCTTCGCTCAGATGTGCCGCACTAGGTTTATTTGCTAACCACCCAATCTGCTCCTGATCTGCCACAGAGGCGGGTAGGACCTCCGGGAAAAAACTACTGCGGCACTTCTGGATGGAATTCTAGTGAGTGGTGTGCGGCACCGTATTAGAGTCGAGCGCGCGCCATGGGGAACCTTCGAATTGTCTGTCTGAGTGACACGCACAATGCGCACGACGGGCTTCAGGTCCCGGACGGCGACATCCTGGTTCACGCGGGTGACTTCACCGGGCGCGGACATTGGTCGGAGGTGGAGTCCTTCGGGAAGTTCATGGCCAGGCAACCTCATCGCGAGAAGGTCGTGATTGCCGGCAACCATGACTTCATGTTCGAGCGCGACCTCGCGGGGGCACTGGCTCTGCTCGGGGACGTGACTTACTTGCAGGACACCGGCGTGACGATCGCGGGGCTCGAGTTCTGGGGGTCGCCCTGGCAACCGGAGTATCACGACTGGGCCTTCAACCTGCCGCGCGGCGCGGAGATTCGTAAGAAGTGGGACCTCGTTCCGGAAGAGACCGACGTGCTCGTCACGCACGGGCCGCCCGAAGGCGTCATGGATGAGCTCTACAGCTTCGGAGCCATCGGTTGCGAGGAGCTTGCGGCGGCGCGTAAACGCATCCGGCCGCGACTGCACATCTTCGGGCACGTTCACGAGGGCTACGGGACGCAGGTCGACGACGGGATCCTGTCGGTCAACGCGGCTAGCTGCAACCTGTGGTATCGCCCGGTGAATCCGCCGCTCGTGGTGGATTGGGATGGGAAAGAATTTCGCTCCGTCAGTGACTGACGACGAGCACGGGTCGGAGGGCCCGGCCGCGTGAGTCGTTTCTGAAGTTTCTGAAGTGGAGTCCTGTTTCTTGGAATTAGCGCTCAACGCAAGGCGCTCACTTCCGAGAACTCCTGCGGACGAAGTCATTTCCCCGACGCTCCACGTGCAACTCCGCTTGCAAGCTTCGTCCAGTCCCCCCCCCATGTTTCGCCGGCTGTTACTCACAGTTCTGCTGTGCACTTCGTCGATTTCGGCTCAGTCCGATTCGCGACAGAAGTTCCAGATCGTTCCCGAGATCAATCCCAACGGGGCTCGGGAAGCCCTGGTGCTGCTGATTGCATCGCTGCTGTTAATTGCTCCACCCAGGGTTCGAGCCCGGAAGAAGACTCCGAAGCTCGAAGATGAGGGAGCGAGTAAGGCACGGCCCCTCCCCCCTGAGGCGATGCCGTGATCGCCCAGCTTCTGCATCCCCGTTCCGGAACTCGTCTCCCCCAGGCGAGTCTCTGGCTGGCGTTGGCTGCGGCCATTCTCGCCATCGAAGGTATCGCGCTAACGTCCACCTTCGACACGGGATTGATCATGGAGAGCTCGTCCGTCTGGGCGCGCCTGCTTGTGCACAGCACGGTTGTCTTTCCCGCGGGCATCGCCGTCGCCGCCGCATGGATGGTGACCTCGGGAAGTTCCCTGTGGCGTGAGCTGCGAGACCTGATTCCGCAATCGGGTTCTCGCCGCTCATGCTTCGGGGTGCACTGCTTGAGTACGGCGATCTTCGCTGCGCTGACCGGCTACCTCTTCCGAGTTGGACCGGCCGACTCACTCGGGACCTGGCTCCTGATTCTGCTCTGGCTCGGGTCGGGCTTGACCGCATGCCTCTCGATCCTTTCCACCGCCGTTCCTGTCCGAGCGCTGTTCGCAACGGCCAGCAGAAACTCGCGCACGCTCGCGACGGGTGTCGTGGTCGGGCTCGCGGCCTACTCGGCCGGCAGCAGCGGCGACGCACCGCTGTGGGAGCTGCTCTCCGAGCTGACGCTCTACTCCGTCGCCGAGCTGCTCGGGACGGTCACGACAGAGATCTCGATCGCGCTCGAGCAGATGGCGATTGGAACCGATGGCTTCGCAGTCCAGATCGGCGCGGGCTGCTCGGGGTATGAAGGCATGGGGCTGATGTGGGTCTTCACCTGCGTTCACCTCTGGCTTCGTCGCGATGAGCTCCGCTTCCCGCACGCCTTCCTGCTCCTGCCGATCGCCACACTGCTCTCCTTCGGTGCGAACGTTCTGCGCATCGCGACGCTCATCCTGATCGGCGACAAGCTCTCGCCCGAGATCGCGCGCGGTGCCTTCCACTCGCACGCGGGCTGGGTGCTCTTCTGTGCGCTCGCAATCGGACTCGCGGCCGTCGCGGATCGCATACCGGGCCTCCAGCGTGAGCAGCGAACGCGCGTCGACAGCTCGAAGGCGCGACCCGATCAGCTCTTGCCCTTCGTCGTCTTCCTGGGAGCGGGCCTCTTGCTCGCGACGGTCGTGGAGAATCCAGTCGAGGTCGAGTGGATGCGTTTTGCGCCTGTCCTCCTCGCGCTCTGGGCTTACCGCTCCCGCTACCGATCACTCACCTTCAAGCCGTCGGCCTTCTCTGTCTCCGCGGGCTGCGCGGTTTTTGCGATTTGGACGGGAATGGCCTGGCTGCTCTCGGAACCGCTCGTTGCGCCGGATCACATCGCGCAGCTCAGCGGACCGACGAGCGTCTCGTCCATCTCCTGGCTGGCGGTTCGGTTCGTCGGCTCCGTCATGATCGTGCCGATGGTGGAAGAGCTGGCCTTCCGCGGTTGCCTGGTCGATCGCTTGGGCGGCTCGCGCGGGCGCCTGGCACTCTTCGCCTGCCTCGGCTCGTCGCTCCTCTTCGGGCTCGCCCACGACCAGTGGCTCGCCGGAGTCCTCGCCGGCGCGATCTTCTTCGCCGTCCGAGCTCGCCACGGCCTGGGCCAGGCGATCTTGGCGCACGCGCTCTCGAACGCGCTGCTGTTCGCGCTACTGCTCTACTCGAGCTGAACCCGCTCGCAGGTTGACGAGCCCCGGCGCCTACTCGTTCCGGTTCTCTGCAATCTCCTCGAGGAATTTAAGCGCGGCCTTCATCTTCTTGTGGTCGGGACCCAGGACATCGATCTGGCGCTCGTAGAACTTCACTACGAGCGGCTCGGCTTCGTCGTAACGCCCGACACCCGCGAGACACTTCGCGAGCAGGTACTCGGTGACCATCGTCTCGCTCTCCTCCGCGCCCTCCGATCGCAGCCGATTCTCGACGCTCTCGGTAAAGATCGGAATGGCCTGCTCATATTCCTCCATCGCGAAGTACGTGTAGCCGAGTTGGTGGAGCATGTAGCCGACGTTTCGACCGTCGTGGCCGAGCTCGCGACGAATTCGTATCGCCTCGCGAAAGTTCTCTCTCGCCGATTCGAAGTCATCCTTGTCCAGTCGCAAGTCGCCCAGCTCCTGCAAGAAGTCGGCGAGTTCGATGTGAACGCCGCCGTAGGAGGCGCGGTACATGCCGACCGCTTCCTCGATGAGAGCAATGGCCTCATCGATGCTCCCCGTGTACTTCGCATTCATCCCGAGGTTGTAGATGGTCTTACCCACATCGGGATGAGCCTCGCCGAGGACACGTTTACGCGCCTCGAGGACCTGCATCACGATCTCTCGGGACTCCTCGTAGCGCTCGGTCCTGAACAGGACTCCGCCGAGGTTTTCCCACGTGATCAAGGTGTCCAGATGATCGGGACCGAGGGCCACTCGCTGGAGCTCCACGGTCTCGCGATACATGGCTTCGGCTTCTTCGTACCGCCCGAGGTCCAGGTAGAGCACGGCGAGCGAGTTCATCGAGTTCAGAGTCAGCGGGTCCCGGAGGCCCATGATCTCCTTCAGCTTCTGAGTAACCGGCTCGCGCAGCGCGAGAGCTTCCTCGAACTGATCGAGATGGGAATAGCAGGTGGCCAGGTTGTGGACCAGACGCAACGACTCGGGGTGATCCTCACCGAGGCTCTTCGAGCTCATTTTGATCGCATCGTCCAGAGTCCTCTTCGCCTTGATGTAGCGGCCCTGCTTCATGTAGAGCACGGCCAGGTTGGCGATGCTCTTCGCGAGCTCAGGGTGCGCTTCGCCGAGGACCTTCTTCTGCTGTTTGATGACCTCGCGCTGGAGCTTCTCGCTCTCGCGAAGGCGTCCTTGGTCCGAGTAGACGAGAGCAAGGTTGTTCTTGAAGCTCAAGAGGACGGTGTCCTTCCCCCCGAACGGCTTCTCGCGAATCTCGATCGCTTCCAGGAGCTTCTGTTCCGCTCCGGCAAGGTCGCCGGTTTCTCTGAGCAGCAAGCCGAGGTTTCCGACGGTCGAGCCAACATCCTCATCTCCTACGCGATCCTCGGGTGGCGAGACCTGGAGGATGTACTCGTACATCTCCCGAGCCTTCTTGTAGTCCGCGATGTCCGTGTAGGCGATCGCGAGGTTGTTCATCGAAGTCACGGCGGCGGGGTGCGTCTCGCCGAAGAGCTTGACGCTCAGCGCATAGGCCTCTTCGTAGGTCTCGACGGCCTCTGCCCGCTGGCCGAGGTAGCCCTGGGCGTCAGCGACGAGAATCATCGCCCGAACTTCGAACTCGGGCGTCTCCTGGAGCATCGTCTGCGCCAGGACCAGCGCGCGTTCCGCATTCGACTGGCCCTTCTCGTACTCCGCGAGAGCGATGTAGCTCTTTGCTAGCGTGAGCCTCAGCTGGGCCTCGATCGCAGGCTCGTTCTGGAACTGCAGGCTCAGGCCGAATGACGCCCTGTCCAGGACGTCTCGCACTCGCACGTCCCGCCCCATCCCGTAGTTGGACGCCGGCGAGAACAAGGCTTCGTTCAGGAAGGAGTTCACTTCCTCGTTGATGCGAGCTTGGCGATTCGCGAGTTCCGCACTCTCCACGGCCGCAACTCGGTTCTTCTCCGCCAACTCCGCACTCGCGTTCGCCTTGATGCGTTCCGCATCGGCCACCCTGCGCTGCGCCTCGGCCAGCTCGCGTTGTTCGCGCGCGACCTCCGCCGACTGGTCGGCGATCACTCTGCGATCTTCCGCGAGCTCCGCGTTCTGATCGGCCCGGTCCTTGAGCACGAGGCTCATCACCATTCCGCCGACCAGGGCCAGCAATCCCGCCGCTGCCGAGATGGCGAGCGGCTTGTTGCGCCGAATCCACTTGCGCGTCTCCGCGACAGCGCCGGTCTCGTAGGCTCGCACCACGCGATTCTCCATGAAGGCGCGCAGGTCCTCGGCCAGGTCCGACATGTTCGCGTAGCGATCGGCGGCGTCCCGCGCCATGGCCTTCTCGCAGATGGCGACGAGCTCGCCGGGAGTCTCCGGCGAGAGCTGCTCGATCGATCGCGGCGGGCCGAGCAAGAGCTCGGTCAGAATCTCGAGCGCGTTGCGGCTCTCACCGCGCGGGACGTACGGCGTCGTCTGCGTCAGGAGGCGATACAGCATCGCGCCCAGCGAGTAGACGTCCGTGCGTTCGTCGAGCGCGTCGAGCTGGCCGCGCGCTTGCTCCGGCGCCATGTAGGCCGGCGTTCCGATCACGTCGCCGTCCATGGTGTAGAGCGCAGCGCTGCTCTCCCCCTTCGCATCGGCGCGCGGGTCCGGTGCGACGCGCTCCTCCGCCTCGCCGCTCTCCGCTGAATCGTCCGTCCCCACCCGACAGTCGTGCCGATCCTCGTGCCCGCTCACGCGCGCGAGACCCCAGTCCATGACGTACACCTCGCCGAAGCGACCGACCATCACGTTCGCCGGCTTGAGGTCGCGGTGGATGACACCCTTGTCGTGCGCGTAGGCCATCGCCTCGCACGCTTTCAGCACGACTCCAAGAGCGCGCGTCGTCGACCAGCCCTCCTCGCCGGTCGCGACGAGCGAGAAGATCGCTTCGAGGTCGCGACCGCGGATGAGCGGCATCGTGAAGTAGAGGTGGCCGTTCTTGTCGAGACCGAGCTCGTGCACCGGAACGATTCCGGGGTGTTCGAGTTGGCCCGTGACCTGCGCTTCTTCGAGGAAGCGCGCCAAGACGCGCGCATCGAGATTCTCCGGCTTCGAGGAGGAGCCCTCCCCCGCCGTGCTGAGCGCGACCTTCATCGCGAGGTGTCGGCGGAGGTCCTCGTCCCAGACCTCGAGGATCGCGCCCATTCCACCGCGTGCGATTTCGCCGTCGAGTCGGTAGCGAGTTGCCAGTGAGCCGCGCGACTCCAGTCGGGACAAGACGCCCGATGAGTGCATGCGCTGGCCGTCACCGGTCGGCTCGAGTTCCTTGAACTTCGAAGCCGGCGCGAGACTGATGCCGGGATCGACCTCGGCCCCGAACTGGTCGCGAAGCCTCTCAACTAGCGAAACGCCATGCTCACGGTCAGACCCCGGTTGCTCATTCATCGGGCCAGTGTACGGAGAGAGCGCTCGATTCGCAGACCCTCAGCTCGATCCACTCGTACAGCTACTCTCGGGCTCGAAAACTTCGCCGCAGCTGCCCGAGCGCCGTCTGCACGCTGGGTGAGCCGTCTCGAATCTCCTCGAACTCGGCACGCAGCGGCGACAAGAGTTCAACCGGCAGGTTGGCGAGCGCGTAAGCCGCCGCCGCTCGAACCCGAGCGTCCACGTCCAGGGTCAAGACCTGAAGCAGGACCTCCGCCGCCCGGTCTTCGTGGACCGCACCGAGGACGAGTACTCCTCGTCTGCGTTCGACCGGCACGGGCGAGTTCAGTGTGCTCGCCGCAACCATCTGAAAGGCCTCCTCACGAACGACCTCGTCGAAACCTTCGGCGGTTGATGAAGGCAGCATGCTCTCGGCCAACGCGAGGCGACGAACGGGCTCGCTCTCGTTCTGGAATCTCTCCACCAGTTCGCGAGTCACCGACTCACTGGCCAGCGCAGTCAGGAGTCGCGAGAGGTCACGGGACTCCTGGAGGTCTTCGACTGCGTCGAGCTCCGCGAGCAAGACGGCGGCGGCGCCCTCGGGATCCAGCTTGCTGAGGTAGTGCGCGAGGGCTCTGGCCCGCTCCGGCTCCGCTCCGTCCAGCGCCAGCGTCGTTGCCTGAACCAGCTGCATGCGAGCGAGGTCGTCGAGCTGCTCCGGCCCCATCGCGACCAGGGTCGCCAGTCCCCTCTCGAGTCGCCTCGCATCTTCGAGACTGGCGAGGTTGGTCGCTAAGTACTGCGCAACTGCCGGGCGGCGATTGACCGCAAGACACCAACCCACGTCGACCCGACGTCCCGGGGCTGCCGACCAGAGGAACTCGTCTACGAACTGAAGCGCGTCGGCCCACTCTCCTGCTCCCGCGAGAACGCGAGCCGCCGCAATGGCCTCGGCAGGATGGAGCACATCCGTCTGCGCCTCGCGCAATCGGCAGAGGGTCTCGTAGTCGAGTGAAGAGTTGAAGTCGTAGACGTCCGCGCGGGTGACGATCCGAAAGAGCTCTGCCGCGGCGACACACTCGGCCTGGGTGAGCCCCGGCCTCGCGAGGAATCCTCTCAGCTCCTCTGCGCTGGCTTCGCCGAGGGAGCCAGCCAGTGCGCGAGCCGCGCGCTTCCAGTTCGGACGGTCCAGAACGGAGCGATCGAGCAGCTCGGCCAGCTCCGCAACCGCACTCGATGCAGACTCCGTCTCTCTCGGACTGCTGGCTTCGTCTGGCACATCGACCGCCGCCGGAGCCGAAGCGCGCAACGCGGGTTCCGACGGCGGAGTGAGCTCAGTGTCGGGCTCGACGGAGACGGACTCCACGAGAGAGGGCGACTGCGAGACGGACTCGCTGTCGCCCTTGAAGACGTAGAAGGAGATCGCGACCAGTGCGGCAGCTAGAAGGATCAGAGCCTGCCAATTCCGCACGAGTGGAGACTTACTCGAGAACGAGCTCGATGGAGGTCGTCTCTCCTTTGGTGATGGTGACCGCGTCCACTCTGCCGTTGGCGGAGTCGGTGGTGCCGAGGATGTCGTAGAGACCCGGGTCCAAGCCGAGGACTGCGAAGGAGCCGTCGGCTTCCGAGAGAGTCGTCGCCACGCTCTGATCGATGTCGGTCTCGCCCTGATTCAGCACGTGGACCATCGCGTTCTCGACGTCCATCCGGTTCCCGTCTTCATCATCCTGCTGGACCGTGCCGCGCAACGTGCCGCACATGGCTTTGTTCACCGCACGAATCACGGGGTAGAACATGAAGAACTTCGCGTTCGCGGGGTCGTTCGCGGGAATCGCCTTGAAGGTCTTGCTGAGGTCGAAGTCGAGGAGAACGTTCGTCATCGTGTCGGCCTCGACTCGGATGGGCGGATCGATGAAGACCTTGAACCCGCTCTTCAGCAGGCCGTTCACCTTCAGAGTTCCGTCCATGATGTTGTAGACGTTTCCGTTCGTGAGGACGATCTCGGCGCGCGTGACGTAGAGCCGCAGCTGACGGATCTGACCCTCGGGCAAGCTGTCCGACAGCATGAAGTAAGTCAGGCCATTGCGCAGCTCGACCAGGTCGAACTCGATCGTGTCGTCGAGCTTCAGCTCGATGAAGCCGGAGCTCGAGTCGTCGTCATCGTCGTCGTCCGACTTCGAGGAGAACGAGCTCGAGGAGCTGTCGTCATCCGAATCGGAATCGTCGTCGTCGTAATCGTCATCATCGTCGTCGTCGAAACCGTCGAGCTTCACCGCGAGCCGATCGACTCGAACGATCGCGGACTCGAGCAACGCGAAGTCGAAGGGCTTGTCGGTCGCTTCGAACGAGATCGAGCCGGTGGCCCCCGAGCTGCTGCCGGAGTCCGAGTTGTCGAAGGTGACCGAGCCGCTGGTTCCTCCGCAAGAGAGGATCAGGGCCGAAGACAAGAAGAGGGCGAGGAGGAATCGAAACATGAGAGGCTCCGTAACAGGAGGTGTTGGGCAAGGATGTCGAGCGAGCTTCGGAGGGCGATCATAACACTGAATACGGCACTGTTGGGGACCGTCAGACTCAGGTGACGGTCCCTGCCAAACCCAACCTGTTAAAAAGCCTTAATGCCAGGTAAAGGGGTGCCAGCCGAACGGGTCGGTTCCTACTTACTCGCCGTGCACCTGGATCTTCGCGGCCGGAGTCTTCTCGAGCTTCGGGATGGTGATCGTAAGGACACCTTTCTTGTAGCTCGCATCGATCGTCTCGGCTTCGAACCGAACGTTCTCGGGAAGCTGGACCGTCCTCTCGAACATTCCGTACTGCGACTCGACGCGCTTGAACTCCTTGCCGAGCTTCTCTTCTTCCCACTTACGCTCGCCCGAGATCATGAGTTGATTTCCCATCGTCTCGATTTGGAAATCGTCCTCAGCCATGCCTGGGCAATCGACGGTGACACTGAAGTTCTCTTCTGTTTCCGCGACATTCAAAGCGGGGAATCTCCCAAGGCCGAATGCCTTCGGAAGATGGCTCGCAAAGTCCCGCTCACCGTTCGGAAGAAGACGTCCGAAGAACGACTCCAGATCGGGAGTAGAGGGCAACAGTGACTCGCGGCGGTTCCAAGGAATAATGTTCATGACTCAACTGCTCCTTGATTGTCTGCAATCAAAAACCGTTTGGTTGTGTGCGGCTTCTCATCGAAAAGCCCCGTAGTTCCAAGCTAGGCCTGCTCGCCAAACGCGCATCCGGGAATCAGAGCGTAGGAGCGCCGGGAATTGATCCGAAGGTCTGCCTACGCCCACAAATGCGTAGGGCGCGAGTGCCCGTGGTGGCGCAAGCCTCACGCGTGCAATGGACCGAGTCGGCCAAATACGCACTTGGAGCAAGAGCGCTTCGCACCCATCCGAAGCGCTGCTACGACGCCCGCGGTCTATCTTCGAGTTTGCGTCGCATTAGCCAAGAGAGATCGTGATCGAAGTGCTGCCACCTATCGCACAGCCAAATCTTCCCGGTGGCAGCGCTGTGAGTGGAGGCCACTCGCAAGACCGAGCTTGGCACTCATCGACGGCCGAGCAGAGTCTCGACCTGCTCCAGGTGCAGCCGCTCTCCGGGCTCGACTCGCGAGAGGCCGCGCACCGGCTCGAACGCTTTGGGCCGAACCGACTGGCGACGCTGGATCGAACCAGCTGGTTCCGTGTGCTCGGTCGCCAGTTCAAGGACATCTTGATCGCGATCCTGGCCGTTGCCGCCGGCGTCTCGTTCGCCATCGGGGAGCATCTCGACGCCGTCGCGATCTTGGCCATCCTGATCCTCAACGGCCTGCTCGGCTTCCTTCAGGAGTGGCGCGCGGAACGCTCCCTCGCGGCGCTCCGACGAATGCTCTCACTTCGCTGCAGAGTCCTGCGCGACGGAGTTCGTGTTCAGGTCGAAGCCGAGTCGCTCGTACCAGGCGACATCGTCCTTTTGACTGCGGGCGATCGCGTGCCCGCCGACCTGCGACTGTTCGAGTCAAACGACCTCGGCATCGACGAGTCCGCACTGACGGGCGAGTCGCTGGCCGTCTCGAAGAGTCCGGCAGCGGTGGAGGTCGAGACGCCGCTCGCGGAGCGCGCATCGATGGCGTGGATGGGGACGGTCGTAACGGGCGGGCACGGTCACGGGGTTGTCGTCTCGACCGGCATGCAGACGGAGTTCGGGCAAGTCGCCGAGCTCACGCAGTCGGTGGAGCGTGAGTCGACTCCCCTCCAGAAGAGGCTCGGCAAGCTCGGTAAGCAGTTGGGATTGCTCGCCCTCTCCGCCGCGACACTCGTAGGCGTCACCGGCTGGCTGCTCGGAAAGAGCGCGCTCGAGATGTTCATGACGAGCGTCTCACTCGCTGTCGCCGTGGTACCGGAGGGACTGCCGGCCGTCGTCACGGTCACGCTTGCGGTGGGCGTGCGACAGATGGTGCGACGGCGCGCTCTGCCTCGACGACTGCAAGCGACAGAGACGCTCGGTTCCGCGACGACGATTCTCACCGACAAGACCGGCACGCTGACCGAGAACGAGATGACCGTGAATCGGGTCTGGTTGCTTCAGGGAGAGCTCGAAGTCACCGGAACCGGCTACACGCCCGAGGGCTTGTTCCTGCGCGATGGTCATCCATTCGATGCGGAGCAGAGGCCCGACCTCCTCGCGCTCTTGCAAGCCGGGCTGGCCTGCAATCATTCGGAGATCGAGCTGCGCGACGGCGCTTGGCGGCGGGTTGGAGAGCCCACCGAAGCAGCTCTCGTCGTGGCCGCGCGCAAGGGAGGCTTGCACGCTTTCGAGAGTGACCCGATCGCCGAGCTCTCCTTCGATGGGGAGCGCAAGCGCATGACGATGGTCTTCTCGGTGGACGGAGAGCATCAGGCTTTCTGCAAAGGAGCGCCCGAAGTCCTGCTCTCGCGGTGCTCGCGCATTCGGGATGGCGAGCGGGATCGGGAGTTCAGCGAGGAAGACCTCGAGCGCGCGGCCGACGCCTATCAGCGACTCGCGCGTGATGGCATGCGGACTCTGGCTCTCGCTCAACGAAGCGTCTCGAAGGAGAGCCCGATGACTCCGGACTCGATCGAACGGGAGCTCACCCTGCTCGGTTTCGTGGGGATCCTGGATCCGCCGCGCGGCGAGGTTGCGAGCGCGGTCGAGCGGGCGATGTCCTCGGGTATACGGGTCGTGATGATCACGGGAGATGCGCCGGAGACGGCCTGTGCCATCGCCGAGAAGATCGGGCTACCGGTAGACCGGGCGCTGACCGGCACGGACCTGGAGAACATGGAGGACGAGGAGCTTCGGCAAGTACTCGAGCAGCGCGTCTTGTTCGCGAGGGCGACTCCCGAGCACAAACTGCGGATCGTTCGGCTCTACAAGGAGCTCGGTGAAGTCGTCGGCATGACCGGTGATGGCGTCAACGATGCTCCCGCACTGAAACAAGCCGACATCGGGATCGCGATGGGCATTCGAGGGACGGACGTCGCGCGCGAGGCTTCCGACATCGTCCTCTCGGACGACAACTTCGCGTCCATCGTCAGCGCGGTCGAGGAAGGCCGGCGCGAGTACGACAACATTCGCAAGTTCGTTCGCTATTTGCTCTCGTCGAACATCGGCGAGGCCGTGGCGATCTTCTTCACGATCGTCCTGCGCGGGCCTCTCATCCTTCTGCCCGTCCAAATCCTCTGGATCAACGTCGTGACCGATGCAGTTACGGCCGTCTCGCTCGGTCTCGAACCTGCCGAGAAGGACCTGATGCGGCGACCTCCCAAGCGAAGCGACGAGCCGATCCTCGACCGCGCTGGAATGCTCTCCATTCTCGCACTGGGCACCTACATCGGCCTCGCATCGCTCGCTGTCTTCCAGTTCTACCTCCGCGCCGAGGACCTCTTACTCGCGCAGACCATGGCCTTTACCGGCATGGTCGTCTTCGAACAGGCCAACCTCTTCAACCACCGCTCACTGAGAAGTCCGCTCAGCTCGATCGGCTACTTCTCGAATCCGTGGCTGCTGATCGCACTGGGCGGAACGGTCCTCCTGCAGTTCGCAGCACTCTACGTGCCCTTCATGCAGGAAGCGCTGCACACGACCGCTCTCGGTTGGAACGACTGGCTGATCCTCATCGCGCTCGCGCTCCCGCTCTTCCTGGTCCCCGAGACGATCAAGCGCAGTCGTCAGCGGTCCGCACGTCGCAACCCATCCCAATCCGCCATGCCCTGAGAGTCGAACCGTGTTTGGAATCAACTTCGATGCTCTACCTCTGGCCCTCAACGGCGCACTCTTCGTGGCCGGTGCGGTTGTCGTCTGGATCGCGGGGACGAAGTTGGCGCTCTACGCGGATGCACTCGCAGAGCGAACCGGAATCGGAAGAGCCTTCCTCGGCATGGTGCTGCTCGCGGGCGTGACAGAACTCCCGGAATGCGTCACCTCGATCTCGGCGGTGTGGGTCGGCGACGCTCCGCTGGCCGTCAACAACCTCTTCGGAGGGATTGTGATGCAGACGGCGATCCTCGCGATCGCGGACATGTTCCTCAACCACGACTCGCTCAGCTACTTCACGCCCAAGCCCGAGCTACTGCTGCAGGGCATTCTGCTCGTCGTCCTGCTCGCCATCGTTCTGGCCGGCGTCAGTGTAGGCGAAGTCTTCGTCGTCGCCGGGGTAGGAGCGTGGACGCTCTCGATCTTCGTGCTCTACCTCTTCGCGATCTGGATGGTGGCCCACTTCGAGGCCGGAAAGTCGTGGCGACCCGTCGACTTGCCCGACTCTCTCAAATCGGGTGACGGTATCGAGCGGGGTGCCAAGCATGAAACGCAGAGTCCGAAGCGGCTCTGGATGGCGCTCTGCCTGATCGGCTTCCTGATCCTCGTCTCGGGTTCACTGCTGGCTGCGACGAGCGCCGCGATCGCGACACAGACCGGACTGGGTTCGAGCTTCATCGGTGCGACCCTGCTCGCGGCAACCACCTCGCTGCCGGAGCTCAGCACCACGCTCGGCGCGGTGAAGCTCCGCGCCTACAGCATGGCCTTCGGCAATATCTTCGGGAGCAACGCGATCATGCTCGCCCTGCTCTTCCTCACCGACATCGTTCATACCGACGGCCCGATCCTCGCTATGGTCGATCGCTCGGCCGCATTCGCTGCAGCAGTCGGTATCGCAGTGACCGGCATCTACCTGGTCGGATTGGTCATGCGTCGCCAAGTGACGGTCTTCCGCATGGGCATCGACTCGTTCGCCGTGCTCATCCTCTATCTGGTCTCCCTCGTCGGGCTCTACGTCCTTCGCGGTGGCTGAATCAACCGAGGGCATCCACGTGAAGTATCAAGACTACTACGAGATTCTGGGAGTTCCTCGGGACGCGAGTGAGGACGCCATCAAGAAGGCCTACCGAATGCTCGCGTTGAAGTGGCATCCGGATAGCCACCCCGAAGAAGCGCGCGAGTCGGCAGAGGCGAACTTCAAGCGCATCAGCGAGGCCTATGAGGTTCTGTCCGACGCGGAGAAGCGGAAGAAGTACGACCGCTTCGGGCGGAACTGGGAGCAGGGACAAGACTTCGATCCGGGTCCCGGAAGCCGAACGATGACGCACGAGGAGTTCGAGGCAGCCTTCGGCGGCGGCTCGGGCTTCTCCGACTTCTTCCAGGAGCTGTTCGGCGGTGAGTTCAGAGGCAACTTCAAGGATCGGCCGGGTCAGCACGCTCGCTACGAGTATCGAGGAGCGGATGTGCGCGCCGAGCTCCACCTCCCGATCACCGACGCACTGAGTGGTGGAAAGCGCAGCTTCGACATTCCCGCGCGCACGAGCTGTCCCAGCTGCGGGGGAACGGGCTTCCTCGCTCAACACGTCTGCCCCTCCTGTGCGGGCGTCGGGCAGATCCAGAAGCACAAGACGGTCGAACTCCAGATCCCCAGCACGATTCGGGACGGGATCAAGCTCCGGCTCAAGGGACTCGGCGAGCCCGGCCACGGTGGCAGCGAGAGCGGCGATCTACACCTCGTCCTGAGACTCGACCCCGACGAGACCTATCGCTTGGTGGGCGACGATTTGGAGGTGCGCGTCCCGATCACTCCTTGGGAAGCACACGCGGGAACCAGAGTGGATGTTCGAACGGCTCATGGAACGGTCACGCTCACGGTTCCAGCGAACTCGCGCTCGGGCAGGCGCCTTCGACTTCGAGGGCAAGGGTTCGCCGATAGCCGCGGCGGAGAGACCGACTGCATCGCTCGTCTCGAGCTCGATCTGCCGGAGCAGCTGACAGGGCGACAGGAAGAGCTACTGAGCGAGCTGGCCAAGGAAGCCCACTCCGCCGCTGGCACCCCCTCGAGCACAGGAGAGAGTCGATGAAGAACGAGACCACTCGAATCGATGGAGAGCTCTACCTGGCTCTCGAGACCGTTGCTGACGTCTATCAAGTTCAAGTCACGTGGCTCGAACGCGTCTATGAGTTCGGGCTCCTGGGTACAGGAGTCCAGATGGAGCACTCGCTCGGCATCGCCGCGGTGCAGCTCGATCGCGTGGCCACCATCGTTCGGCTGCGCGAGGTCGTCGGCAGCGACGTCGAGTCGATCTCGCTCGCGCTCCCCGACGAATAGCCCGGGACGAGACCACGACCCTCAATCAATCATGAAGATCACATTCCTGGGTGGAACGGGAACCGTCACGGGATCGAAGTACCTGGTCCAGTCGGACAGAGCGCAAGTGCTGGTCGACTGCGGTCTCTTTCAAGGATTGAAAGCACTCCGGCTTCGCAACTGGCGCGACTTCCCCGTCGAGCCGAGCTCTCTGGACGCGATCGTCCTGACTCACGCGCACATCGACCACTCGGGCTACGTCCCGGTCCTGGTGAAGCGCGGCTTCAAGGGCCCGGTCTTCTGCACCCCGGGCACCAAAGGCCTCTGCAAGATCCTGCTTCCGGACTCCGGGCACCTCCAGGAGGAAGAAGCGAGGTACGCCAATCGCAAGGGCTTCTCACGGCACAAGCCGGCGCTTCCGCTCTACACGAAGGAAGACGCTCAAGACGCACTTCACAGCTTCAAGAAGCGCGAGTTCGGAACCGGCTTCCAGGTTGCGCCTGGAATCAGTTGTCGATTCGAACCCGCCGGGCACATCCTTGGAGCGGCGAGCGTCCGGCTCACCGGCGGCGGACGAACGATCGTGTTCAGCGGTGACCTCGGGCGGCCGGACGACCCAGTCCTCAAACCGCCCCGCCCGCTCGGCACGTGCGACTACGTCGTTGTCGAGTCCACCTACGGCAACCGCCGGCACAGAGCCCTCGATCCGGCAGGTGCACTCGAGGAAGTCACGCTTCGAACGTGGAACCGTGGCGGAACCCTGCTCGTGCCATCCTTTGCGGTCGGAAGAGCACAGACGCTTCTGCATCTGATCGCTCAACTGAAACACGATGGCAGGATTCCAGATCATCCGGTGTTCCTCGATAGCCCGATGACGATCGACGCAACCGAGCTCTACAGCGCGCTCCGAAAGGAACATCGCCTGACCGACGGGCAGTCCACGGCAATGTGCCAGGCCGCTCGTTTCCTTCCTTCGCCGGACGACTCGAAGAGCCTCAATGCGATGAGAGGTCCCATGCTCATCGTCTCGGCGAGCGGAATGGCGACCGGCGGAAGGATCCTTCACCACTTGAAGCGGTTGGCGCCCGATTCGGACAACACGATTCTATTCGTCGGTTTCCAGGCCGCCGGGACGCGTGGCGAGTCGATCGTGAATGGTGCAGACGAAGTCAAGATCCACGGGAAGTACGTCCCCGTTCGAGCCGAGGTCGCTCAACTCGACGTCCTCTCTGCACACGCCGACTACACCGAGTTGATCGACTGGCTTCGCGCGACGCCGACGCCTCCGCACCGAGTCTTCGTGACGCACGGTGAGCCTGCCGCCGCCGATAGCATGCGTCGCCGAATCGTGGATGAGCTCGGCTGGCGGACGGAGGTGCCCGAGCACGGCCAGACGATCGAGCTGGACTGACCGACGCCGATCAGTTCGACGCCGCTTCGCGCTCCAGCACTCGCGCCGGGCTCCCGACCACGATGCTGGCTCCGGGCACGTCTTGAATTACGACACCGCCCATGCCGACCAGGCTGTGCGCGTTGACGACGACGTTCTGGCGGATCGAGCTGTTGGCACCGATGTAGCAGCTCTCCTGGACTTCCACGTCACCGGCGATGCACACGCCCGCGTTGATGATCGAGTACGAGCCGACACTGGAGCCGTGTGAGATCACGCTGTTCGGCAGCACGAGCACGTTGTCCCCGATCACGACGTCGCGAGTGATCGTCACGTTCTGGTGGATCACCGAGCCACTTCCTATCTTCGCGAACTCCGAGATGGCTGCGGTCGGGTGGACCAGAGTCTCGAACCGATCCAGACCGATGCCGAGCCCCTCGATGATCTCCTTGCGGCGGAAGTAGTTCAGCTCGCTCCCCATACCGGTCGCGAACAGGCACTCCGCCTTGTAGTCGCCGGCCAGCGAGAAGGGGCCCAGCACGGGGACGCCCAGCACCCGTTCGCCGTGCAGTTCCGGATTGTCATCGAGGAACCCGATGCAATCGTAGAGGCGAACAGGTGAACGCAAATTAATATCGTGGAGCGTGTCGAGGACGTCCACGCAGCCGCCCGTCGCTCCCAGCAGAATGATCTTCTTCGCCATAGTCTTCTCGTCCCGGGCTAGAAGCCCGCATTATTCATGACCACGCGGACTAAACACCACGAACGGCCGGCTACGCCAGCCTTTCGGCCCCTACCGGCGTTTTGCGAACACTGGCTTCCTCGACGAGCTTACAAGCTCGTCTGTGGGGCCAGCGCCCGCAAAACACCAGTAGGAACCGAATCGAGGCGTTTCCTCTCGCGGCTCATGAATAATGAGGGCTAGAGCGCCGGCTTGAACCACCAATAGTCACCCGAGTAGCCGACGTTACGGAAGAGCTCCTCCCATTCGTCCTCGTGCATGTAGGTCGTCGCGACGACGGCCCAGCGATCCAGGGCTTCCTTCTCTTCCTCACTGGAGTAGGCGCCGAGGCTCACGAACTTGTTCCGCCGGCCCACTCGCTCGATCTCGCGCAGCGCAGCCTCGACGCCGCGAATCGGCAGAATGTTGTGCAGGCTGTTGATCGAGATCACCAGGTCGAAGGAGTCCGTCGCGAAGGGCAGCTCGCTCGCGTTGCCTATGTGAAGGTGCGGGCGAACGACGGGGTCGGCCTTCTCGATCGCGTAGCGCGAGATGTCGAGGCCCGCGACCTCGATGCCGGGGAGCTCCTCCATCAGGTCCTGGAGCAGGAAGCCCTTGGCGCAACCGACATCGAGGACGGTGCTCGAGCTGGTCAGGTCGTACTGCTCGCGCAGGCGCTCGACGACCGGCTTCCAACGGCCGTCGTAGTGGTACCCGCCGTAGCCCTGCTGCCGCGTCCCGTCGAAGTACTCCTCGTCGAGCTTCCACGAGAGGATGCGGTCCTCCGCACTCACCTCCGCGCGCTCGCCGAGCGGGCGCTTGGTCTTCGGAAGACGGTCGAGCAGGTTGATCTTATTCATGGACCTGCCGGTGGACGCGCTGCTCGGCGGGATCGAGCGCTTTGCGAAAGTGATAGAAGTCGCCTTCGAAGGTGAGCATCACGGCGACGCCGTCATGAATCGGGTAGACCATGTTGCAGCCCGGCTCGGTGCACTCCAGTCGCTCGTCTCCGCGCTGTGTAAGTGCGCCCGGCCTGGTCGGCGCGCAGCGCGGGCAGCGGAGCAGTCGAAACCGATTGTCGGTGGAGCTCTCGTTCATGGTCTCAGCGCGGAAGCGCGGTTACGCCTCGTTGCGAGGACCCTACTCGCTCTCACGGAGCCATCGCAAGCAGCGCCAACTCAACATCTAGAGAGTCCTCTGCAGCTCGCCTCTAACCATCCGCCGAACCATGTCTTGTATCGCACGCGGCTTGTAGCCAAAGCTCTGGGTCGCGCTTTCGTTCGAGATCACGAAGGACTGGGCCGTGCTCGGTTTCTCGACCAGCTCGGAGATCGAGCCAGCCTGCGCGAGCATGAACTCCATGAGCTCTCGCAGAGGGGTCGCCTCGGAAGCCCCCAGCGTAATCACCTCGTGACCGAGCCACTCGCGACCGACGAGGCTGGCGATGAACTCCGCCAGGTCTTCGCGATCCACGGCGTTGTTGAAGGGTGCGTCCGGATTGAAAATCTCGATCGGTTCGCCGGCTCGTGCGCGCTCGAGCATCTTCGCAAGCCAGGGTCCGCCCTCCATCTTCGGGAGGATGCCGGGCAAGCGCAGGCAGAGCGTGCGCATCGGAGTCGAGTGCTCACGGACGAGCTCCTCACCGATGTACTTGGTCAGTCCGTACAGACCCGGGTTGGCGCGCGGCGTGTTCTCGTCGACAACCTCGCTCTGGATCTCACCGTAGACGGAGAGCGTCGAGACGTAGATGAACTTCGACACGCCCGCGCGTTGCGCCGCGTCCAGGACATTGCTCGTCCCGTTCGCGTTGTGCTCGAGGTACTCCGACAGCGAAGTCTCGGCGTCTCCGATCAGACCGGCGGCATGGATCGCGACGTCCATGCCCCGCTCGACCAGGATGTGCTCGCGAATGTCGCGCTGAAACCAGTGCAGGTTCTGCGCATCCTCGAGGCCGGCGACGTCGGGCTTCTCCTGCCGCGAGATCGCGACAACCTCATGGCCTTGGTGAAGCAGGACCCTGAGGAGTTCGCTGCCCAAGAACCCCGTCCCGCCCGTCAGTAGAAATCTCATGCTCGGAACTCCCCGGTCGATGTGTCGCTCACGCCAAGCGAAGCCCGACTATAGGCGGGGCCACTCCCTCGAGCGATGTGCGAGTCGAGCGATCGAGCGAGTAGTCGCTCACATGGGAATCAGCCTTCGGCGTCGGCCTCGAGATCCAGGCAGACCGAATTGATGCAGTAACGTAAACCGGTCGGCGGCGGCCCGTCGTTGAAGACATGGCCGAGGTGCGCATCGCACTTCCGACAGCGGATCTCCGTCCGGGTCATGCCGTGGGTCGAGTCGGAGAGCTCGACCAGATTGGCGCCCTCGAGTGGCTCGAAGAAGCTCGGCCAGCCGCAGCCGGAGTCGAACTTGGCGTTCGAGCGAAAGAGCGGCGACTTGCAGCAGATACAGAGGTAGGTCCCGACTGTCTTTTCGTCCGTGTACTTGCCGCTGAAGGGTCGCTCCGTCCCCCCCAGCCGTGCCACCTGATAGGAGTCGGCATCCAGCTGAGCGCGCCACTCCTCGTCCGTCTTCTCGATTCGGTCTTCCATGGGATGGGCAGTGTAACGGCGCGCTCGTCCCGCACGCCGATTTCGGGCGAATCGAGACGAGAGGGCTCGAAGGCGGGGTGACAATTCGAGTCGGTCCTCGCCCGTCCCCGCATTCGAGTTAGAATCCTCCTCCGGCGATTCGACGCGGCGATTCGAGAGATCCAGTCGAGCCGGGACCCCCGCGCGGACCACCACCGATATGAGCGACGACAAGAGGGCCTCCATTCCCGAACTCCTGCAAGAAGCCGGAGGGCTGACCGATGGAGTCGCGCGCAAGCTCTCGCAGGAGAGCGGAGTCCCCGAGGCCGACATCTACGGCGTGGGCAGCTTCTTCCATTTGCTCGCGCGACCCTCGGCCAAGGTTCGGGTCTGCACCGGACTGTCCTGCGTGATGAGCGGTGCGAACGAAGTCCTGGCGGCCGCGAAGAGCGCCGGCCTGCCGTGCGAAGCGACCTCCTGTCTGGCGGGCTGTGATGTGCCGCCGGCCGTCCTGCGCGATCGGCGCGTGCTGCCGTCCGTCACGATCGAGGATGTCGAGCGCGCCGGTGGAGAGTGGGAGCAGCTCGACTCACAGGCGATCGAGCCTGGCGAAGAGTGGCGCGGGTTCGTCGGACCCGAGCGCACGAATCCCGATCGGCTCGCGCTCGACCTGCTCGGCCCGGAAGAGACGACCGGTCGCGCCTTTCAGGCGGCGGTGGAGCTCGGCGCGAACGGCGTCATCGAGGCCATCGAGAAGTCGGGCTTGCAGGGGCGCGGCGGTGCGGGCTTCCCGGCGCACATCAAGTGGCGCGGCGTGCAGGGACAGGCCGAGGCGAAGCGCTACGTCGTGCTCAACGCGGACGAAGGCGAGCCGGGCACGTTCAAGGATCGCGAGGTGATGCTGCGGCGTCCCTACCTGATGCTCGAGGGACTCGCGATCGCCGCACATGCCGTCGGCGCGACCGAGGTCTACCTGTATCTGCGCGGTGAGTTCGAGGTGCCGTGGGGCATCGTCGAGCGCGCGATCGAAGACGTCACGAAGCGCGGGCTGTTCGAGGGCATCCAGTTCCACATGCACGCCGGTCAGGGCGCGTACATCTGCGGCGAAGAGACCGCTCTCCTGGAAGCGCTCGAGGGCAAGCGCGGAATGCCGCGGCTCAAGCCGCCCTTCCCGGTCGAGTTCGGCCTGTGGGGCAAGCCCACTCTGATTCACAACGTCGAGACGATTGCCTGCGTGCCGTCGATCGTCGAGCGCGGCGGCGACTGGTTCCGCGAACTGGGGCGCGAAGAAGCAGGGACGAAGCTCTACTGCATCAGCGGCCACGTGAAGCAGCCGGGCACCTTCGAGCTGCCGCTCGGCGTGACGCTCGACGAGCTGATCGAAGCCGCGGGCGGCGTGATCGGTGAGCTCAAGGCCTTCAGTCCGGGCGGCGCGAGCTCGGGCTTCTTGCCGGCCTCGCAGAGTGGTCTGCCGCTCGACTTCAAGAGCCTCGGCGGCGTTGGGTCGATGCTCGGCTCCGCGGGCGTGGTCGTGCTCAACGACACGGTCGACATGAAGTGGGCAGCACTCGAGCAGCTGCGCTTCTTCGAGGCCGAGAGCTGCGGACAGTGCGCGCCGTGTCGCATCGGGACGCGCTACCTGCGCGAAGCCACGCAAGACAACCTCGACCACGGCGCATCGGGCGGAACGACGGCGCGCGGACTCGCGCACGTCGCCGACGTCGCCTGGCAAATGAACGAGGGCTCGATCTGCGGACTTGGACAAGCCGCTCCCCTACCTCTGACCAGCGCACTCCAGTACTTCCCCGAGGACTTCAAGTCGTGATTCAGGAGAGCTCCATCACCCTCAACGGCGAGAAGCATGTCTTCCGCCCCGGCGAGACGATTCTGGAAGTGGCGAGTCGCGCCGGCGTCGAGATCCCGACGCTCTGCCACGACCCGCGCCTGAAGCCGGCCGGCGCCTGCCGCACTTGCCTGGTCGAGGTCGAGGGACAGCGGCGCCTGCTGCCGGCCTGCGCGACACCCGCCACGACCGACATGGCCGTCGTCAGCGAGAGTGAGCGCGTCGATCGCCACCGCAAGACGCTGCTCGGTCTGTACGCCACCGACCACCCGACCGATCGCGAGAGCTCCGAGCGCGGAGCGCCGGACGAGCTGCTCGACATGATCGAGACCTATCGCGCGCCGACCGACTGGGGCTTCATGGAGAGCATTCGGTCCGACCGCCACGGCGACCGCAACCCGTACATCAACTTCGAGCCGGACACCTGCATTCTGTGCGCGCGCTGCACGCGCTACTGCGATGAGGTCGAAGCGGTCTCCGCGATTACGCTCGCCGGGCGCGGCTCCGAGACGACCATCTCGACCGTCGATGGACTCTCGCTGCTCGACACCTCATGCGAGATGTGCGGCGGCTGCGTCGATGTCTGCCCGACCGGCGCCATGGGCGAGAAGATGCCGCTCACTCGTGGTGAGAAGCCCGAGCGCGAGCTCGAGAAGGTCCGCTCGACCTGCAACTTCTGCGGGGTCGGTTGCCAGCTCGATCTAAACGTCGACCGCGCGGCGAACGACGGCGCAGGGCGCGTCGTCAAGGTGACCAGCCCTCCGACCGGAACGACGACGAACGACGGCAACCTGTGCGTCAAGGGGCGCTTCGCCTACGACTTCGTGCACCATGCCGATCGCCTGAAGGTTCCGCTGGTGCGCGGCGACGACGGTCAGATGCACGAGACGACTTGGGAGGACGCGCTGCAGAAGGCCGCCGCGGGGCTCCTGGGAGTCAGCGAGCGCCACGGCAAGAACGCGATGGGCTTCGTCAGCTCGTCGCGCTGCACCGTCGAGGAGAACTACCTGGTGCAGAAGTTATCGCGAGCGGTGTTCGGCACGAACAACGTGCACCAATGCGCGGCGACATGACACGCTCCCACGGTGGCCGGTCTGGTCGCCACATTCGGAGCAGGAGCGATGACCAACTCGATCGGCGAGATTCGCGACGCGGAGGTTCTGTTCGTCATAGGCAGTAACACGAGCGAAGCGCACCCCATCATCGCGATGGAGATGAAGCGCGCGGTCAAGCGCGGCGCGACCTTGATCGTCGCTGATCCGCGTGCGGTCTGGATGACGACGATTGCGGACAAGCACCTGCAGCTCAACCCGGGTACCGATGTCTGGTTGCTCAACGCGATGGCGCACGTGATCGTCGAAGAGGGACTCACCGACAACGACTTCATCGAGAACAACACGGAGGGCTTCGACGAGGTGCGCGAGCGCGTGAAGAAGTACACGCCGGAAGAAGCGGAGAAGGTCACCGGGATTCCGGCGGACGACATTCGCTGGGCGGCGCGCAAGTACGCGACGACCGAGAAGGCCGGCATCTACTACACGCTCGGCATCACCGAGCACACGCACGGCACCGACAATGTCTACGGGCTCGCCAACCTGGTGCTCATGACCGGGCACCTCGGCAAGCCGTCGTCCGGCATGAACCCGCTGCGTGGGCAGAACAACGTTCAGGGTGCGAACGATGCGGGCGCGACGCCGGTGTTCTATCCGGGCTACCAGCGCGTCACGGATCCCGAAGTGCAGGCCAAGTACGAGGAGGCCTGGGGCGTCGAGCTCTCGCCCGATCCCGGGCTCGACCTGAACGTGATGATGAAGGAGGTCGGCAAGAGCATCTTCGGACTGTTCGTGATGGGCGAAGACATTCTTCTGTCCGAACCGAACGTGAAGAAGCTCGAGGAGGGCATGAACCGCTGCGAGTTCCTCGTCCTGCAAGACGCCTTCATGAACGAGACCGCGCGCTTTGCCGACGTGATCTTCCCGGCCTCGGTCTTCGCGGAGAAAGAGGGCGTGTTCACCAACTCGGAGCGCCGCGTCCAGCGCATCCGCAAGGCCGTCGAGCCGCCCGGCCAGGCGCGCGCCGACTGGGAGATCCTGACCGCGCTCGCCAACGCCTGCGGAGCCGAGTGGAGCTTCGAGAGCGCGGCGGAGATCTACGACGAGATTGCGAAGTACGCGCCGAGCTTCGCGGGCATCAGCCATGCTCGCATCGACTCCGAAGTGCACAACGGCAAGACCGGCCTGCAGTGGCCCTGCCCGACGGCTGACCATCCGGGCACGCCCTACCTGCACCAGAACGGAGTGATGCGCGGCAAGGGGCTCTTCCAGGCGATCGACTACCGACCGTCCAACGAACTACCGGACGAGGACTACGGCCTGTTCCTCTCCACCGGGCGCACGCTCTACCACTACAACTGCGCCACCCAGACACGGCGTGAGTCCGGGCTCGACGAGAAGCAGCCAGAGAACTTCATCGAGATCCACCCGCGCGACGCGAAGAAGCGCGGCATCTCGACCGACGACATGGTCGAGGTCAGCACGCGCCGCGGAGCGATTCAGGTGCGCGCGATCGTCTCGCGTCAGGTCCGTCCCGGGTGCACCTGGATGCCGCTGCACTTCGCGGAGTCTCGCGCGAACCTCTTGACGAACGATGCGGGTGACGCGGTGACCAACACGGCCGAGTACAAGGTCTGTGCCGCGGAGGTGAAGCGCATCGGCGCCAAGGATGAAGCGAAGCCCCGCTTCCCCGGATCGTTCTACACGGTCGGCGGGCCGATCTAGTCGGTCCGACTGGTGCGGAGGATTCGTCTCGTCTTCGGCGAGGCATGGCTGGAGCTGGCCGTGGACGAGCCAGCCCCCGGGATTGGAAAGACCTGCTAGCATTCATGAGCGGCGCGCCTTCCCTCTCGACTCGGTGCCGCCTCCCCCACCCGAACACTCCTTCGTGCACCATGAGCAAACTCCTCGCCGCTGCACTGCTCACGCTCTCGACGCCTTGCCTCGCGGCCAGCCAGACCTGGATCGTCTCGCCCGATCCGTGCCCGGCAGTGGACTTCAGTAATCTGCAGGCCGCCATCGACAACGCCGCCGATGGCGACACGATTCTCGTTCGGGTCTCGGAAGACAGTCGCGGGGACATCGAGATCGCGCAGAAGTCCCTGACTCTGATCGGTGCGCGGCTGACCGGCTACCGGGAAGAAGCTCGCATCGCCGAGCTGACCATCCGCGATCTGCTCCCCGGACAAGAGGTGACCATTCGAGACATCGAGATCTTCGATGGGCTGATCCTCGAGGACAATGCTGGGCCAATCTGGATCGAAGATACCGAGATCCAGGTCCTGCCGGCTACGACGAACACGCCGCCATCGACGACGAAGAATGAGATCATTCGAATCGACAACTGTGCGTCCGTGGCCTTCACCCGCTGCGGCTGGTCTCAAGAAGACTCCTTCTTTGGTTTTTTCGAGTTCCGGGAGTTCGGAGGAAGTCAGAACGGCATGGTCGTGAACACCTCGAGCGTGCAACTCTTCGAGTGCACGGCAACAGGAGCGCGAGGTTTTAGGGGCAACCCGAATGAGCCCGCGGAGACTGATGGGTTCGACGGCGGGACAGCGCTCGTGGTCACGAACTCGGAGGTCAATGTGTCGAGCAGTAGCTTCACCGGAGGCATCGGCGGACCGGGCGTAGACGTCTTGGGGACCTGCGGTGCGGGTGGCAACGGCGGTGCAGGCATCTTCGTGTCGGACCTGCTCAGCGTCGTTCGGTTGCTCGACTCGACCGCGCAAGGCGGAGTCGGTGGCCCAAAGGACACCGGAATGCTCCCGCCGGACCCCGCTTGTGTGAACGGCGACGACGGCCTGCCCTTCGATGGCCCCGGGGTCGCACAGATCGTGTCGACGGCTGGTTCGAGGCGCTCGGTCAGCTTCGTCGAACCGGGACTCATCCGAGAGGGTGATCCGGCAACGCTTCTGCTCGAAGGAGTCCCCGGCGACTTCATCTTCTGGGGCGTCGCGCTCTCGCAGGACCACGTCTACTTCCCCAGCTTCAACGGAACGAGCCTGATCAACTCCCTCGAGGTCTTCCGCTTCGGGAAGATCCCGCCGTCCGGAAAGAAGCAGCTCGGCCTCACCATCGGCGACATCACGACGGCCGGCCAGGCGCTCACCATTCCAACGCAGGGCTACTTCTTCGACACGAGCTTGACCGCTTTCGTCACCAGTCCGACGGTCGCGATCGTGATCGACTCGAGCAGTGATGCCGCCGACGGCTGTCCCACGATCTTCTATGTCGACGATGACGCAGCGAACGATCCGGGCCCCGGGGACCCGACCGTTAGCGATCCTCTCGAGGACGGAACGCTCGCTCGCCCCTTCGACTCGATCCAGGAGGCCGTCGATAGTGTGGTCGTAATCGGTTCGATCGTTCAGCTAGCGGATGGCGTGTACCAGGGGGAAGGCAACTTCGATGTCGATCCTCCGGCCGGAGCTCACGTTCAAATCATCAGCGAGAACGGTCCGGCGAATTGCCTCGTCCTCCCGGTCGGTGAACAGAGCGCCTTCGTATTCAACAACCCGATGGACGTGAGGAAGGACGGGCTCTCCGGTGTGCGAATAACCGGCGCAGAGTTTCGAGCGATTTCGATCGTCGGGAGCTCGGTGACCATCGAAAACTGCATCATCGAGGGCAACTCGGCGGACAACGGCGGCGCGATCTTCATCCAGCCGGGTGGCAATCCCCCATTCTTGATCTTCCTCGCCGCCCCCCTGATCACGAACTGCTTCATTCGCAGCAACTTGGCTACAGAGAAGGGCGGCGGGATCTTCTCGACCGGGTCGCGCCCCGAGATTCGAAACTGCCAGTTCACCAACAACGTCGCGCTCGACTCCGGTGGAGCCATGTCGCTCGGCGGACCGGAGGGCTTCATCCTCTCGGGCTGCACGGTCGCGAACAACGCCGGTGGAGGTATCAACATTCAGGCGACGGTCGTCCTGAACGGTCCGCTCTCCATCTCGAACAGCAATATCTGGGGCAACGTTCTGGGCAACCAGGTCCAGTTCAATCTGAACGTCCTCGACGTCTCCTACACCAATGTCCAGGGCGGGCTGGGCGGGATCGTTAGCACGGTCACGGGAATCGTCAACGCCGGGCCAGGACTGATCGATGTCGACCCGTTGTTCGTCGACATGCCGGGTTTCGACTACCACCTGTCACCGGGCTCTCCCGTGATCGACGCGGGCGACCCGGCCTACGTGCCGCTGCCTGGTGAGCTCGACATCGACGGAGAGAGCCGCGTTCAAGGCGTGGCGATCGATCTGGGCTCCGACGAAAACTGAGCGGCAGCCCTGGAGGCGATGGCCGTCAGCGGATCGTTCAAGGCGGGCTAGCTCGCTAGGAAATGAAGACCGCCTCCAGGAGCGCGGCGAACAAGTCGCCCTCGAAGGTAATGCGTTCACTCTTGCGCTCCAAGCGCCGACGTCGTGAAGCCCGACGCCTACGCTTCATCGATCGTTCATGCCTCTCGCGGGCTTCATCGAGGCCACCCGCTTCGATGATCTCGAGAACCTCTTGGATCTCGCCCTCATCCAACCAGAACCCATGGCTCAGGCACTCGTCGAGGTAGACCGCTGAGTAGTGGGCAAAGCGCTTGCGTAACATCACTCGGCGACAAGTTGGGCAACGCAGGTCGACCTGCGGATCGCTCTCACGACGATAGAGCTCTTTGTGCGAGTAGACCGGAAAGACGGATTTGCGAGGCTGCCCTGGCAGAGGCTCTGGCCTCGGCTCCGCGTTCGCCTCGTGCTTTGCCATGAACTTCTCGAAGTTCTCCCGGTCCAACCAGAGCCCCGCGCAGGAAGTGCACTGGAAGAAACTGCTCTCTTCCGAGGTCGAGATGACGAGCGTCTCTTTGCAGCGCGGGCACTTGCGATCCGAGATTGCTCGAATCACGGCCTCCGGATCGATGTCGACGCCACAGTTGTTGCAGAACTTCGCACGTTCCGCCAACGTGCACATGCACTCCGGACAGACGTCGACGCTGGCGCGATCGCGCCGGTCGACCGTGGCGTCACAGTAGGAGCAAGTATCCATGTCTTCTTCCAACGCGCCGCCGCAATTGGAGCAGTGCAGCATCTGCACCTGACGCGGTTTGACCTTGGGGACTTTGCAGAGCGTGCCGCACACGCAGCGAACGCGCGCTCCAGGCTTGAAATCACCGACGTCGTACTGTCGGTGGCAATCTTCGCAGGCAATCAGCATGGGGTACTCTCGAGCGGGTGAAGGCTATCAGCTACCCAACAGGACGCCCTTCATTCTGCGCGCTTTTGAGGTCATTCGCCGCCCTCTTTTAACGCAGTTCTTGGCTAGGAAGCCCGATTTCCGAGGGACCTGCTAGCATCGCTACTCGACACGGTTTCCCCCCGTCGCGCCCTCGGCAAGCGCCAGTTCTTCGAACTCTCCGCTAACCTCATGACCAGGATTCTCGCAGCTCTTCTGTTTGCGCTTCCGACACCGTGTTTCGCCGCGAGCCAGACCTGGATCGTCTCGCCGAATCCATGCCCGTCGGTTGACTTCGACGACATCCAGTCAGCGATCGACGCGGCGGCCGACGGTGACACGATTATCGTGCGAGTCTCGGCGACGGACCTCGGCGACTTCGTGATCGACCAGAAGTCGCTCACGCTGGTCGGCGACCGATTGCCCGGCTACGTGGAGCAGGCGCTGTTCGCCGAAGGCACCGTGCGCAACTTGTTGGCGGGACAGGATGTCACCTTTCGAGACCTCGAGTTTTCGGATGGACTGATCCTCGAGAACAACCTCGGAGAGATCTGGATCGAAGACACAGCGATAATTATTCCTCAAGCGACGACCCTCACTCTGCCCTCGACGACCAAGAACGAGATCATCAGCATCGACAACTGCGCGTCCGTAGTCTTCACGCGCTGCTCCTGGTTTCAACTCGACACGGCCTTCAGCATCCTCTTCCGGCTCTACGGCGGCAGCCAGAACGGAATGGTTGTCAACCTGTCGAACGTCCACCTGTTCGACTGCGACGCGAAGGGAGCGCGCGGCTTCCGCGGGCGATCCACCGACCCCACGACTACCGACGGATTCGATGGTGGAGCCGCGCTGGTCGTCACCGCTTCCGAGGTCAACGCGACGAGCACGACCTTCAAAGGTGGAGACGGCGGCCCCGGAGTCAATTCGACCAGCTTCTGCGGAGCGGGTGGCGACGGAGCGCCCGCAATCCTGATGAACGACTTCTCGAGTGTCGTTCGAATGCTCGACTCCAGCACTCAGGCGGGTCTCGGTGGACCGAAGGATGTCGGCGTGCGTCCGCGCGTTCCCGCCTGTCCGGACGGCGCCGATGCGATCCCGATCGACGGGCCGGGCGCGGCGAGTGTCGTCACGATTCCCGGGTCCATGCGCTCCGTCAGCTTTCTCGGGGACGGATTGATCGTCGAGGGCGAGAGCCCGAAGCTCGTCCTCGAGGGTGTTCCGGGCGACATCGTCTTCTGGGGTGTCGCGCTCTCTCAGGATCACGTCTATCTGCCGACCTTTAGTGGCACGAGCGTGATCAACGCACTCGAGGTCTTCCGCCTCGGCAAGATCCCGCCCTCTGGAAAGAAGCAGGTCGGCTTGCTGATCGGCGACATCACTTCGCCGGGCCAAGCGCTCACGATTCCCACGCAAGGCTACTTCTTCGACACGACGCTCACCGCCTTCGTTACAAATCCGACAGTCGCAGTCGTCATCGACTCCAGCAGCGATCCGAGCGATGGTTGCCCGACAGTCATCTATGTGGACGACGATGCACCGAACGATCCCGCACCCGGCGACACGTCGATCAGTGATCCGCTCGAGGACGGAACGCTCGCGCGTCCATTCGACGCGATCCAGGAAGCCGTAGACAGCGTGATCCTAATCGGAGCAACCGTTCAACTGGCCGACGGCGTCTATCTCGGCGACGGAAACTTCGATGTCAATCCGCCGGCCGGTTCGCACATGAGAATCGCAAGTGAGAACGGACCTGCCGACTGTTTAGTCTACGCCGGAGGACGAGGCCGCGCGTTCGTCTTCGACAACCTGACGGACGTTCGGCTCGATGGTCTCTTCGGTGTGCGCATTACAGGCGCTGAGTCCAGGGCCATCGTGATCACCGGGAGCTCGGCCACCATCGATGGCTGCATCATCGAAGGAAACTCGGCAGGCAATGGAGCAGGGATCTTCATTCAGCCCAGCGTCAGTCCCCCACTGACCGGATCGCCACTGATCTCGAACTGCTTCATTCGAAGCAACTTGGCCACCGTCAAGGGCGGAGGAATTTTTGTAAGTGCAACGCCCGTCGAAATTCGAAATTGCCAGTTCACCAACAATGTAGCTCTCGACGTGGGTGGAGCAATCTCACTCGGAGGTTCGGAGGGATTTCTCATGACGGGCTGCACCATCGCAAACAACGCGGGTGGAGGGGTCAACGTACAGTCCAGCTTGACTCAGAATGGTGCGCGCACCTTTTCGAACTGCAACATCTGGGGCAACACGCTCGGCGATCAAATTCGATTCGTGTTTGGAACCCTCGACGTCGCCTACTCCAACGTGCAGGGCGGGCTCGGTGGAATCGTTTCGACAGCGACTGGCACGGTCAATGCCGGACCGGGAATCATCGATGTTGACCCGCTATTCGTTGACCTGCCGGGCTTCGACTACCACTTGAGCGTTGGCTCTCCGTGTGAAGACGCCGGTGATCCCGGTTACATCCCTCTGCCTGGCGAGCTGGATATCGACGGCCAAGCGCGTGTTCAAGGTGCGGCCATCGACCTGGGTTCCGATGAACTCTAACTCCAAGACAAGCATGACAACCATCAACACATCGACGAAGCGAGCGAGCTGGTGTGTGCGCATCGCAGCTCTCGCAGTCCACTTCGCTGCTCCCGCAGCAGCCATGAACCAGACCTGGATCGTCTCCGACGCGAGCTGCCCGGAGTCCGACTTCACGACGATTCAGGAGGCAGTGGATGCAGCCTCCGACGGCGACACGATCCTCGTTCGGCTCGCACCGAACTTCATCGATCGAAGCTACGAGATCGTCCAGAAATCCCTCACGATCGTCCGCGGATCGAACAACTTCCTCTTCAACCTGAGCGCCGTTGGCGGCGATGCGACGATTCGCGATCTACTGCCCAATCAATCCGTCACCATCATCGGAATCGGCCACTTCGCCATGGGCAAGTTGGTCTTGAAGGACAACCAAGGCTCTGTGTGGATCGAGAGCGCTTCGTTCGGGAGGAATCCGACGACGAACGTGCCCCCCTACTACGAAGCGGTCCGAGTAGAGAACTGCACCTCGGTCACCTTCATGAACTGCGGGTGGACTGCGCCGGACTACATGGCGGCCTGTTTGCCAGGCGATCCGTGCCTCACGATCCCTGGCTCCGTCGGTGCAGTGCTGATCAATTCGGAGGCGCACGTCTTCAAGACCTCGATCCGAGGAGGCGAAGGAGGTCCCGGCTACGACCCCTTCAACCTCGGAACTGCTGGAGGCAAAGGTGGAGCGGGCGTTCGACTGGAAAACTCCACGCTCTACGCCTACGGCTCGTCGCTCAACGGCGGGCAAGGAGGGTCCAACTCCCAGAACTTGCCGGCGCCTTTCTGCGCGGACGGTGGCCCGGGAGGAGCCAGCATTGTCCTGGCCGACACGTCGAGCCAGGCCATCCTGCAGGACACGACCCTCTCCCCGGGAATTGGCGGGAAGTGGACGACCGGAACCCCTGTTCCTCTCGGCTGTTCGGACGGGCCCACCGGAGTTCCTCTCGAAGGACCCGGTGCAGGCAACGTCTCGTTCCTCGCGGGAACGACCCGATCGGTCTTCATCACGGAATTAGACGCGCTGGTCGAGGGCGAGACGGCGAACCTTCAGATGTCGGGCGAGTTCGGAGACATCATCTTCCTCGGCGTCGGGCTCGATCCCGATCCCGTCTTCCAGGCTCCGTTCAGTGGAACGAGCGTGTTCACACCGCTCGAGATCATCCGGCTCGGCAAGATCAACATGTCGGGAGTGAAGACGATCCCGATCGTTCCGGGCGACATCGTTGGCCCGGGTGAGTCGATTACGGTCTACCTGCAGACCTACAACTTCGACACGAGCCTGAACCTTCACTACAGCGCACCGTCCGCTCGCGTCGTCCTCGATTCTTCCCACGACCCGGCCGACGGGTGCCCAACCACTTTCTACGTCGATGACGATGCGCCGGGCGACCCGGGACCGAACGACTCTTTCGTGAGCGACCCGCTGGAAGACGGGACCCTCCTGCGCCCCTACGACTCGATCCAAGAAGCGATTACCCTCAGTCCGAGCGCGCTACCGATTACGGTGCGGGTTGCGGATGGTTCCTATGACACCCCCCTCGGGGATGGTATCCAGATGGGCGGTCGACGCGTTTTGATTCAGAGCGAGAACGGTCCGGACAATTGCGTGGTCGATGCGGCGGGCGCAGACCACGTCTTCAAATTCACGACGACCACGGCGACTCCGGAGGATGGTCTGCAAGGAGTCACAGTGACCGGAGCGACGGACGGCGGCGTTCGTATTGACAACTCAGACGTCACGATCGACGGCTGCATCATCGAGGGCAACTCGGGTGTCTTCGGCGGAGGAATTCGCACGCTGAAGAGCTCTGCCAGGATCTCGAGCTGCATCGTGCGAAACAACATGGCGAGCAATCGCGGCGGCGGAATACATGCGTTGCAGTCTCAGTTGTCCATCCTCAACTCCGAGATCGTCGAGAACACTGCTCCTTCCGGCGCGGGAGTTCACTTCGACTCGAACCCAGCCAATGACGCGACAACTCCTCTTGGAGTCCTTCGCGGCTGCACAGTCGCGAACAACAACGGAGTTGGCGTCTACTACAGAACCTCGGTGGTGTTCACGGGCACGAACGAAGCCGAGAACCTCCTCGCCTGGGGGAATATCGGCGGCGTCCAAGTCCAGGTTCGAAGGGGCACACTCGTTCTCGATTACGCCGACGTTCAAGGCGGCGCGGGTGGAGTCTTGCTAGAGGGCGCAGCCGTGCTCGCTCCCGGTCCCGGGTTCATCGACATGGATCCGCTCTTCGTCGATCCAGTCCTCAGTGACTACCACCTAAGTGCGGGCTCGCCGTGCATCGACGCCGGCGATCCCGCCTTCGTCAGCGCACCCGGTGAGCTGGACATCGACGGCGAAGCGCGTGTCAAAGGGACCGGCGTGGATCTTGGCTCGGATGAATTCTAGATCGAAGCTCGGCCAATGGGCCGATGTTCACTCCATGCTCCTACGAATCGCAGTTGCACTGCTAGTCGCCGCCTCGCCGGTTCTGGCGAGAAGCCAAGTCTGGATCGTCTCGGATTCCGCATGCCCCGGCTCCGACTTCTCGATCCTTCAAGATGCGATCGACGCTGCCGCTGATGGGGACACGATCGTCTTCCGTCCGTCGAACTCGATTCTGTCCAGTGCGATCGACATCAATCAGAAGTCGCTGACCATCATCAACGGGGACCCGAACTTCATTCTCGCGCCCTTCATATTCTCCAACAACATCACGGTTCAGGGCCTGTTGCCGAACCAGAGCGTTGCGATCATCGGATTCACTCCGAGCGGCACCAACGAAGTCCTGCGCATCGAGAACAACCAGGGCTCCGTGTGGATCGATGGCGGGCAGAGCTCCTCGATGACGACCTTCGTCAAGGCTGCATCGATCATCGTCGAGAACAGTTCGTCGGTCACGATTCTGCGCATGCGAGTGCGAGCCGGAGACTGCATTCAGAACTGTCCGACGGCGACTCCGGGCTTTGGAATCGCTGGAGCACCGGGGATCGAGGTCATCAACTCGGAGGTCGAGCTCTACGATTGTTTCCTGATCGGGGGGCGAGGATCGGAGGGCTACGACCCGCTCTTCCCCAGTGGAAAGGCTGGCAGCGGTGGAGCCGGAGCTCTGCTCGACAACTCCACGGTCAACGCCTACGGCACCACGTTCTTGGGAGGGAGTGGCGGCACCAACTCCCAAAACTTGCCGGCGCCCTTCTGCGCCGATGGCGGCGATGGTGGCTCCGGGATCTTCATGAAAGACACCGCGAGCACGATTCGCCTGCAGAACTCCACAGCTTCCGCGGGCTTGGGCGGTAAGTGGTCGATCGGAACCCCCGTTCCGCTCGGCTGCAGCGATGGAGTTCCCGGGGTTCAGGTGGACGGGCCTGGAATCGGTCAGATCACCCAGCTCGCGGGAAGCAATCGCTCACTCGAGCTCTCCGACACGCGCGCCATCCTCGAAGGTGAGCCCTTCACGATCACCTCCACGGGCGAGCAGGGAGACATCCTGTTCCTCGGCGTGGGAGTCGACCACGACCCGATCTTCCAGGCGCCCTTCTTCGGAACGGCCGCCTTCGCACCGCTCGACTTCTTCAGGATCGGGAAGATCGGCGCGTCGGGCTCCAAGTCGTTGACCGTGGCGGCAGGCGACATCGTCAATCCCGGCGAATCGGCACCGTCTATCTGCAGGCCTATCACTTCGACCTCAGCCTCAATCTGTTCATCGGCAGCCCGACGGCGACGGCGATCCTCGATTCCTCGCACGACTATCTGGACGGTTGCGTGCCTCTGATCTTCGTTGACGACGACGCGCCGAACGATCCCGGGCCCAACGATCCCGGCATCAGTGATCCACTTGAGGACGGCTCCGCGCTGAATCCGTTCGACTCCATCCAAGAGGCGATCAATAGCATCTCGGACAGCCTGCCCTACGTCATTCGAATCCGTGATGGCAACTACGGGGTGCCATCGAGCGCAGGGCTCCAGATCTTCACTCAGTTCCAGCAGGTCAGATTCGCGATGCTCGAAGGGGAGAATGGTCCGGAAAACTGCATCATCGATGCTGGCGGTGCAGACCACGTGGTCTCATTCGTCAATCCGCAGTTCGACCTTCGCCAAGGCATTCGCGGAGTCACCATCACCGGAGCCACGGACAGCGGCGTGTATTGTCGGGACACCACCGTCTCCATCGACAACTGCATCATCGAGGGCAACACCGGCGCGGACGGCGGCGGGATCGGGATGATGGACGCTAGCCCCGTGATCTCGAACTGCGACGTTCGCGGAAACGTCTCCTCGCGAAGAGGTGGCGGCATCTACGCGCTGCGCGGTGTGCCGATCGTGGCCAACTGTACCGTGGTCGAGAACACCGGTACGACAGGCGGCGGCATCGCGTTCGGGTCACCGGTCGTCTTCTCCGGCCCTCCCGTGACCATGATTCGCAACAGCACGATTGCGAACAACACGGGGGGAGGCATCCACTTCAAGACGGCCTCCGGTTCCAGTGGTGTGATCACGGCCTCCGACCTGGTCGTGTGGGGCAATACGAGCGGCGACCAGATCCAGATCAACACGGGAACCCTCCAACTCCCCTACGCGAACATCCAGGGTGGGCTGAGCGGAATCCTCGTACTCGCGAATGCCACTCTCGAAACCGGTCCCGGCTTCATCAACCTCGATCCCCTGTTCGTCGATCCCGCAATGGGTGACTACCACTTGAGCGCTGGCTCGCCTTGCATCGACGCGGGTAATCCGAACTTCGTCCCGTTGCCCGGTGAGACAGACATTGACGGCGAAGCGCGCGTGCAGGGCGCGGCTGTCGACCTCGGTTCGGACGAGCGGCCATGAACTGCCTGGCTTCGCTCATGCTGCTTGCCCTTGCAGTGCCGTGCAGCGCCGCAAGCCAGACCTGGATCGTCTCTGACCCGAGTTGCCCCGGCTCCGACTTCACGTCGATCCAAGCTGCCGTCGATGCTGCCGCCGACGGCGACACGATTCTCGTTCGATACGCGACGAGCTTCATCGATCGCAACTTCGAGGTCGTGCAGAAGTCGCTGACGATCGTGCAGGCGAAGTCGCAGTTCATCGCCGCCATGACTCAAGTGGGCGGTGACGTGACGGTTCGTGACCTCTTGCCGAATCAGTCCGTGACGCTGGTCGGCCTGCTGAGCTCCTCTTCGGGCAAGCTGGTCCTGAAAGACAACCAAGGCGCAGTCTGGATCGAGAGCATGGCCTACTCGAGCACGCCGGCGACCAACCAGCCTCCCTACTTCGAGCCGGTGCGAATCGAGAACTGCGCAGCGGTGACTTTTGTGAAGTGCTGGTGGACAGCTCCGGACTATCAGGTCCAGTGCCAGATGGGCAGCCCGTGTATCGCCGCGGTCGGCCCCACCGGAACCGTTGTCATCAACTCCGAAGTTCAGTTCTACAGCTGCACACTCGTTGGAGGCGAAGGCGGACCCGGATACGACCCGTTCAACCTCGGCTCTGTAGGTGGCAAGGGCGGACCAGCCGTTCGGCTCGAGAACTCGACGGTCAACATCTACGGCTCCAACTTGCGCGGTGGCCGTGGCGGCACGAACTCACAGAACCTGCCCGCTCCCTTCTGCGCCAATGGAGGTGACGGCGGTCCGGCCATCTTCTTGGCCGACACTTCGAGCCAGGTCCGGCTTCAAGAGACGAGCCTTTCGGGCGGCGCAGGGGGACGCTGGACCGACGGCATCCCCGTCCCGCTCGGCTGTATCGACGGGTCCGTCGGTGTCGATTTGGAAGGACCCGGAGCCGCAAACGCCACGTTCCTGCCGGGCACGAACCGAACGACAACGATCGGAAACACGGTCACGCTGATCGAAGGCCAAACGGCGAGCCTCGACATGACCGGCGAGTTCGGAGACATCATCTTCCTCGGTGTCGGACTCGATCACGACCCGGTCTTTCAGCCAGCCTTCAATGGAACGAGCGTCTTCGCGCCTCTCGAGATCATTCGGCTGGGCAAGATCGGCATGTCGGGCTCGAAGACGATCCCGATCGTTCCCGGGGACATCGTTGCGGCTGGTGAATCTGTCACCGTCTTCCTTCAGACCTACAACTTCGACACCTCGCTCAACCTGCACTACAGCGAGCCCTCGGCGAGGATCGTTCTCGACTCCTCCCACGACCCTGCGGACGGTTGTCAGACGCTCTTCCTCGTCGATGACGACGCTCCCAACGATCCCGGCCCGAACGATCCGCTGGTCAGCGACCCACTCGAAGATGGCACCGCCCTGCATCCCTTCGATTCGATTCAGGAGGCGGTCACCAGCAGCGCGCTCACCGTGCCCATTACTGTGCGCGTGGCGGATGGGACCTATGACGTCCCTTCACCCCTCGGCATTCGTCTGGGACAGCGCATGGCATGGATCGAGAGCGAGAACGGCCCCGACAATTGCATCGTCGATGCGGGCGCTGCCGACTCGGCGTTCAGATTCGACGACCCCAGCGCCACTCCCGCCGAAGGAGTGAGCGGATTTACGATCACCGGCGCCGTCTCCAGCGGAGTTCGAATCGAGAACTCGAGCGTCACCATCGACAACTGTGTGATCGAGGGCAACGAGTCCACGACCTTCGGCACCGCGTCCAGCAATCGCGGAGGCGGGCTGTACTTGCTCAATAGCACCTCGCTGATTTCGAATTGCGTCGTTCGGGACAACCTCGCCCTCGGACGCGGCGGAGGCATCTACGCGCTCACCTCCCAACCGACGATTCAGAACTGCACCGTGGAGGGCAACACGGCGCCCGTGGGTGCGGGGATCTGCCTCGACTCCTCCACGAACGCGGGAGCCGACCCTCAGGGCTTCGTCCGCAACTGCACCGTCGCGAACAACTTTGGAGTGGGCCTTCACTACCGAACGCGCCCGACCTTCGCGGGAACGAACGAAGCCGAGAACCTGCTCGCCTGGGGCAATGTCGGCGGTGTCCAGGTCGAGGTCAGGACCGGCACGCTGGTCCTCGACTACGCGGACGTCGAAGGTGGTGCGGGAGGCGTGCTCTTGCTCGTCAACGCTTCCCTCACGACGGGCCCCGGCTTCATCAACCTCGATCCGGTGTTCGTCGATCAGATCAATGGCGACTTCCATCTTAGCGAGGGCTCACCCTGCATCGACGCCGGTGACCCGAGCTACGTCGCGTTACCAGGTGAGACGGACATCGACGGCGAAGCGCGTGTTCAAGGCGCGGCGGTCGATCTTGGCTCGGACGAATTCGAATAGGCCCAACTATGCACATCCTTCCATTAGCATTCCTGCTCGCCCTCGCACCTCCCTGTTTCGCTGCAAGTGAAACCTGGATCGTCTCGAGCAATGCCTGTCCGCAAGTCGACTTCGAGAGTTTGCAGACCGCCATCGATGTCGCCGCCGACGGTGACACGATCATCGTTCGAGTCTCCGGCCTCGACGTTGGCAGTTTCGACATTGCGGGGAAGTCACTGACGCTGATTGGCGATCGACTTGCCGGATATCCGGAGAAGTCGCTGACCTTGGATGGAACCGTTCGCGATTTGCTTCCGGGTCAAGCCGTGACGATTCGCGGTTTGCACATCAGCGACGGACTCATCCTCTCGAACAACATGGGGAATATCTGGATCGAGGATTCCACTATCTCTGCCCCCGAAGGCATTGCGACCAAGTCGGAGCTCGTCCGCGTCGATAACAGCCTCTCGGCCATCTTCATCCGGTGCAACTGGTTCCAGCCGATCAAGCCGCCGGCTGGCGCAAGTCCCCAATTGGGTGGAGGGCAGCGAGGTATGACGGTGGTTCAATCCGAAGTGCACCTCTTCGATTGCGTCAGCCTCGGTGCCGCTGGCCGTAGCAGTGTTTCGCTCGGCGCCCAAACTACCGACGGCGGGAAGGGCGGGACTTCACTGCGCGTCCGGAACTCGATCGTCAACGCGGTTGGCTCGAGCTTCGAAGGCGGAATCGGTGGCTTCGCGGCATCGAATGGGACGCTTCCTCTGTGCGGATCCGGAGGAGATGGCGGTGGTGGAATATTCGTCGCCGACACGGCGAGTGTCGTTCGGTTGCTCGACTCGACAACCAAAGGCGGAAACGGTGGCAAGAAGAACAAGAACGGCCTGGGGACTTGCTTCACCGGCGCAAAAGGGAAACAAGTGTTCGGGCCGGGAGTGGGTAATGTCGTGGTGCTCCCGGGCTCTTCACGCTCGGTGAGCCTCGAGCAGGATGGAGTTATTCATGAGTTCGAATCGACCAACCTCGTCGTGGAAGGCGAGCCGGGCGACAACGTCTTCTGGAGTATTGGTCTGGTTCAGAATCACGAGTACCTGCCCGACTTCAGCGGGACGAGTGCGCTCGACGCTCTATCGATCGTCAACCTCGGCTTGCTCCCACCGTCAGGGAAGCTGAAGATCCCGATCACGATTGCGGACTTCACGTCTCCCGGTCAAGCGCTGACGGTCTTCACGCAGGGCTTCTTCTTCGATTCAAACATGGCCGCTTTCGCGTCCAGCCCCGCTTCCGCCGTCATCGTGGATTCGAGCGCCAGTCCGTTCGATGGCTGCAAGACGACCTTCTACGTCGACGACGACGCGAGTGGTGATCCGGGCCCGGGAGATCCGCTCATTAGTGACCCCCTCGAGGACGGGAGCCTGCTCCGCCCCTACGACACCATTCAAGAAGCCGTCAATCGAGTTGAGATTATCGGCTCCTCCATTATTCTCTTGGACGGCATCTATCACGGTCCGGGCAACACGGAGATCGATCCTCCTCGAAACACGCACATGAGGATCGCGAGCGAGAACGGTCCGGAGAACTGCGTCGTACTCGGTATCGGCTCCAACAACATCTTCATCTTCGACAACCCCTCCGACGTTCGAGCCGACGGTCTGTTCGGAATTCGAGTTGCTGGTGCGGGAGCGACCGCCATCGCGATCAACGCGGGTTCGCCCACGATCGAGAACTGTGTGATCGAAGAGAACCTCGCCTTCAATGGCGCCGGCATCTCCGTATTGAACGGAGCGTCCCCGCTGATATCGAGGTGCCGCATCCGGAACAACTTCGCTACCAACCGCGGCGGTGGCATGATCATCATTAACTCGCTGGCAGAGATTCGAAACTGCGAGATCACGAACAACACTGCCCTGAACGTAGGCGGCGGAATCGCGACGGGAGGCGGAGTTGGATTCGAGATCTACAACTCGACGATCGCCAACAACGTCGGAACTGGAGTCGACCTGCGTTCAACGACAGCTACGTCGAGTCCACTCCTCTTTGCCAACTGCATGATCTGGGGCAACACTGGAGGCCCCCAGATCCAGTTCCGGTTCGGAGTCGTGAAGATCCAGTACGGCAATATTCAGGACGGGCTCGCGGGAATCGATTCAACCGCAAAAGGCACGGTGATTCCCGGTCCGGTTCTGGCGAAGTTCGACCCGCAGTTCGTAGACCCCTCAACGGGCGACTACCACTTGAGCCCGGGCTCACCCTTCATCGACGCGGGAGATCCTAACTACGTTCCTGTGCCCGGCGAGAAGGACATCGACGGCGAACCTCGCGTGCAGGGCGGGGGGATCGATATGGGGGCGGACGAGAACTAGCGGCTCCAGCCTCGCGCACTCGTTGAATGAAAGAGGCCGCGAGTTTGCGGCCGCTTGAATGAAGTCGGTCGAGCTACTCGACCATCGTCACGGACTCGTTTTCCGAGGCCATGATCCAGGACTGCTTCTTGTCTTCCTTGTGCGCGCGCCAGCCGAGCACGCGGTCGGCGAGGTAGAAGAGCTTGAGTTCGATCGGCAGCTTGAAGTTGCCGCTCTTCATACGCCACTCGGAGATCTGCTCGATCCAGCCGCGCTTCGGGCGGACGAGGCCGTGCAGGAAGGAGGAGTACTGGTAGTAGAGTCGCCAGAGCTTCTCGACGTCGGCGGGGATGTGTCCATCCCAAGTCGACATGACGTGATACTCGAGCTGGCTGCCCCACTCGATCAGGTCCTTCGGCGGGACGTAGCCCATGTCGAGCGTCTCTTGATAGAGCTCGTTGCCGGGGATCGGGCGGAAGGGATAGACGTGGGCCGAGACCGACGGGTAGTTCGAGACGATGTCACGCGCCTGGTGGATGGTCGCCTTCATCGAGTCGGCGCTCTCCCCCGGGTAGCCCATGATGTAGGTGAGCGAGCTGGTGATCCCGCGCTTGTGCATCTCGCCTGCCGCGCGCTTCGAGTCGCCGGGACCGATCTTCTTGCCGATGCGATCAAGGATGGCCTGGTTGGCCGACTCGGCGCCCATGCTGCAGACATACAGGCCGCTGTCGCGGAGCAGGTCGAGCGTGGACTCCTCCGAACGACAGATGTCGTGGATCTCGATCGTCGTGCTCCAGGCGATGTCGAGCTTGCGGTCGATCAGGCCTTGGCAGAACTCGCGGTTGCGTTTCTGCAGCACACCCCAGTTCGCGTCTTGGAAGCGAACCACGTCGAAGCCCCAACGTCCTTTGAGCTCTTCGATGTCGTCGAGCATGCGCTCGGCCGGCAGCGCCTTCCACTTCATGTTCGTGACGAGCGGCGAGCAACAGAACATGCACGGCTCGGGACAACCGAAGCTGGAGAAGTAGGAGATGCCGAAGTAGTTGCTCGAGTTGAACTTCTTCGGGGAGGGCATGCGGTTGCGCGCTTCGCGAGCGCCCGGTCGCATCTGACGCTCACGGTAGGGTTCGATATCGATCAAATGCCAGGCGGCCGTCTCCAGGACATTCCAGCCCGCGACACCGCGCTTGGCCGTCTGGATGACTTGTCCGTCGCGCCACAGCGCAAGGCCGGGGATGTCTTCGTAAGCAGAGCCGGTCTCGACGGCGTGGATGAAGTCGAGGAAAGTCAGCTCGCCCTGGCCGAGGCACACGGCGTCGTAGATCGAACCTTCGTGCAAGTAGTTCTCGGGGTTGCAGCTCGCAAACCAACCACCGGAAATGATCTGGATGTTCGGGTAGCGCTCGCGCACCTGCATCGCTGCAAGGTGACCGTCGGCGACCATGTAGCCGAGGATCGCCGTCGTGCCGAAAAGGATCGCGCCATCACATGCCTCGACGGCCAGCTTGTGCGCCTCTTCGTTGGAGTGGATCGACGCGTCGATGACGACGACCTCGTAGCCCTCTTTATCAGGCAGCGCTCCGATGTGGAGCATCTCCAGCGGCAGGATGTCGTAGCTGGTGTACTCGCCACGGTCCTGGTTCACCTGCTGGGCTTGATACAGGACGATCTTCGGTTTCTTACTCATTGGGTGAGGCGGGGGGGTGTTCATCCGCCCCATCAAGGCGCGAGTGCAGAGTTCCGTGAGAGTATAACCCGCTCAGAATGGGGCATCGGGGCCGTTTTCGAGGAGGAGAGTGACTTGGCGTGGCCGGAACGAATGAGCGGGTTGCTCGCCCTCCTTCTTACCACCGCCAGTGGCACCCTGCCGCGGAATCCGACCCTTCTGTTCGCCGTCGAAACGACTCGCAAAGTGACAAGAATCACTATCGGCGCGCCGCCGCACGGCAAGAGAGCCGTTCTTCCGGGGGATAGGCTTCGATCGAGGCCTCCGGCGAGTGGGCCCGTTCCCCCCGCGTCCGGGGCTCCTGAGCCAGTGTTCCGCCAATCGTGAATTTTTGGAGGAAACCAATTCCAGACTTCGGGTGTCTAAGCAGGTTCCTCGTGGCCACGCACTCCTGCTCGCTCGGCTCAGATTGCCGGAATCTGGAGAGCAGCGCATAATTCGAGGGGTTAGCGGCCATTACAGGCAGCCCTTTTTCTTGCTTCCCAGTGCCTTTTCAAGCCCCGGAGTCGGCCGACTCCCGCCGGGAGAGGTACCCGAGATACACGATCACCATGAGCTTGCATAGAATTCGCCGCGGGCTCGCGCTCCTCGCGGCAGTCCTGATTCCAGGTGGAGTCCTCGCGGCTCAGATTGGAACCCTCACGACGGTTCCGGGGACCGTAAACGACCTGGCCGTCGACTCTTCCGGCGACCTGCTCTACTGCACGGACCAGGGCTCGGTCGGAACCATCACGACCGCTGGCGTGGTGACGGAGCTAGCGAACTCCGTTACTGGCCCGTTCTCGAATAGCCTGCGCGGAGTGGTCGAGAACGGCTCGGGAGAGATCGCGGTCCTCGACTCGGGTGGCGACATCTACGAGCTCACCGGCGGCCTGACTCCGGCCAACCTGATCTATGACGACCTCTACATGATCGGAGGAACGACAGACTTCATCGTCGACACGAACGGCAACTACGTGATCGCCAGTCGAACTCCCTCGAGCGGCGTCCGTGGAATCAACTGGGTCAACTCGAACGGCAATCGCTGGGCGTACTTCTTGGTGAAGTTCTCGCCCGTCGCGCTGGCTGCGGATCCGATCGGAACCGGTCTCGTGATGGCTGACGACTCCGGCAGCGGACTGCTTCATCGGATCGAGACCGGCGACGCATCGCATCCGACGACATTGATGGATGGAGTGACGAGCTTCGGCTTCTCCGAGAATGACTTCGACGGCGACATTGCTCTCGAGACGGACGGCAGCGCGTGGATCGTCGGCGATGGTGAGGTCTACCGGCATGACCGCGGAACGGGACTTACCTCGGCCCAAGCCACGGGGCTCGCCCAGCTTCGCGGCGTCACGATCGCGGCCTCGAGCGGCGGCGTTCCGAGCCCATCGGGCTGGAGTCTCTATCTGGCCGAGGGTAGCTTCCCGACCGCGATTCGCGAGATCGGCAACGTCGGTGCACCCGCCTCGACGGTGGCCGGCGACCTCGGGACGGTTCCGAATCGAGGCAATCAGCTCCTGTTCTTCACGGGACAGACAGTCCACGACATGGCCGTGGACTTGAACGGCGACCTTCTCGTCGGCGGGGATGTGTTCGGCGCTAGCTTCAAGGTCATGCGTGTCAGCTTGCCCTCGCTCGCGATCTCGACGATCGCGAACCAAGCGGATGGGATCAGCGCGCGCATCGAGGGCATTCAGGTCGATCGCGACGGCGTGATCTACGCGCTCGGGGCGAACGGGAAGATCTTCCGCATCGTCGAGAGTCCGTTCAGTGTGACGACCGTCTTCGAGGATACGAGCAATGACATCACCGTCGGCAAGGACCTGGCGATCGATCGGGACGGCAGCTTCTATGTCGCGGATCGCGCCAGCTTCGGCTCTGGTGCGGTGCAGTGGATCGATCCGAATGGTGTGCTGACGACGCTGAGCAACACGATCGAGTCGCGTGGAGTGATTGCGGATCCGTTCACCGCGAATATCATCGCGAGCGAATGGAATGGCACGGGTTTCGAGGGAACGATTGGCCTCGTCGACACGACTACGGGCGTGATCACCGACTTCCCCAACCTGTCGCAACTCAACTACAGCAACGACTCGATATGGGGAGATGGCGACATCGTCCAGGATGTCGAGGGCAACATCTACACGATCAGCGAAGACGACTGGTCGCTCTACCGCTACGACCGCAACGCGCAGAAAAAGTTCCGAATCGGTTCGAGCTACCTCAACAATCCCTCGGGGCTGGCCATCGCCAAATCGACGAACCCCGTCGGCGGGCAGACCGGCTGGAGCCTCTACGTCGCGGAGTACAACTTCCTGTACGAGTTCGAGAACGTGCCGGCTCCGGCGCCGAGACTCTTGGATCGCGCCGCGCCACCCGTCGGACCGATCGTCGGATTCCTGCCCGGGACAGCCGGTATCGCGCGAGCCGTTGCGCCGAGAGTTGGAGCAAACGAGCTCCTGACCACGACCTCGGACTCCAAACTCTTCCGCACGAACATGGCGACCGGTGCGACGATTCAGGTCGCCGGGCCGATCAAGGGCCTCGCCGGAGACCTCGTCGACATCGACATGACGCCGGCCGGCCACGCGCTGATCGCCAATCGCGGCGGCACGATCTTCCGCGTCAATCCGGCCACCGGGTACACGGTGTCCACGATCTTCACCGATCCCGGTGGAGACCTGAATGACGTGCGCGCGATCGCATTCGATGGCCAGGCCGATGTCCTGATCCTCGACAGGCCGCCCGGAGAAGTCGGTGGACGGTTGTTCCGCCTGAGCGCTGGCGTCCTCGAGTTCTTGTGCCACACGAACCGCGGGCAGGGCATGGCGATCGATCCGCTCACGGGCGACGTCTTCATCACCGAGCGCGGCTCGGCCATTGATGGCGGTGGCGGCATTCTGCGCGTCGACACCTTCCAGTCGCCGGCCACGGCCGGTCACTACAGCGGCGACAGCTTCTACCTGTTCGACATCGGGGAGTTCGACGGCGACATCGCGTTCGACGACGTCGGAAACTTTTACGTCTCCACTCAGAACAACGGGCGCATTGTGCGCGTGGATCGTGCGACGGGAACGCGTTCCGTAGTCGCTGGCAACTACGAGAATCAGGCCGCGCTGACGCTGGGCCCCGGACGGCCGGGCAAGACCGGTCCGCTGGGTACCAGCCTCTTCGTGCTCGATCAGGGGTCGCTCTTCGAGGTGGCCGTAGACGAGCTGCCCGCCACGCCGCCCGCTTCGCCGCCCGCTCTCGCTCCGCCCGTCGATCTGGCGGTCGCAGGTCAGATCGTGCCCGGCGCGACCATTTTCGTCAGCATCGACGCGCCCTCCGAAGCCTTCCGTCCCTACATCATCTTCCCGTCCACCCAGGGCAAGGTGCCCGGCTTCCCGATGGCCCTGTTCGGCGACCTGAGCGACACTCGCATCCTGCCCAACAACTTCGACCTGCCGGTCTGGAATCTGATCGACGTCGGAGCGATCTTCCCGGGCTTCTTCGGCACGCTGGATGCCACCGGCAAGACGACCGGAACGGTGGGCCTGAAAGTGCCCAATGATCCGAGCCTCCTGCTGCTCGATGTCTTCGTCGACCTGACCTGGATCTCCTACGACTTCGTCTCCCCCAACGGGATCGCGCAGGTGGGCGGAACGGCTCAGATCTATATCGGAGAGTGAGAGAACGCGCTCCGCGCGGTATTCTTCCGGTGTGAGCGCGGCCTCTCCACAGACCACCGACACGACGGACCAGCCGGAGAAGCTCTCTGTCTTGATCCGAATCCGCCGTGTGCTCGGACGCATTCGCCGGAGCTTCGCGGTCGACACTTACGACATCTTCGCGCGCGCGGTAACGGATGAGCATCGCGAATTCGAGAGTCCGCCGGGCTACCGCTTCGCCTGGGGCGAGCCCGAGGATATCGAGCGCTGTGAGGCCTACCACACCGAGCTCGAGGAGCTCGACCGGGTGCTGGGTGTCGAGCGACTCAAGCTGGGACATCGCGTCGTGATCGCATTCAGCGAGGACACGCCCGTCTTCACAATGTGGATGAACCCGCGCAACCTGAACGTTCCGGGAGAGATCAAGCGCAAGCTCGGCGACCACCAGGCCTTCATCTACAAGGCCTACACGAGCCCCGATCATCGCGGGAAGGGGCTCTACAAGGTCGGAATGCTCTTCGTGCTTCACCACATGGCGTTGACCGGCCAGACGGAGCTGATCGGCTACGCCCACGTGAAGAAGAGCGTCTCCCGGAAGGGGCTAGCCACGCTTGAGTTCACAACGAAAGGCCGATATCACTCGCTCCATGCTCCCGGCTGGCAGCACACCCGAGTCTCGTCCGAACTCACCCGCAACTTTCCGACTCCTGTTCCGCGCTCGGGCTCGCTACCGACGTAAAGTTGCACGGGCTTTCGCCCTCCCGAGGGCAGGAGCCGCCGCCGACATCACTCGAGCCTCGACCCGCAACACCCACTCTTCGGTCCATTGAAGACACCGCTTCGCATCCTGTTTCGGACCATCTGGGGCTCGGCGATTCTCTGCTTCATCGTCGGTGCATCGATCGCGAGCTGGGAAGTCTCGACGACGACTTGGGTCCGCGAGTTCCAGGCGGGCGCAGAGTCGCCGATGTCGGAGCGCGTCGAAGCCGTCGTACAGCGCTCGGCCATCGAAGGACTCGGCTTCGGCCTGCTCGCGCTGTTGATCGGTTCGGTCGCCTGGGTCTTCACTCGCCGGCGCGACGAAGAGGGAGCCCCCCGACGACTGTTCGCCAACATCCTGACCGGTGCCGGTGCGTTCGCGACCTGGACCTGGTGCACGTGGGTCACGGACGCGGCGCTGCCCTTCCTGCGGACGAACGAGCTCATCCTGATGAACCTGGTCGGGCTCATCGCGATGGGAGTCGGTGTCACCTTGTGGGTCTCGCTCTCCAAGAGACTTCCCTGGGCGACCAAGTCCGATCCGGCCGCACACGCCATCGGCTCGCTGCTGCTCCTCGCGCTCGCAATCACCATCTCGGAGTACATCCTGCTCGGTGAAAGCGGCGGCTTCAAATCGCCGAAGCTCCTGGGCATGTCGGCGGGAGTGGCCCTGATCGCACTCCTCTTGGGAGCCGCGGCAGGTCGCACCCTCGAAGGTCCCCTGCAGTCGCTCGAAGCCGGCCTGGCGAAGCTCTCGTCCGTCTTTCGCACCGCCTCGCTCGTCTTCGGTTTCGCGCTGGTCGCCTGCGTGACCATGACCTGGTCGTCGCTGGAGCTCTCCTCGACGACCGAGGAGCTCGACTATGACGAGCTAACGAAGACTGGCGAGCGGCCCGGTCCGAACGTGGTCCTCGTCACCATCGACACACTGCGCGCCGACCACCTCGGTTGCTACGGCTACGAGCGCCCCACCTCGCCGTTCATGGACACGCTGGCTGCGGAGGGAACGCTCTTCGCCGACGCCTCCGCACCCGCGGCCTGGACCAAGCCCTCGACGGGCACGATCCTCACCGGACTGTACCCGTCGCGGCACGGCGCCCTGTATCACGGCAGCTCCCTTCAGGTTCCCGAGGGCGAGCGCACACTCGCCGAAGCCTTCAACGAGCGCGGCTATGCCACGGCGGGCTTCGTCAGCAACCCGAATGTGAAGAAGGTCTTCGAGTTCGACCGCGGCTTCGAGGAGTTCTTCGACTCACCGGTGGAAGACACCGTGACCCTGGCCGCGATTCGGGAGTCTTACTTCGGCGGAATCGTGATGAAGCTCTCGCGCCACCAGTTCAACTGGAAGTACGAGAACGACATCCAGTCGGTCAACCGGCACGTGCTGGCCTGGCTCGAGTCGAACCGCGATCAGCCGTTCTTCTTGTACGTCCACTACATCGATCCGCACATTCCCTACACGCCGCCCGAAGAGTACGAGCGGGAGTTTGCGCGCAACTACGAGGGCTTCCCGCTCTTCAACGAGCGCAAGCGGCTCGTCGGCATCGATCGCTACGACGGGGAGATTCGGTACACCGACGACGGCATGCGCAGCTTGGTCGAGAAGCTCGACGAGCTCGGCATCCGCGACGAGACGATCATCGTGATTACCTCCGACCACGGCGAGGAGTTCTTCGAGCACGAGGTCCTCGGGCATGGCTTCTCGCTGTACCAGCCCGTCATTCACGTCCCGTTGATCGCCAACGGCCCGGGCGTCGCTCCTGGTCGCGTGGTCGAGACTCCGGTGCAAATCGTCGACCTTGCAGCAACAGTGCTCGACCTCGCGGGCGCCGACACCGAAAAGTTTGGAGACGGTGTCTCCTTTGCCGATTCCATTCTGGGCGAGAACTGGCGGCCGAACGACCAGCTCTTCCTCGAGAACGAGTTCGGGACGGAGCTCGATGACAACCGGAGCTTCGTGCTGAACGCGGTCCGGGATGGCAAGTGGAAGCTCATCTTGACCGAGCGCAATCTCTATCGGCCGCCCGGCAATCCGCGGTACGGCGCGAAGGAGCTCTACGATCTCGAGGCTGACCCCGATGAGACGAACAACCTGATTCATGTGCCGGCGCATCAGAAGCGAGTCGCCGAGATGATCAACCGACTGGAGCTGCACGAAAAGTTCCTGATCAACTTCGGATTGAGAGGCAGTGCGCCCGATTCGATCGATCCAGAGGTCGAAGCAGAGATGCGCGCTCTTGGCTACCTGGGAGACGAGTAGCACGCGAACTGCCCGTTGTTGCCACGCCGGAGAGCACTAGTCGCTCGACTCGCGCGAACACCCGACGACCATGAACGCCCTTCCCGACTCGACACCCCCTGCGCCCGCGAACGGTGAGCTCAGTGCTCTCGCTTGGGTGGGACTCGAGGGATTGCGCGACCAGGAAGTGGCCTGGCGCGAGCTAGTCGAAGCTGCGGATGTGGACCCACTCGGGAACGACTTCGACTGGGTACTCGCACACGTCGAAGCGTTTGGAGACGCACGCAACATCTGCGGCTGGACGCTGACCGATTCCGCACAGCGCCCCGTCGCCATCCTCCCGTTCAGGCTGGAACCCAAGCGCAGTCTGCTCTCCCTCTCGCGCGCGTTGATCCTGCAGGACGGCACGTTCGACTCGGAGTATCTCGACGTGATTCTCCGACCGGGCTACGAGCGCGCGTCGATCGAGAAGATGCTCGACCTCCTGAGCTCGACGCGCGCCATCGACTGCGCCGTGTTGACTGGAATCCCCAGCGGGTCGGCCACTCTCGAGCACCTGCGACCTGAACTCGAGAAGCGAGGTTTGCCGCGAAGAGAGCGCGACTTCCCGGCCTGCGCGGCCCCGCTGCCCGAGAGCTTCGAAGACTACTTGAAGGCGCGCAAGTCGCGCATCCGCAGCAAGATTCGCTCTTCCATTCGCAGAGCCGGAGAGGCCGGCGCCAAGCTGGTCTGGTCCGAAGACGCGAACACGCTCGAGGCCGAGCTCGAGACTCTGTTCGAGCTGCACCAGAAGCGCTGGGTCTCCGCGGGCAAGACCGGCAGTTTCGCGGATGAGAGGAGACGCACCTTCTACAACTCACTCGCGCCCGACTTTCTCCGTAAGGGTCAGCTCGCCTTCGCGCGACTCGAGGTGGACGGACAGACACTGGCCTGCCAGTTCGGCGCCACGATCGACTCGACCTACTATCAGATCCAGGAGGGCTTCGATCCCGATCGAGCCGACCTGCGCGTCGGAACCGCACTGCGCGGAACGATGATCGCCGAGCTGATTCAGCGCGGCGTTCGGTCCTACGACTTCATGGCCGGAATCGGCCGCCACAAGACCGACTGGGGCGCGGTCTCTCGACCGTGCACGACGGTCGCTTTTGCTCTGCCCCGATTCAGGGCTCGCCTTGCATATCGTCTGCGGGAGTTTTTGGACCGTCAAAAACCCGACTCACCGTCCGTCGCGTAGACTGATTCGACACTTGGGTCCTGCTGAATCTGTGCATCGCCGAAGGCCGACGACTTCCCTTCGTCCCACGGATTCCGAGACCGTTTCCAGAGATCTGAATCCCCGATGATTCGCCTGCGCTCAACCTGGACCCGCTCAACTGGCGTCGCGTTCGCGCTCGGACGGCGCGCCCTCTGCGCCCTGCCGACAACCCTCCTGCTCTTCTCGCCGGCCTGCTCTCGCCCCCTCCTGGTCGATCCGGAGCCGGAGAGGATGCTGCCGACCGAACAGAATGCCGGAGAGCGGGATGCAACCGGCCACAGGGTCGTGATCTGTGGGCATCTCTACAGCCTCTACTCGCGCAACAAGATTCAGGACCCGAACGAACTCGTCTACAGCGAACGCTACTTGAAGGCGTTCGCAGCTGAGCTCGCTCTTCTGAATCCCGACGCCACCTACTTCTTGGGCGATAGCGTCCGATTCAGCAAAGCTGCCGAGTGGGCTCTACTCGCTCGCACGTTCGACGAAGTCCCTGGCGCAAAGGTATGGGTTGCGGGAAACCACGAGGTGAAAGACTTCGAGACCTTTCGAGCAGCAGGCGGTGTTCACAATAGCTCGATGGTCGTGGGTCGAAGCAAGTTCATCACTCTGGACGCAAAGATCATCTTCGAAGCAGAAGACCTCGCCTTCATCGAACGCGAGCTTGCGGATTGGGAAGACTTCGAGAGCGTCTTCATCATGATGCACTTGTTTCCATTCCGAGGAGACATCGTCGACCCCGATACCGATCCCTATCAATCCTACTCGAACGGCAGTACCTGGAACGCTGACGTCCTTCCGATCATCGCTGGGAAGGTGAAGTACGTCTTCACCGGAGACTACTTTTCGCGACACGTAGGTCGCTTCGTGCAGCAGTACAAAGAGCACGAGATTCACTACATTCGCAACGCGTTCTTGTTCCGACGCGGTCGCAGCGACGACTCCACGGGCGACGGCCCGATGACCTATCTCGTACTCGACATAGACGAGAATGGCTCCCTCTCCATGACGCCCAGAGTGCTCCCGATCGACCTCCGAGATACCTGGTATCGAAACTTCGGGCTGAGCGCCGACGGTCCCGCTTACGAGGAGAAGGAAGAGGAGCACGCGATCAAACCGGACTGGCGGCGCTATCCCTTCAAGTGTGGGTTGAGTGTTGGCTTCCCCGCGCACTGGAAGGTTCTCCGGGGCAAGGGCGACCTGATGTACACCGCCTGGCAGTATCGCGACAAGCTCGGGATTCGCGCCAGGATGTTCAGCTACGCCAACACGGCGAATTGGACAGAGGACGAATTCAGGGAGCAATTGATCGCCGTCGCGGAGAAGGATCGTGACGCTCCATTGAATATAGAGCGCGAGGGCAAGCTCGAACTAGACGACGGACTGACCGTGCACTGGACCCTCTCGGAGTCCTTCACCGGCGAAGAATCGACATTGAGCCTGAACTGCTACTTCCTGGGCAAGAACCGCTGCTTCCTCCTGGTCTGCTCCACCGAGGACGCCCTACCGGACTACCGATCCAAGCTCGAAAGCTTGGTCGAGATGTTCGACCTCTGTCGGCAGCTCCAGTTCGAACCGCTCTAGTCCGCGCGCCCGAGGCGCCTTCGAATCCACGCGAAGAACTCGGTACGCTCGGACTTCAGGAGCACGAACTGCCACATGAAGAGTGCGCCAGCGAGCGCGATCGGGATCTTGATGAGCAGAGTCTTGATCGAGAACTCGCCGGCAACCGCCATCGTGTTGTCGATGGTGAGCGCGGCAGCCGAGGCGATTCCGACGGCCGCGAGGCACGAGCCGATGCGACGGTAGTCCATCGAGTGCTTGAAGATGCGATAGCGCCCGATCTCGCCGAGGACGGCGAGAGCCGTGTAGGCGGCGAGGGTCGCGATCGCTGCCCCCACGATTCCGTACTCGGGAATCAGCCAGAGGTTCAAGCCGATGTTGACGAGGAGCGCGATCAGTGAGAGCCAGGAGAGCGCCGAGGTCTTCTTCGCCACGTAGAAGGAGGTCTCGCCGATCGCCTTGTAGATCGCCCAGAAGACGTACGAGCCGGCGACGAGCGGCACGACCTGGTAGGCAAAGCGATAGGTCTGATCCTCCGAGTGATCGAGCAGGAGGATGGCTTCGCGGCCGAAACACGAGAGGGCGATGTCCGCCGCGCCGATTGCGACCAGGAGATAGGTCGTGACTCTGGCGATCAGGTTCGTTTGCTCCTGCTCGTCCTCGACCTCGTAGACCCAGGGCAGGAAGACCTGCAGGAAGGGACCGAGCATGAGCTGGTTGGCCAGGCGGCCGACGCGATAGCCGATGCCGTAGATGCCGACCGCACCGAGGCCTGCGGTACCGAGCAGGATCTCGATCATGCGAATGTCCAGGCGCTGCAGCGCCAGGTGGAACAGGCTCGCCATGATGAGCGGGGTCGAGTAAGAGACGACCGGCTTCAGCTTGCTCCACTCGAACCGCCAACCGATGCGGTTGAGGATCCAGACCGAGAGAACGCTGCCGACGGCGGCCTCGCCGATGAAGACGCTGAGCAGGATGCCCTTGACTCCCATCCCCATGCCGAAGGACAGAACCTCTGGGGGCGCGACGAACCAGATCTTGAGCGCGAGCTCGGCCAACATCTTGCCGGCCGAGATGCCCGCGAAGAGGCCGGACCGGTGCTGGATCATCAGGAAGCGGAAGCCCGCCTGTGTCGTCATCTGGAAGGGAACCAGAAGCATCGCGAGCGCGAAGACCTCGTTCAGGTACTCCTTCGAGATGTTCACCGTCTCCGCGGCGAGCAGGATCGGGCGCAGGATGTCGCTGAACACCCAACACATCCCGCAGACGATCCACGCCACGCCAGCACCGAACATGATGCTCGAGCTGACGACCGCGTTCTTGTCGCGCTCCTCCTTGTGCTCGAAGTAGAAGCGAACCATTCCCTGCAGCGCGCTCACTCCCAGGAACTCGAGCGAGAACGCCAGGAAGAGATCGATGCTGTCGTTCAGCCCCATCTCCTCCTTGTGAAGCCAGTTCGTGAAGAACGCGATCATCACGATGCTGATCACGTTCCCGAAGATCGGAACGAGGCTGTAGGTCGCGCTATGGCGCAACAAGGAGCCGATGGAGCCTTTGGGTTTTGGCTGGCTCTCGGACGGCATCATGGGAGAAGAGCGCACGACGGCACTACAGGCAATGCTCTTCTTCGAGTTCCTGCATTACGATGCACCGCGGGTCACCATTAACGACCAAAACGACCTCAATCTCACGCAGGGACTGAGGTCGTTTCGTGTCGGAGAAACACTCCGAATCGTAGGGTGTGCGCTCTACCGGGGAGCGGGCTCTTCCGAGAGGAGGCTGAGCTTGTCCTTCTTCTCGCGGTACTCTTCGGCCGAGTCCATCTCGTCCTGCTTGGCGGAGATCACCGGGAAGATCTCGGCGAGGCGAGCATTGATCTCGGTGTACGGCTCCCACTCGGCGGGAAGCTCGTCCTCGGGGAAGATCGCCTCCACCGGGCACTCGGGAACGCAAGCACCGCAGTCGATGCACTCGTCGGGGTTGATAACAAGTGTGTTCACACCCTCGTAGAAGCAGTCCACGGGGCAAACGTCCACGCAGTCCGTGAACTTGCACATCACGCAGGGATCGGCGACGACGTAGGTCATGTTTAGGTCCTAATCTGAAACGAATCTGTCCGGAGAAGAAGAGCCGCAAGCGGGCGACCAAGCCCATTCGGCGGTTGAACGGCCCGGGATTCTACACTTAGATTCCCCGAGGGCGACCCACCGCCCAGGCCTAAAAATCGAAGCCAAGATGCCCCCCATGACCCTCGAGATGAAAGCGGCCTGCGAGCGCTGCCAAGCGGCGCTCCAGTCGGACGGAAAAGCTCTGATTTGCACCTACGAGTGCACTTTTTGCACGGCCTGTGGGGAGGAGCTTGCCCATCGCTGCCCCAACTGCTCCGGCGAACTGGTCCCCCGCCCTCGGCGCCCGTGAAGGTGAGATACCGCGCTCGGCGCATCTCTAAACTTTCGGCCCCACAGAATCGGCCTGAGGCCGATTCTGTGGGGCCGAAAGTTTAGAGATGCGCCGAGCGCGGTATCTCACCTTCACGGTGCGTCAGTGGGGAGAGTTGACCGGGCCCCGGATGATCTTCTCGATCACTCCCGACGGGGAGAGGACGAGCGTCGTGGGAATCGGCAGTCGCTCCAGATCGACGATCTCCTGAAGACTCGCACGCCCCTCCTGCTTGGGAGCGCCGATGAAGTAGCAGGGGAAGCTGGCGCCGCGCTTGCCGAACAGCTCCCACGCACGGTGCATGTCGGCGGGAGCATCCATGGAGAGCCCGACGACCTTTACATCGCCGGCGTCTTCGAGCGCCTGCAGATCGGGAAGCTCAACTACACACGAGACGCAGGTGCTCCCCCAGAAGTTGAGGTAGAGCGGCTTGCCGTCCGCGAGCGCAACGGGATCGACCAGGACCTCGTTCTCGTCCGGGTCGAGCATCGCGAACACCGGGACGGTCTCACCGACACTCAGCCTCAGTCCTGCCGGCAGCGGATCCGGTAGCGGTCGCGGAAGAGCGGCGTAGGGCTCGGCCCGGCCGGCACCCTCCACCAAGAGCACACGCTCGTTCGCGGTCACCGTGCCGAAGCTCTCCACCTCGCCGGTCGGCCAGCGAACCTCGAGTGTTGCTTGCGGCGCCGCCCCCAGGCCGAAGACGAGCTCCGGAACCTGACAGGAGACGAACCCGGCGCCACGCGAGAGGATCTGCGTGACGGGACCGTGCTCCGCACCGACGGTGACCTGTGCTCCGATCGCTTCGTACTGAGAGCGCGTCGCGCGGAGCTTGACCTTCACGAAGCCCCCGTAGCTCTGACCGAGCTCGTTGCGGTAGAGCCCGTGCCGCTCGCGCTGAATGTTGTGCACGAACAGGTCGACATCGCCGTCGTCGTCGAAGTCCGTCGCGATGACCGCGCGCCCATCGTTCACCGAGTCCGCGCCCGAGACGTTCGAGAGATCGGCGAAGGTTCCATCGCCGCGATTCATGAACAGCTTGTCGCGCTCGTTGCCGGAGAAGGAGAGCCCCTCCTCGAACATCTGGCCGTTGTGCCGCGCCGTGTAGGCGGAGCTCCCGACCTCCTGCTTCTGGAACAGATCGCGGTCCTCGGTCACCACTTCAGCCGTCGACGCCACCACGTGGCGCCAGTAGGTGCTTCATGTGTCGTGGGGCAGGTCCCCGGTGACGAAGCCATTGGTGCAGAAGACGTCCAGCCGGCCGTCGAGGTCGTAGTCCGCGAGCGCCGCCGACCAGGCCCAGCTCGCCCCGACACCACCCGCGTCCTTCGGGAGCTTCTCGAAGCTCTGCTCGCCCGCCAGGAAGATCGAGTTCCCCGCCGCGAGCTTCTTCAACATCTTGAAGATCTCCGAGTCTATGTCCTCCTCGAGGCGCCCGAGGATTCGGTTCCCCGCTGTCGAGGACATGTTCGAGACGTACAGGTCGAGCCCGCCGTCGTTGTCGAGGTCTCCGAACGAGACGCCCATGCCGTTGCCCTTGTCGGTGATGCCGTACTGATCCGCGACATCCGTGAACGTGCCGTCGCCATTGTTGCGCATCAGGCGGTTCGATCCGTAGTCGTTCGCCAGGTAGAGGTCGGCGTCCCCGTCCAGGTCGACATCAGCGGCCGCCGCGGCGTAGGTCCAGTCCGTACCGAGCAGGCCAGCGCTCTCCGCGACCTCCTCGAAGCGCTCACCGCCGCGATTGTGATAGAGGGCGTTCGGCGAACCATTCGTCGCTTGAGTCCAGCTGTTGTTGTGCTCGACTTCGACGCGACCATAACCGCAACCGAACATGTCGATGAAGCCGTCGTTGTCGTAGTCGAAGGCCGTCAGCGAGTAGAGCACGCCCGGCTCGTCGAACCCGAGGTCATCCGACTTGGTCTCGAAGCGGCCGTTGCCCTCGTTCAGGTAGGCCTGCAGGTTGAGCCCGCCCAGCTTTCCGTTCGACTCCCGCCAACCGACCTGCCCCACGAACAAGTCCTGGTCTCCGTCGTTCTCGAAGTCGAAGAACAGTGCGCCGGTTCCTCCACCGGGTCGGGCAACGCCGCGAGCTTTCGCCTCCTCGCCGAAGTGCCCACTCTCGCTGGCCATGTACAGGACGTTCGAGGCGGGGCCAGTGCAGAACAGGTCCCAGCGCCCGTCGCCGTCCACGTCGCCGCCCGCGGATCCGTTCCAGGCAAAGCTGTTGTTGCCCGGCTGTCCGAAGCGAATGCCCGAGCGAGCCACACCGGCTGCCGCGGTGACATCCGAGAAGATCGTCGCGGAACGCCGCGCTTCACTGAGCGAGGTCAGCTTGAACCGATCGAACATCCACTCGCCGCGAATCTTCACCGCGCGCGCGTAGGCCCAACCCGAGATCGTAATCGGCTCGTCGTCTGCTCCCGCTCCCATCATCGAGATGAAGAGCTTGATCTTGCCCCAACGCTTCTTGCCCAGCGCCTGGAACTCCGCGCCTTTCGTCTTCCAGAGGACCGACTCGACTCGGCTCCAGGGCCCCATCAGGTCGCGAAGCGCCTCCGTGAAGTCGTCCGCGGAGAGGATCGGGGCGGCCGACGCATCGAAGCTCACGACCTTCGAGTCCACGCGGTCCGTGCGCTTGTCCTGTACCGGCAGTCCCGCGAGTCCGTGCCCCGCAAAGTCGTCCGTGAACCAGGTCCGCGCGGAAGTGAAGTCGCGCCGACGAAGCTTGTCCGAGAAATCGAGCAAGCGGTTCGCGACCTCTTCCGTGTTGTCCTCGACCTGCTCGACCAGCTCGATCGGAACCTCGGGATCCTCGATCTTGATCTCGGTCGGCAACGTAACCACCACACCGGAACTCTGCTCCTCCTCCACACTCGCCGTCGGTTCTGGCTGCGAGCGCTTGGAGACGAAGATGTAGACCGCGATGCCCGCGATAACCAACGCGGAGAGAACCAGACGCCGACCGGATGAGCTAATCATGTAGAGGGGCTTGGGGGAGCGAAGTACTCGTCGGCGAGGCGCCGTGAAGGACTGGTCGCGATGGACTAGATCCTACCCAGCGCTACGCCGCGAGGCGTCCTGCTGTTAGGCCTTTCGAGTGGACTTTCCGGGTTTGCTGCGCGCACTCGACTTGGCTGCTTTGGCAGGCACGGTGGCCTTCTTCTTGGCCGGCTTTGCAGCTGCTTTCGCAGGCTCTTTCTTGGGCGCTTTCGCAGGCGCAGCTGCAACGGGTACTACGCTCTTGGCAGTAGTCTTCGCAGCAGCAGGCTTTTTCGTCGCCGAGTTGGAAGCCCGCTCGAGCTCGACAGGCTTCTCCGTCTTCGCGCTGATTCCATGCGGTAGACCGATCGCGCAGAGCGTGTCGAGCAGTCCCTTCGCCGCTTTCAACGTCAGCTTCGACTCGGTCAGCGCACGCACGACGTCCATCAAACCGATCATTCCCTCGAGTTGCCCTTCGGCGTCGACGATCGGCAAGCGACGGACTTTGGCGTCCGTCATCTTCGCGAGCGCGTCCTCGAGCGACTCGGTCGCGAGACAACTCGTAACGCTCGTGCTCATGGCTTCACTGACCGCAATCTCACTCAAGGGTCGGCCGCGAAAGAAGCCGGAGAGACACGCGTCTCTGTCGGTCAGCATTCCCGCAACGTGGCCCTCGACATCTACGACGGGAAGAACTCCGACATCGCCCGACCAGAACAGATTCGCTGCAGACTCCAGCGAGCTATCCAAACGGCAGACCGCCACGTCACGCGTCATCAATTCACTAAGCTTCACAATCTCACCTAATCTTCTTAACTAATGTGATCTAACGAATCGGAGAGCCCCACTCTCCAGGTTGCCTCTGCTCCTCCGCAGATTTGGGCGAACCAGGTTAGCGCTCGCATCTGAATGTTCCAGGCCGGAGCGAGCTTTCCCAATTCGATGTTGTTCGTATCTGAAGCCGAACAGAGAACACCGCGGCCCAAGGCCCACTCCACTGCCGCCATCTCTGACCTACAATCGCAAGAACCATGGCCAAAGCATCGACTGCCCGCCGCTGGATCGTCCGAATTCTCGTTCTGGGTGCGATCGTCGTTGGAGTCTGGTGGGTGCGTCGCGACCTCCTCCACCGCGACCCTGTCGAGGTCAGTGTCCACGCCGTGTCGCGAGGCTCGGTCGCTTCCACGGTGACCAACTCGAAAGCCGGAACGGTTCGAGCCCGCCGGAGGGCCAAGCTCTCCCCCGAGATCGGCGGTCGCGTCGCAGAAATCTTCTATCGCGAGGGCGATCGCGTCGAGAGCGGCGCGGTCCTCTTCCGCCTCGACAACTCGCGAACGACGGCCGAGCTCGCGGTCTCGCGCAACGCGCTCTCGGTCGTGATCGCCGGCGAGACCGAGCGGCGCGTGGCGATGGAGCGCGCCGAGCGTGCGCTCAACAGGAAGCGCGGGCTCGCCGAGGAGCGCATCGTCACCCAGGATCTGCTCGACGAACTGGAGAGCACTTATGCACTTAGTAAAGCCGCCTACGGAGCGGCCAGTGCGGAGGTCGAGCGCGCGCGTGCCACCGTCGCCCTGATCGAGACCGACCTCGAGCGCACGAACATCCGCGCGCCCTTCTCGGGAATCGTCGCCGAAGTGGACGTCGAGGTTGGCGAGTGGGTCACGCCGTCCCCCTCCATGATTCAAGCGCCGGTCGCCGTGGACCTGATCGATCCGGACTCGCTCTACATCAGCGCGCCGATGGATGAGGTAGACAGCGCGAGCATTCGGCCCGGACTCGCGGCCATCATCACGGTCGACTCTCACAGCGGTGTGAACTTCGCGGGGAAGGTGGCGCGAGTGGCGCCCTACGTCCTGGACATCGAACAACAGAATCGAACGGTCGAGATCGAGGTCAGCTTCGACAGTGTGGAAGCCGTGAAGGGCTTGCTCCCGGGGACCTCGGCCGATGTCGAGGTCGTGCTCGAGACGCATACGGATGTAATTCGCCTCCCGACCCGCGCGATCTTCGAGGGCGAGAGCGCGCTCGTCATCGACGGCGATTTCCTGGAGAAGCGCGAGCTGGAGATCGGGCTGCGCAATTGGGATTGGATCGAGATCCTCGGTGGGCTCGAGCCCGGCGACCTTGTCGTGGACTCGCTCGATCGGAGCGGGATCGCGGAAGGGGCGCCCGCGATCGCACGAGAGTCCGAGCTGTGATCGAGCTCGAAGGAGTCGGCAAGGCCTTTCAGGTCGGAGAGCACCAGGTCCACGCTCTCGCCGATATCGATGAGCGTATCGATGAGGGTGAACACGTCTCGATCATGGGCCCGTCCGGCTCGGGCAAGTCCACTCTGCTCAACGTCATCGGGTGCCTGGCCGAGCCGACCTCCGGACGCTTGAGCCTGGATGGTCGCGATGTCAGCGGCCTCGGCTCCGACGGCCTGGCGCACATTCGGCAGGACCTGATCGGCTTCGTCTTCCAGTCCTATCAGCTGATCTCGCGGCTCGACGCGCTCGGCAACGTCGAGCTTCCGATGATCTTCGCGGGCGTTCCGCGTGGAGAGCGCATCGAGCGTGCGACCGAGCTGCTGCGTCTGGTCGGCCTCGAAGACCGCATGCACCACCGCCCGAACGAGATGTCCGGCGGCCAGCAGCAGCGCGTTGCGATCGCACGGGCCATCATCATGAACCCGCGCATCCTGCTCGCCGACGAGCCGACGGGAAACCTCGACACCCAGTCGGGCAACCAGATTCTCGACCTGCTCGACGAGCTGAACGACAAGGGCCTGACGATCATCGTCGTGACGCACGACCCCGCCGTCGCGCGTCGCTCGGATCGCATCCTGATCCTGCGCGACGGGCGCATCGCGCGCCGCGTCTCGGGTTCGGAAGCCACCGACCTCGCGAGCCTGTTCGGAGAGCCGGCGACATGACGCTCCCCGACCTGATTCGCCTGGCCTTCACCGCGCTCGTCCGCCACCCGCTTCGAGCGGGACTCACGCTGCTCGGGATCTCGGTCGGAATCGGATCGGTCGCACTGTTGACCTCCCTCGGCGAGAGCGCGCGCGTCTACATCGAAGCGCAGTTCGCGTTCCTCGGCTCCGACATCCTGGTCATCCTGCCCGGGCGAACGGAGACGACCGGCGCGATGCCGGGTATCGGCGGCGCGCCCAACGACCTCACGCTGGACGACGCACTCCATCTCGAGCGGACTCTGGGAAACGTCCGAGTCGCTGTTCCGGTCGTGCTTGGAACGGAGACCGTCTCGAACGGCGAGCGCGCTCGCCAGTGCACGGTGATGAGCACGGTGACCGAGATGCAGGAGCTGCTCGAGCTGGACCTCGTCTCCGGCAGCTTCCTTCCCGAGGGTGACATGGAGCGCGGAGCTCCCGTCGTCGTTCTGGGGCGGAAGATCGCCCGCGAGCTGTTTCCGGACGTTCATCCCGTCGGGGAGAACATTCGCATCGGCGACTGGCGGATGCGCGTAATCGGAATCACCGAGACGCGCGGCACTCATCTCGGCATCGACATGGATGAGCTGGTCATGATTCCGGTTGCCACGGGGCTGCGGATGTTCAATCGAACTTCGCTGTCTCGCATCATGGCGCGGCTCACTTCCGGCACGGACGCCGCCGTTGCCGAGGCCGACATCCTCGCGCTCATGACCGATCGGCACGACGAGCTCGACGTCACCGTTGTCACGCCGGGCGCGATCCTCGGGACGGTCGGCGGAATCCTCGACGCGCTGGCCGCTGCGTTGGCGGGAATCGCGGCGATCTCACTGATTGTTGCGGGCATCGGCATCATGAACGTCATGCTCGTCTCGGTCTCCGAGCGCACCGCGGAGGTCGGGCTCTACCTGGCCGTCGGAGCGGTTCGGCGCCAGGTGCTCGCCATCTTCCTGACCGAGGCGGTGCTGCTCTCGCTCGCCGGCGGCCTGCTCGGGCTCGGCGGTGGCATGGCGATCATTCGCCTCGTCGGCAGGCTCTACCCGGAGTTCCCCGCGGCGACTCCGGCCTGGGTGACCGGTGCCTCACTCACGCTCGCGCTCGTCGTCGGCGTCGGCTTCGGAGTCTTGCCCGCACGCGGCGCCACTCGCCTGGACCCCGTCACCGCTCTCTCCGGGAACTAGAACGATGAGCGCCCTCGACATGCTCCGCTTCAGCCTGACTTCGCTGGGAAGTCATCGCCTGCGCACGTTCTTGTCGATGCTCGGGATCGCGATCGGTGTCACGGCGGTCGTTCTGATGGGCTCGATCGGCGAGGGCACCCGGCGCTACGTCCTGTCGCAGTTCACGCAGTTCGGCACGAACATAATCGCGATCAATCCGGGCAAGACGGAGACCTTCGGGATTCCCGGCGTCATGGGCGGAACGCAGCACAAGCTGTCGATCGATGACAGCGAGGCCCTGCGGCGAGTCAAAGGCGTGCAAGCCGTCGTGCCACTCTCCATGGGCTTGGGCCGCGTCGAAGCGGGCGGACGCGGTCGAAGCGTTCCGATCTACGGCGTCACGAGCGAAGTACCAGCCGTCTGGAAGTTTCCAATCGGGCAGGGTGTCTTTCTCCCGGACGGTGATCCCGAGCGCAGAGCGTCGATCGTCGTGCTCGGCCCGAAAGTGAAGCGGGAGATCTTTGGGGAGAAGAATGCACTCGGTGAGTTCGTTCGAGTGTCGGGCTACCGCATGCGCGTGATCGGAGTAATGGCACCGAAAGGACAGCTGCTCGGGTTCGACATCGACGAAGCGGTCTATATCCCGGTCGCGACGGCGATGCAGATCTTCAATCAGGACGAGCTGATCGAGATCGACCTGACCTTCAACGAGGGGCTCGATCCGGAGCGCGTCGGCGCGCGGATCAAGGCCGTCCTGGCGGAGCGGCACAGCGGACGCGAAGACTTCACGGTGACCACGCAGGCCGCCATGCTCGAGACCTTCGACAAGGTGCTCTCGGCGATTACTCTCGGACTCGGGGCCATCGCCGCCATCTCGCTCCTCGTCGGCGGCATCGGAATCCTCACGACCATGTGGATCGCTGTCTCGGAACGCACGGGTGAGATCGGCGTACTCAAAGCCGTCGGCTCGACGTCGGGCCAGGTCAAAGGCGTCTTCTTGATCGAAGCTGCGCTGCTCTCCGGCCTCGGCGGCGCCATGGGGTTGGCGGCCGGGATGGGATTGTGCGACCTCCTCCGAGCGCTCGTCCCCGGCCTCCCGATTCACCTGCCTCCGGTGCTCGCCTTCCTGGCCTTGGCGGTCAGCTTGATGACCGGGCTCATCTCCGGCGTCGTCCCCGCCGGTCGTGCCGCTGCGCTTCCCCCGCTCGAAGCTCTCCACGCCGAGTAGGTAGAATTCGGCGCTTTCGGCGCGTCAAAACGGCGGTGAGGAATTAACCTTTTCTGCTCGAGAGAAAGATCTGCCGAGAGAAAAGCTGACCGTGAGCACAGAACCAGAGAACCTTCGCCCCATGTCGCGAGCAGAGACAGCCGAGCTGCTGCGCCGCCACGACAAAAAGGGACCGCGCTACACCAGCTACCCGACCGCGATCGAGTTCGGTGACGGCGTCGGATACGAGCAATACCTCGAGCTCTTGGCGCGGGCCAATGAGAAGCCCGACGAGCCGCTCTCGATGTACGTCCACCTGCCCTTCTGCGAGAGCCGGTGCAACTTCTGTGGCTGCAACGTGATCATCACTCCGCATCACGAGGTCGCGATTCCGTACATCGAGCTGCTCGAGAAGGAGACGGAGATGCTGGCCGCGCATCTCCCCGACCGCCGCAAGATCTCCCAGCTCCACCTCGGAGGCGGAACACCGACCTTCCACCCGCCCAAGGACCTGCGCCGCATTCTCGGTCATCTCCTGGAACGCTTCACGCCGACGGAGGACGCCGAGCTCGCTGTCGAGGTGGACCCGCGAGTCACGACGGAGGAACACATCAAGGTGCTGGCCGAGCTCGGCTTCAACCGCATCTCGATGGGCGTTCAAGACCTGACCGATGAAGTCCAGCAGGCCATCGGTCGCATTCAGACTCTCGAGGAGACGGCGGCCATCGTGAACCAGGCTCGCGCCCACGGCTTCACCGGCATCAACGTCGACCTGATCTACGGACTCCCCCACCAGACCGAGGAGTCGTTCGAGAAGATGCTCAAGTCGGTGCTGTCCCTGAGACCCGATCGCGCGGCCGTCTATTCGTTCGCGTGGGTGCCGGGCATCAAGGGCAACCAGACCTACATCGACGAAGCGACTCTGCCCGACGCCGACCTGAAGTTCGAGCTGTTCGCGATTGCGCGTGAGCAGTTCCTGCAGGCGGGCTATGAGCCGATCGGGATGGATCACTTCGCGCTGCCGGACGATGAGCTGTCACGCGCCCGACGAGCGGGACGACTGCGCCGCAACTTCCAGGGCTACGCGACCATTCCTGCCGACGATGTGGTCGGACTCGGGATCTCCTCGATCGGCGATATCTCCGGGTCGTACGTCCAGAACGAGAAGAAGCTGAGCACCTATCGCACTGCGCTCGAGGCGGGGCACTTCCCGGTTCACCGCGGGGTCCAGCGCGACGAGGACGACGAGGTTCGCCGTACGCTGATCCACGAGCTGATGTGCAACTTCAAGGTCGACAAGCGTGAGCTCGAGTCGACCTATGGAATCAAGTTCGACGAGTACTTCGAGAAGGACCTCGAGGAGCTGACCGGACTCGTCGACGAGGGGCTCGCCCTGCACGACGAGGACTCCATCTCGGCCACGCCGGTTGGGGAGCTCTTCGTGCGCAACCTCGCCATGTGCTTCGATCGCTACCGCCGCGATGGCTTCCGCGAAGGCAAACAAGTCTTCAGCCGCACGATCTAGTCCGAAGGTGAGATACCGCGCTCGGCGCATCTCTAAACTTTCAGGCCCTCTCCCATGCAGTGCATGGGAGAGGGCCTGAAAGTTTAGAGATGCGCCGAGCGCGGTATCTCACCTTCGGACTAGTCGGTAGCTCGCGAAGGACTGCGGCGTAGGCGCGGACAATCGTCCCGTCGCGGGCACCGGGCGGACTTAGAATCGAAGTGTTCGTCAATTCCAAGGTTCTCTCCGCAAGGAAGGTGTTGCGATGAAACTCTACCGATCGATCGCTGTCGGAGTCTCTCCGATGAGCGGAACGGACTCGCTCAGCGAAGGCAGCCGACGCGCGGCTGAACAAGCGCGTTGGCTCGCGGAGCGCACGGGCGCCTCCCTGGCCCTCGTTCACTCGACCTGGAGCGAGCAGGTGGACCAAGACGAGGAGACCACGGTCGCCTCGCCGGCCTTCGCGGCTTCGGTGGAAGCGCTCGCGAACGAGTGCTCCAAGACCGGCATCTCGACGAAGATCCACTACTCGCTGGATCGCCCGTGGCTCGCGCTCACCAAGCGTGCCCTCGCGTCCGAGAGCGACCTGGTCATCGTCGGCAAGCATGATGAGAGCATGCCGCGGGGCCTCGGCATCAATACCGTCAACCTCCTGCGCAACTGTCCCGCACCGGTCTGGGTCGTCGATCCGCACACCGATCGGCTCGGCAAGTGCATCCTTGCCGCGACCGACCTCTCCCCTGTCGGAGAGCGCGTCACGCAGATGGCCGCTTATCTGGCGCTGGAGTCCGCGAGTGAGCTCCATATCGTCCACGCCTGGCAGCGCGGAATGGCCGACCAACTGCATCGCGACCTCGAGTCCGATGAGGAGGCAGCCGTGAGAATCAGCGCGAAGGAGTCCGAGATCTGCGAAAGGATCCTCGCTGGCCTGAAGGACACCGAGGAGAGGCTCCAACCCAAGCTCCACATCGGGTGCACCTCTCCGCAGCTCGCCATCGAGGAAGGACTCGAAGTCCTCCGACCAGAGCTCGTCGTCATGGGCACACTCTCGCGCACCGGGATCTCTGGCTTGCTGATCGGCAACACGGCCGAGCGCCTCGTCGGAAGCATCCCGTGCTCGTTGCTGACGATCAAACCCGCGGACTTCGTTTCGCCCGTCGCCGACTAGCAAGGCGACGAGAGAATCAGCTTCATTCGCCAGCTACCTACGCACATCTACCGTTACGGAGATCTGCCCGAGGCGTCGATAATCGATTTATGCTCGGTTCCATGAGCTGGAAAGGTAGTTCGACATGACTTTCCCGGAAGGTCTGATCAAGAAGCCGCGAACCATCGACGTTTACACGAACGCCATGGATGCCGCGCGTACGATGGAGAGCTGGAACATCGGTTCGCTCATTGTCACCGAAGAGCAGCGGCCGGTGGGAGTCGTGACCGATCGCGACATCGCCCTGACGGTGCTCGGCAAGGAACTCGATCCCGAGGCCTGCGGCATTCGCGACTGCATGAACAGCGATGTCGTCAGTCTGCAGGAGACTGCCGGCACGTCGGAAGCCATCGACTTGATGTGCCGGAACGGAATCAGGCGATTGCCTGTCGTCGATGACGCCGGTCGCTTGGTCGGAATCGTCGCTTCGGATGATTTGGTCCTGAACCTGGCCCATGAGCTGACGGAGCTCGCCTCTGTTATCAGAACCGAGATCTCTCAGAGGAGCTCGAAGGGCTCCTCCATCCCCAGTCGTCTGGGAAGGGAGTGAGCAGTGCGTGCCACACGAAGATATCGGAAGCGCGTGGAGGTCATTCGTACCGACTCGTCGGCCCACGCAGCCGCGAACCGCATGAACCATGCTGCGGTGGGCTGCTTGGTGGTCGTCGACCTGGAGGACCGGCCCGTCGGAATTCTGACGGACCGCGATCTCCTCTTGCGGGGTGTTGCCCAATCCCACTCCCCGCATGAGCTACACGTGGCAGACATAATGACTCCCGACCTGGTTCATGCCACGCCCGCGGAGCCCTTGGAAGAGCTCTTGAAGCTCATGAAGAACCACGGGGTTCGGAGGATTCCTCTCGTCGAGGACGACCGTGTCGTGGGCATCGTCGCCATGGACGACATCCTCCAGGAGTTCTCTCGCGACCTGAACGAGCTCGCCTCAGAAGCGCCCTTGCGGTATCGGAACGCGCCCTCGCACAGTCGCTTCGAGCATGTGCGCCACGGCATCGAGCGCAACCTCGGCGAGCTTCGCTCGAAGCTCGAGTACGCACAGTGGTATGCGAAAGCAACCCTGATCGACGAGCTCAATGAGCTGCGGAACCGTCTCGACAAGGAGACCGAGGTCCACAGCTGAAGGTGAGATACCGCGCTCGGCGCATCTCTAAACTTTCAGGCCCTCTCCAATGCATTGCATTGGAGAGGGCCTGAAAGTTTAGAGATGCGCCGAGCGCGGTATCTCACCTTCAGCTGTTCAGCCAGTCCTCGAGCAGGTCGGCGGAGAGTGCGATGAAGTCGCTGCCGGTGATGATTCCGACCAGCTTCGGACCGTGGTGATTGTCGGGATCGATGACCGGGAGACAGCCGATCTCGCCGTCTCGCATGAGCCGGAGTGCGTCCAGGAGTTTCGTGTTCGGCGTGACCGTTACCGGGAGTGCCTTCATCACCTCCCCAACGGGCACGGGGGCATTCCGAACCAGGCCGAGCAAGTGCAAGAGCGTCCGGTAGGTCACGATCCCGACCAGAAAGCCCTCGTCGTCCTCCACTGGAACGTGCCGGATGTGCTTCCACTCCATCAAGTCGGCCGCGCGCTCGATGCGGTCCGTTGCGCGGACCGTGAACACGGGTTGGACCATCACCTGGCCGACCGTGCGGAAGTCGTGCTCGCTCAGAGAGAGACGCTTCCGATCCAGAGGTCCAGACGGCGGTCCAACTCTTCGCTCGCTTGGCGGGGTCATGACAGATTCACCTGCTCGGGTTGCCGGAGCCCGTCCAGGCAGATGTCGAACACATCCGACATGGAGAGCATGCCCTCCAGCTGACCGTCTTCGACAATTGGCAGCGCACTGATGCGGTGCTTGATCATCTGCTCGGCGGCACGTGAGACGTGATCACCGGGGCGAGCGTCTACGATCATCTTGCTCATCACCTCTTCGACCGCAGACTTCGCGCTGCGGCCGCTGCCTACCCCTCGTTGGAGGTCGCGATCAGACAGCATTCCGATCAGCCGGCCTTCCTCCATGACGGGCAGGTGACGAACACCGAGCGAGAGCATCAGCTCGGCCGCCTTCTGCAGAGTCACGTTCTCCTTGATGCCGGTGACCTCGTGAGTCATGTGCTCTTCGACGAGCGAGTCGTACTTCCCACCACCGCAGTGACGGACGTAGAGCGCGAGGATGTCCATCTCCGACAACATCCCAACCAGGTTGTCCCCATCGACGACGGGAAGGCAGCCGATGCTGCGCCCCAGCATGTCCAGGCATGCATTGACCACTGTGGTCTTGGCGTCCACCGAGATCGCCGGACTGTTCATCACATCCTTCACCTGAAGGTGTCCGCCTTCGTCACTGAAGACTTCGAGGACGCGAGAGGGAAGCCAGCCCGTTGCTTTCAGAACGGCGCGGTCCGAAATCACACCGATGAGTCGCTCGCCCTCGACAACAGGAAGGTGACGGACGCGATTCTCATCCATCAACTTGATCGTTTCGTCCAGGCTGGTTTCTGGAGAGACGACGATAAGCCGAGTAGTCATGATCGCTGAGACCTTCATATTGCGCTCCTAAACCTTGTTTTGAAGTGGTGGTGATACGAGCTGTACCCCCAGCTAATCTTCGCCCAGATGAGCGGCCGGAGGTGCGGGTCAAACTCCGTACACGCTTCAGCAATTCTGCGTAGGACGGAAGTTCGCTCCCAACTCGGTTTCGGATTCCTGGAATACTATCTGTTGCTATGACTGGCTCGTTCGTTCTCGAAACTTTGAGTGCGGCGCGCGACCTTGGGCGTCTGCACGAGATCGCTTCTATTCTTGTCCGGCATGGACTCGGCGATGTCGTTCGACGGGTCGGAATTGCGGGCGCACTCGAACGCGCGGGCAAGATGCTGCACTTCGAGAGCGGCGACTACGCCAGGAAGAGACCCGAGGTTCATGCGCGCGAAGCGCTGGAAGAGCTCGGCCCCACCTGGATCAAGGTCGGGCAGATCCTCGCGGGCCGCAGCGACCTCTTGCCTCCCGAGTGGATCGAGGAGCTGTCGCGTCTGCACGAGAAGGCAACGCCCGTTCCGATCGAAGAGATCCTCCCGCAGCTGACCGAAGACCTCGGCGCGGCACCGGAAGAGGTCTTTGCCGAGTTCGATTCGACTCCCCTCGCCGCAGCGTCGATCGCTCAGGTGCATCGAGCGAAGCTTGGGGACGGAACCGAAGTCGTGCTGAAGATTCGGCGTCCCGGCATAGACAAGTCGGTTGCCGCCGACATGCGGCTCTTCGCGCGAGTGGCCGAGCTGGCGGAGCATGAGTTCCCGGGGCTGCGGCGCTACCGTCCGACCGGCCTGGTCAAACAGATCACGCGCTCGCTCCGGCTCGAGCTGAACCTGCGCAATGAAGCGCGCAACGCGGAACGTATCGCGGAAGCCCTCGGCTCCCATCCCCGGGTGGCTATTCCGCGCGTCCACGAGCAGTGGACTTGTGAGCGCCTGTGCGTCATGGACTTCCTGGACGGACCGAGTATCGGCCAGTGGATGAAGGACAGATCTCTGTCCAGCATGGACCCGAAGTTGGCCGCGCGTGTGGGCGCCGACGCCGTGCTGGAGATGGTGTTCGTGCACGGCTTCTTCCACGCGGATCCCCACCCCGGGAACGTGCTGGTTCTCCCGGATGAGCGGCTCGGCTTGCTCGACTTCGGCATGGTCGGCTCCCTGACCGACTGGCGACGCCTGGAGTTTCTCGAGCTGCTCGCCGCCTTCGTGCAGCACGACGACGAGAGCGTCGCGGACATCCTGCTCGACTGGTCCGAACACGGACGAACCGACCCGCGCGGGCTGCGCGCGGATATCTCGGCCTTCATCGACCAGTACGGGAGCTCGCCACTTCGAGAGCTCGACACCGCGTCGCTCCTGGCCGAGCTCACCACGATCTTGCGCGAGAACAACCTCTACCTGCCGGACGACATCGCGCTGCTGCTCAAGGTCTTCATCACTCTCGATGGAATGGGCAAGGAGCTCGACCCGAACTTCGTGACGGCCAAGCATGTCGAGCCATTCGCTCGCCGCGCGCTCGCCGAGTTTCGCTCGCCCCGAGCACTCATGCGGCGCGGCATGAGCCAGGCCTCGCGGTTCATGCTCCACTTGCCGAGGGCGCTTCGCGGCGCGCTCACCCATGTGCGACGTGGAAAACTCGGGCTCGAGGTCGACGTCCTCCAGCTCGAGAGCTTCGGCGACCAGATCACGCGCAGCGCAAATCGCGTCACCATCGGCCTGGTCACCTCTGCGCTCATCGTCGGCACGTCGATCAGCATGACGGTCTCGTCCGGACCACACGCACTCGGCTGGCCACTGCTCGGAGTCATCGGCTTCGCCAGCTCAGTAGCGGCCGGCACCTGGTTGATTCTATCGATCGTCCGCTCTCGCTAAGCGGCTGCGGTCGCGGCGCTTCTCGAGGAACTCGTCCAGCCGCGCTCGAGCGCGTTCGAAAGTCTCTCGCAGTGCGCGCGCATCTTCTTCGAGGCTGTGCACTTTTCCAGTGTCGTGCGAGATCACGATCTCTCCACCGGGCACCCTGAGCGTCAGGCGGTAGTAGTGAAACTGGGTCCCCGGCTTGCGATCCGTGTCACGAGCGGAGACGACGACGTGGCAGCTCGTGATGCGGTCACACAGCTGCTCGAGCTTCTTGAAGTACTTGTGGCAAGCCTCTTCGATCTCGTCGGAGTGATCGATGCCTTTGAAGGTCACCTTGAGAACGTTTTCCATAGTGCGTTTCTCCTTTGGGGGTGCCCGGTGTGGACGGGAACTCGAGCGGATCGAGCTCTCCTCCCACCGCTTCACTATCACCCTCAGACTAGTCGCAGAGGGCGAGGCTCGCTCCCGGCACGGGACGTACAAGAGCCCGAATTGATGCGTAGACAGACTCGCTCTGCTGGCCGAGCCGGGCGGAGACGCTGCTAATTCTTTGTGAGCAGTCCGGCCTCGAAGAGGGCTTCCGCGACGAGCTCCGCTTTCAACTCGTGTCCACCCGGATCGAGGTGAACTCCGTCCCGAAAGAACCGAGCCGACCTCGCTCGAATGGCTTCGAAGCCGGCCGCCAAGTCGATCAGGAGGCAGTCGGTCTCGGCGGCGAGCTCGCGGGCCAGCTCGTTGTGCTCCAGGGTGCCCTTGTGGTTGATCGCGAAGAGCACGCCGGTTCGAAACTCCGGATTCGGACTGTAGGGCATCGTCAAGAGCGCCGTCTTTGCTCCGCTCGAAGCCGAGTACTCGATCAACGTCTTCAGGTTGCGCTGATAGGCAGCGCTGGTCTCCGGAGGCAGCTCGCCGCTCATGACGATCGAGCGATCGCGCATCGGATAGCCGACACGCGACTGAATGTTTGTCTGCACGCCCTCCATCTGCAGGCGCGCGTAGAGGTGACTCGTCCCGAGCAACCAGCGCTTCCAGCCAGGCAAGTTGAGCTCGACCCAGGGATGCCGGAAGTGGGAGTAGTCCGTTCGATAGTTCGGATGCAGGCGCGCCAAGACGTCGTTGGCGGCGTGGTGAATCAGGACCAGGTCGGGCTCCCAATCCTGGACGTTGACGAAGAAGTTGAGCATCGACTCGGTGGTTGTCCAACCGGAGACGCCCCAGTTCATGACCTCCACCGGTTGGTTCGCGCGGTCGGCGAGGTCCTTCGCCAGCAGGTGCGGCCAGGCCTCGTTCCCCTCCGTGGTCGAGCCGCCCAGGCAAGCGATCCGAAGCACACCGGGCTTCTTCTCGAGCGAGAACTGGCTGCGGAAGCGCTCGTGCCAGTTGCGCGGCGTGTACCCGATATAGGGGTGCGGATCGTAGATGCGATGACGCTTGTGAACCGCGTAGTCGCGGAAGGCGGCCAGCCTGGTCTCCTGGTTCGCATCCAGCGGATAGGCGAAGCGCGAGACTCCCTCGGCGATCAGCGCGAGGAGCGCGAGCGTGATGACCGCCAGCCCCACCTTGAACACGGTCTTGCGCGGAGCCGTCGACGTCGTGTTCGAGCTATCGGTCATCTTGGAGATTCGATCGCCGCGCCCGAGGAGGACGAGACACGGCAGGGTGAAGCGAGGCGATCTTCGCGGCCAAAAGTATATCAGCCGACCTTCGCGCGGCGCTCGAGGAGCAGGCTAGCCGCCTGTTGCGCGTTACATTCTTCCGTATCGACTCGGATCAACATCGAGTCGGGGAGCTCGGTCGGAGGCTCGTATCGCTGGCGTGCCTCCAGGTAGACCGAGAAGTCGGCGGAGGACGGCTCGTGTCTGTCCTCGGCACGCTGGAGAAGGCGGTCGCGCGTCGCCTCTTCGCTGGCGAAGGTCTCGACGACGTAGGTCGGGACACTCAGCTCGCCGGCCACACGAATGAACTCTTCGCGCCGATCGCGCTTGGAGAAGGTCGCGTCCACGATGACCGAGCGGCCAAGGCTCAGGTCGTGGAGCGTCGATTCGAGGAGGTTCGCGTAGGTCAGCTCGATCCGATCGGGCGAGTAGAGACCTTGCGAGAAGCCCGACTCCTTCGGGATCGGAGCGGGTGTCTCGAGCAGGCTCTTTCTGCGGACGTCGCTTCGATGCACGAGCGCGTGAATCGGCCGCGCCAAACCTCGCGCGATCGTGCTCTTGCCGCTGCCGGGCAAACCGGACATCAGGACCAGACACGGCGGGAGCGCGTAGGAGGTCGCCAGGTTGAGGTAGCGCTCGGCCTCCGCGAGCTTCGACCGAGCCTCGGCCGACCCGGCCTCGAGCTCTCGCGCCGTGACGCACGCCACCATGGCTCGCACGACGGCGCGGTACTGCTTGTAGAAACCGATCAGCTCGCCGAGCCTCGGGTCCGCGGATTGAGCTTGGTACTGGCGCACGAGATACGCGGCGAAGGCATGGAAGCCGCGGTAGTCGAGGTCCATCGCCAAGAAGGCCAGGTCGCAGGCGACATCCGAACAGCGGAAGGCCTCGGAGAACTCGATGCAGTCGTAGATCGCGATGCCGCCAGGCCGATAGCAGATGTTGCCCGCGTGCAAGTCACCGTGCCCGTCTCGAATGCGACCTTCACGAATACGCTCCTCCATCAGGTCGCGCGACTTCGCGAGGAAGGCCTCGGCGGAGTCCTTCAAGAAGCTGAGGCGATCCAGCGACAGGGCGCGGACTCCCGACTCGGTCGGGACATCGGGTTCACTCGCGAACGGCTCGAGCGCTGTGAGCGTGGAGCGCACGAGCTCGGCAACCGCTTCCGGTGCGCCGAACGAGTCCACACCCTCGCCCGTTCGCGCTCCCGCGTGGAATCCCGCGAGCAGGTGCGCGAGCTCGCGAATCATCTGATTGTCTACCTCTCCCGCTTCGAGCCTAGCGTCCAACATCGCCGCGGCGGGCAAGCGCTGCATCTCGACTGCCCACTCGATCGCTTCGCCCACGCCTCCGACCGAGAGTCCACCGGCGTCGTTGGCCACGATCGGCACGACTCCCAAATAGACCTCGGGCGACAGCCGCCGATTCAGCCGGACCTCTTCCTCGCAGTAGAACTTCCTCCGCTCCAGCGTCGTGAAGTCGAGGAACCCGAGGTCCACGGACTTCTTGACCTTGTAGACACGCTTGCCGACGAAGAACAGCAGTGAGATGTGGGTCTCGAGGCGCTCCACATCACCCACCGGACCGACGTAAGCGTCCGGATTCATGAGCGCTTCGATCAACTCGTTGGTGTTCACGGTTCGGCTCACTCGACTCCGACCGAGTGGTGGAAGAATGATAGCGGAGCGAGGAGTTCGTCCGGGCGAACTCTCCTCTGGGATGGGGATTCCCGTCGACTGGAACAACCCGAGTGGTAACTCAATCTGGCCCATCGCTCACCCGGGCGAAGGAGGTAGAATCGAGTCGAACACGGCGTATATAGCGCGAGCGGCCCCACCGGTTGGGTTTGGAAGTCAACCGGTTCACTCCTCTTCAACAGTGACTAAGAAAACCAAGAAGCCATCAGCCGATTCGCTCGAACCGAAGCTCGCGGAAGGCCCCTTTCGAAACTTCATCGAGCGCTCGACCGACCTCTTCACGGTCGTCGATTCGGACGCCCGCTTCCTCTACGTCAACCCGATGTCGGAGCACTACCTGGGTGTCTCGCCCCGCGACTGCCTGGCTCGCGTTGCGTTCGATTTCGTTCACGAAGACGATCGAGCGGATACCGAGAAGGAGTTCGAGAACTGGATTCAGAGCACCGAGGAGACCGTCTTCGAGTTCGAGAATCGCCAGGTCAACAGGGCCACTGGCGAAGTCTTCAACATGCGCTGGACCACGATCCCGCTCCTCGATGAGAAGGGAGTTGCTCGCCGATTGGTCTCGACGGCGCGCGATGTCACCGATCTGAGGAGGATCGAGGCCGAGCTCTCCGAGAAAGAGCTTCGCTTGAGCGGTGTCATGTCCGGTTTGCTCGACGGCCTGATCACCATGGACCAGATGGGGGTCATCCAAGGCGCGAGTGACTCTTGCTTCGGGATGTTCGGATACAAGCCTTCCGAGCTGATCGGCTCCAACATCAACATGCTGATGCCCGAGCCGCACCGCTCCAAGCACGACGAGTACCTCGCTCGCTACCGCAAAACGGGAATCACCAAGATCCTCAACTCGACGCGTGAGTTCGATGTTCTTCACAAACGCGGGCACATGATCGTCTGCGAGCTCTCCGTTGCTCGGATCGACGTACCTGGTAACGACGAACCGATTCTGTGCGGAAGCTTCCGCGACGTGACCCAGCGAATCATCGACCAGGAAGCGCTCAAACAGAGCGAACGCCGCTTTCACGCGATCTTCGATCAGGAGTTCCAGTACGTCGGAATTCTGGATCCGAAGGGGATCGTCCTCGACGTCAATCAGACCGCACTGGAAGCCGGCCGCGTCAGGCGCAGCGAGGTCATCGGCATTCCGTTCGCCGACACGGCTTGGTGGTCACGATCGGCACAAGATCGCGATCAGCTTCGGGCGGCGATCGACAAAGCGGGCAAGGGTGAGTTCATCCGCTACGAGGCCGAGTACGTCTTGATGGATGGTGAGTTTCGCTCGGTGGACTTCTCGCTCAAGCCGATCTTCACCGACGACGAGCGCGTGCTGTTCATTATCGCCGAGGGGCGGGACATCACGGATTTGAAGCGCGCGCAGACTCGCGAGACGTCGATGCTCCGGGCACTGGCGACCATCGGCGAGTCCGCTTCCATTCTCGCGCACGAGATCAAGAACCCCATCACGGCGATCAACTCGGCTCTTCGGGCAGTCGCCGACAAGCTGGGCGAGGACGAGCAGAACGTCCTGATCGATCTCTCGGCCAGAATGCAGAAGCTCGAGCACTTGATGCGACGAACCCTCTCGCTCGCCAAGCCTCTCGACCTGCATCTCGCTCCACAACACCCCGAGCACCTGTTCCGCGACGTCGCATCGTCCCTTCGCGAAGAGGTACACCGCACCGACTCTCAGCTCACGGTCAAGGTCGCCGACAAGACGCCTTCTGTCCTGGCCGACGCCGGCTTGATCGAGGAAGTCTTCACCAACCTGGTGAAGAATGCGCTCGAAGCCGCAGAAGAGGGAGGTCGCGTGATTCTCTCCGCGAGGCCGGCTGGAACCGACCGCGTCGCATTGGTTGCAGAGGACAACGGTCCGGGAATCGATGAGACAGTTCGCACCTCGCTCTTCCAGCCCTTCGTCACGACCAAGTCCACGGGAACGGGCATCGGGCTCGCGATCTCCAAGAAGATCGTGGAGGAGCACGGCGGGGTGATCGAGATCGGAACGAGCGAGCTAGGCGGAGCGCGCTTCGAGGTCTTGCTTCCGGTTGCCCCGCACTAGTGATTACTCCTAGAGCCTTACCAAGGCTCTATCGCGGCGACAGCTTGGCGTTCGCGGCAATACCCTGCGCACTTGTTCGGAGCTAACTACGACTTCCGACCGGTGCAGTCCTACGAGCCATCCCACTAACCTCCGGCCTCGTCGAGGTGGTGATCCAAGGACTCGATCGCGCCGCATCGCTCGCGCGGTCTCACGGAGGTTTCATGCAAAGCATTCATCGACCCGGATCCGTTGGCGCATCTCGCCGCGGTTCAACGGGAATGGCCATGTTGATGTGGCTCATCGCATTCGGGCTCTTCGCCGCTCCGTTCTTCAGAGAACAGGATCGTACGGATCCAGAAGGTGCGGACAGTTCGATCCGCTCTGAAGACGACCGACCATTCCATGAGGGAGTGAGTGCCTTCGAGGAGAGCGTCGAGGCCGGACTGGGCGAGGCGATCACTGCGGCGAGCGAGGAGTGGCTGGGTGTGGACTCGGACCTCGTCTGGTCGGGCTCGCTCGTCGACCGACGACGACTGGAACCCGGCCGGTTGGCCTACGAGAAGCACTGCGTGGGCTGCCACGGAGGGACTGGCGATGGCGCTGGTGCCGCGGCCATCCACCTCGACCCGCGACCCCGCAACTTCCGTCACGGTGTGTTCAAGTTCACGAGCACGGAGACGGGCGGGCGTCCGCTTCGACGCGACCTGTTCGGAACGATCACGCGCGGCTTGCAGGGCTCATCGATGCCCGACTTCCGGCTGCTCAGCGAAGAGCTGCGCTGGGACATCACCGAGTACGTGCGCTACATGGCCATTCGCGGTGAGTTCGAGGAGCTCATGCTCGACCTCGCTATCGACGACGAGGAGATTCCCGATCCCGAGGAGGTCGCCGAGATCGTCCTCGAGAACTGGGACCCGAAGACGCTCAAGGCCACCTATCCGGCCGGGCCCGAGAACGACTACGACCAAGCCTCGATCGATCGCGGGCGTGCGCTCTACAACGACACGGGCGCCGCGAATTGCGCGACTTGCCACGGAGAGACAGGAATCGGCGACGGTCCTTCTGCTGCGGGCTTCAAGGATGCCTGGGGCTATCCGATCCTTCCGCGGGACCTGACCACCGGAGTCTTCCGCGCAGGTTCGGGTCCGGAGGATCTCTATCGGTCGATTGCGACAGGTGTCAACGGCACCCCGATGACCGCCTTCGGCGCCAGCCTGACTCCCGATCAGATCTGGGACCTGGTCCATTTCGTTCAAAGCCTCTCCACCCAGAACTGAGGGACTCACCATGCAACCGACTCTCTCGAGCGAACCGCTCGTCAACTACAAGCTGATCAAGCTTCACCTCACGGCAGCTTCGATCGCCCTCCTCGTCAGCATGGCGGCGGGCTTCCTCTACTCCCTGCAGTTCCTGGGCTTCTACCCCTTCCCCGGCTCCGAGATGCTCTCGCCGGGACACATCCGACTGTTCCACACCAACCTCGCCGCCTACGGCTGGCTGGTGAACGGCTTCACGGCGATGACCTACTACGCGGTCCCACGCCTGACCGGAGCCAAGGTACTGTCGGACAAGCTGGGCATGCTGATCTTCGTGGTCTGGCAGTTCGTGCTCGTCTCGACGCTGGGCGGCTTCCTGTTCAACCGCGCGCAAGCCATCGAGTGGGGTGAGACCCCGACCGGCTTCCGGCCGGGCTCCTTCGACATGAACTGGATTCCCGTCGACGCGATCATCGTGGTCGGCGCGGTCCTTCTGATCACTCAGTTCATGGTCCCGATCTACAAGGCGCGCGAGCAGAAGTTCTACGTCACCCTCTGGTACTTCATCTCGGGCTTCGTCTGGCTCGCCCTGACCTACCTGATGGGCAACATCATCCCCGAATGGGTTCTGCCCGGAGCCGCTGGAGCAGCCGTCACCGGGCTCTTCATCCACGACCTGGTCGGTCTGTACGTCACGCCGATGGGCTGGGGACTGATGTACTTCTTCGTGCCGCTGATCCTGAAGAAGCCGATCTGGAGCCACTCGCTCTCGGTCATCGGCTTCTGGGGCCTGGCCTTCTTCTATCCGCTCGGCGGCGTGCACCACTTCCTGATCAGCCCGATTCCCGACTACGTGGAGTTTGGCGCGATTACGACGACGCTCGCCATCGAGGTCGTCGTCACCACCGTCGTCGTGAACTTCTTCATGACGCTGCGCGGCAAGTGGAGCGCCCTGCGCACCAGCTTCGCGATCCGGTGGTTCTATGCCGGCGCGGTGATGTACTTCATTACCTGCCTGCAGTGCGCCTTCCAGGTCACCTGGATGTTCCAGAAGGTCATTCACTTCACCGACTGGGTCGTCGGCCACGCGCACATGATCATGTTCGGCACCTTCACCTTCTGGCTCTTCGGAGTGATCGACTGGCTGTGGCCACGGATCGTCCGACGCGAGTGGCACTCGACCGCCCTCCGCGCGTGGCACTTCTGGCTCTCCACCACCGGCATCGTGGTCATGTTCTTCGACCTCATGATCGCCGGCCTCGTGCACGGCTTCATGCAGCGCGAGCTGAACCACTGGACCGACATCGTCGACATGTCCATCCCCTTCTGGTGGGTCCGCACCTTCTCCGGCGCGCTCCTGCTCGGCGGTCTGATGTGTGGCCTCTACAACATGTATGCGACCGCGAAGAGTGACGTCGAGTACGTCGAAGAGAACCACCTGATCCCGGCAACCGCCGACTGAGAGAGGAACAACCATGGAACGTTTCTACACACTCGCTTTTGTCGCCGGTATCGGTTGCTTCGCGATCGCATTCGTCCTGAGCCTGGTCTTTCCGTGGATGTCCTTGGATGACTATCACGGCATGGAGTACCAGACCTTGGAGCAGCTGGCCGCTGAACCGAGCCAGTCGTTCATCGATCTCTCCACGAGCTATCCGGAGGCATTCAAGGAAGCCTTCGGTGAGGTCAACCCGACGACCTACGCCGAGGCTCTCCGCGATGGACGCGACATCTACGTCGGACAGGCTTGCTGGCACTGCCACAGCCAATATGTCCGCGTCGTGTCCAACGAGGAGCAGCGCTTCGGCCCGCCGTCTACCGCTCAAGAGTATGAGAACGATCTCAACCTGCCCCACCTCTGGGGTACCCGTCGTGTGGGACCCGACCTGGCTCGCGAGTACGGCAAGCGCACGAACGACTGGCACATCGCTCACCTCATCAACCCGAAGAACGTTGTCCCGAAGTCGGTCATGCCGTCCTACGGCTACTACTTCAATGAAGATGGTTCGCCCAAGAGGGACGGGTTCTCACTCGTGACCTACTTGCAGTGGATCGGAACCACCTACAAAGGAGATCCCCAGCCGTGAGCACTACAGCAAAACCGACAACGCGCACGAGGACTGCATTCCATGTCTTCTTCGTGCTCGCGGTCTCCGTCGCCGGATGCATGTTCATCCTCAAGCTCTTCTCCTTCATGAAGACGATCAAGAAGGATGAACTGGCCGGCTTCGCTTTCGATCCGCTCATCGTCTACGGCTTCGTGGCGATGGGCTTCATTCTGCTCCTCGCTTGGGCGTACCTGACCGGACAGTTTCGAGACATCGAGAGTCCGAAGTACGAGATGCTCGAGCGGTTCGAGGAGCAAGAGCGGGCTGAAGGCCTGACTGCAGGAGGAACACATGAGTAGTTCAGAGTCCCACGAAATCGCCGACGAGGAGCAGGCGGAGTTCGGCTACGGCAAGGGCGGCGTGCCCTGGTACCTCTTGCTGTTCTACATCAGCTTTCTGTCCTTCTTCACGTGGTACGTCCTCGAGTTTCAGTTGCCCGACTTTCTAAAGCAGGGACCTCTCGGTGAGTCGGCAGCTGCCGAAGTTCCCGCAGAGTGATCGAGGTTCGCGACAATTCAGAGGGAGCCTGCACACACTGCGGGCTCCCTCTTTCCGTTCGAACGACGAATCGAACGGAAGACGGCGCCTTCTGCTGCACGGGTTGCTTCGTCGCCTGGCACCTGACCGGCCGTGAGCTCGAAGGCAAGTCGGACCGCCTGCTGGCCCGCATCGTGCTGTCGGCCTTCCTGTCCATGGGCGTCATGGTCTGCTCGCTCGCGCTGTACGGAAAACTCATCGAGTCCGGCGGTGGCGCAGAGCTCTCGAGCGACGCGGCGGAAGCGATGCACGGTGTCCTGCGGTTGGGCTCACTGGCGCTCGCCACACCCATCGTCTTTCTGCTCGGCATCCCCCACCTCCAGGCGATCCTCACGCTGCGACGGTTCCTCTCCGCGGACTCGCTCGTCCTGGCCGGAACGCTCTCCGCGTGGGCAGTCTCACTCTGGAACACGCTCTTCTCCTCCGGCGATGTCTACTTCGAGACCGCCTCGATCGTTCTGGTTCTCTACACGCTCGGGAAGTGGATGGATGCGCGCGCGCGGGATCGCGCGCACGCACGCATAGCGTCGTTGACCGAGGATGAGGAGCCTGCCCTGCGCGTGCGCGGTGAGCGCGAGGAGCTCGTTGCGGTCGAAGAGCTCGAGCAGGGCGACCGGGTTCGAGTGGCTCGCGGCGAGCAAATTCCCGTCGATGGCCTCGTCCTCTCCGGCGTCGCCGAACTGGACTCCTCTCGCCTGACCGGCGAGGAGCTCTCCAAGCCCGTCGGCGTACTCGACAGGGTGCTGGCCGGCTCGCGGGTTCGCGAGGGCGAGCTGCTCGTCCGCGCCAGTGAGGTCCTGGGCTCCAGGGTTCGCGACGAGATGGACCGGCTCCTGCGCAGCGCACTCGAGCGCCGCGCACCGCTCATCAAGATCGCAGACCGTGCGGCCGGAGCGCTCCTCCCGATCGTGCTCCTCGTCGCGCTCGGAACGGCGATCTACCACTGGCCGCGCTCAGGCCCCGAAGCCGCGCTCATGTACGCGCTCTCCGTCGTCCTGATCTCGTGCCCGTGCGCACTTGGAATCGCAACGCCACTCGCCGTCTGGACCGCACTCGGCGAGGCGTGGCGGCGCGGCATCCTGGTTCGCAGCGGCGACGTCTTCGAACGGCTCGCGCGCAATCGCCGCGTGCTCTTCGACAAGACAGGAACGCTCACGACGGGAGCCGTCTCACTCACCGAGCTTCGCCCATTGAGCGGGGAGAGTGAGGAGGAGCTGCTCGCGCTCGCGGCCGCGCTCGAGGCCGAGACGGAACATCCGATCGGGCGAGCGGTGCTGCTCGCGTGGAGAGAGCGCTCTGTTGCGCCGTCGGCGGACCAGCTGGTGGAGGCCAGCGAGCGCAAGGTGCTTCCGGGAGTCGGCATCCGTGGGACGATCGACGGGAGTCACTATCGGCTGCGACGTGGAGCCAGCGAAGGCAGAGCCGGCGCGACCGTCGTCGTGCTCGAACGCGAGGACGAGCCGATTGCCGAGCTCGCCTTTCGCGCGGAACCGCGAGCAGAGGCGCGCGAGGTGCTCGGGCGGCTGAAGCGCCGTGGGCTCTCGCCCGCGATCTTGACCGGCGACGCCGAGGAGCCCGCTCGAGCACTCGCGCTACAGCTGGATGTTCCCGTCGAAGCCGAGCTCCTGCCGGGCCAGAAAGTGGCCGCGATACTCGAGGCTGGCCCGGAAGGCGTCCTGTTCGTCGGTGATGGAATCAATGACGCCGCAGGCCTCGCGACCGCGGATGTCGGCGCCTCCGTCTCAGGCGCTTCAGCGGCGAGCCTCGAGGCCGCAGAGGTCCACCTCTTGCGCTCCGACCTCGGCGCACTGCCCGGCCTCCTGGACCTCGCGAAGCGCACCGTCGCGACCGCACGATGGAACCTGGTCTGGGCCTTCGCCTACAACGTTGGCGGACTCTACTTGGCCGCGAATGGGCGTCTAACCCCCATCTTCGCCGCTTCCGCGATGGTCGTCTCCAGCGGGCTCGTGGTCATGAACAGCCTCCGCCTGAGCTCCGAGCGCGCACAACTTGGTCCACAGGTACGCACTTAGGCTAGGGCGCGGACAGGCGCACGATCTCTAACCTCATACTCTGGGAGACCGAACATTGAAGTCAACACCACAAAGGCAGACCGACATGCCCACAGCCAAACCTGTTGCGCCCTTCCAACGAATCGTCGTCGGAGTCGATGAGGATGGGCGTTCCGATTACGCCGTTCGCGCGGCGTTGACTCTCGCCTCGAAGCTAGACGCTAGCGTGGAGCTGATTCACGCCGTCAACGTGCCGAGTTCGCGCTGGCGAAAGGCAGATCCGGTGCGCATTGCCGCGTTCAATGCGGAGGCGCTCAAGCACGCCTGGGAAGCGCTCCGACATCACTTCGAGACGAAGTTCTCGGGCGAGATGGTCTCCGAGCAGCCGCTCGCGTCTCTCCTGCGAGTGTTGCCGGGCAACGGCGCCAAGCTGATCATCGATCAGACTTCGGGCATGGCCGACACGTCGCAGATCATCTTCGTCGGTCCGCACCGCGTGGACGGCGTCCTCGACTTCGGCAGCACGGCGCGCTCCATCCTCGCCAAGTCCGAGCACCCGGTCTGGATTCAGGCGCAGGAGCCCAAGGAGATCAAGCGCATCCTGGTGCCGATCGATCTCTCCGATGAGAGCCACCAGACGATCGCCGTCGCGCTCACGCTTGCGCAGACGTTCGGAGCCGAGATCAACCTGCTTCACTGTTTCGCGAACCCGATCTTCGCTTACGCTGCACACCCCGAATACCCGGACCTCTCGCCCTCGTACGTCATTGACGACCTACGCGAATCGACGGAGGCGCACCTCCACGACATCGTCAACGCCTTCAACTGGCAGCACACGCCGCACAAGGTCCAGTTCGAGATCGCCGATCCGGTCCAGAAGATTCTCGAGACCCAGTTCGATACCGATCTGATCGTCATGGGTACCCACGGAACGACTGGCTTCTCCTCTGCCGTCCTCGGAAGCACGGCCTACGGAGTCTTGAAGAAGGCCAGCTCGCCGATCGTTGCCGTCCATCACCAGCGGCACAACTGGTTGACCTAGAAGCTCGCCGTCCAGGGCTGTGTACTTCTCCGACGCCTCTCCGGGCGCTAGAGGGGTCGAGACCGAGATAACCCGAGCGCTCTGCGTCGCACTGCCCGCCTAGATTGCGGTAGATTCCAGACCATGCCGATCGGCAAACTTCGAGAGAAAGTCCTCTTCGGCATTGGGAAAGCGCGAGGGAGCATTCATCGCTACACACTGTGGCGCTGGGTAATCGGCACCGCGTTCACGGTTGGAGTCGCGCTGCTTCCGCTCCTCGACATCCTGCGCTTCGACCTCTGGTCCGGGCGGCACATGTGGCTCGGCGAACAGGTCGGCTTGGTCGAAGCTGCCAAGGCCTTCGCCTTCCCCTTCCTGGCCGTCAACATCCTGATCGTCTTGGCCAGCCGCTTCATCGGCCGCTACCTGTGCGGGTTCATGTGCCCCTACGGTTCGCTCGCTCGACTCGCGGAGTGGTTTCGCTGGCGCGAGGGGACCGGCAAGTCTCGCACGCTGCGCTTCTGCTCGATGGTCGGAGTCTCGCTGCTCCTGACGGCCATCACGTTCAGCTTCTGGATCGACTGGCGAGTCTTCGTCGAGGGCTCGGTGCTCGCACTCAGCCTCGCGAGCGCATCCATCGTGCTCGGCACGATCGTCCTCGCGTGGTCGATCGATCGACTCGGCCTCCACTTCTGCCACGACTGGTGCCCCTCCGGAGTCTATTTCGCGATCCTCGGTCCGAAGACGAGCAACGGAGTCGAGTTCGCCCATCCAGAGACCTGCATCGAGTGCGACGTGTGCGACAAGGCCTGCCCCATCGACCTGCTACCTCGAGCCATGGAGTTCGAAGACGAGGAGCATGAGCGGCCCGCCTCGGGACTCTATCCGGACGGCATGACCAATCACGGACTCTGCATTCGGTGCGGTGACTGTGTCGTCGCTTGCGAAGCGATGACCTCGCGCTTCGACACCGAGATCCCGCTTCGGATGGGCTTCTTGCCTCCCGAAGACCAGCGCAACCAAGCCGGCGTCGAGAGCGAACTCTCTTCGAAATCAGAGTAGCGCCATGTCTCTACTCGAGAGTCTCAGCCCGTTCTTCTTGCTCGCCCTCTTCGGCTCGCTTCACTGTGTCGGCATGTGTGGCGGTTTCGCGTTGGCTGTGGACGCCGGAGCGGAGAAGGCATCAGCGCGTTCACTTCAGCTCACGCTGTACTTGCTCGGCAAGAGCTTCTCCTACGCGATTCTCGGGGTCAGCGTCTCCCTCATCACGCACTCGGCAGTCCACGCCTCCGAAGCGCCCGCGAACATGGATCGAGCGCGCGAGCTCTTCGCGTGGGGCGCTGGAGTCGCCATCATTCTCTGTGGACTCGCATCGATGGGAGTTCGGTTACCGAGTGCGCGCGGTCCCTTGCGCGTCGCAATCCGTGCGATCGAGCCCGCCTGGAAAGGCGTGCTCGCACTCTCTCCACTCTCGCGCAGCTTCGGGATCGGACTCTCGACAGGACTGCTTCCATGCGGCCTCTCTTGGAGCGCGCTCGCAATCGCAACTCAAGTCAGCCCGGCCATCGCGGGGCTCGGTCTCTTCGTGTTCGGCATCGGCACGGCACCAGCATTGACAGGCGTGAGTCTCGCTCGCTGGATCGCTCCACTCAAAGCGCGTAGAGTCGCTCACTTCCTCGTCGGTCCCGCGCTGGTCATACTCGGAATTGTCACTCTCGCTCGCGGTGGTATCCCCGTCGTCAGCTCCGAAGTGCTGCCCGACTGCTGTCAAACCGGCGACCTCGAGGGTCCCACTCCGCAGATCCGCGAAGACCATTGAGAACCGCATTTCGCCCTCGCGAGGGCCGTTTTCGACCCCACCGGCGTAGATCTCTAGGAACTAGTGCGTAGACGCCTCCACCCGTAACAATTGCTCGACTTCGACCCTACCAGGCCCCTCTACAATTCTATTGATGTGAGTGACGATTCGTCGTCTCACCAAGCTGCAAGGAGTAGCTCACTGTGGATAAGCCCAGAATCCGAATCTACCTGATCGAAGACCAGTCGATGATTCGCGCTGCGTTTCGAAACATGTTGGCGCAGAAACCACAGTTCGAAGTGGTTGGCGACAGCGGGGATGCACGTGAAGGCGTAGCGGCGATCGAACAGCTTCGCCCTGACATAGTCTTGCTGGACATCACGCTTCCCGGGCTCTCCGGTATCGATGCCATTCCGATGATTCGCAAGTCGGTACCGCGCTGCAAGATTTTGATGGTGACGAGCCACGAGAGCGAGACCTTCGTCGATCAATCCTTGAGCGCTGGCGCGGAAGGATACCTCTCCAAAGATTCCGACCCGTCCGAGCTGTTCCTGGCGATCGAAGCCGTCTTCCGCGGCGACCCCTTCGTCTCACCGAAGGTGACCGCCGGGTTGATGTCGAAGTATCGCGTCAAGAGCCAGGACAGTGCGGGGCTCACCAGCCGCATCTCGACTCTCACTCCGCGCGAGCGCGAAGTGTTTCAACTACTCGCGCTAGGCAAAGCCAACAAAGAGGTCGCGCGTGAACTCGAGATGAGCCTTGGTACCGCCAAGAAGCACCGCGAAAACCTACAGCGCAAGCTCGATTGCCACTCTGCGGCCGAGCTCGCCCGACTGGCCATTCGAGAAGGACTGCTCTCTACCTGACTCCCCCCGCAATCAAACCGCGCGAAGGTGAGATACCGCGCTCGGCGCATCTCTAAACTTTCAGAACCCCACACGGATGCTCCGCATCCGTGTGGGGTTCTGAAAGTTTAGAGATGCGCCGAGCGCGGTATCTCACCTTCGCGCGGTGCGACTACTTCGGCTGAGGGAAGGTCAGGACGGGGATAGTCGAATGGCGGATGATCGCTTCGGCGACACTGCCGAGGACGAGATGCCTGAACCCTGTGCGGCCGTGAGTCGAGAGGCAGATCAAGTCGACATCGTTCGCCTTTGCGTAGCTCTCCACGGTAGGAGCGATCTTCTCCGCGCTGACGACTTTGATCTCGACTTCGACTCCTTCTCCGAGCACCGCGCGCTGTTCTTCCAACGCCGCCTGTGCGTTCTGTGTCCGTTCTTCCGTATCGACGGGCTTGATGGGCGGAGCGAGCGGCGCGCCGTGCGGCGAGATGCGGAGCTCTTCCACGATGTGGAGCAGAGTGATGCGCGCTCCGACCGCCCGGGCAAACTCACCGACGGGTTCGCAGGGGTGGAGGGATTCGGGGGACAGGTCTGTCGTGAGCAGTATGTGATTGACTTTCATGGGTGAGCTCGTCGCAGGGTTTGTCGATCGGCCTACTCAGTGACTCGAGTCCATCTATGGCGACCTTCGTAGTGCCGATAGTCCATTCTACTCACCGACGAGTCCAACCCTTCGCTAGTACTTGTACGAAGAAGGCGCCTCGAAACGGCGCAGGCGTTACCGAACCAGGTTTAAAACCACCAACCTGGCTCGGAGTCTCTGCTAAAGATCAGGCGTGTGCGGCCAGGTTGGTGGTTTTAAACCTGGTTCGGTAATTGCGCGATGACGACGACCTGCGCGATGCCGATCAGGACGCCGAGCACTCCACCCAGGATCTCGATCATGCGGAGCTCACGCGACGCGACTTCGAGGACCAACGACTCCAAGCGCTCGACGGAAAATGCAGCCACCTTCTTCTGCACGAGCTCCTCGATTTCGAGGTTGTCTTCGATCGCACCCTCCATGGCTTCGAAGATGGCTTCCTTCTCGTTCACGACTCCGCGAACAATGGCCTGCTTCAGGTCGTCGATTCGGTCCGGCGTGAGGAAGCCACCGATCAACGGCAGGCTCCGGAGCTGCTCGATCTTCGACTCGAGTCCACTGTCCACTGCCTTCTCGATCAGCGGCTCCAGCTCGACCTGTTTCAATCCATCCAAGATGTCATCGTGCTGAACGAGGTGATCGCCGACGACGCGCCCGATGCTCTTTGCAAGCTCGGCCTGCCGTCGCCCAATCACGCCCTGCACCCGAAATCCGAGCACGTTGATGGGTTCGATCGGCCGAAAGATCATCTTCACGGCCAGCCTGTTGGTCACATATCCGATCAATCCGCCCAGGAGCGGAACCACGATCCAAGTCGTTGCACTGACATCCATGCGGGGACTATAGCGATAGGATTGGTCGAACTCGTACTCTGAATTGCGCCAGCCACCCATGACCCCGCCAGACCTAGAACAGTCGGACGAACAACACTTCGAGGTCGTTCGTGCCGCGACAGCGCAAGGACTCCGGGAGTTCGAGCTGGTCCTGACCGCACGTCGAATCCCCCACGTCCAGGTCATCATGGGTGCGGAGCACGTGCTCGCCGTTCCCTACCGATTCCTGGAGCACGCAAAGGCCGAGCTTCAAAGCTACTCGCAGGAGAACGTCGACTGGCCACCCGTCCGCGAGGAGGTCATCACGCTCTCCGATGGAAAGTACGCGGCCCTACTGTTCGGCTTGACGATTACGTTCGTGTACCTCCTGCAAGCGGAGAAGCACTTTCAGCTGCCCTGGCTCGAGAACGGTCGAGCGGATGCCGGCGCGATTCTCTCCGGCGAGTGGTGGCGAACGATCACTGCACTCACGCTCCACGCCGACTTCCTCCATCTCCTGAGCAACCTGTTCTACGGCGCCTTCTTCATTGCGTTCGCGTGCCACCTCGTCGGCACCGGCGTCGGCCTGCTCAGCGTTCTCTTCTCGGGAATCATCGGGACGGTGCTCAACTCTGTCGTGCAAGACCCGTCGCACCTCTCCGTCGGCGCGTCCACCTCGGTCTTCGGAGCCATCGGCGTCTACGCCGCATTCCTCTGGGCGGATCGCCGGCGACGAAAGTTCGCATCGATCTACGTGTGGGCGCCCATCCTCGTCGGACTGAGTCTGCTGGCGACCTACGGCATACCCGATCTCCAGTACGCGCAAGAGTCCAGAGTCGACGTCGTTGCGCACGCTACCGGCTTCGTCGCGGGAATGCTGATCGGCGCATACCTCGGAAGGCTGGGCTCGAGGAAGCTAAACGATCCGCACCTTCAGCAAGCGTCCGGAATTATGGCCGCCGTGGTCGTGGTCTCGGGCTGGATCGCCGCTTTCGCGTAGAGCTTCTCGCGCAGCTCGGCGAGCAGGGTGACGATCAAGACACCGATCGCAACGCGCATCAGCACTCCGACGACGAGCGTGTGACGCGGCACTTCCGCGGCGTCGCCGTGCCACGTGACGAAGGCCTGAGCGCCTGCGCCCAGGAGCAGGAGCAGCGCGCAGACCGTCGGCGCACGAAGCTGAGTTCTCAGGAAGAGGCACGCGAGTGCGAGCGCGATGGCGAGGAGGTAGGCCACGATCGCCGACGGGAATCTCACGTAGGTCACGTTCGTGATGGACTGCGACCAAGGCGTAATGCCCGCACCCTTGCTGTAGCTCTTCTCGCGCACACCCGGCCCGACCGGCGGCTCCGGATCGAGCCCCATCTCCAGGCCGTTGATCGCCTCTCCCACCGAGCGAACCGGCTCGTCGATCAAGAGGTGGCGTTGGTAGGAGCTCACGCCGCGGGTCCGCAACCACTCGCCGACGGCGGCCAGCGGGAAGCGCGGCTTGATCATCTTCCGCAGCTGCAGGGCTCCCCCGACCCGATCCCACGCGAACTGATTCACCTGGCCTTCGAAGAGCGGATCGCGCGGCAGGTCGTACCGCTCGATCCACTTCTCGTGCAGCTCGGGGTCGGGCATGATCCGGTTCAAGATCACGTTGATGAGCGGTGTCTGCCAGCGCTTCGAGTGGTGCAGCGAGAGCTGGGACGCGAACATGATCGCGAGGCCGAGCACCAGGGCCTTGAGTAGGCCGCTGCGTGAGATCGCCGACTCGAAGTCGGTGCGGCTGCGGACGAAGAGGCTGAGGTACCAGAGTGCTCCCGCCAGCCACGGGACGACGACGAAGTAGACCGCGGAGTCGCGGCTGCCCACGAACAGCAAGGTGACGAGGAACCAGAGAATGGCGAGCGGCGCGGGCAGGCGTCCGATGGTGAACATGGCGCGCACCGAGAAGATCGTGACCGCGATCGTGGCGACGAGCAGAGAGAGGAAGATGCTCTCCGACATGACGACGCCGTCCCACTGGTTGATCGGGCTGGAGAGCGAGAAGAGGCAGGTCCCGATCAGGACGAGCAGGGAGAGTTGGGGCGCCTGAAACAGGCTCGCGAGCGCGAGGCCGAGCGAGAGCCAGCACACGACGGAGAGCGCGCTCTGCAGGACTCGGATGTACTCGGCATTTCCGCCGACGAGCTTGTAGAGGAGCGGCACCGTCGGCGGGCGAACCGCGGTGTAGAAGGCCGGATCGAGGAGCGAGCCCTCGGCGCAGCGCAGGAAGATGCCGGAGTCGAAGGTCGTCTCCGCCATCTCGGTGCCGGCGAGAGTCAGGTAGTCCGCGAAGCCGAGCGCGGCCAGCAGGATCAACACGAGAACCCAAGCTCGATTCATGGCTGCCCCCATACCTCGGGCGGAACGAAGTCTTTCGGCCGTGCCGCCTCGACTTGAATCGGCGCGACGGCCTGCGCCGCAACGCGATCCAGTTGCGCGCGCAGCAACTGAACCTCGATAGCGCGCTCCTCCGAGAGATCGAGCTTCTCCTCCGGATCGTTCGCGAGGTCGAACAGCTTCACGATCGGTTCGTCCACGCCGCGCCTGTTCTCGACGATCAGCTTGAGGCTCCCGCTTCGAATCGACCCGCCGCGAGGACCCGAGTAGAGGAGCAGCTCGTTGCTCGCTCGCGGACCAGTCCCGTGCAGAACATCGAAGACGTCGAAGCCATCGAGGTGTATCGGGTCGACCTCTCCGCCCGCAAGCCCGATCAGGGTCGGGAAGAGATCCACGACGTGGATCGGCTCGTTCACAACAGTTCCGCCCTTCACGCTGCCGGGCCAGTTCGCGATCCAGGAGGTCCGCACGCCGCCCTCCCCCATGTCGCCCTTGAAACCGCGCAGCGGAGTGTTGTCACCCATTCCCGGCGCTCCGCCGTTATCGCTGCCGAAGAGCACGAGCGTCTGCTTTCGAACGCCCACCTCATCCAGTGCCGAGAGGACCTCGCCGACCGCCGAGTCGAGGCTCGAGACCATCGCGGCGTAGATGCGGCGTGCCTCCGGCTCGAACTTCGAGAACTTCTTCACGAGCTGCGCGGGAGCCGAGCGCGGGGAGTGCACGGCCGTGAAGGGCACGAACAGAAAGAGCGGCTGTGCGAAGTCGTGCATTCGAATCAGGCGCGTCGCTTCGCGCGCGATCAGGGAGGTCGCGTAGCCCTCCTCTTCGAGCGGCTGATCGTCGCGATGCCAGTCGAGCCGGCCGAGCCGCTCGTGCGTGACGTAGTTCACTCCGCCGTTGAAGGGTCCGTACTGGTGGTCGAACCCGCGGCGCGTCGGCAGGTACTCGGGCTGGTGGTGGCCGAGGTGCCACTTGCCGACGATCGCGGTCTTGTAGCCCAGCTCGCGCAGTGAGTCGGCGAGAGTCACCTCGTCGAGAGCGAGCCCCGCTTCTGCCCACGGACGGAGTGCGCAGCTCTGCAGGCCATAGCGAATCGGATAGCGTCCGGTCAGGAGGGCCGCGCGCGTCGGCGAGCACAGTGGCTGAACGTAGAACTGCTCGAGCAGCGCGCTCCGCTTCGCCAGCCGATCGATGTTCGGCGTCGGATACTCGCCGCCGTGATAGCCGACGTCGTTCCAGCCGAGATCGTCCGCCAACAGGATCACGAAGTTGGGCTGGGAAGCTCCACCGTCTTCGTCCGAGGTCGAGCACGACGCGAGGCCGAGTGCAGCGAACCAGACGAAGAGGGCCGAACGAAGGGAGAGAGTGAGCGGCATGGGCAATCGAGTGACCAGCCTATCCAACTTGACGATGATCTCTAGGTCGGGGAAGCTCGGGAGCCGTCCGGGCCTTGCAGACCGAGGGCGGGCTGGAGGCATCGCTACGCGGTAGGATGAGCCGCCACTCCGAGCCCGGTCCCGCGCTCGAGCCCGCATCTGGATTGTTCGTGAGCCAGCCCCACACACAACCCGAGACGATGAAGAGCGCGGACTCCACCGATTCGCGCCGCTCTCCTCTCGAGCGTCGCATCCTCGGCGTCGTCATCGCGCTCTTCCTGATCCTGCTGGTCGTCACACTGGTTCGAACCGCCTGGCTGTGCGACGACGCCTACATCACCTACCGCACGATCGACAACCTCCAGGCCGGGCACGGCTTGACCTGGAACGTCGGCGAGCGCGTTCAGCCGCACACCCATCCGCTCTGGATGCTCTTGCTCGCGTTCACGACCTGGATCACCGGCGAGCTCTACGGCACGGTGATCGGAGTCGGCATCACGCTGACTCTCGTGGCCGTCGCGTTCACGATTCGCACCGTCGGCTTCGGCTGGGGCGGCGTCACCACGCTCGCCGTCCTCTGCTTCTCGCGCTCCTTCATCGACTTCTCCACCGGCGGCCTCGAGGACCCGCTCTCGCACTGCCTGCTCGCCGTCTTCCTCTGGCTGACCTTCCGGCCTGCTGAAGACCTTCACGAGAAGTCGCGCGTCACCGCGCTCGCGCTCGTCGTCGGCCTCGCGCTGACGACGCGCATGGACACGCTGCTCTTCTACCTGCCCGCCCTCCTGACCTTGTTCCGACCGAGCGCCGGTCTGCGCGGCCTGAAGCCCTTCGCGATCGGCTTCGCCCCGTTCGTTCTCTGGGAGCTCTTCTCGGTGATCTACTTCGGCTTCCCGTTTCCGAACGTCGCCTACACGAAGCTCGGTATCGAGATTCCAGCGGGTGAGGTCGCGCAACAAGGCCTGGCTTACCTCCGCAACTCGTTCCACAACGACCCGCTCACTCTGAGCGCGATCGCCGCGGGGGTCACACTGACTGTCCTGCGGCGCGCGCCGCGCTCACTCCCGATCGCGATCGGAACGCTCCTCTACCTCGTCTACGTCGTTCGCGTCGGCGGCGACTTCATGAGCGGACGAATGGTGAGCTTGCCGCTCTTCGCCGCCGCGACTCTGCTCGGGAGATACGCGGCCACTCTCAGCTGGGGACCGGCGATGCTCCTTCCCGACCTTGCGGTCTTCCTCGGAATCCTCGCGCCCTACCCGACCATCGCGACCGGCGCCGACTTCGCTCCCCCCGAGCGCCTCCTGGATGCCGCCGACACCAACGGCATCGCGGACGAGCGCATGGTCTATTACGGCGCGACGGGCTTGTTGAGCGAGCGCCGCCTCGAGTTCGTTCGCAAGGAAGGAAAGCCCGGAATGCCGGCGCACTCCTGGGCCGTGAAGGGCTTGGAAGCGAGCCGAAAGCCGCCCGCCGTTATGACGCGCTCGACGATCGGTTACTTCAGCTACTTCGCGGGGCCCAAGGTCTACGTCGTCGACGCGAACGCCCTGACCGACCCACTGCTCGCTCGCATCCCGCGCCTCATCGAACACAAGACGCGAAACGAGCGCACCTGGCGCATCGGCCACTTCACGCGCAAGCTCCCGAAGGGCTATGTCCAGACGCTCAAGACCGGCGGGGACAAGTTTGCGCACCGTGGTCTCGCCGAGTACTACGCCGTTCTCCAGCGCGTGGTCACGGGGCCGCTGTTTACGGCCGAACGGTGGAGAGCGATCTGGAAATTGAACACCGGGCAGCACGACCATTTGATCGATGCGTACGTCGAGTCCCTCGACTAGCGCCGCCGCGTTACCGAACCAGGATCGATCTCGCACCAGTTCGATCCTGGTTCGGTCGTCTAGGACGGTTTGTCCAGAATCGAATTGGTGCGAGATTGATCCTGGCTCCGTACTCAGGAAACCCAAGTGTCCAGATCGAACAGTTCCAATCGGGCGCCAAAGAACCAGAACTCCACTCGCCTCGAACCCTGACCGGAGAGCGGGCCCGTGACGGAACTGCTCTCGACCACGACAACGAACGGAGCTACGGCTCGGACTTCGACCGAGTAGCTCGGGTACAGATCTCCGATTGTGAGTTCCGGGTCCCGATCGATGTCTTCGTGGGTCAACGTGCTCGCCGGCACGCCGCGGTTCGCCGCCACGAGCGCACTGTAGACCGAAGCTTCGACGGCGGGCACGCCCTTCGCGTTCGTCACGAACCAAAGCCCGAGGTACAGCGACAGGGCGATCAAGATTGCGACAAGTCGGCGAGCGGTGAAGCGGGATCGTTTCATCTCAGTCCAGGCAATCTGAATGCGCTGGATCAGTTCGGAAGCCTGGCTTCGAGAATCGGCGCCCCGGTCTTCCCCGACAGAATGACAACGATTCCGGGGCCGCCCGATTTCTCCTGAGCGAGCGCGGCACAATCGGTAGCTCCATCGCCATCGATATCGGAGAGACCGCAGACCGCTTCTCCGAACCAGTCACCTGGCACGTCGCGGGAGTACTCCCAGAGCTGTTCGTGAGTTTCGCCAGAAAAGAGGCGCACCAAGCCGGGTTTCTCATCGCCGGTCGGTTCTCCCTCGCCGAGAGGCATCATGGGCAGGCCGCCGGCCTTGATCTCGCCAGGTGCGCCGATGAGGAGATAGGGTGTGCTGGCGGGTTTCTCGCCGGGAATGAAGGTCAACGAGTGACCAAAGCGATCGCCGTAGTAGTCGCCTCGCAGGCGAGCGAGCACTTGGCCGTCGCCCTGAATCAACGCCACGACACCTCCGCGTCCGACGTCCGGATCGCTCAAGGCAACGAGACCGCTCTGCGTCGAGTACCGAGCGACGTAGTGAAAGGGAGAACCGTTTCCAACTCTCGCAAACTCGCGGACAAAGGCTCCGTCGCTACCCGAGTACAGCTTGAACTCCGAGCTCAACACGCTTCCAACGAGGATTTCGGAGCGCGAGTCGCCGTCCAAGTCGCCAATCGGTGCGACTGCGAATCCGATCCGGTTGTGTTCTTCGCTGGACTCCACCCGCACGAGCGTCTCGCCCGATCCTGATGAAACAACGGCCGCTCTACCTTCGACAACCTCGCCCGACTCCAAGTACTCGGGAATGGCGAGCAGCAGGTCCTCGTCTCCATCCTCATCGAAGTCCTCGATGGCCGACATCGCCCAGCCCGGCCTGCCCTTCGCGAACTCGATCACTCTGACGGGCTTCTTCGACTCGGCCGTGAAGATCTCCACTCGGCCGGACTTCGGCGTACTGACGACAAGAGCGCGAGACTCTGAATCACTTCGGCCGAGAGAGCAGATCCCCCACCCGAAGTCCCCCTTTCCCTTTAGTTCGCGAATGATCTCCCCGTCGCGTCCCGACAGAACGAGAACTCTGGCGCGGGTGAAGTCACCCACAGCAAAGTCCGAGGCGCCGTCCTCATTCCAATCACCTACCGGTGCGAGGTTGGGCCCTCTGAAAAAACTGTCATCGATCTGCCCGCAACTCAGCGCGACCAAGACCATTGGTGCACTGATCGCCAAGCCGGTGTTGAGGGGGAGTCGCATGAGTTACCGAGCCAGGATCAATCTCGCATCTGCTTGATCCTGGCGCGATCGTCTAAGACGGTTTGTCCGGAATCAAATTGATGCGAGATTGATCCTGGCTCCGTACTACCAGACCGACACATCGACAGTGCGTCCGGGCGCTAGCTCTTCGATCCAGCGGCGGGACGGGCGCGTGTTCCATTCTCGGCGCCACTCGCGGTGCTCTTCGGTATCGGGGAAGGACTCGTCGGCTCGGTACGGGTAGCCGCTCATGCCGTGGAAGGGGAGCGGCTCGACGTAGAGCGCTTCGAGCGTGTTGGGGTCGCGGTCTTTCGCCCAGCCGTCGAGGAAGACCAGGTAGTCGCGGCGCCAGCCGTCCTTGAGTTCGGGCAGGTTGTCGGCGCTGAAGCGTGCGTGCAGTGCGTCGCCGGCTCCCATGATCGCGTACATGTCGTCGATGGCGGTCATCAGCGGCAGGACTTCGCCGAGCTTCGTGTAGTTGCCCGGGTGCTGGTTCCAGCGGGGCTCGTCGAGCTCGTCCCAGTCGAACCACTCGAGCATGTGGCCGGGGAGCGGGTGGCTCGAGCGACTGAAGCCGCGCTGCCAGAGCTTGGCGGACGAGGGCTCGACGTGCGTAACGACCAGCGGCTCGTCGTCGTTGTCGGTCGCGAGGCGAATCGCATCCCAGTAGAGGCACAGCGTTCCGAAGATGCGGATGCGCGGGTCGTCGCGATCGATGAAGTCCGTGACGTCGAGCACCATCGTCTTGCGCTTGCCCGCGGGGAAGCCGACCGGCGGACCGACGTTGCGCCAGCCGCCCTCGACGCTCGCATCGGGCACCTGCAGGATCGGCGGAATGAAGTCGACGCCGGGCGTGCGCGCGGCGGCCATGTTGATACTGGCGTCGCTCCACAGGAACCAGCCGGTGCAGACGAGGCGCAGGAGCTCCGCGTCGGCGAGCTGTTCGGGATCGAAGCTGAGCTCGAGCGTGTGCGGCTTCGCGAGACCGGTCAGCAACCCGCGATAGGACTCGAAGGGAATCGCGTAGTCGCCGTCGATCGAAGCAACTTGGCTCGTCCAGTCCTCGCCGCGATGATCGGTCGCCTTCAGCGGCACGAGCGGATCGCGCATCACGTGCGTGTGCGCCTCGGGGAAGGGCGGGAAGGAGAAGCGCTCGTTCGGGAAGATCTCCGTGCCCTCGGGGTGATCGACGACCTCGAGTCGCAGGCGGTCGAGGTAGGTCACCTCACGCAACTCCTCGGTGAACTGCATGTCGAACCAGGCCTTGCCGTCTTCGTCGATGCGCGGCTTCATCTGCTCGCCGCGCACGAGCACGTACTCGTCATGGTCGGGCGGCACCATCATGCCGGGCGCCATCGGAAGGCCGAGCGGCGTGATGCCGAGCACGTCGGTGATGAACTCGTAGGTCTCGCCGTTCCAGGTGTAGAGGAAGGGGCAAGAGCCCTCGATGCGATTGAGCCGATACATCGACCAACGTGATCCAGAGGCAATATCGAAGTCGTGTTGCTCCACACCTCGAGGCCAGGTCACGCGCAAGATATCCGCATTCGTTTGCGACCCCATGCCGAGCGTGATCGGCTCGCCTGTCCAGTAAACACGGCGATAGATGGGCCCAGCTCGCAGTTCGACGACTGCACCCAAGCCGCGACGGTTATCCCGCTCTTTCGCGAAGAGAGCGAGCCGAATGGTGTTCAAGTTTGCCTCGCGAACGCCTGCTACGAATTCAGCACGGTCGGCGTAGGAACTGATCGCGTCGATGGCACCATCGCCGTCGAAGTCGTCCCAAACTGTTGCAAGCGCCCCGTCGAAGAGACTCACCGCATCTGGAGCTTTCGAGCCGGCACCAACCGAGAGCGCATAGCCCGCACCGCCGCTCTCGCGTGTCCAGGTTGCATCCAGATAGCCATCACCGTTCAGATCGACGCTTCCGATGTTGGACACCCTCTCGGACGGTCCGCCGCTCGTTGCCGCGCTCACATACTTGCCGCTCGGAAGCCGAAAGTAGAGGTGCGACTGATCCGATCCAGCGATCCAAAGGTCCGGCCAAGCGTCACCGTTCAAGTCCGCCACGATTGGTTCATTGCCCAGTAGGTGCGCAGCCGGGCGGAGAGCGTCCGTATTGTCCGCAAAAACTCCGCCACGCAGGTTGTCCGCGAAGTAGATGCCTTGGCCTCCACCCATCAGCAGGTCCACGTCTTGATCGGTGTCGAAGTCTTCGATCAAACACCAATCGAAGCCCGCGCCGGTAGGCAGCTTGGCTTCAGCGCTCACATCCACCCACCTACCCATCATCGCGACTGCTGCCGTCGAATCTTCCGCGGGCACCTCTTCGCCGAATGCCTCGGCTTTCCGACGTGCGGCATCCTTCTTCTTCTCGGCTGCAATCTCGCGTTCTCGTTGCTCGGTCACTGAGAATCCGTCGTTGCGCCAAAGCCGCGCACCGAAGGGCCCCACGAAGAGCAGATCCACATCGCCCTCATGGTCGAAGTCGACGGGCTGAATGTCAGTTGGGATGCCGGGAATCTCGGGGAGGACGGACTCGAGCGGAACCCAGCTTAGATCTCCGTCGATGCCTTCGGTCTTGTAGATGTGAACACCTGCATCGGTGACGGCCAGTACATCGAGGTCACCGTCTTCGTCGAAATCGAATGCGCGCGCGAATCGAATCGGCTCTGTGCTCAGCGTATGAGGCTCGTAGGAGCCATCGGATTGGTGCAGCGCGATTACCAACCCGTTTGGTCCCCAGCCAGCAACGTCCGGCACTCCGACCTCTGTCGCGATCGGCGCCTGAGTTGGCGCGAACTCGGCATCCGCATCATTACCTTGTCCCTCCTCACGCTCTACATCGATGCGCTTCCAGTTCTCCTCCATGGTCCAGGCCGACAAGCCAACCATTCCCGCCATTAGCTCGAGAATTGCCGGCGCGGAATCCGCGAATCCAAGAGCCGAGCTCGGTGGTGGAACATCTGCGCCTTCAACGCGGGGCCAAGTAATCTTTCCATAGGTCCCAATCCTTCTCGCTTCGTAGCTGAGAACCTTTACACCCGTATTCTCCAAGCGAAACTTTTCGTTGACCATCGCCTGGCCCTCAGGTTCGCCATCCATCGAGAGCATCTGACCGAGCCGATAGAGTGCGCTTAGGTAGAGCCCACCCCCCTCGTCTAGTCCGGCTTTCAAAATTTCGCGGTAGTGAGGCTCTGCTTCCTCGAACTTATCGAGATCCTCCAGGACATTTGCGTAGTGAAGGTGTGTGTGTAAGTCCGTTGGGTCAAGTTCGTGAGCACGTTGCAGATCAAGCTCTGCTTGCTCAAGGTCACCTTCGCCCCTCTTCAAAACGCCGAGGTTGTAATAAGGCGCCGGCTCGTCGGGACGCAGTTGTGAAGCTCGCTCGAAGAGACTGACCGCCGCTTCCGTGTACTCCTGTGAACGCCTCTGGTCGCTCGAGTATTCGCCGGCTCTCGCAAACTCCAGAATGCCGACATTGAGGAGGTCGATGTACTCGGGAGACTCGACCTCGATCAGAGGCTTGAGTACGTCGAGCGAGTCTTTCCTCCGACTCTCGAGCCACAAGCCCGCGGCGCGCTCTCGAATAATTGCTCGCTCCAATGTGAGCGCGTCGCTCGGCTCGTTCGCACCGCCCGAACAGGCAGCCGAACCGACACAGAGCACCGTCAGGCAGAGGGCGGAAAGCGCGCGACAGAGGGGGTTCGAATTCGCGCTCATGAAAAGGGAGTTCATAGGTGGGAGTCTCGGGGGGATGTGGGCGTCATGTTGCCCCATCCCGGATTCGGAACAAGGGCGGAGAGCTGCGGGAACGCGCTCCTCCCATGGAATGAATGTTCCTACGTGGCGTCCCACCAGAACGTGGGCGAACTACCTGGGTGGGAGGCGCAAATCGAGAGTCCTCAGGGCCCCAAACGCCGGATTCCCAGAAGCGGAATCGGGCAGACCAATTTTGTTCTCGAATCTAAATTCCGAGGCACCAATTGGGCATATTGAGGAGCTAACAAAGTGCTGGCACGAATTTGGAGGCCTTGCCTGTCAGCTCTCGCGATTGGATGTCGTAGTTCCGGGCTCACGGTCCCCGTTTCAGACCGTACGGAACGCACCCCAACCTGCTTCAAGCCCGCAACTGGATTCGCACTGCAACTGGATAAGAACTGCAACTGGAGATGACCGCAGGGTTAAGCCTGCGACAGGTTCATCCGAACCTGGTACCCGTCGAGAGAAGAACGCTAGAGCCTCTCAGCCCTACCCAATCATCGATGACGCGGGGTCCTTCCCGCTCCACGCAGTTGCCCCACACACGCATGCCGCTCACGCAACCAAAAGCCCACGAGATCGAAACGAAGCGTTCGCTACTGCCTTCGTTCACCATCGTAATCCTGCTGATGACCCTGGCGTCGATCGTCCTCCTCGGAGTACTCGGCGACGGCGAGCCGAAGAAAGAGGTCCACGCGAAAGACGCGCAGGAAGCCCCGGCCGAGCTGAACACGGCAGCGACCGCGCCGGACTGATCGGGCGGCTAGCAGAGCCCCTCGAGGAACTCGGCGAAGGCTTGGTCGGCGCGATAGAAGTGACTGTCGCCGTCGCCGAGGAGCACGGCTCGAACGGAGAGCGAGCCGAGCGCGCGGATGCCCTCGACCAAGGCGGCGCGATCACTGACTTTCGGATCGGGGAGCAGCCGCAGGACGCCCGACTCGTGCGAGCGCACGACATCGCCGAACAGGAGGGCCTGGAGCGGCTCGATGTAGAGCGCCATCTCGACCTCCGACTTTCCGCCGCGTAGCTCGAAGGCCTGAATGCCGAGCTCCGCCGGCAAGCCGCCCGTCGCCGTGTACTCGTGGTCGATGACCGAGGCCGCGTCAACGAAGCGAGCGCGCTCCGCCGCGGGCGCCCAGACCTCGAGCCCGAACTCGGCCTTCAGCTCCGCAGTCGCCCGCAGGTGGTCGAAGTTCGTGAGGATCACGCGCTTGGCCCCGCCGAGGCTCTCCAGGAGTCCGCGCTCGTCCGCCGAGAGTTCCATGGGATCGAACAGGACGCCGCCGCCTTCGCGCGCCCAGAAGAAACCGTTGAAGTCGATTTGGCGATCGGCCTGCAGCCGCCCCCAGTAGTGCAGTCCGTCGATGCAGGTCTTTTTCATGGCTCGGGCTCTGTGTCTTGATCCGTCCGGGAGGTCCGTCGAGCGAGCAAGTATGACGACCTCGCCGAGTTCGCGGTCAACTTTCTAGAGGAGGCTAGCTCCCCGCACGCAGAGCGGACCTGCTACCTTTCGAGGCCTCACGATGTCCAAGCCCTCCCTAGCCTTCGTCGTTCCGAAAGAGCTGCGCGGCGAGCGTCTCGACCGCGTGCTCGAGAAGCTCGTCACCGACCACTCGCGCTCCCAGCTTCAGAAGCTCGTGCGACGGGGCGGCATCCAGATGAACGGCAATCCGATCCGTCGGTCGAACGTGCGCGTTCAGGGCGGAGAGCGGCTGACGATCGCGGGCGTAGAGGCGCCGAAGGCCGCGAACCCGCAGGCAGAGCGCGAGCGCGCGGCAGCCGAGCTACCGATCCTGTTCGAGGACGAGCACCTGGTCGTCGTCAACAAGCCGCCCGGAATGCTGACGCACGACGCGCCGGGGTCGCTCGACGACTCGCTCAGCGCACTGCTCGTCGAGCGCTACGGCGCGCTCCCCACCCACCGCGGCGAAGACCGTCCCGGCATCGTGCACCGGCTCGATCGCGAGACGAGTGGAGTCATCGTCGCTGCGCGCGACGCGCGCACGATGGACGCGCTCGCCGACCAATTCCGCGCGCGCGAGGTCGAGAAGCTCTACCTGGCCCTCGTGCACGGGGTTCCGAGCGAGCAGGAGTTCGACGTCGACTTCCGACTCCAGCCGCAGCGCGGACGCGGCGATCGCGAGCAGGTCGCGGAGGAGGGCGAGGGCAAACCGGCCACCACCGACTTCCGGCTGGAGGAGGCGTTCGGGCTCGTGAGCCTGGTGACCTGTCGGCCGCGCACCGGTCGACGGCACCAGATCCGAGTACACCTCGCGGAGGCCGGGCACCCGGTCCTGTTCGACAAGCTCTACCGCCGCGCCGATCGAGCGGTGCTGCCCGACGGCGCTCCGCTGCTCCGCCGCCATGCCCTGCACGCCAGCGAGCTGGCCTTCGTCCATCCCGGCACGGGTGAGCGGGTCAGCTTCCGCGCGCCCCTACCCTTCGATTTCGACACTCTCCTGGCCTGGCTGAGAGAGCGGTCCGGCGACTAGGGCGCTCCCGCCCCTCCACCAAACCGCGGATCGGTCCGAAGTAGGGGGAATGACCACGCCCTCCGTCAGCCTGGCGACCCGCCTCGCCTGTGCACTCCACGCGGCGATCAACTCGATGCTGCAGTTCGCCGCGCGCCTTGCGTGGCGCGAGCAGCTGCCTGCGGAACCGAAGAGAGTCTGCGTCTGGCGGACGGGCAACATCGGCGACCTGGTCTGCGCACTCCCCGCGTTGGCGGCCATTCGACGGACCTGGCCGACCGCCGAGCTGACGCTCTTGACCTCTCCGGGCAAACGCGGAGCGCCGGGTGCCAAAGAGCTGCTCGCCGACGCCGAGTGGCTCGATCACCTCTGGGTCTACTACCGCGACGAGCTCTCCCTTCGCGGCTTCGCGCGCGAGCTGCGCGAGCGCGACTTCGACCTCGTCGTTCGGCTCCCGCAGAACATGAGCACGCCTTGGCTGGAACTGCGCCAACTCGTGTTCTTATGGCTGTTCGCGGGCATTCGCCATGCTCGCAACTTTGCTGTCGGAAACCTCCTCTGGCTCGGTCGCGGTCCCGCGCGAGCTCTTGCGAAGTCCCGAAACATCGAACACGAAGCGGACCGCCTGCTGCGGCTAGTGAGCGAGTACACGGTGACCGCGCACGCCGCCGAGTTCCCGCTTCCGCTCACCGCGTCCCTGAAAGCGGAAGCGACTCGAGTCCTCGACCAGCACGGCATCTCGAGCGAGAACCTCCTGTGCATCTCGCCAGGTGCGAAGCGGTCGACCAATCGCTGGCCCGCGAGTCGCTTCGGTGAAGTCGCGCGACGGTGGATCGAAGACGGAGGGCGCGTCCTCGTGCTCGGTTCCGAAGGCGACCACGCGCTCGGCAAGGAGATCCGCGAGATCGCCGGGCCCGGCGCCACGAACCTCTGCGGCCAGAGCCCGATCCTGCTCGCCGCTGCGCTCATTCAGCGCGCCCAGCTCCTCGCCTCGAACGACACGGGCGCGATCCACCTGGCGGCCGCCGTCCGGACTCCCAGCGTGGTGCCCTTCTCCGCCCGAGACGCGCCCGACCGCTGGTTCCCCTACTTCTCCGAGACCACCCCCGAGCACAGTCGGCCCATCGTCCACCGCCGCAGCCCGGCCTGCTCGCCCTGCTGGCTCGAGAGCTGCCCGAACGAGAACCGCTGCCTGACCGAGATCCCCACGGACCAGGTCTGGGAGAGCGCCAGAGCGGTCAGAGACCTCCGCAAGGCCGATTCCCCCGCCCCGCGAATCGCCGTTTAAAGGTCTCCCAGGAGCTCTGGATTGGCCCGGAAGTTTTTTTCACTTCGGGTCGATAACGCCGGGGTCGGGACTCTTCCCCCCACCCGACGATCCCGAAGAGAGGACCGCGTCCGAGATGGCTAGAGAGCACTCCAATCCCCCCATTCGCGCCAGTTTCTGCGCCTTGTTCACGCTCCTGATCACGAGCTGTCAGGCGGCGCCGCTCATCGAAAGCAACGTGCAAGAGAGCACGATCTCGACGGAGCTCGATTGGGACGCCTACTCGCTCGGCTCGGGCGATCTGATTGCCGTCACGGTCTTCAATCACCCGGAGTTCTCGACGCCCGAACGCGGCGAGCGCGTCGACCTCCGTGGAGACATCAGCCTCCCGCTCGTCGGCCCGATCAACCTCGACGGCCAGACGACCGAAGGCGCGCGCCAGGTCATCACCGAAGCGCTCTCCGAGTATCTGGTCGATCCGGCCGTCAGCATCTCCGTCGTCGAGTATGGCTCGCGCCGGGTCTACATCTTCGGACAGGTCGACGAACCGGGCTCCTACGCTCTCGATCGACCACTCAACGCTCTCCAAGCCTTGACGCGCGGCGGCGGCTTCCGCATCGACGCAGACCGCGAGATGGTCGCGCTCATGCGCGCATCGGGAAGCGAGCTCGAGGTTCACTACTTCAACGCCGCGACTCCTGGCATCGACGGCTTGGTTGCCGTTCAGCCCGGCGACTACATCTTCGTTCGACAGACCGGATCGGGAACCTTCCGCGAGCAGATTCTGCCCTACCTCGCCGGGGTCACTCCGCTCGTCGGTTCTCTCACCAACCTGCTCGTAATCTCCGACGCACTCGACGACTAGACATGTCGGACTACGAACCTCAGAGCTCCGCGAAGGGCTTCAGTCTCGAAGAGACGATCGGACTGATCCGTCGCCGCAAGGGCACCGTGATCGCCACGGCTTTCGTCGTCTTCGTGATCTCGGTCATGTGGATTGGCACTCAAACCCCGGTCTACCGTGCATCTGCGACAGTCTTGATCGATCCGGAGAGCGGCGAGAACGGCCTGCTCTCGGAGCTGGCCTCGCTCGGCAAAGCGCCGCCCGCAGCGAGCGAGATCGCAATCATCGGCTCGCGCTCGATCGCGGAGAAGGTCGTCGCGATGCCGCCCGGCGCCAAGCTCGCGCACCCCGGAGTGCCCGGCTTCGATCGTCACCTGGGCCTCGCCACGACGGTTCAGGACGAGAGCATGCGTCCGCTCGCAACTCTCTGGAAACGACTCTTCGGCGGAGGCGGTTCGAGCGGCAGCCTGTATGCGCGCATCACCGAGCGCAGCGCCGGTTCACCGAGCGCCGTCCGAGTGAACTTCATCGGTGACAGCAAGGTTCGGTTCTCGAAGCCGGGCTTCCTCGCGACCTTCGGGATCGGCGCAGATCCGCTCACTGTCCCGTACAAACCCGAAGCACAGTACAACTACCGGGGCACGAAGCTTCGATTGCTCGCCGATGGAGATGTCAGCGGCCGCAACTTCCTCATCTACAGCACGTCCGAGTCGGATGCTGCACGCGCTCTCACCGGCAACACGCGCGTCATCGAGACCGAGCGCAACTCCGGCGTGGTTCGCATCACGGTCAATGACTCCGATCCGCTGCGTGCCGCACGCACCGCGGACGCGCTCTGCCTGAACTACTTCGACCTCAACATCGAGCGCGGAAGCAAGCGCGCCTCGCAGACGGTCGGCTTCATCGAAGAGCGACTCGTCGACCAGCAGGCCATGCTGGAAGAAGCGGAGGCCGAGGTCGCCAAGCTTCAGCAGTCGAGCCCCTCGACCATCAATGTCTCGTCGACAGCCAAGGCGCTGATCGAACGTCTCAGTGAGCTGGAGGTCGAGCGAGTCCACCTCTCGATCGCGCACTCCGAGCTGGAAGAAGCTCTCGAGCTCCTGAAAGAAGGCGACGTCTCCGCGCTCTCGCGCATCAGCGTCGAGGGTGCCGACATCATCTCGAAGAGCTACGTCGAGCAGTTCAACCTGCTGACGGCCGAGTACGAGATGCAGGACCGGAGCGACACCGGCTCCTACAAGCTCCTCAAGCAGAGCCGACTGGAGGCGCTGCAGACTCAGTCCGACGACCTCGAGGCTCAGGCGGCGTCGATGAAGTACATCATCGACACCTACAAGGAGGGCGACAGCAGCGTCCTGGCCGGGCTTCCGGGCTCGCCAGTCGAGGGCTATTTCGCCGGTCCCCTAGCGGTCAGCTACCTGGATCGAATCTCGGCTCTCGAGGCCGAGCGCACCGAGCTCTCGCAGATCTACAAGCCGAGCTACCCGCGCCTCGTGGAGATCGAGACGTCGATCGAGCAGCTGCGCAAGCATGTCATCGAACAACTGACCGGGCGCTACAACGCGCTCCAACAGTCGCGCGCGGATCGCGAGAGTCTCCTCGCAGCTACTCGCGCCATCATCGAGGGCCACCCCGATCAAGAGCGCGAGAAGATTCAGGTCGCGCTCGACAACCTGCGCGTTCGAACCGTCGCCCACATCCAGGCGCGCTACGAAGGTGTCGGCGATCGCAAGATCTCTCTGGGTGAGCAGATCGAGACCATCGAGGCCAGGCTCGGCGAGCTTCCGGCGCGCGAGCGCGAGCTGGCCGGCCCGCTTCGAAACCTCCAGGCACACGCAGAGATCGTGAAGTTCCTGTTGAAGAACCAGCAGGACGCCGAGATCGCGCGTGCGGCAACCGTCGCGACGGCCGAGTTCATCGATCCGTCCCAGCCGCCCGTCTTGCGCTACACGCCGCGAGTCTCCTTCACGCTCGCACTCGGTTCGATCATCGGAGTCCTGCTCGGAATGGGCCTCGCCTACCTGCGCGAGAGCTTGAAGGGCAGCATCCACACCGAAGCCGACCTCGAAACGGTCTCCGGCTTGCCCGTCCTCGGCGCGATTCCCGATTTCCGCACCTTCCTCAGCGCACACAGCGGCGCGTCGGATTTTTTGGCGCTTCGCGATGCGCCGGACAGTCCGATCGCGGAGGCCTACCGCTCGCTGCGCGCCAACCTGCGCTTCGCTCTCGGCGGCGAGCGCGAGATCCGCACACTCGCGGTCACGTCCTGCACGCCCGGTGAAGGCAAGTCGGTCACCAACGCCGACCTCGCGATCGCTTTCGCGAGCGGCAACAAGCGCGTGCTGCTCGTCGACGCCGACCTGCGCAAGCCGCGAGTCCACAAGAACTTCCCCATCGAGCGCGCGCCCGGCGTCGCCGAGGTCCTCATGGACGGGCTCGATTGGCGAACCTGCACTCAGCCCTCGGGCATCGAGGGGCTCGACATCCTCTCCGCCGGCGTCCACCGCGGGAAGCCCGGCGACCTCATGGCGAGCCACGACTTCGGCTCCTTCGTCGACGAGCTCGAGTCGAGCTACGACGTCATCGTCTTCGACCTTCCGCCGGCACTCGTTGTCGCCGACGTCGAGAACCTGGCGCACAAGCTGGACGCACTCCTCCTCCTCTATCGCTGTGACGGTGTCCCGCGCGAGGCCGTTCGCGCTGCCGCATCCCGCATGCGTCAGACCGGCTGCAACCTGGTCGGTACGGTTCTCAACGCAGTGCGCCCCGAGCATGGCAAGGGCGGTAGCTACTACCACTCTTACTACGAGTACACCGAGGAGAAAGAAACGGTCTTCAAGAAGGGGGCATGATGAAGCGTGCCTTCAAGCTTGCGTATCTGGTCTCTCACCCGATTCAGTACCAAGCTCCGCTCTTGCGCTACCTCTCCGCGCAACCGGACATCGAGCTGACGGTCTTCTTCCTCAGCGACCTCTCGACGCGGCCTCACATCGATCACGGTTTCGGAGCCGCTGTCGACTGGGATGTGCCCCTGCTCGACGGCTACGAGCACCACTTCCTGCCTTCGCTCTACCCCACCGATCGGCTCAACTTCGCCGAACCGGTTGTTCGCGGGCTGCGACAGCACCTGACCGGCAAGGGCTTCGACGCACTCTGGGTCCACGGTTGGTATCACCAGGCCAACCTGCGCGCGATCCGCATCGCAGGCTCGATCGATTTGCCGGTCATGATGCGCGGAGAGTCGTTGCTTCACGGCTCGAACTGGAAGCAGCGCTTCAAGGGTGTCATCCAGCGCCGTGTGCTCGAGAGCGTCGATAGCTTCCTCTCGATCGGCACGCGCAACCGCGAGTTCTATCTCCACCACGGCGTTCCGGAAGAGCGAATCTTCGACGTCCCCTATGCCGTGGACAATGACTTCTTCAGAGAGCGCGCTAGCGCCGCGTCGGCGACTCGCGAAGAGTGGCGCGCCAGCCTCGACCTCGAGCCGGGTCGCCCCGTCGTCCTCTTCGCTTCCAAGTTCATTGCGCGTAAGCGACCGCACGACCTGCTCAAGGCCTTCATCGGCTTGGCGCAGCGTGGCGAGGAGCCGCTCCCCTACCTCCTGTTCGCCGGCGACGGTTCAGGACGCGAGAGCCTCCAAGCCGAAGTCGACGCAAGCGGACTGGACTCGATTCGGTTCCTCGGCTTCCGCAACCAGACCGAGCTCCCGCGACTGTTCGACCTGTGCGACGTGTTCGTCTTGCCCTCCGCCTACGAGCCGTGGGGCTTGGTCGTGAACGAAGTCATGAACGCTGGCCGACCGGTCATCACGAGTGACTGCGTTGGCGCGGCACCGGACCTGGTGCTCGAAGGCGAGACGGGGTTCACCATTCCCGTCGGAGACACGACTCTGCTCGCCGCACGCATCCACGAGCTGTTGCAGGGCGACTGCGCGAAGACCATGGGCGCGGCGGCGCTCCGAAGAATCTCCGAGTGGGGCTTCGAACAGGACTACCAAGGCATCCGAGCGGCGCTGGAGTCCCGATTTTCGCGAGAGGTAGCCGCGTGAGAACCACCAGTCGGCGCACCGAGGCCGAAACCAGCCTCTCCGAGCTGATGCAGATGCGCTTGCAGTCTCTGCGAGTGCTGTTCATCGGGTGTCCGGGCAGATCCTCTCGCAGCACGATGGCCGTTCGCGCGATGACCGACCTCGGTCTCGACGTGAAGGCGATCCCCTCCGAAGTCGTCGACGAGAACGGTGAGCGGCTGTACTTCGACGACCTGGTCTTTCAGGTCATGAACAAGCTCGGCTTTCCTCCTGATCGTTGCGGCGCGACGGGCCTCGCGCTCGACGCGATCGAGAGCTCGGACTTCGATGTCCTGTGGGTCTCCAAGTCGCTCGGCTTGCGTCCGCAGGTCCTGGAAGCGGCGCGTAAGAAGAATCCCTGGGTGAAGCTCGTGTTTCACTCGGAAGACGACATGTTCGCTCGACACAACCAGTCCGCCTGGTTCCGCCGCGCGCTGCCGCTCTATGACGTGGTCTTCACGCACAAGAGCTACAACGCGAACCCCGCGGAGCTGCCCGCTCTCGGAGCTCGCAAGGTCGTCATGATCGACAAGTGCTACGACCAGGAGGTGCACCGCCCCGTCGAAGTCACCGGAAAAGAGCGCGAGCGACTGGGTAGCCGCGTGGGATTCATCGGCACCTTCGAAGAGGAACGCGCACAGACCATGCTCCGGCTGGCGCAGGCTGGCATCGAGGTGCGCGTCTGGGGCAATCACTGGCAGGGTTGGGAGGACCGGCACCCGAATCTGCGGGTCGAGGGTCGCGCACTGATCGGATCCGACTATGTGAAGGCGATCTGCAGCACGGACATCAACCTGGGCTTCCTGCGTCGCCAGAACCGCGACCTGCAGACGGACCGGAGTCTCGAGATTCCCGCCTGCGCAGCGCTGATGCTCGCGGAGCGGACGGACGAACACACGCGCTTGTTCGAGGAGGGCGTCGAAGCCGAGTTCTTCGCGGACTTCGACGAGCTGCTCGGGAAGATCGAGCACTACCTACACGCTCCCAAAGAACGCCATGCGATCGGCCAACGTGGTCGACAGCGGTGTATCGAGAGCGGCTACAGCTTTCACGATCGAGTCGGATCCATGCTTCGAATAACCATAGGAGAGTAGAGATGAACGTTTGTATTTCCGTACTCGGCCGCTTTCACGCGTTCAACCTCGCGCACGAGCTCTACCGACGAAACTCGCTCTGTAGGTTGATCACCTCCTACCCCAAGTTCGTCGCCGGCCGCTTCGGCGTTCCGTCGAACCTGACGGCAAGCATCTTAAGCAACGAGTTGATTCGTCGTGGGTGGGCGCGCCTGCCCGAATCGATTACGAGTCGCTTTGATCCTGTCAGCTACTTTAGCGAACACTTCGAGACACGCGCTGCGCGCTACATCCCGGAAGAGGCCGATGCTTACGTGGGCTGGTCGGGGGTCTCCTTGACTGGGATCCAACACGCCGCCAGCCACGGAATGATGACCATCGTCGAGCGCTGTAGCAGCCACATTCAAACACAGAGCGAGCTCGTGACCGAGGAGTTTGAACGGTTCGGATTGGAGCCCCAAGTAGCTCATCCCCAGATCGTGGAGAAGGAACTCGCGGAGTATGAAACGGCGGACTTCATCTCCGTACCCAGTCGCTTCGCGAGAAACAGCTTCATAGACCGGGGCATCGATGCGGCCAAACTAATTCAAGTTCCCTACGGCGTATCGCTGGACAGCTTCTCTCCTCCGGAAGAAGGAAGCCGTGAACGTGAGAACAAATTCCGCTTCATCCATGTCGGGACAGTGAACCTTCGCAAGGGCTGTCACTACCTCATTCAAGCTTTCCAAAAGCTCAACCTCCCGAATGCCGAGCTCCTCTTCGTGGGCGAGGTCGCGCCGGAGATGAAGTCGTTCCAGGAGCGCTACTCCTCCCCGTCGATCGTCTTCAACGGCGCGGTTTCGCAGTCCGAGCTCGTCCACTACTACGCGAAGTCGCACGCGTTCTGCCTGGCCTCGATCGAGGAAGGGTTGGCCATGGTGACCGCACAAGCGATGGCCTGCGGGCTTCCCGTGATCGCGACCACGAACACCGGAGCAGAAGACCTCCTGGTCGATGGAATCGACGGCTTCATCGTCCCGGTACAAGACTCCGATGTGCTGGCGGAGAAAATGCTTCTCCTCTACGAGAATCGCGAGATCAGTGCGGAAATGGGAGCTTCCGCCCTTGAGCGCGTGTGCTCCAACTATAGCTGGTCCGACTTCGGCGATCGGATACTGAAAGCCTATCGAAAGGCCCACAAGACTTATCGACTTGGCAATTCGCTGATGGATTCCAGGCTCGAAGAGCTCGCGGCGTGACCCCCATGAACGCAGCCAGCTTGAATCTACATGAGGGTCGATTCCTTCGGGCGCGAAGGGAGGGCTGAACCACGAGCCTCGAGTCCTCGAGCGCGCTCGCGCGCAACCGATCTGGCCGCTTCCGACGTGGAGCACTTGCAACCGTCGCGACTCAGCTCGTCGCGGTGGTCGGCCAGCTCGTGCTCGTGCCGATCTTCCTGGCCGCATGGGGCGAGGTTCGGTACGGAGAGTGGTTGACCCTCTCGGCCATGGCCGCGCAGATCGCGCTGGTCGACTTCGGCGTCCAGACCTACGTCGTCAATCGCCTCAACCAGAGCTACTCGAGAGGAGAGCTCGGTGAGTACACGCGCATTCTGCACAGCGCGCTCTTCTGGTCGCTGTGCGTCTCCGCGGTCGCCTTCGTTGCAACTGCCGCCGCCATCTTCCTGCTCCCGCTCAACTCCTGGTTCTCACTCGAGCTAACCGGACAGAGCGTCGTGACGGTCGTCGGCTCGCTGCTCGCACTGCAAGTCGTCGCCTCGATCCCCTACGGCCTGATCACCGGCATCTACCGCACCGTCGGCGAGTTCCCGACCGGGACGATGATCTACAACCTGCAGCGCGTCGTCTTCTTCGCGCTGACGGGCGCCGCGCTCCTGCTCGGCGGCGGCCTCATCCACGTCGCCGCGGCACAGCTCATCCCACTCCTGCTCGGTGTGAGCTACGCCCTCTGGGATTTGCGCCGACGCCACCCCGACATCTCCATCGGCGTCTCGGAGCGCGAGTCCGGCCTGGCGCAGTCCTTCCTCGGTCCCAGCTCGCTCTTCTTCCTCATTCGCAGCAGCCAGGCCGCGTCGATCCAGGGCACGACCCTGATCGTAAGCGCATTCTTCGGCTCCGCGGCCGTCGCTCTCTTCGTCACGCTGCGTACGCTCTGCAACCTCGTGCGCCAAATCTCGAACTCGTTGATCACCGCATTGTGGCCCGAGCTCACCTCGCTCGAGGCTTCCGGCGACTTCGACACGCTGCGCTCCGTCTTCCACCTCGCCAACAAGGTCATCACTTCGATCTGCCTGGCCGCGGCGGTCTTCCTCTTCGCCGCCGGACAGGACCTTGTCGCAATCTGGACGAATGGCGAGGTCAGCTATCAAGCCGGGCTAATGAACGCGCTGCTCGTCATGCTCGTGCTGCAGACACCGTGGCTGCTCAGCTCGACCTTCCTCATGGCGACCAACCGACACAAGCTCGTGTCCGCCTGCTACATCCTCTCCAGCCTGCTCGGCCTCGCCCTCGGCGCTGCGCTCGCGACGAGCTACGGCATCCCAGGCCTGATTGTCGGCCTCCTGAGCGCGGAGCTCCTCGTCTGCGGTTGGGCTGTTCCAAACGCGGCCTGCCAGCTCGTGCGCGAGAGCACGAATCGCTACTTCCAGAAGACCGTCGCCCCGATGCTCCCCGTCGCAGCACTCGCCGGGGCGAGCGCGGTCCTCACTGCGACGGCGACCGACTCACTCGCTCCCCTCCTGCGAGTCTCGCTCATCGCGGCTGCGGTCGGGCTCGCTTCGCTCCTCGCCACCTACACGCTCTGGCTCAACGATGGCGAGCGAGTCAAGGTTCGACAGCTCGTCGATGGGCTGATCAAGAGGGCGAGCTAATCGCGCCAAGCGCAGCAGCCCTCATTATTCATGAGCCGCGAGAGGAAACGCCTCGATTCGGTTCCTACTGGTGTTTTGCGGGCGCTGGCCCCGCAGTCGAGCTTGTAAGCTCGTCGAGGAAGCCAGTGTTCGCAAAACGCCGGTAGGGGCCGAAAGGCTGGCGTAGCCGGCCGTTCGTGGTGTTTAGTCCGCGTGGTCATGAATAATGCGGCTAGATGCTATGGGCGTCGCAGCGGGCGGGA
>Ga0316209_1000196_pt1 | contig 123407 bp, 130 predicted proteins | sample 6monopyrite_MG_FD_204945 | JGI IMG/M metagenome (GOLD analysis project Ga0316209, IMG submission 204945) | Microbial mat bacterial communities from mineral coupon in-situ incubated in ocean water Damariscotta River, Maine, United States -... | ecosystem: Environmental > Aquatic > Marine >... | reverse complement strand
TGTTTCCAGATCCGCCCCCGTTCCGCCCCGCCCGTCTGGCGCCCCGTCCGACTGTGTCTGTCTCTCCGGTAAGGGGGGTTCTAGAGTTACCCAACAAAACCCGCAACCCCAAATATCAAGAAAATCCGTTTTTTCGCCAAAGATACGGGCACGGGTCGCTTTTACCTTATTTATATGAGCTTTTGATCGGCAGATTTCGGATTTTCCTAGCCTGACCACACCGTTTTCAAGCTGCAGCCTGTGGATAACTCTACAATCCATTGTTTCACAAGGCAGCACATCCGATTCCACCACATAATTGGCAGCTCTCGCCTGCCGATTCCATGAGATACCCCCTGCCCCCGCCGATTCTCACGACACCGCGATGCAACACCGACCTGCCGACATCGGATCAGTCTACCTGAACATCGCGGCCCCAAGCCAAGTCGCTGGCCGCAGGGCGGCACTTATTGCCGCCCTGCGCATCACCGAAAAGGCAACCCAAGCCGCCCTCGATGAGCCTACTACTCTGCCCAGTCCCACGGCGAGGTGAACGCGCCCAGTGCTTTGGTCACCGCCGCCTCATCGACATCGCCGGTTTTGGTCAGATGGGCCACAAGCCCGCGCTTTTTGTCCTCCGACACAAGGCTCACCGTGGCCGCAACACCGGCCTTTTCCAAAACCGCGTTATAGATGCGGGTAATGGCGCGTTTGCGCAGATCGGGCTTGAAGATTTTGCCCACAGCGGTTTTGGGCAATTCATCCAAAATCTCAAGGTATTTGGGGTGGGCGGCGCGCTCGTGAATTTTGCTTTTTGCAAAGGCTAGCAATTCTTCTTGGGACACGGTGGCACCATCAACCAGCTCGACATAGGCGCAAGGCACCTCTCCGGCATGGGCATCGGGCTGTCCAATCGCGCCGGCAAAGGCCACCGCCTCGTGACCGGCCAAGGCCTCTTCGATTTCGGCGGGATCAATGTTGTGCCCACCGCGAATGATCAGATCCTTGGCACGGCCCGTGATCCAGACATAGCCATCCGCATCAATACGGCCCAAATCGCCGGTGCGCAGATACTGCACGGTATCGCCCAGAGGCGTGCCTTCGCCGGGATAAAACAAATCCTTGTTCTTGGCAGTCTCGGTATAGGTCTTGCCATCGTAAACACCCGGTGAAGCCACGCAGATCTCACCAATCTCGTCGGTGCCGCAATCAAGCTGGGTCGCCACGCTGACAATGCGCACATCGGTATAGGGGAACGGAATCCCGATCGAGCCCACGCGCTTTTCGCCGTCAGGTGGGTTGATCGACACCAGACATGTGGCCTCTGTCAGCCCGTAACCTTCGCAAATCGTGACACCGGCAGCCTCTTCAAAACGGCGGTATAACTCTAATGGCAACGGGGCTGATCCACAAAATGCCAACCGCAGGCTCGAGATATCGGCATTCACTTTACGCTGCATCAACGCAGACATCGCCGTGGGCACCGTGATCAGGAAAGTGGCTTTGTGGCGCTCGACCAGTTTCCAAAAATTGTCAAACACACCCTCGCCGCGATAGCCTTGCGGGGTCGGGAAAACGATCTGCGCGCCGGACCCAAGCGAGGCACCCAGCGACACAATCGCCGCAAACACATGAAACATCGGCAGCGGACACATCTGCACGTCTTTTTCGGTAAACAACAGCCGCGCACCCAGCCATGCATTATAAATAATACCCGAATAACGGTGCTGGGCGACCTTGGGCATCCCCGTCGTGCCACCGGTGTGGAAATAGGCGGCAACACGGTCGCTTTGACTGTCGGCAAATGCCAGCGTCTTGGGCTGCTTGTTCATCTCTTCGTTAAAGTTCAAAACCTTGGCGCTATGTGTCACCGGATTTTTCGGACGGATCAGCGGCACGATCAATTTCTTGACGCCTGTCAGATAGCGGTGCAAATCCACCTCGACTATGGCCTCGACATTCGGGGCCAAAGCCACGGCGGCGGCAGCCTTCTGGGCGACATCTGATTTGGGAAAGGCGCGCATCGTGACCAGCACCTTGGCATTGGTTTCGCGCAAAATTGCTGCAATCTGCTCTGGCTCCAGCAGCGGATTGATCGGGTTCACAATGCCCGCGATCTGACCGCCCATATAGCTCAGCACGGCCTCGGTCGCATTGGGCAGCATATAGGCCACAACATCCGTCTCGCCAATGCCCAGCGCGCGGAACATATTGGCGGTTTGAACCGATTTGTCGTGAAATTCCTGCCAGCTCAACGTCTCGCATTTTGCAGCCGGATCAGACAGAAGCTGAAAGCTTACCGCTTTGCGATCCGCAAATTTCGCCGTTGTTTCGCGTAGCATCTGGTAGGTCGTAACCGGCATCTCCCGATCCGCCCACGGCGCTTCATTCTGGATCGCGATACGATCCTCCATTGTCGCATAAGTCATGCAAGTCTCCTCCCCGCAGTGATGTCCGCAACTTGATCCGTCGCGTGGTAACCTCGGGGTCAGAGTGTTGAAATTCTTGCCGCTTGGCAACTGTTACGCTGCGAAATGACGCGCTAGCTGTCGACGCCTGCGGTAAACTGCAACCGCGCCAGCCGCGCATATAGCCCGCCCTCCGCGACCAAGCTATCATGGGTGCCGGTGGCCACGATGCGCCCGCCATCAAATACCACAATCCTGTCGGCCTGTTTGACCGTCGCCAACCTGTGCGCAACAATCAAGGTGGTGCGGGTGCGGGCCAGATGCTCGACCGCCTTTTGCACCAATTGTTCGCTCTCCGCGTCCAGCGCGCTTGTGGCCTCGTCCAGCAACAAAATCGGCGCGTCGCGCAGGATCGCGCGCGCAATCGCAATGCGCTGCTTTTGCCCACCCGATAGCATGACGCCACGCTCGCCCACCTGACTGTCGTACCCTTCGGGCAAAGCCATCAGAAAATCATGCGCCGCGGCGGCGATTGCGGCGGCCTCGACCTCGGCATCACTGGCGTCGGGCCGGCCAAAGCGGATGTTTTCGCGCGCCGTGTCGGCAAAGATCACCGGATCTTGCGGCACCAATGCGACATGCTGGCGAAAATCCGAACGCATCATATCGCGCAGGTCCACGCCGTCGATTTTGACAGCGCCCTCTTGCGGGTCGTAAAACCGCTGCAACAACTGAATAACAGTGGATTTACCCGCGCCTGACGGGCCAACCAAGGCCACGCTCTCGCCGGGTTTCACCGTCAAGGACACCCCGTCCAGCGCCGATATCGTGGGCCGTCCGGGATAGGCAAAGGTCACATTTTCAAACGTAATTTCAGCGGCTTGCGTATCGGGCACTGCAACGGGGTTTTGCGGGTCCTTGACCGCATCATCGGCCTGTAGCAATTCCACCAACCGCTCGGTGGCGCCTGCTGCGCGCTGCAACTCGCCCCAGATTTCGGTCAGCGCGCCCAAAGCGCCTGCGACCATGATCGTATAGATCATAAACTGCACCAATTCGCCCACAGTGATGACGCCCGCGCGCACGTCCGCGGCTCCCATCCACAAAAACCCCACAACCGCCGAAAACGCGATGAAAATCACGATTGCGGTCATCAGAGCGCGGGTCTCGATGCGGCGCTTGGCCACGACAAAGCTTTTCTCGGTCACGCCGTGGAATTTCTTGCGCGACAGGGCCTCGTGGGTAAAGGCCTGCACGGTTTGGGCAGACAATAGCTGTTCAGAGGCATCGCCCGACGAGGCCGCGATCCAGTCCTGATTTTCGCGGCTTAGGGCGCGCACGCGGCGGCCCAGCAGGATAATCGGGATCAAAACCACAGGGATCGGCCATAGCACCAAGCCGGTCATTTTCACCGAGGTCCACAACATCAACCCGATGCCGCCGACCAAAATCAGGGCGTTGCGCAGCGCAATCGACACCGACGAGCCGATCACCGACAAGATCAGCGTCGTGTCCGTGGTGATCCGGCTTAACACCTCGCCGGTCATGACTTTCTCGAAAAACGCAGGCGACATGCCGATCATGCGGTCAAACACCGCCACGCGAATATCCGCCACGATGCGTTCACCAAGACGGGTCACCAGATAATAGCGCAGTGCCGTGCCGACAGCCAAAAGCCCCGCAATTGCAAAGGCAACCCCGAAGTAACTGTCCAGAATTGAGCCATCAGAGATATTGAAATTGTCAATCACACGGCGCACCGCCAAAGGTAAAACCAATGAAATCATGGCGGTAAAGGTCAAAGCCACCAACGCCAGACTGGCCATCTTTTTATACGGGCGCACAAATGGCCAGAGTTGTCCCATTGCGCCGATTTTTTTGGAGGTCGCGCGATCTTCGGCGTTGATACGGGGGGGCTTGGCCATGTGGACGGTCCTAAGGATTGGGTCCCGAACGGCCTGCGTGGACCCAAATCATCCGGTCGTGTGGAATGGAGCGGGCGACGGGAATCGAACCCGTGTCTTCAGTTTGGAAAACTGAGGTCTTACCATTACACAACGCCCGCGTGCGCCTGATCTATATGGCGATGCGTCACCCCGATGCAAGGGTATTTTGCCCGTTTCGGGCAGAGTTTTCGCCATATCTTTGCCAGATGCATCATTTATCGCCCCTCAAGACGACATCTTTGATGATTGAACGGGAACAAATATAAATACCTTCGCAATATCACTCTTGCGCTTTATATCAGCGCAACTGATATTTCAGCCCAATTGGCTGATAATAAAGTGTTTATTACCTCTCGGGGTACATTGCGGAGGTGATTTATATGAATGCCGGCGCTGCAATCAGGTTTGAAATATAGGCGCGCGAATCCGCTATTAGCGCCCTGTCTGCGCCGTAGATCAGCAGCGACAGCGGCTATTACACCGCCAACAACAGCGCGCAGCTTCGCTATGTCAACGCATCCGACGCATGTCCCGACGACCGCGTTTTGTGCGAGGCTAAGGCGCGCACCGATCGGGTTTTTCATATCACAACGGGATACAGCCCCGCGTCGTGTTGGCCTGATCAAAAGCTAAAACACCCGTATGATCCGCGTATGACCGGCGTATGATTTGCGTATGCCGTTTTGCGCGGTGGGGTTTCGGCCACGGACCCGCATAAAACGACCCGCAAACAGGTTGCCCGCGCCTAGCGGTAAAGCCCCGAATAATGCAGCAGACCCCAGCCGGTCAGCGCGTCATGCACCGGTGCCCACAGAGTGCCAAACTGGAGCGGATCATGGCCCGCCGTCTGTGCGATTTCGCCCAGCGTGCGATGCCCGTTGACCAGATTGATCGCTGCCGCGCAGCGTGGATCAAGCGCGATTTGCAGTTTTTCGCCATCGGCAGTCAGTGCAACCGGTTTGCCGCTTTGCACAATTTTGGCCAATGCGCCGACCTTGCCACCGCTAATATGGGGTATCGCAGAGAGCGCCTTGCCAGTGGCCGGTTTGCGCGCAGCAGGCACGGGCACCGCATAGCCCACATGCACCTTCATCGTGCCGCGCAGTTTTTCCGCGACAGCCATTGCTGCGGGTTGGGACAGATCGCAGGGCGCGTCGAGGAACCGCGCGGGGTCATATTGTGCGGGTTTGCAGAAACTCACCAGTGACCAATCGGTTTGCGCAAGCACGCCAAGCAGATCGGGCACGTCAAACGCCCGATCCTGCCCGTGCAACAACAGGTCATAAAAGCCTGCGTCGCTGGTCAGGTGGTCCCCTACCCGCGCGTTTTTCTTGAAAGGATGTTCAGCAGGCAATCGCGCAAAAATCGCACGCGCGCGGGCCAATCGCTGTTTTGGGTCGCATCCCGCGAGCAGGCTCGAAAAGGCCTCTTGCAGTGGATAGACGCCAGACCGTCCGTAGGGTGCGTAGACCATGAACCCCATGCCGCCGTCCGGTGCGACTGCGGCGCGCAACGCGGCAAAACCGGCGGCGGGGTCAGGCAGGTGGTGCAGCACGCCGCAGCAGTCGATATAGTCAAACGGCCCCAATTCACCTGCGTCAAGCAGGCTGCCGGTGATAAAGCTGATGCCGGTCAGGCCGCGTATGCGCGCGCGTTCCTGCGCAATTTGACGCGCCGAGGTGGACAAGTCGATATAGGTAATGTCGTAGGGGCGCTTGGCGGTTGTCAGCCCTTGGGCCAATTGGATCAACCCATCGCCGCTGCCGCCACCGGCCACAAGGATTTTGATCGGCACCGACCAGTCGCGTTTGCCGCCAAAGACAAAGTGGTCGATCTCGGTGGGTTGTGACGGTGATCCGACGATCAGGCGCTTGGCCTCGTCCTTGGGATCGCGCGCCGGATAGGGGTATGCGTCGTAGTGTTGCGTGACTGTGACCATGTGTGGACCCTGATCGCCTTTCCCTAAGATGGAAAAGACCCCCGTTGCGGTTTGCATCGGGGGTCTAAATATTAGCCGGTCGTTTACTTCACAGTAATGCGCCCGTCGGTGTAGGGCGTGTAGGCGCCTTTTGCCGCCATGTATTCGGCGGTGACGTCGGCAAGGTCGGGGCCGAAGTCATAGGCGTTGGCCGCATCCTTGAACATTTTGTAGCCGTCGCCGCCATTGCGCACATAGTTGTTGGACACAACGCCGTAGGTTGCTGCCGGATCAAGGGCTGCGTCGCCGACCATCACATCAGAGATGCGGCTGCCCACTTCGGCGGCGGGATCAACGGTGAAGGTGATCCCTGCCACTTGCGGGAAGCGCCCTGCAACTTCGGCCATATCCGAGACACCGTTTTCAAGGGCCGCAAGCATGACGTCGCCGGTGATCTGGAATGTCGACAGCGTGTTCTGGAACGGCAGCACGGTCAGCACCTCGCCCATGGTCACGTCGCCCGCATCGATGGACGCCCGCAAACCGCCAGAGTTGGCAATCGCAATCGTGATGCCCTGATCGGCCACGCGGTCAAGCATCGCGTCGGCCACAAGGTTGCCCATTTCGCATTCCATCAGCCGGCAGACATCGCGGTTGCCTTCAATATTGGCCGCCGATTGTGCGATCACTTTGGTGCGCACTTCTTCCAGTGGAATGGCCAATTCGGCCACCCGCGCGACGGTGTCGGCATCTTCGGCCACGGTGCCGTCAAGCAGGATCGGCTCGCCCACGGCCTGAGTGACATTGCCCTCATCGTCAAAGGTCACGTTCAATTCGCCCAGAAATTTGCCAAAAGCATAGGACGACAGGATCGCGGTGTTGCCGACCATTGTGGGGTATGGCCCTGCCGCACCCTCGATTGTGTTCGACAGAAGCGTGTGGGAGTGCCCGCCGACGATCACATCGACGCCGGTGGTATTGGCCGCGACAAGTTGATCAACCCCGTAGCCCGAGTGCGACAACACGATGATTTTGTTCACGCCGTCCGCTGTCAGTTTATCAACCTCGCCCTGCACCGCCTGTGACGGGTCCATGAAGGTGATGTTGTCACCGGGGCTGGCGAGTTCATCCGCGTTTTGTGGTGTCAGGCCAATCAGGCCGATTTTCTCGCCGCCGCGCTCGATCACGGTGGATTTTGCAAGCTTGCCCGCCAGCAGTGGCTCGCCCGAGACATCAGCGTTTGACATCAGGATCGGGAAATTCAGGCTGTCCATAAAGCCTGCAAGCACTTCGGGGCCGTCGTCAAACTCGTGGTTGCCCACGGTCATCGCGTCATAGCCCAGTTTGTTCATAAATTCGGCGGCCATCGCACCCTTGTAGTAGGTATAGAAGAGCGTGCCTTGGAATTGGTCGCCGCCATCGACAAGAATAGAGTTATTGGAGCGCGCGCGCGCCTCGGCCACGGCAGTCACAAGCCGTCCTTTGCCGCCAAAGCATTTGCCCTCGGCGTTATCTTCCGCGCCGCAGCCGCTGTCGTATTTGCTAATGGGTTCAAACCGCGCGTGGGCGTCGTTGGTGTGCAGGATGGTCAGCGAATAGTCTTGTGCAGCAGCCGCAGTCGCGGTGAGCGCCAGCGCACATGTGGTTGTTAAGATTCGTGAAAGCATCGGATTAATCCCCCAGAGGTTACATTGCCCACAGATTGGCAATCGCGTGGTTCGGAGTCAAATCCGATCTGCAATTGCTTTGATATTGGGCCGCGGCGGGTTTGTGCCACGGGCCCGCTTGACCAATCTTTGTGCAACCGCCATGAAACGCGCATGTTGATATATAAGATATTTCGCGCGCCCGAATGGGCGCAGATGCAGGCGCAGGGCGAAACCCGAGGTGCGCCTATTGATCTGGCCGACGGGTTTGTGCATTTTTCCACGGCCGAAACGGTGCAGGCAACCGCAGACTTGTATTTTGCGGGGGTCACAGATCTGGTTTTGGTGGCGGTGCAGGCGGATGGTCTGGACGCATTAAAGTGGGAGAGATCGCGCGGCGGGCAGTTGTTTCCGCATTTGTTTGACGTGCTGCGCATGGATGATGTGGCGTGGTGGCGGGGTTTGCCATTGGTTGACGGTGCGCACCAGTTTGGCGAGTTGACATGAAGATCGTCGAGCAAATGGGCCTGCGGGCCTTGCGGGTGTTTGACCCTGAAACCGCACATGGTTTGGCGATTGCGGCGTTGAATGCGGGGCTGGGTCCAAAGGCGGGGCCATTTACTAGCGCGCGATTGCGCACCCAAGTGGCCGGTCTGACCCTGCCCAATCCTGTCGGGCTAGCGGCGGGGTTTGACAAGAATGCCACCGCCCTTCATGCACTTGGGCGCACGGGTTTTGGATTTTTGGAAGTCGGTGCCGCGACCCCGCGCCCGCAAGTGGGTAATGCAAAGCCGCGCCTGTTCCGCCTGACGCAAGACAGGGCGGCGATTAACCGGTTCGGGTTTAACAACCAGGGCATGGATGTCATCGCGGCCCGTCTGTCGGCGCGGCCCAAGGGGGTGATCGGGTTGAATTTGGGCGCTAATAAAGACAGCGAGGACCGTGCTGCGGATTTTGCCCATGTCTTGACCACATGTGGCGCGCATCTGGATTTTGCCACCGTGAATGTGTCGTCGCCCAATACCGAAAAGCTGCGTGATTTGCAGGGCAAACCCGCGCTGACCGCCCTATTGGCAGGGGTGATGGCGGCCAATGCGGCGCTGGCAAAGCCCTTGCCAATCTTTTTGAAAATAGCCCCTGATCTGGATGAGGCGGCACTGGACGATGTGGCGCAAGTTGCCGATGCCTCGGGGATCGCGGGGATCATTGCCACCAATACCACACTGGACCGCACAGGGTTGCACGGGCCGTATGCTGCACAAGCCGGCGGGCTGTCGGGGCAGCCGTTGTTTGAAAAATCCACCAAGGTCTTGGCGCAATTATCATCCCGCACGCCGCTGCCGATTATCGGCGTGGGCGGTGTTGGGTCGGCCGCACAGGCCTATGCGAAAATTCGCGCCGGTGCGTCAGCAGTGCAGCTTTATACGGCACTGGTGTTTGGCGGCATGTCATTGCCCGACGAGATTGCGCGCGGCCTCGATGATCTGCTGGCCAAGGACGGGTTTGCATCGGTGGCAGATGCGGTGGGCACAGGACGGGGTGACTTTTTATGACAATCATCTGGCATAACCCGCGCTGTTCCAAATCGCGCCAGACAATGGCGATTTTGGCGGCAAAAGACGCAGACCCCGAGGTGCGATTGTATCTGCAAGACCCGCCGACAGAGGCGGAAATTCGCGCTGTTCTGGCAAAGCTGGGCAAGACCGCAACCCAGATTGTGCGCCGTGGCGAAAAGGCGTTCGAAGACGGTGACGACGCGCATTTGATCGCCTTGATGGCCGCGAATCCGGTCTTGATCGAACGCCCGATTGTGATTGTCGGCAATGATGCGGTGATTGGCCGTCCGCCTGAAAACGCGCTTGACCTGTTTGATTAACGCGCTGCGGCCTCGAGGCGCGGGTATTTCCAACCAAGGGTGACGCCGCGCACGATGAAGCTGAACAGCAGCCCCAGCCAGAGCCCGTGATTGCCAAACGCCGCCATCAGCGGGATCACGGCGATGAAATAAGCGCTGGCCGAGACAATCATCATATTGCGCATATCCGCAGAGCGCGTGGCCCCGATGAATATCCCGTCGAACATCCATGCCGCGACCCCCACGACGGGGGCGGCCACCATATAGGGTAGATAGATGCGCGCTGTGGCTTGCACATCAGGGGCGGTGGTCATGATGTCGATGATGGCGGGCCCGAAGATCGCGAAGACAAGTGCAAGACCGGCGCAGATCAGCGCGCCCCAGACGCTGGTCAGGATCGCGCCACGGCGCAAACGCGCGATGTTTTTTGCGCCCAGCGCTTGACCGACAAGGCTTTCGGCTGCCGCGGCGAACCCGTCCAGCGCATAGGCGGTCACATTGAGAAATTGCAGCAGGATCTGGTTGGCGGCCAGTTGCACATTGCCAAAATCCGCCCCCCAGAACAGGAAGCTGACAAAGATTGCTTGTAGCAGCACGGACCGGATCAGGATATCGCTGTTGACCACCCCCATGCGGATCAGGCGGGCGCGGTCAAAGACGCGGGGTTTGTCGCGCCAAGCGGTCCCGGCAAAGGCATCGCGACACAGCCACAGGCCCAGCGCCAGCCCGCTCCATTCGGCGATAAATGTGGCCCAGCCGACGCCTGCGACGCCAAAATCGAAGTGCAACACGAACACGATGTCGAGGATGATGTTCAGCCCGTTCATCAGCACCTGAATAGCAAAGACGCCGCGGGTGCGTTCTTGGGCGATAAGCCAGCCGATGATGCCGTAAAGCCCGATCGTTGCAGGGGCCGACCAGACGCGGATGCTCATGTATTGCCGCGCGAGTGTCTCGACCTCGGGGCTGGCGGGTGACACTTTGAACGCCAGCCAGAACAGCGGGATTTGACCCAAGATCATCAGTGCCCCTGCACTGAGCCCGATGATGAGTGCACGCGAGAGCAGGGCCGCGACTTCGGCGGCATCTTCGGCCCCCGTGGCCTGTGCGGTTAGCCCCGCCGTGCCCATGCGCAAAAACCCAAAAACCCAATAAAATGCGGTCAGGATAATCGCGCCGATGCCCACCGCACCAATCGGGGCCGCCTGCCCCAATTGCCCCACAACGCCGGTGTCCACCACGCCCAAGATCGGCACGGTTGCATTGGACAGCACGATCGGCAGAGCGATTTGCAGGACCCGTTTGTGGGTCAGGGCCTTAGCCATCGCGGTCGGGCATCAGGAAGTGACCAGTGGCTTGGGCGAACATGCGGGTTCGGTTGTCTTGCCACGCCTCGACATGCACGGAGGCATAGCGCCGCCCCGAGCGGTTGACGCGCGCGCGCGCATAGGCGTCGCGCGGCAAGCCCGAACGCAGGTAGTCGACGGTGAAATCGATGGTTTTGGGCAGCAGGATACGCGGCTTGTCCTCGGCGATGTTGCCCGCTTCCATGTCCTCCCATGTCACGGCCCAGCTAAGTTCGATAATGGCCGCCACTTCGAGGAACGCCGCTGTGACGCCGCCGTGCAAGGCAGGGATCATCGGGTTGCCGATATTGCGATCGTGATAGGGCAGCAGGGCAGTCAATTCGTCGCCGTGCCGTTCAAACTGGATGCCCAGAAAGCCGATATAGGGCACGCCTGCGACCAGATTTTGCAGCATCGCGTCGCGCCGTTGTTTGATGACTTGCACAGGTTCGGGGCGCTTCATGCGCTGTCCCCCATCTGCACCGTAAAGGCCCCTGTTGCGGTGGCCACGGGGCGCGAAGTGTCGGCGTCCATTGCGGTCGCACGCACAAAGGCCACCGAGCGGGTGACGTGATAACATTCGGCCACGGCGGTGATTGTGTCACCGGGTGTTGCGGGGCGCATATAGTCGATACGCAGATCAAGGGTGGCGGTGCCAAGCGGCCCGCTGGGATGCGCCATGACCGCCGCCCCGCCGCAGGTGTCCATCAAGGCCGAAACCGCGCCGCCGTGGATCACGCCCGTCTCGGGGTCGCCGATCAGCCGTGTATCATACGCCATGGTGATCGTGGCCCGACCCTCGCCGATCTCGGTGACTTGCATCCCCAGTTCGCGCGCATGGGGGATCGCGGCGATGAACTGGCGCGCAATCAGGGTTTGGCGGTCTGTGATCTCGGTCATGGGCGGCTCCTGTGGGTCGGGGGCAACTTGCCATGTGGCGCGCTGATGGCAAGGGGTATCTGTGCAAACGGGTTTGCGTCACTTGGGACAGGCACCGCCCGCATTGTCAACGGGGCGCGCAAAGTGGCGTTGCTCTGCACATTGCGGCAGGGTAGACTATAACCAACGGAGGATATGATGTCGGACCCACGCCTGTCATTCAAAGAGATGTGCGCCAAATATGACGTCACGCCCCGCACCCTGCGGTATTACGAATATATCGAACTGCTCCACCCTGAAAAGGAAGGCCGCGCGCGGTTTTACGGCCCGCGCGAGATGGCCCGTATGACCTTGATCCTGCGCGGCAGGCGGTTCGGATTTTCGCTGGAAGATATCCGCCAATGGCTGTTGATTTATGCCCACGAGGGCACCGACGCCCAGATGCGCAATTGGATCGCGCTGGCCGATGGGCAGATCGCCGAGCTGATAGAGCAGCAAAAGCAATTGCGCGAAACGCTGGCTGAATTGAAAAGCCTGCGCGACGAAACAGCCGCCACGCTAGGTTAAACGCCACCGTTTTGTGCGATTGCGCGGACCCACGCCAACACAATCAGCTTTACGAATGTTACGCATGACGTAGCGGTAGCTTTACTGACCTTTCGTCAACTTGGAAATGACGCCACGTTTCGTTTACGTTAACGTCAATTTATCTTGTAGGGTCAATCATACCGCGCACATGCATATCAAAGACGAAGTGCATGAATGGGACCGAATGATGAAGACCGATACAATGAATATCCGCGATATGTGTGCCGCATTTAATGTGACGCCACGCACCTTGCGGTTTTATGAAGCCAAGGAGTTGCTGTTTCCGATCCGTGATGGCCAGCGCCGCTTGTTTACCAAGCGTGACCGCGCCCGCCTTAAGCTGATCCTGCGCGGCAAGCGTTTCGGGTTCAGTCTGGAGGAAATCCGCCAGCTTCTGGACCTTTACCATATGGACGACGGTCAGCAGACCCAATTGTCCAAGACTTATGAAATGGCCGAGCGCCACCTTGCCCAGATGCAGGCCCAAAAGGCCGAGTTGGAAGAGGCGATCGGTGAAATGAAGACACAGATGCGATGGGCCGCCGACAAGTTGCACGCCCTTGCCAAAGATAAACCAGCGGCCTGACCACCCCCCGCCCTGTTCACGCCTAGCCTAGAAAGAGCCATCATATGCCGATCTACAACGCCCCTGCGAAAGACCTGCAATTTGTTCTGCACGACCTGCTGAAAGTATCCCAACAGGATATTGCGGGCTACGCCGATCTGGACCGCGAATTTACCGGTGCGGTGATTGAAGAGGCTGGCAAGATTGCCAAGGATGTTCTGGCGCCGCTCAATCAGGTCGGCGATATCGAGGGCTGTGTGTTGGAAAACGGCGTTGTGCGCACGCCTACAGGTTTCAAGGCCGCGTTTGATCAGGTCCGCGAAGGTGGGTGGACCACATTGGATTGTGACGAGGCCTATGGCGGTCAGGGCTTGCCCTATGTCATGAGCATGGCCGCACTGGAGCCGTCTGTTTCGGCAAACATGGCGTTCAACATGTATCAGGGTCTGACCCACGGGGCCTATTCGGCAATCCATGTGCACGGCACTGACGACCAGAAGCAAACGTTTTTGCCAAAGATGGTGAGCTGCGAGTGGACCGGCACGATGAACCTGACGGAGCCGCATTGTGGCACCGATCTGGGACTGATGCGCACCAAGGCTGTGCCAAATGGTGACGGCACCTATAAAATTACCGGCCAGAAGATTTTTATCTCGGCGGGTGACCACGATCTGGCCGACAATATTATCCATCTTGTGCTGGCCAAAATTCCGGGTGGTCCCGAGGGGATCAAGGGTGTGTCGTTGTTTATCGTGCCCAAGATCAAGGTGAATGATGACGGCACGCTTGGTGAGCGCAATGGTGTGTCAGTGGGCAAGATCGAAGAAAAGATGGGCATTCACGGTAATTCAACATGTGTGATGAATTACGACGAGGCCGAGGGTGTGCTTTTGGGGGAAGAGCATAAGGGCATGCGGGCGATGTTCGTGATGATGAACGAGGCCCGTTTGGGTGTCGGGCTTCAGGGCTATGCGCAGGCCGAAGCCGCCTATCAGAACGCTGTTTTTTATGCCAACGACCGGTTGCAAGGGCGCGCCGTGAACGGTGCGCAAAACCCCGATGGCCCTGCCGATCCGCTGATCGTGCATCCCGATATTCGTCGTAACTTGATGGATCAGAAGTCCTTTGTAGAGGGCGCGCGCGCATTTACCATGTGGGGCGCCAATCTGATCGACCGCAGCCATAAGAACGGTGATGCGGATGCCGATGGCCTCGTGTCGCTGATGACGCCCGTCATTAAGGGTTTCTTGACTGACAAGGGGTTTGAATATGCCGTTGCAGCACAGCAGGTGTACGGCGGCCACGGTTATATCGAGGAATGGGGCATGTCCCAGTTCGCCCGCGATGCCCGAATTGCGATGATTTATGAGGGTGCCAACGGCGTGCAGGCGCTTGATCTGGTGGGCCGTAAGTTGGCGCTGGATGGTGGCAAGCATGTCATGGCGTTTTTCGAGATGATCAAGACGTTTATCAAAGAGAACGACGGCAATGCGGCGCTTAAGACCGATTTTCTTGACCCGCTGAAGGCGGCATCAAAAGATTTGCAGGCCGCGGGCATGTATTTCATGCAAAACGGTGTGAAAAATCCGAACCATGCGTTGGCGGGATCGTATGACTTTATGCACATGATGGGCCACGTTTGTCTTGGGCTGATGTGGGCCCGCATGGGCAAGGCTGCGATGGAGGCATTGCAGGCCGGTGTCGACGATAAGGCATTCTACGAGACCAAAATCGCCACCGGCCGTTATTATATGGCTCGGCAATTGCCTGCAACAGCGATGCATCTGACGCGGATCAATACCGGTGCCGACACGGTTATGGCTCTCGACGCTGATCAATTCTAGGCCCAAGATGGCATGAAACCCATCTTACGAAGTTAAGGACTAGTACATGCCAAAGCGTTTAAGACTGACCCGCCGTTTCCCCGTCGCCATGACGGAGGACGGGTATCGCAGGCTCAAGCGCTTTGCCGCGGAAAGTAAACTGGAGGAAGGGGAAGCCTTGTCGTTTTTGTTCGAGAATTTCAATTCGGTGATCAACGAGGACACCTTTGGTCAAAGGTTACGCATGTTTCAAAACGAACTGGAGGACCGCAAGCGGTGAAAAGGATGAGTATTTGAAAAAAAGCGAGAGCAAAGGCCCGACACCCGCAGGCTTTGATCCAAGGGCACCGGCGCCTCGCTTTTTACGGCCATCGGCTCTCCAGCCTGTTCCGCCCTGTTAGATTTCACCATCGTGCTTAAGTAAGAGTTAAGAACGCGGGCCTTTGTCTCGCTTTTTTGAAAATACTCAAACAACGACGCCTGCAATATGGTGTTTCATCTGGGAGGATGTCCGACATGACCATGAAGTTGCATTGCTTTGGCGAAAGCGGAAATGCCTATAAGGCCGCACTTACGTTGGCGCTGGCCGATCAGGCGTGGGAGCCTGTTTACGTTGATTTCTTCAACGGCGAGACCAGATCCGAGGCGTTTCGCGAGCTGAATATCATGGGTGAAGTGCCTGTGTTGCAAGACGGCGATTTGATCCTGACCCAATCGGGCGTCATTCAGGATTACATCAGTTCCAAGTCTGGCAAGCTGGGCGGCAAGTCTGCCGCTGAACGCCGCGAAATTTTGCGCTGGATGTTTTTTGACAATCACAAAATCAGCGGTATTGCGGGCATGTTGCGGTTCCAGATGAATTTCCTGCCGCAAGCCAAACGCAATGCCGATGTCATCGGATTTATGTCGATGCGCTTGGCGGCGGCGCTCAAGATTGTCGAGGCCCAATTGGCGGACACGCCGTTCCTTGCAGGCGCCGATTTGACCATCGCGGACATCGCCTGCGCCGGATACCTATATTACCCCGAGCCGTTCACATTCGAGCGCGCCGAATACCCTCATATCAACCGTTGGCTCGATGCAATTGCAGCGACCCCCGGTTGGAAACACCCCTATGATCTGATGCCCGGCTCGCCTGCCGATCGCGCCTAAAGGAGACACCTATGACCGAAGCCTATATTTTCGACGCCATTCGCACCCCACGCGGCAAGGGCCGCAAGGATGGCAGCCTGCACGAGGTCACGTCTGCTCGCCTGTCGGCGGGCATGTTGAACGCGCTGAAATCACGCAACAATCTTGAGGGTCATGCCGTCGAGGATGTGATCTGGGGCAACGTGACCCAAGTGGGCGAACAGGGCGGCTGTTTGGCCCGTACGGCGGTGCTGGCCTCCAACCTGGACCAGTCCATTCCGGGGCTGTCGATCAACCGGTTTTGTGCCTCGGGCATGGAGGCCGTGAACCTTGCGGCCAATCAGGTGAAGGGTGGCGCAGGCGGGGCCTATATCGCCGGCGGCGTCGAGATGATGGGTCGCGTGCCTATGGGGTCGGACGGGGCGGCGATTGCGGTTGATCCGTCGATTGCGATGGATACATATTTTGTCCCGCAGGGGATTTCAGCCGATATTATCGCGACCGAATACGGGTTTACCCGCGAGCAGGTCGACCAATTGGCGGTTGAGAGCCAGAGACGCGCCGCTGCCGCATGGGCCGACAACCGGTTTGCCAAGTCGATTGTGCCGGTGACCGACATCAACGGCCAGCCGATTTTGGACCATGATGAATACATGCGGCCACAGACCGATATGCAGTCGCTTGGCGCGCTCAATCCCGCGTTCCAGATGATGGGCGAGGTCATGCCCGGCTTTGATAAGGTCGCGTTGATGAAGTATCCGCATCTGGAGAAGATCAACCATATCCACCATGCCGGCAACTCGTCGGGTATCGTGGATGGCGCCGCAGGTGTGTTGATCGGATCCAAGGAATGGGGCGAGGCGATGGGGTTGAAACCGCGCGCCGTGATCCGCGCGACGGCCAAGATCGGCACTGATCCAACGATCATGTTGACCGGTCCAGTGCCTGTGACGCAAAAGATTTTGGCCGACAGCGGCATGTCGATTGCGGACATTGATCTGTTTGAGGTCAACGAGGCATTTGCCTCTGTGGTGTTGCGGTTCATGCAGGCGTTTGATGTTGATCATAGCCGCGTTAACGTGAACGGCGGCTCGATTGCGATGGGTCACCCGTTGGGTGCCACGGGCGCGATTATCATCGGCACATTGCTGGATGAATTGGAGCGCACGGGCAAAGGCACCGGTCTTGCGACGCTGTGCATCGCGTCGGGAATGGGTGCGGCCACGATTATCGAGCGCGTCTGATGACACCCGAGGAGTTCAACGCATTCCTAAGTGATATTTCTTGCTGTCTTATCACCAAGGACTTTCAGCTTTGGGCTGATCGGATTGAGTTGCCCTTCTCGATTGTCACATCGGCTGGCCCAAATGTGTCGCGCACTCTAGAGGCGTTGCGTGTCCAATTTGATCTGTATGTTCAGGCCTGTGAAAACATGGATTTGGATATGGTCTATCGCACACCGCTGTCTTGTGAGCACTGTGAGGATGGCACCGTCATCGGGACATACCGCACGGAATTATTGTGTCATGGGCAACGGATGACAGAGCCGTTTACGTCATCTGCGCTGTTGAAAAACGCGGGTGGTGTTTGGCGCATGACGGCCATTTTGAACGCACGCGGTCACGCAGGGTGGTCGGCGCAGCCACAGCCAGACACAAAGCCCAAGTGCCCCGATGACGCCCATTCATAACCTTGCGCGCAATGCGCCAGCCCAAAAAGATGACGCGACTTAAGGGTCGCCCCCCAATACTTAGGAGATGAAGATGACTGATTTTACGATGAAAACCGACGCGGATGGTGTGGCGACGATCACATGGGATACCGTTGGGAAATCTATGAATGTGATGAACCAGCAGGGGTTTGCCGACCTTGATGCGCTGGTTGATCAGGCGCTGGCCGATGATGCGATCAAGGGCGTGATTATCACCTCTGGCAAGGACGGCTCGTTTGCGGGTGGTATGGATCTCAACATCATTGCCAAGATGAAGGACAGTGCGGGCGACGATCCGGCGCGTGGGCTGATGGAGGGCCTGATGGCCTCCCACGCCATTCTGCGCAAGATCGAGCGCGCGGGCATGGACCCCAAGACCAACAAGGGCGGCAAGCCGATTGCCTGTGCGATGCAAGGCACGGGTCTGGGCATCGGGTTTGAAATTCCGCTGGCCTGTCACCGTATTTTTGTGGCTGATAATCCCAAGGCCAAGATCGGTCTGCCCGAGATTATGATGGGTATTTTTCCGGGCATGGGCGGGACCACGCGGTTGGTGCGCAAAATGGGCGCGATGAATGCCTCGCCGTTCCTTTTAGAAGGTAAACTGTCTGATCCTGCGAAGGCCAAGCAAGCGGGTCTGGTGGACGAGGTCCTGCCCGCAGATGAGTTGCTGTCTGCGGCGAAGGCTTGGGTGCTGTCCTCCCCGTCGATCGTAAAACCATGGGATGAAAAGGGTTATAAAATGCCCGGTGGCACGCCTTATCACCCAGCCGGATTTATGACCTTTGTTGGGGCCTCTGCGATGGTCAATGGCAAAACCCAAGGCGCGTTTCCGGCGGCCAAGGCGTTGTTATCGGCGGTTTACGAAGGAGCGATGGTGCCGTTTGATACCGCGATCAAGATCGAGGCGCGCTGGTTCACCAATGTGTTGTTGAACCCGTCGTCCGAGGCGATGATCCGGTCGTTGTTCATCAATAAAGAGGCCTTGGAAAAGGGCGCGAACCGCCCCGATGTGCCTGACCAGAAGGTCAGCAAAGTCGGCATTATCGGTGCGGGCATGATGGGCGCAGGCATTGCGTTGGTGTCGGCGCTGGCGGGGATCAAGGTTGTGCTGATCGATGCCAAACAAGAGGCAGCCGATAAGGGGAAATCCTATACGGCGGACTATATGGACAAGGGCATTGCGCGCAAAAAAGCGACGGTCGAGAAGAAAGAGGCGGTGCTTGGGCTGATCACGGCGACCACCGATTACACAGCGCTGAAGGGCTGTGATTTGATCGTGGAGGCCGTGTTCGAGGACGTGGGCGTCAAGGCGGACGTGACCGCAAAGGTGCAGGCGGTGACGGGCCCCGATTGCATCTTTGCGACCAATACTTCGACCTTACCGATCACCGAACTGGCCAAGGCCGCGATGGACGCGGAAAAATTCATCGGTATCCATTTCTTTAGCCCTGTCGACAAAATGCTGTTGGTGGAAATCATCAAGGGCAAGCAGACCGGTGATGTGGCCGTGGCCAAGGCGCTGGATTTTGTGCGCCAGATCCGCAAGACGCCGATTGTCGTGAACGACGAGCGGTTCTTCTACGCAAACCGTTGTATCCTGCCTTACGTGAACGAAGGGGTGCGGATGCTGCAAGAAGGCGTCGCACCGGCCTTGATCGAAAACGCAGCCAAACTGTTGGGGATGCCGCTTGGTCCGCTGCAATTAACCGATGAGACATCCATCGATCTTGGCGTCAAAATCGCCAAGGCCACCAAAATCGCCATGGGCGACGCCTATGATGATACGGCAGACGAATTGATTTTCTGGATGGCCAACGAAGGACGCCTTGGCCGCAAAGCCAAAGCAGGCTTTTACGACTATGACGAAAAAGGCAAGCGTCAGGGTCTTTGGGAAGGTCTCTCCGCCCGCTACCCCGAGGCTGACGAACAGCCCGATCTGATCTTGGTCCAGCACCGCTTGATGTTCTCGCAAGTGCTTGAGGCGGTGCGCGCACTCGAAGAAGGTGTGCTCGAAGACATCCGCGAAGGTGACGTGGGTGCGATCCTTGGCTGGGGCTTTGCGCCTTGGTCGGGCGGTCCGTTTAGCTGGCTGGATATTATCGGCACGCCTTATGCCGCCGAGCGTTGTGACGAGCTTGCTGAAAAGTTTGGTGAGCGCTTTGCGACCCCTGCGTTGTTGCGCGAGATGGGCGACAAGGCGCAGTCGTTTTACGGGCGCTTTGGACAAACGCAAAAAGCGGCCTGATGAGAGGTTAGTAACGAGTACAAGGCGCGGGCTGTCGGGCCCGCGCCTTTTTTGTGCCACCGAGAGCCGACACGACGGAGCCTCCGGCGGGGATATTTGACAACCAAAGAGCGTCAGGTCGGATCAAATTGATAGTGCGAGCGCGCGATATCTTTAGCGCAAAGTTCCGCGATCAGGGCAGCGTCGGCATTGGTGTAGAAGGGCCGCCAATCGCGTGGGCGGGCGGATTGGTTGAGCGGTTCAATAGTTAGCGAAAACCCTAAGTGTCCCCAAAGCGGGGCCAAATCCTGCTGTAAATGCTCGAGCCGGAAGAAGTGCGCGTCGGGGGTTACATAGCTGGCATAGGGGGCTTGAGTGATGCTGCGCTGCGTGTGAGGCGCATTCAGGAAGCCACTGAAATCATGTGATTTTGCCAGCGTCACGGCAGGGTGCTGGAAGGTCTGGGTTTGCAGCCATGTGTAATAGCTGACCATCCGGTCCCAAGGATTGCGCACCAATGTGAACACAAACATACCAGCCGGATCAACAGCGCCCACCATGTCATGCACCGTGCTGTGTTTCCAGATACGCCCCGCAGCGTGCAGGTCTTTGAGCCGCGCCTTGCGTCGTTTGGCTTTTGGCGTGTCCCCGATCAGGATGTCGTCGCGCATTGCACGGCTTTCCAGCCCCGTGGCCAGCGCCGTGCCACCGGTTTTGGGGATATGCGCAAAGATATAGTTGCGCCCGCGAGAGATGATCATGGCTCCGACCTGACCGCAATGATGATCCCTGCTGCGGCGATCATTCCCATGCCCACAAGCCCCAGCGCTGGCACGCCTTCACCCCAGAGCATCCATGCCCAGAAGCTGGCGAAGACCAGAAGCGTGTATTCAAACACCGCGACCGAGCCTGCTTCGCCGATCTGGTAGCCTTTGAAGATGCAGCCAATCCCGATCACAGCGCCGGTCGCCAGAACCACATACCAAGCGAGCATGTCCACAGTAACGGGCATCCAGCCGCGCAAGGCAAAGCCCGCAGCCCCTGCCCCGCCGTCGGGCAACACCAGCACGCCGATGCCGCCAAATAGTGTGAGGACCGCAAAGAACCATAGCGTCAGGGTCAGTGTGGTTTCGCCCTCGCACCATGTCCGTGTCGCGATGGCCCCGATCGCATAGAGCAGCCCCGCAAACACCGGCAGGAACGAGATCAGGTTCAGCGCGTTCGGATCGGGTCGGATGACCAAAAGCGCACCGATGAACCCAAGACCCACGGCACAGCCGCGCACGATGCCGACCCGTTTGCCTTGGAAAACCACCCCGATGATCAGCACAAACAGCGGAGCGGTGAACAGCCCTGCCACCACAACCCCGATGGGCAAGATCGCAAGGCACCCGAAATAGATCACCATTGCGCCGGCCTGTAAAACGCTGCGCCCCAAGACGTTGACCGGTTTGCGCGGCCAGAACGACCCCGCCCCGAGTGTTGCCGCAATCAACAGTGCCGCGATGACCATAAGCCCGCGGATCAGGTGAAATTGCCACAAGGAACTGTCTGCGGAAACGAGGCGCACCAGATTATCACTGAACCCGAGCGTCATCATGCCTGCCAGAATAAGCCATGCGGCGCGGTTGGTTTGAAGCAAGGGCGTGATCATTGCGGGGTATTCCGATTTTTGCAGGGGTGCATTTCCCCCATTGATTTAAATGTCTGACATATCCTAGGGTCACCTAGCAAGCGGAACCATGGGAGGGGTGAGCGATGGGATGGATGGCTGACGAGACCGGACTGGAAAAATGCGCCGCGAATTATGTGCCGTTGACGCCCTTGTCGCATTTGCAGCGCGCTGCACGTGTGTTTGCCCAGCGTGATGCGCTGATCTACGGCGATATGCGCCTGACCTATGCGCAGTATCATGCCCGCGTCACCCGTCTGGCCAGTGCGTTGACCAAGGCGGGCATTGTCTCGGGTGATGTGGTGGCCACTGTCTTGCCCAACATCCCTGCCCAGTCCGAGGCCAGCTTTGGTGTGCCGGCCTGTGGCGGCGTGCTCAATACGATCAACACGCGGCTGGATGTGGATACGGTGGCGTATATTTTCGACCATGGTGGCGCCAAGGCGGTGTTGGTTGATAGCCAGTTCCTGCCAATGGTGATGGAGGCGATTGTGCTGATGGCTGGTCCGGCCCCCTTGGTCGTCGAGGTGCCCGATGTGCAAGCGGGCATCAAGCCGATTGGCGAGCAGATCAACTATGAGGATTTTCTCGCCACGGGGGATGCGGATTTTGCGTGGATCATGCCGCGCGATGAATGGGAAAGCCTTGCGCTGAATTACACATCGGGCACCACAGGCCGGCCCAAGGGCGTGGTGTATCATCACCGTGGCGCGTATCTGATGACAATGGGCACGCCGATTTCATGGCAGTTGCCGCTGTTTATCACATATCTGCAAATCGTGCCGCTGTTTCATTGCAACGGCTGGAACCACACATGGATGATGCCCGCGCTTGGTGGCACGGTTGTGTGTTGTCGCGACATTTCGGCCAAAACAATCTATGCTGCAATCGACGACCATGTGGTCACGCATTTTGGCGGCGCGCCGATTGTGCTGAACCTGATCGTGAATGCCAAAGCCGAGGAACGCCGCAGCTTTGACCACACCGTCGAGGTCTTCACCGCAGGCGCGCCGCCGGCCCCCGCGACACTGGCCGCTGTGCAGAAATTGGGGTTCAATATCACGCAGGTCTACGGGCTGACCGAAACCTACGGCCATGTGACCGAATGCATATGGGACGCCGCTTGGGGCGCATTGCCTGCCGACGAAAAGGCAAGCATCCAAGCCCGCCAAGGGGTCGCCATGCCCATGATGGAGGACATCACCGTGATGGACCCCGATATGGCGCAAGTCACCATGGATGGCGCGACGCAGGGCGAAATTATGATCCGCGGCAATGCGGTCATGAAAGGCTATTACAAAAACCCACAGGCCACCCAAAAGGCGTTTGAGGGCGGCTATTTCCATTCTGAGGATCTCGCGATCCAACACCCCAACGGCTATATCCAGATCTCGGATCGGGCCAAAGACATCATCATTTCGGGCGGTGAAAACATCAGCTCGGTCGAGGTTGAGGGCGCGTTGATGAACCACGCAAGCGTGAACCTTTGCGCCGTGGTGGCCAAGCCCGACGACAAATGGGGCGAAGTGCCCTGCGCCTTTGTCGAGCTGAAACAGGGCTCTGTGGCCGACGAGGCCGAGATGATCGCCTTTGCCCGCACCCGCATCGCAGGGTTCAAATGCCCCAAACGGGTGGTGTTTCAAGAGCTGCCCAAGACCTCGACAGGTAAAATCCAGAAATTCGAGCTGCGCGTCATCGCCAAAACGCTTTAAGGTCTCTACACAAAGCCGCCGCGCCCCGTTAAGCTGGGGGCAAATAACATAAAGCAGGCAAATGACGGCACTCCGTGAATATGAACGGCTGGAAAGCAGCGGGCTATGGCGCGCCGATACCGATGCGCAGCGCCGCGACGTCACCGTGGCCTTTGGCAACGCCACGCTGGTGATCACCGATAACGCCGAACGCCCGCTGACCCATTGGTCTTTGCCCGCGATTATCCGGCGCAATCCGGGGCAGCGGCCGGCGGTCTTTGCCCCCGGCGAAGATGCCGAAGAGTCGATCGAGATCGATGACGATCTGATGATCGGCGCGATTGAGAAAGTCCGCAAAAGTCTGGCCAAACAGCGCCCACAACCGGGGAAATTGCGACAGGTTTTGACGGTCGGGATTGTCGCGGGCACTGCTGCGCTGGCGGTGTTCTGGCTGCCAGATGCCTTGACCCGCCAGACGATTTCCGTGGTGCCCATGGCCAAGCGCACCGAAATCGGTGCGATTGTGCTGGGCCATGTGCAGCGGTTAACCGGCCCGCGCTGCCGTAATGCCGAAGGCTCTGTGGCGCTCGTGCAATTGCAAAACCGTCTGCTTGGCCCTGATGCGGGGGGGCAGATCGTCGTGCTGCCGCAATTGGCCCAAGGGGCGGTTGCCTTGGCGGGCGGGATTATCCTGCTGGATCGGCGCATCATTGAAAACGCCGATGATCCAGCGGTGCCTGCGGGCTATATCGTGGCTGCGAATGCTGCGCGCAAGGCCCGCGACCCGCTGGCGCGCGTCTTGCAGGCGGTCGGCTTGGGCAAAACATTCGAGCTGTTGACGACCGGTGATTTACCCGCCGACAGTCTGGTGGATTTTGCCCGCACAGTCACGCAGGCCGATCCGTCATTTCCTGCCGACGGGTCAGTGATCGCGGCTTTTGAGACCGCAGAAATCCCAACCGCACCCTTTGCCTATGCGCGCGACGCGACAGGCCAGCGCACAGCAGGTCTGATAGCCGCCGACCCCTACGCTGAACGCGACGAGCCCGAGATATTAAGCGACGCAGATTGGGTGCGCTTGCAAGGCATCTGCAACGGCTAACCGCACAAGAAAAAGCCCTGCGTCGCGGGTGCAGGGCCTTTCCTCGGGAGAACCTTAGTTGCGTGTATACGCGTCGTTAAAGCCCGCGTTACGGGCCGCTTGCAGCGCAGTATTCACCTGTGCACCGCTGCCGAAAGGCCCCAGCAAAACAACGCTATAGGCAGTGCCAGAAACCGTTTTTGCGCCCAATCCAACCGGCAGACCCTGACGCTGGAATTGCTGCCCGATCACAGCGGCGCGCGCACGATCGGTCAAACTTGCGACCTGCACATAGCGCGGGACGCTGGCGGCTTGCGGCACAATGCTGCGCGATGAAATGCGCGCGGTGTCATCATAAGAAGCGCGGGTTGCAGGCAGGCCACGGCTTGGGTTCAGCCGCCCGTCGCTCCAGACGCGGGTATAGCCTTTTGGCGGGGTCAGAACGCGGGTCTGCGAGGCCCCGACAGGATTTGATGCGGGCACATGCGGTGGTGTGAGGAAGGCGAAAGGGTTCGTCGGTCCGGCGTCGGTATTGCGTGCCACGCGCTGCGTGATCGGCTGGGTCTGCGGGCCACAACGCACCGCCGCACCGCCCACACTCAAAATACCAGCGGGGCAATTGGCAAGCCCTTGCGCCATGATACCCGGCGCATAGGGCGCGCGCGGTCCCGCAATGGTAATCGGCTGGGTTTGCGGCCCACACCGCACCGGCAGTCCGGACTGCGCGTTCATATATTTCCGCCCCGTGGCGTCCATATCGGCACAGACCTGCGATATCGTCATGGTCGGCAGCACAGGCGAAGCGGCCGCGACAATCTGCGCCGGTGTCTGGCCACCACAATCAATGGTCTGCCCTGTTGTGCTGCTGATAAAGCCGGGTTGAAGGCCGCGTCGCCCAACGCAGAACGCGCTTTTTGTCTGGCGGGCCGCAGCGGGTGGACTGACGGGGGGCTGGATGGCAGCCGCTACCGCTTGGATCGCAGGCGGCGCGATGGTCCCGCCACAATCAATGGTCTGCCCTGTTGTGCTGCCGACAAAACCGGGTTGTGGACCAGAGCGGCCGACGCAAAACGCAGCCAATGTCTGGCGCGCGGCGGGTGCCGGTGCCGGCGCATTAACGGGTGCGACTGGTGCCACGGGCGCGATGCTGATCTGCGCCGACCGAACGACAGGCGCGGGGGTCACGGGGCGCTGCACGATGCGCGGCGGCGTTGTTGTGGATGCCACCGTGCGGATCGGCGTGCCAACACTGCGCGCAGGGCGCGGCGCGGGTGCAGGGGCTTGGGCGACCACCGGTGCAGGGGCCGCGGCCGTCAATGTGGGCTGAAAGCTGCACAGCTGTGTGCGGTCGCGGTTGACCCGCGGCACCCAATCGACGACGCCACCAATGCCCGCGCGAATAAAGGCACAGCCGTTACTATCGACATATTGGTTGCCTGTAAAAGACGACGGCGGAAATTCTGCGGGGATCAATGCGCGGGACTGCGCCAATGCAGGCTGCGTTGACATGACAATTGCGACAAATGCAGCGCTGATAAAACCACGGTAAAACATAGGGGCTCCCACTAGATATTGTGGGAGAATGCGTGACAATGGCCATTTTGTAAAGCCATTGTCCGCAAAAATGGATCAAATGATCCCTTATTTTGTGCCAAACATGCGGTCACCCGCATCCCCTAGCCCGGGCACAATATATCCATGGTCATTGAGATGGCTGTCTACTGCTGCTGTGACGATCGGCACATCGGGGTGTGCTTGCTTCATGCGCGCGATACCTTCGGGGGCGGCCAGCAGACATAAGAACCGGATATTCTTGGCGCCTGCCTTTTTCAGCAGATCAATCGCCGCGACGGAGGAGTTTCCGGTGGCCAACATCGGGTCGACCGCGATCACAAGGCGGTCTTCCAGCTCGGTCGGCACCTTGAAATAATATTGCACCGGCAACAGGGTTTCTTCGTCGCGGTAAAGCCCGACAAAGCCAACGCGTGCCGAGGGGATCAACTCCAAAATCCCGTCCAGCAGCCCGTTGCCAGCCCGTAAAATCGATACCAGAGCCAGCTTTTTCCCGTCAATCACCGGCGCGTCCATCGGCTGCATCGGGGTCTCGATGCGCCGCGTTGTCATCGGCAAGCCGCGCGTCACCTCATAGGCCAAAAGCTGGCTGATCTCGCGCAGCAGCTGGCGAAACACCGCCGTCGAGGTGTTTTTGTCGCGCATCAGGGTCAGTTTGTGTTGCACCAGCGGGTGGGTCACATGGGTCAGGTGGTCGGTCATGGGGTGGGCTCCAGTTTCTTGGCAATTTTTGTGCGGGTGGCGTCGTCGCAATAGGCGGCGCGCAATGCGGTTTGGTTGAGCACGGCAAAATCATCCGCGCCCCAGCCGAATGTTTTGGCCAGCATGTCATATTCATAGGTCATTGTGGTGTGGAAAAACGGTGGATCGTCGGTGGACACGGTGATCTGCACGCCCGCGTCGCGCAATTTTTCAATCGGGTGGCTGGTCCAGTCGGGGACAGCCCCCAGCACCACATTTGACCCGGGGCAGACCTCAAGCACGATACCTTTTTCGACGATTTCAGTCAAAAGGTTCGGGTCATGCACCGCATTGATCCCATGCCCGATGCGGCTGACGCCCAGATCACGGATCGTGTCGGAAACCATATCGGCCCCACCCCATTCACCCGCATGACAGGTCAGCGGCAGGCCCGCCTCGCGCGCCATGTCAAAGCTATAGGCATAGTCTTTCGGGCGGCCCGCCATTTCGGCGCCAGCCATGCCAAAGCCCACGATAAAGTCGCCTTTTGTCTCGGCAGCACAGCGCGCGGCGGTCTTGGCCTGTTCGGGGCCAAAATGCCGGATTGCGGTGATGATGCCGCGCAATGTGATGCCCAAATCACGCTCGGCTTCATGTGCCGCGCGGCTGATCGCATCGAGGTATTCGCGCCATGCGCCCAGATCGCCGCCCCCGCAAAAGTCAGGCGAAACAAAGGTTTCTGCGTAGACCACGCCATGTTTTGCGGTTTCTTCCAACACCGCCAATGTCAGGCGATAGAAATCTTGCGGGCTTTGCAGCGGGGTGCAGGCCGCCTCGTAGGTGTTGAGAAATTCTTCAAACCCTTGGTAGGCATAGTCGCCGTTTTCATCAAAAATTTTTGCGATATCGATGTTCTTTTCGCGCGCCAGTCCGGCGATGAATTTGGGCGGTGCGGCGCCTTCGAAATGCAGGTGCAATTCGACCTTGGGCATGGTTTGCAATGTCATAAAAAGCTGCGTCCTTCGCCGGTGTATGGGATGTTCAAATGTGCCGCGACCGAGGCCCCGACGTCCGTAAAGGCCAGATGGCCAAGCTGTTTTGCGCCCAAACCATGCACCAGAACCGGCACCCGTTCGCGGGTGTGGTCGGTGCCTGTCCATGTCGGGTCATTGCCGTGATCGGCGGTGATAATCAACAGGTCATCCGCCGCCAGACGCGGTATTATTTTGCCCAGTTCCGCGTCAAACCATTCAAGGTGGCGCGCATAGCCGTCCACGTCGCGCCGGTGACCGTATTCGCTGTCGAATTCCACAAAGTTGGCAAAGATAAACGCCCCGTCAGCGGCGGTATCGACCAGATCGCTCAAGTGCCCCATCAACGCCAGATCGCGCCCCTTGCGCAGATCATCAATGCCGCGCATCGAGAATATATCGCCAATCTTTCCAATGGCATGAACCGGATGCCCCGCCTTATGCACCGCATCGCAGATGGTATCGGATGGCGGCGCAATCGCAAAATCACGGCGATATTCGGTACGCTGGAACCCCGATTTTACATCACCTGTAAAGGGCCGTGCAATCACCCGTCCCAGTTTCATCGCGTGCAATGTCGGGGCCAGATCGGCGCAAAGTTTCATCAAACGCTCGCGGCCAAACACCTCTTCATGGGCGGCAATTTGCAGCACGGAATCCACCGATGTATAGCAGATCGGCCAGCCCGATTTAAGATGCGCGGGCCCTTCATCATCGATCACCTGCGTGCCCGAGGCGTGCCTGTTGCCCAAAATGCCCTCAGTGCCTGCCAACTTGCAGATCAGCGCGGTGATTTCGGGCGGAAATGCGGGGTCGGTTTTGGGGAAAACATGCCATTGCCACGGCACCGGCACGCCCGCCAATTCCCAATGCCCAGAGGGGGTATCTTTGCCGTTCGACACTTGCGTCGCGGCCCCCCAAGCACCTGTTGGCCTGGCATTTAGGCCCGATGCTGCCAGCCCCGACGCCAATGTGACCGCCGCGCCAAGCCCCAAGCCGTCCAGCGTGGGCAGCTGCAAAGGTGTGCCCGCGTCTGCCCGCGTCTGCGCGATATGCCCCACGGTATTGGCACCGGTGTCAGGTATAGTCCCGTTGAAAAACTGGTCGGCATCGGGCGCGCCACCGATGCCAACACTGTCGATCACGATCAAAAAAGCACGCGCCATCACGATATCCTTGCGCGGATCAGAGGTTTAAGATCGGGTTTTGCGCCAATGGACATGGCCCCCAAAACCGCCTGTGCTGCCGCCTCTGCAGCCTCTTCACTGGCGGCATGAATCGTGCAAAGTGGTTGATTTTTTGCCACTTTTACCCCCAACCCCAGAACATCCGACAGTCCGACGGCAGGGTCGATCTTATCGGTCTCGACCCGCCGGCCCCCGCCCATATCGACCACCGCAAGACCCAGAGCCTCGCCGTCGATCGCCGCGATATACCCGCTGTGAGGGGCCACGACCTCGCCCACAATTTTGGCCTTGGGCAGATGCGTGCGCCAGTCGTCGGCCATATCGGGCGGTCCCCCCATCAAAGCGATCATCTTGGCAAAACGGGTCAAGGCACGACCAGAGGACAGCGCCTCTGTCAGCTTTTCTTGCGCCGCTGCCTCGTCCTCGCCGTGCAGCGCCAGCAGGCGTGCGCCCAGCGCCACGGTCAAATCGTGCAAACGCGGTGCCGCGGCGGTGTTGCCCGACAACACCTCCATGCAGATCGCCACCTCCAGCGCATTGCCCAATGCAGGCGCCAATGGCTCGTCCATATCGGTGATCAGCGCGGCGGTCGGACAGCCCGCACCATTGGCCACGTCGACCAAGGCGCGCGCCAAAGCGGTCGCCTCGCTTTGGGTTTTCATAAACGCGCCAGAGCCCACTTTCACGTCCAAAACCAGCCCTTGCAGGCCCGCAGACAGTTTTTTCGACAAGATCGAGGCGGTGATCAGATCCACGCTTTCGACCGTGCCCGTCACATCGCGGATCGCATAGAGACGGCGGTCGGCAGGGGCGATGCGGGCCGATGCGCCGACAATCGCACAGCCGGTCTTGCGCAGGATGTGCCGCAACTTGGCCGTGGTCACATCCGTATTCACGCCCGCAATCGCGGCAAGTTTATCAAGCGTGCCACCGGTATGCCCCAGCCCGCGCCCCGAAATCATCGGCACAAAAACCCCGCAAGCGGCCAAAGCAGGTGCCAGCAAAAGTGACACAGGATCGCCCACGCCGCCGGTCGAATGTTTGTCCAGAACCGGACCGTCAAAATCCCACGCCAGCACATCGCCACTGTCGCGCATCCCCTTGGTCAAACCCACGCGCCCGGCTTGCGACAATCCGTTCAGACAAACCGCCATCGCAAAGGCACCCGCCTGCGCGTCAGACACGGCGCCTGTGGCCAAGCCTTTGGTAAACCACGCAAGTTCTGCGTCATTCGGGGTCTGTTTGCGCCTGACTTTGGCAATGATCGCGCGCGCATCCATGCCCTACACGCGGCTCATATAGGCGGCATCAAAGCCCGCAGGCAGCAGCGTTTTGATCGTCGTGTGGGTCTGCGAGCCGTCGACCGTATGCAGCACCACCACCACATCGCCATCGGCAAATTCGGCGATTTTTTGCCGGCACCCGCCGCAAGGGCTGACCGGCTGCGGGCTGTCGGCGATCACGGCAACTTCGGCGATTTTGGTATCGCCCGCCGCAATCATCGCCGCAATCGCACCGGCCTCGGCACAGGTGCCTTCGGGATAGGCCACGTTTTCGACGTTGCACCCCACATAGACCGCACCGGATGTCGCGCGGATCGCCGCCCCCACCTTGAATTTCGAATAGGGCGCATAGGCGTTTTCGCGCACGTCTGTCGCGGCATTTAACAAGCTCATCATTCACTCCTGATTTCGGCCAAGTTTGACCGCTTGGTCAAGTTAATGCAAGGCAGGTTTCGGTCGCAAAGATGCCCGGCAACGAAACCTCGAGTAATGCGATATCTGCGCTGGGATCGCCATAGCGCGTGGCCATCTGCGGCGGGATCACAAAGGCGTCGCCCGCGGACAATCGATAGGGTTCCTTCCCCTCGCCCTCTAGCGTCATTTCACCCGTCAGCACAAAGGTAAAGTGGATGTCGGCATCATGTTTGGTCCACTGTGGCGCGCCCTGCCCGCGCCGGATCACCTGCACGCCTGCCACCGCGCCGGTATTGGCCGCGATTGTGGTGTCACGCGCCTCGAACCCAGTCAGTCGAAACGGTGCCCAAGACGATTTTGCCGCCTCGTTGAACACAAACCTTTGCCCCTGCCATACACGCTCGGGGCGCAAATGCGGCGTTGGCAGCGTCATATCGTGATCGATTTCGGTGATATGCTCGGCAGGCACGCCAATTTCGATCACCTCGATGCCCTCGGAGGCCTGCAACACGCGGTGCCGGATTTCGGGCGGCTGGATAAAGCAGTCACCCGCCGTCAGCCGAATGGGCGGGCCTTGATCCTCGTAAACCACATCGACCCAACCGCGATAACAATAGATCAATTGAAACCCGACGCGGTGAAAATGCACCATGTCGGGCACCGGTCCGCCGTCAGGAATACGGATGTGGCTGGCAATGATCGAGCCGCCCAAACGGGTCGGGATCAGGTCGCGGTAATGCATCCCCGCGCGTCCGATCACCCAAGGGGCTTGATCGGCCAAGCGTCTGACAACAAAGGCATGATCGGTCTGCGGCAAGATCAGCGGCGGGTTCAACGGCGCGATTTCAATCTGCGTGCCACCGGGTGAGGTCAGCGTTTTGGCACACTGCGCAAAATCCGTATTATCGGTCTGAATACACAGATGACCGCCCGCACCCGCCATTTGCGCCATCAACCGCAGCCGCAAACCGTGGCCTGAAAACACAGCGACCTGCGGGTCGTCCGCCGGATAGATCATGTCCATCCGCATCCCTAAAACCCGTGCGAAAAACCCTAGATCGGCGCGCAAATCGGTGGTCGGCAGGCGCACTTCCGCGCGTATCTCGTTTGATTTTGTCATGCCGCACAGCTTCTGACGCATCTGCAAAATTTGCAAGAGGCAGCCATCCGTGTTTATTGATAAGACACGGCTTGCCGTAGGGGCATAAAAATAGTTTAATACTAAACTATAATTTCTGGAGAGAGTGACATGGCTGACGACACACGCGACCGCGCAAAGCAGGCGGCCCTAGATTATCACCAGTTCCCCAAGCCCGGAAAACTTGAAATTCGCGCCACCAAACCGCTGGCCAATGGCCGTGATTTATCGCGCGCCTATTCGCCCGGCGTGGCCGAGGCATGTCTCGAGATCAAGGCCAACCCCGACACCGCCCGCGACTATACCACGCGCGGTAATCTGGTCGGCGTTGTCACCAATGGCACCGCCGTTCTGGGCCTTGGCAACATCGGCGGGCTGGCATCCAAGCCTGTGATGGAGGGCAAGGCGGTCCTGTTCAAGAAATTCGCAAACATCGACTGTTTTGATATCGAGCTGGACGAGAGCGACCCCGAGAAACTGGCCGACATCGTCTGTGCACTGGAACCCACATTTGGCGCGATCAACCTTGAAGACATCAAAGCGCCCGATTGTTTTATCGTCGAGAAAATTTGCCGCGAGCGCATGAATATCCCCGTTTTCCATGACGATCAGCACGGCACGGCGATTGTTGTGGGGGCTGCGGCAACCAACGCGCTGCGCGTGGCGGGCAAGCGTTTCGAGGACATCAAGATCGTCTCCACCGGCGGCGGGGCGGCGGGCATTGCTTGTCTCAATATGTTGCTTAAATTGGGCGTGAAACGCGAAAACGTGTGGTTATGTGATATCGAGGGCCTTGTGTATCATGGCCGCAAAAACGATATGACCCCGCAAAAAGCAGACTATGCGCAGGGCACAACGCCCGCGACACTGGATGATGTGATTGGCGGGGCGGACATGTTCCTCGGGCTCTCGGGACCCGGCGTGCTGAAACCCGAGATGGTCGCAAAAATGACCGATACGCCGATTATTTTCGCGCTGGCCAACCCCAATCCCGAAATTGACCCCGACGCGGCCCGCGCCGTGAACCCCAAGGCGATTATCGCCACCGGTCGCTCGGATTTTCCCAACCAAGTAAACAACGTGCTGTGCTTTCCGTTCATCTTTCGCGGCGCGCTGGACGTGGGTGCGACCGACATCAATGACGAGATGAAGATCGCCTGCGTCGAAGGCATCGCCGAGTTGGCCCGCATGACCACCAGCGCCGAGGCCGCTGCGGTGTATGTTGGCGAAAAACTGACCTTTGGCGTCGATTACCTGATCCCCAAACCGTTTGATCCGCGCCTGATGGGGGTCGTCGCCGGTGCCGTGGCGCGCGCAGCAATTGAAACCGGCGTCGCGACCCGCCCGATTGCCGATATGGACGCCTATAAAGCCGGGCTCGACGGCTCTGTGTTCAAATCCGCCATGATCATGCGCCCGGTCTTTGACGCCGCCCGCACCGCCGAGCGCAGTATCGTGTTTGCCGAGGGCGAGGACGAACGCGTGCTGCGCGCCGCCCAAGCAATCATAGAAGAAACCACCGACAAACCGATCCTGATCGGACGCCCCGAGGTGATCGAGCGGCGCTGCGAACGCGCCGGTTTGAAAATCCGCCCCGGGATCGATGTGCAGATCGTGAACCCCGAAAACGATCCGCGTTATTTTGACTACTGGAACACCTACCACGACATCATGGCGCGCAAGGGCGTGACCCCTGATCTGGCCAAGGCGATTATGCGCACCAATACCACCGCGATTGGCGCGATCATGGTGCATCGCGGCGATGCCGATAGCCTGATTTGCGGCACTTTTGGCCAATTTCTGTGGCACCTCAATTACGTGAACCAGATCCTCGGTGCCGATGATTTACACGCGATCGCAGCCCTGTCGCTGATGATATTGGAAGACGGCCCGCTGTTTATCGCCGACACCCAAGTGCACCCCGAACCAACCCCCGAACAAATAGCCGAGACCGTGATCGGGGCTGCGCGCCATGTGCGCCGCTTTGGTGTCGCGCCCAAAATCGCGCTGTGTTCCCACAGTCAATTTGGCAATCTTGATTGCGACACGGGCCGCCGGATGCGCGCCGCAATGGCGATTTTGGACAGCGCGCCGCGTGATTTCGACTATGAGGGCGAAATGCATATTGATGCCGCTTTGGACGTGGCACTGCGCAACCGCATTTTCCCCGACGCACATCTGCCCGGCCCTGCGAATGTGTTGGTTTTTGCCAATACCGATGCGGCCTCGGGCGTGCGCAACATCCTGAAAATGAAAGGCGGGGGATTGGAAGTCGGCCCGATCCTGATGGGCATGGGCAACCGCGCGCATATCGTCACACCGTCGATCACCGCGCGCGGGCTGCTGAACATGTCAGCACTCGCGGGCACCCCTGTGGCGCATTACGGCTAGGGGATCAGAATTAGTCAATAAATTTACAGTATTTTCCTGTTAGCGCCGCAACCCCGCTTGCCCGACCAAAAACGGCTGCTTACACCTGTTGTGACTATCATTTGGGAGGATGATCATGCGTTATTCAGAGGTTTACAAAAGCTGGCAAGACGACCCCGAAGGGTTCTGGATGGCGCAGGCCGAGGCGATTGACTGGGTCAAGCCGCCGACAAAGGCGCTGCACGCCGATAACGCCCCGCTGTATGAATGGTATAAGGATGCGCAGGTCAACGCCTGTTACAACGCCGTTGACCGCCACGTTGAACAGGGCCGCGGCGACCAAACCGCGATCATCTACGACAGCCCGATCACGGGGCGTAAATCCAAAACCAGCTTTGCCGAATTGCAGGTCCAAACTGCGTCTCTCGCTGGTGCATTGCGCGACAAGGGCATCGTGGCCGGCGACCGCGTCATCATCTATATGCCGATGGTGACAGAGGCTCTTGTGGCGATGCTGGCGTGTGCGCGGATTGGCGCGGTGCACTCTGTGGTTTTTGGCGGCTTTGCGGCCCATGAATTGGCCGTGCGGATCGATGACGCAACCCCCAAGGCGATTATCGCGGCCTCTTGCGGGCTGGAGCCGAACCGCGTGGTCGCCTATAAACCGCTGCTTGACGATGCCATCTCCCAATCGGTGCACAAGCCCGACTTCACCATCATCCTGCAACGCGACGAATGTGCCGCCGACCTGACCGTGGGCCGCGACTTTGACTGGCACGCCGTGCAGGCGGATGTGACCCCTGCCGATTGTGTGCCTGTGTCCGGCGACCACCCTGCCTATATCTTGTATACCTCTGGCACCACCGGTGCGCCCAAGGGCGTCGTGCGGCCAACTGCGGGTCATCTGGTGGCGCTGAACTGGACCATGAAAGCGATTTATAATGTCGATCCGGGTGATGTGTTTTGGGCGGCGTCCGATGTGGGCTGGGTCGTGGGGCATTCCTACATCTGTTACGGGCCACTGATCGCGGGCTGCACCACGGTTGTGTTTGAAGGCAAGCCGATCGGTACGCCGGATGCGGGCACCTTCTGGCGGGTCATCGAGGAACACAACGTGCGCTCGTTCTTTACCGCACCCACCGCGTTCCGAGCGATCAAGCGTGAGGACCCCAAGGGCCTTGAGATCAAGAAATACGATATCTCCTGCCTGCGCGCGCTGTATCTGGCGGGTGAACGCGCCGATCCCGACACCATCATCTGGGCGCAAAACATCATGGGCGTGCCAGTTTACGACCATTGGTGGCAGACCGAAACCGGCTATACCATCGCGGGCAATCCTGCGGGGATCGAGGCGCTGCCGGTCAAAATCGGCTCGCCCACCGTGGCGATGCCTGGCTATGACGTGCAAATCCTCGATGAGGCGGGCCACCCGATGAAGCCGGGCGAGCTAGGCGCGATTGCGATCAAACTGCCGCTGCCGCCGGGCACATTGCCGACGCTTTGGAACGCCAAAGACCGGTTTATCAAATCCTACCTTCTCGCCTATCCCGGCTATTATGAAACGGGTGACGCGGGGCTAATCGACGACGACGGCTACCTTTATATCATGGCGCGCACCGATGACGTGATCAACGTCGCAGGCCACAGGCTCTCTACAGGTGCGATGGAAGAGGTGCTTGCCAGCCACCCCGACGTGGCCGAATGCGCGGTCATCGGGGTTACAGACCAGCTCAAAGGCCAATTGCCGATGGGCTTTGTGTGCACCAACAAGGGCACAGCCAAGACCGACGACGAGATCAAAGCCGAATGCATCAAACTGGTGCGAGACCAGATCGGCCCGGTGGCTGCCTTCAAACTGGTCGCGGTGGTGGACCGGCTGCCAAAAACGCGCTCTGGCAAAATCCTGCGCGCCACCATGGTCAAAATCGCCGATTGCGCAGAGTTCAAAATGCCCGCTACCATCGACGACCCCGCAATCTTAGACGAGATCAAAGAGGCGTTGCAGCCAATGGGCTATGCGAAAGGATAGTCGGCAATGGCAGCTTGGAGCCCATCTTTACAAATGCTGCCAGATGAACAAAGGTCTGCTTTCGTTGAGCTAACGAGACACAAGACGCGCGACTTCCCATTTTAGTCAGGGGCCAATTAGACTGCCCGACCATCAGACCGAATACATAGAGGCAGGGTCAAAGGTGCATCCTAATAAATCACTTGCAGGGGAAGGTAACTCATACATACTCCCTTAAACCGGAGAGCGAACCTAGCTATGATTGGGGAGCAGCTCAAAGGCTGCTGCGGGAGTCTAGCAACTGGAAAGAAAATCTGTGTCGAAAACCACAAGGCCGTCAAGGGAACGCAAATTGGAGCTAGCTGCACGGGCGGCTTGGCTTTATTATATAGCCGGCAACGACCAGAACGAAATTGCGGTCAAACTTCAGATATCTCGCCCTGCGACGCAGCGTCTCGTGGCGATGGCGGTCCGCGAGAAGCTCATAAAATTTCGTATCGAGCATAACTCGGTCAAGTGCATCGAACTGGCGGAGGAATTGCGCGAAAAGTTTGCTCTCACCTTCAGCGATGTGGCACCGCATTATCCCAGTCTGGCGGACACCGAGATCGCCATTGCTGGCCTGGCAGCCACGAAGATCGAGGCCCTTCTGACGCCGAAAAGCCCAGTGACCATTTCCATTGGCACGGGACGCACACTGCGGGCCGCGGTCGATGAAGTAGGGAGCTTGGAACGCCCCAAACACAAGGTTGTCTCCATGGTTGGTAACGTCACGCGGGATGGGCGCGCCAGTGGCTATGATGTGGCGATGCGCCTTGCCGAACGGATAGGCGCGCAATGTTATCCATTACTCACACCGGTGCTCGCCAACAGCTCCGAGGAGCGCGATCTTCTCCGTTCGCAGCGGGCGTTTCAGATGGTCCACGATCTCGTACGGGAATCGAAAGTGTCTTTCTTGGGACTGGGAGAAGTTGGATCACAGGCACGCATATACAAGGACCGTTTTGTGACTCGCGACGAGCTCGACGAGCTGAACAGCAACGGCACGGTTGGCGAAATGATAGGCTGGGCCTTCAATGCGGAGGGCGCTATCTGTCCCAACAGCACCAACGCTCGAGTGGCCAGCATTCCCCTCGAAGTACCGCCCAAACGGCTGACCATTGCCGTTGCCGGAGGTACCGCCAAGCACGGGGCCATTGCCGCCGCATTGCGGGGCGGCTTGATTAACGGCCTTATTACAGACGAAGACACTGCACTCGCTTTGCTGCAGGCGAAATAGGCACATTCACCTGCAGCTGGGAGCCTCAACACAGTCCGGTAAATCTTATTCCGGTGTGTTGGGGATGACGTGGGCCCGGCTTTCCTGGAACCGGATGCCGACCGTAGAGCCTTCGGTTGGCAGTTCTATGCCCCCACTCGAATCCAGTGTTGCCAATGCCGTTTGCCCACCGACTTCGATCAAGCATTCCGTGTGCGTTCCCAAAAATTCGGAACCGCGAATGATGCCGTGGACGGAACTTTCGCTTTCCGGCACAATCTCCAAATGCTCTTGCCGGATCACAAGCAAAACATCGTCACTCTGTTCGCTTCCGGGAGCCCATGAGCCGATTTTGAAGGTGCCGCCGCTGAACTCAACTACCAGTTCCTTTGACTTTCGCTCAAGCACGCGCGCGGGGAAGAAGTTCGCGCTGCCAACGAAGTCTGCGACAAACCTATTGTCCGGCCGTTGATAGATATCTTGTGGCGTTCCTATTTGCATAACCTGCCCGGAGGACATGACTGCGATGCGGTCCGACAGGCTCATCGCCTCACTCTGGTCGTGGGTGACATAGATTACCGTGGGCCGCAGACGTTGGTGAACCCGCCGAATCTCAGCGCGGACCTGCACGCGCAGGCGCGCATCCAAGTTTGAGAGTGGTTCATCGAACAAGAGAACGCGTGGATCCGAGACCAGTGCCCGGGCCAGAGCGACGCGTTGCTGTTGGCCGCCGCTGAGCTGGGTTGGGGATCGATCGGCGAGATGGCCTAAGCCTACTAGCGCGAGCATCTCATCGACGCTCGATTTTATTTCCGCTTTAGGTCTACGGCGGAGCGTTTGACTGTAAGCTACATTTTCAAATACCGTTTTATGCGGGAAAAGAGCATAGCTTTGAAAGACAAGGCCGATGTTACGTTTGTATGGTGGAAGCTCATTCACACGCTCCTCCCCAATCAAAATCTCACCGCGAGTTGGCTGTTCTAGGCCGGCGACCATCCTCAAGATGGTGGTCTTGCCGCATCCGGACGGACCAAGCAACGAGACGAATTCGCCCGGTGCTACATCCAAGGATATCTTGTTTACCGCCGTTACCATTCCACCGTCTGGCGATTGGAACTCTTTCTCCAAGTCTACGAGTCGAAGGTCATTACCCTGTGTTGTTACGGTTTCCATGCTCATGACCTCTATGATGTTTTCTGCCGCTCGATGAAGCGGAACAGGATTATGTTTATTGCTACAACGATCACGACGAGGACCACTGCGAAAGCTGACGCTACGCTGATTCTCCCCGTTTCGATCTCTGACAGCATTGCCGCCGTGACCAGTGTCCAATTTGCGGACACGACAAATATCACCGCGCTGAGAGACGTTATGTTTCGAGTGAACATATATATGATGCTGGCGACGAAGCTGGTCCGGATCAAAGGCAGTGTGATGCGGGTGAAGGTTTGGAACCTGTTAGCGCCAAGTGTCAGCGACGCCTCATCAATTGCTACATCAATTTGTCCGATGGCGGCTACAGACATACGCAAACCGAAAGGCATCGTGCGCACAATAAACAAAAGTATGATGATAAGCGCCGTCCCCGAAATGATCAGCGGCGGCTTGTTGAAGGCAATGGCAAAGGCAATACCAATAACAACGCCGGGCACTGCCATTGGTATCATGCTCAGAAAGTCGACCATGCCCCGTCCTCTAACCGGCACACGCTGCACCATGTACCCGATCACGAGGCTAAGCACACCGCCAAAGACCGCGGCGATTGAAGCAAGGAAGAAAGTATCTTGCAGCGCCCTCACGCCCAGGTTTCCAGCCCCGAAAACGGCTCGGAAATGGTCTAGGGTCGGCGTGTAATTAACACCCCAAAGTCGCGTCGATGCTCCGGCCAGGATGGTCAAATAAACGGCGCCAATGATGAGGGTGATGAGGACGCAGAAACCCCATGCCGACCAGACGATACCACGTTCACGGATGGAGGTTGATGAGCCTGAGGGACGACCGGATACCATGGCGTACGTTGTGCGCTGTTCCAGTTTCTTCTGCCAAATAAATAGCAATACCGCAGGGAAAAGAATCGTAACCGACAGAGCGGCCCCGCGGGCGAAGTCGAATTGGCCGACAATGGCGAGGTAGATCTGTGACGACACAACCGTATAGTTTCCGCCGATAAGCAGGGCATTCCCAAGATCCGCCATGGAATAGATAAACAACAGAAGGAAGGCGCTAGCGATTCCGGTGACCATCAGCGGCAATGTTACCGTGAAGAGCGTCTTGAAGCGATTGGCACCCAGCGTCGATGCAGCCTCCTCCAGCGAAGGATTAAGGCCAAGCAGGATGCCACGCAGAAGCAAATAGGCGAATGGGAAAAACCCAAAGATCTGGGCCACAGCCATGCCGTTCAGCCCGTAGATTGCACTGGTCTCCAAACCCAATATTTCATAGGTTACAAGTCCTTGACGTCCGAAGAGCATAATCACCGCAAGCCCAAATGCAAAAGGCGGTGAGATTGTCGGAACCAGTGCTACGATGTGGAATAATTTCCGTCCGGGCATGTCAACTTTGGTGACGGCCAGAGCAAATATTAAAGCAATAATCGTCCCGAAGGTCGCAACGATCGCCGCGAGGCGAAACGAATTGACGATGACACGGCGATAGTATGCCGTTTCGAAGAGGGAGTAGAACTCGCTCAGAGTGAAATTACCGCTTACAAAGAACGCAGCAACCAAAATCTGTACCAAGGGATATGCAATTAGAACGAGGAGCCACACCCATGCAAGTCCGAAGACTGCATAGGTGCTTGATTCTTCGCGAGTGCCACCTTGTTTTTGTTTTCTTTTTATCATGCGACCAACGCTATAAATCAGAGTTATAGTTTATTCTGCGATCAGAATATCGTTCTGAAACTTTTCAATCAAACGGGTCTTGTTCGCACCCGCCCAATCGAAATCATAATCGATAAGCACCATATCAGCTAAGGCACCAGCCTCGGCGCGTGGCGACAATTCTGGATTGGTGAAGCTAAGCAGGTGGAAGTACTCCTGCATTACCTTCTGACCTTCCGCACTTAAGATATAGTCGACGAACATTTTTGCTTCGACTGGGTCCGGCCCGTCGTTCAACATCGCTACCGGCTCAAGAGCAAAACCTGTACCCTCTGACGGCGTCGACAGTTCCAAGTCGAAACCCTGTTGTTGTATCAGATACGCGTCCTGAAGCATTAGGATTCCAACCAGAATCTCGCCTGATCCGGCCATACGGCCCGGTGCGCTACCGCTCTTTGTATACTGCGCAATATTTTCGCTGGCCTGCTTCAGGTAGGCAAATCCTTCTTCTTCGCCCATCAACTGCGCGATTGTGCTTATGTATGCATACGCAGTCCCCGAGGTGGCCGGATTCGCAACAGCGACCAAGCCCTTCAATTCTGGGTTAAGAAGATCTTCCCATGATGTGGGAACTTCAATGCCCTTCTCAGCAAGCAGTGTCTTGTTGCTGGCGAAACCCAGATTTGAGGTGTAAAGGCCCGTCCAATAACCGTCCGGATCCTTAAACTGGTCGGCAATATTCTCCGCGGATGGTGAGATGTAGGGCTCCAACAATCCTTCCTCCTGTGCCACCCGATAGGAATCACCAGGGCCGCCGAACCAGACACTGGCTTGCGGACGCGCTTTCTCGGCCCGGATGCGGTTTAACGCTTCCCCCGTCGATGCCCGCACATACACGGTCTCGATACCGGTCTTCGCTTCAAAGGCTGCAGCGACATCGCGCACGACATCTTCAAGGGTACTGCCGTAAACAGTGAGTTTGCCGGTTGCTTCTTGTGCGGTAACCGCTGTGCCACTCACAGTAATTGCAAGACACGCCATAGTGGTTAGGACATTGCGACGTAAAATATTTCTCATGGGACTCTCCTCCATTGATGACAGTCAAGAAAAAAAATCCTCCCGATTTTCCACTTGACGAATTACTCAAAAGTGATCTTTTATACACTCAATGAACATTTATGCGCAAACTTTCTTATCAGTCAAGAATAAAAATGATGATGTAGATCGCCAATGCGCAGCGATGAGTACTTACCGTGAAGCTGGTTGGCGTCACGGGTTTCAGTCAGGAAACAAAGAAAAACATGGGGTTGTTATGACAGATACATTCAAAGCCTATACGCTGGATGCCGCGCGTTTGCCCAGGTCAACCCTGGCTTGGACCTTGTACGGGGCAGGTACCGACAACATAGGTCGCAGTGCCAAGCCAGAGGAATGTGAAATACCGTCGACGGCGCGAAATCAACCACTGGTCCGCGTAGATTCGGTCAGCCTTTGCTGTTCGGACGTCAAGGTTCTGCGCCAATGCAATACCCATACCAAAATACGTGGCCGTAACCTGCGAGCTAAAGCAGCCAAAGTCGACATTGAGCCCAAACAGGACTCCGGATTTTTCGAAAATCTCGGGGCAAACAACGAAACACGCGTTTCAGTAGATACATAGATAGCTGAGGACACCATGACCGCACACGCAATTCTCTTTGATATGGATGGACTCCTTCTGGATACAGAAAAGGTCTGTTTTGATAACTTTGTCGAGACCCGACGCCACTTTTCCCTTTCAGATAGTCCTGATGTTTTTCTGAGATGTGTTGGGGTTCGACGCCCAGAATGTGATCGTATCATCCGAGAAAGCTTGCCCGACCAAGTCGAATTCCAAGACTTCAACGACGTATGGCGCGAAAAAATTTCTGCGACGCTTCGGCGTGACATTCCTCTAAAGGCGGGGGCCCTTCAACTTTTTCAAATTCTTGCTTCAAAAGGACATTTGATGGGCGTCGCAACCTCTACAGAAACGGAGGTGGCGCGATCTCATCTCGAAAAAACTGGCCTACTTTCTTTTTTGGGAGGAGTTGTCGGCGGAGACCTTGTTCAACAAGGGAAGCCGAACCCAGAAGTGTACCATAAAATTGCGAAGCACTTGGGAGTGAACGCGGCTGATTGCGTTGCTTTCGAAGACAGCGAAACAGGCACAAGAGCAGCGGTGGCTTCAGGTGCCAGAACGATCCAGATACCTGACCTGATACCACCTTCGGCGGAGATGTTAGAGTTCGGTCATGTTATCGCGCCCAGCCTGCTAGAGGGCGCTTTGAAAGTAGACCTCATTCAAACTTCAGACATTTGAAGGCTATAGGTCAAACGGTCACTTTGCGCAGAAAGCTGAGCGGCATCCAATAACAGCTGATGGAGGAACAAATGCTAAATGGACCAACGAGGGTTGCCGCACTAGGCTTGGCAGGGCTAGCCCTTACGGAACCGGCTCTGCCTAACATGGGTCCCATCGAATTCGAAGTTGCCAATTCCGGTTTGCATGGCTTGGAACGCTGATGAGTGTATCCGAAGTGCATACAGTAGGTGTGACTATGAAGCTGAACAATGCAACGCTACTTGACCTGCCCGCGCGGGTAGTGCGGCCCAAGTATGATCGTTCCAAATTAACACCGGGTATCGTCCATATTGGTTTGGGTAATTTCCATCGCGCACATCAGGCGTGGTATTTGCATCGGCTGATGCAGACGGGTGAGGCGTTCGACTGGGCAATCATCGGCGCGGGCGTGCGTCCCAATGATGCGGCCCAGCGGCAAAGGCTGGCAGAGCAAGACTACCTGACGACTCTAATCGAATTGGACCCGGCTGCGACATCAGCGGAAATCGTTGGATCGATGATAGATTTTGCTCCGGTGGAGGTTCACAACACCGCCTTGATCAAACAGATGGCCGATCCAGCGATACGGATTGTATCCCTAACTGTCACGGAAAGCGGTTATTTCATCGACCCGACGTCAGGTGCTTTTGACGCCAATCACGCGGATATCCAACATGATATCGCCAATCCTGAAGTGCCTCGAACAGCCTTTGGCGCGATGATTGCGGCCCTGCGTATCAGGCGCACAACAGGGGTTGGTCCATTCACCTGCTTGTCTTGTGACAACTTGCAAGGCAACGGAGACACGCTGCGCCAGACCATTCTTTCGATGACGCACTTGTCTGACCCTAGTCTGGCAAGCTGGATTGATGAGAACTGCACCTTTCCGAATTCTATGGTAGATTGCATCGCCCCCGCAACCGGGCCGAAAGAGCTAGATCAAGTGCTCACTCTTGGCATTGATGATGCCGCCCCCGTGACGCATGAAAATTTCCGTCAATGGGTTATTGAAGATCAATTTTGCGCCGGTCGACCGGCGTGGGAAAAGATAGGCGCACAGATCGTTCCCGACGTGCATGACCACGAGGTCATGAAAATCCGCCTTCTGAATGGTGGCCATCAGATCATCGCTAATCTCGGGGAAATCCTTGGGATCGATACGATTTCTGAATGCATGGTACATCCCCTCATCAACGCAGTTTTCAGGAAGATTGCCGAGAGCGAAATTGCGCCTCATGTGAAGTCGGTTCCGGGGATCGACCCTTTTGCATATGTCGACTTGATCCAAACACGTTTTGCTAATCCGCGGATTGTGGACACCACGCGCCGTGTCGCATTTGACGGTTCAACCCGGCACCCCGGCTTTGTGATTCCGTCAATAAAGGATGGCTTGAATGCTGGAACACCAATCGTAGGATTGGCATTGGTCGAAGCAGCATGGGCCCGGATGTGCGCTGGAACCCGAGAAAACGGAAGTAGCATAGCGCCAAACGATCCGTGCTGGGCCGAGCTTCAGGCAAAGGCATTGGATGCGCAGCTTGATCCAAGCGAATGGATCAAGCAAGCGCAGTATTATGGTGATCTCGCAGATGATCGTCGATTTGCCGACGCTTTCTTCAGATGCCTACGCCTAGTGTGGAGCGATGGTATTGAAGCGGCCGCCCAAGCCTACTTGGAAGAGCGATTATGATGCTTTGCGAATGTGCAAAGATGTCTGAGATGATGCGAAGCGCTCAGAGATTTGCTCAAAGGCTAAACTCATAGCTGACATTGGCTATTGAAAACCAAGGACTACTTTGTCCGCACACCGGCCCCCCCTCTCACGCTACGTAAATTGCTCGCTGATCAGCCGCTCTTCTAATCCATGGCCCGGATCGAACAAAATCCGGTGCCGCACGGCAGGGTCCGAGCGGATTTCAACGCGGACCACGTCGCGCACCGATTTGCCGTCCGCATCGGCCATCACGGGGCGTTTTTCGGGATTGATCACATCAAACCGCACCACGGCGGATTTGGGTAATAGTGCGCCGCGCCACCTGCGCGGACGGAATGCGGCCATCGCGGTCAGTGCCAGAACATCCGATCCAATCGGCAAAATTGGACCATGCGCGGAATAGTTATAGGCCGTTGACCCCGCAGGCGTGGCCACCAGCGCCCCGTCGCAAACCAACTCGTCCATGCGCAATTTCCCGTCCACAGTGATGCGCAATTTGGCCGCTTGTGGACCTGCGCGGATCAAACTGACCTCGTTGATCGCCAGCGCCTCGTGCACGGTGCCGTTGATACATAGGGCGGTCATCGCCAGCGGGTTGATCACCTCTTCGACCGCCTCGTCCAACCGTTGCGCCAGATCGTCCTCGTGAAATTCGTTCATCAAAAAGCCCACGGTGCCACGGTTCATGCCGTAGACAGGCGCCGCTAATTTTTGCGTGGCGTGCAGCGTTTGCAGCATAAACCCGTCGCCGCCCAAGGCCACAATCACATCCGCATCCTCCAGCGGCGCATTGCCGTGTTTGGCCGACAATTGTGCAAATGCGGCTTGCGCAATCGGCACAGGGCTGGCGGCAAAGGCGATTTTGGGGCGGGGCATCGGGCATATTCCTTTGTCAATCAGACAGTTGTCACAAGATCGGCCATGAAACGCAAGCCGCCCATCGGAAACAAACTATGACGTGCTTGCCGCGTGCAGAGTCGTTTTGGCGCTTTAGCCCTATGAGCGCATGGGATATGAGGACAAAAAGCTTCCACATAGTGACCAAAAGGGACACCACCATGACTGCATCTGTGCGCGACACCGGCTTCTTTACTGAAAAACTCGAAACCCGCGATCCGGCTATTCATGCCGCTATGCAAGCCGAGCTTGGACGTCAGCGCAACGAGATCGAACTCATCGCCTCCGAAAACATCGTGTCTGCGGCCGTGATGGAAGCCCAAGGCGGCGTGATGACCAACAAATACGCCGAAGGCTATCCAGGCCGGCGCTATTATGGCGGCTGCGAGCATGTGGATGTGGCGGAAAATTTGGCGATCGCGCGCGCCAAGGAACTGTTCGGATGTGAATTTGCCAACGTGCAGCCGAATTCTGGCAGTCAGGCCAACCAAGGCGTGTTTCAAGCCCTGTTGCAGCCCGGCGATACCATTCTTGGCATGTCGCTGGACGCAGGCGGGCACCTGACCCATGGGGCCAAACCAAACCAGTCGGGCAAATGGTTTAACGCCATTCAATACGGCGTGCGCCAACAAGACAATTTGCTGGACTACGACGAGGTGCAGGCGCTTGCGACCGAGCACTCGCCAAAGATGATCATCGCCGGTGGCTCGGCCATTCCGCGCATTATCGACTTTGCAAAAATGCGCGAAATCGCGGATTCCGTTGGCGCATACCTTTTTGTCGACATGGCGCATTTTGCCGGTCTTATCGCGGCGGGCATCTATCCGTCGCCTTTCCCGCATGCGCATGTGGCGTCCACAACAACCCACAAAACATTGCGCGGCCCACGCGGCGGCATGATCGTGACCAACGACGAGGTCATCGCCAAAAAGGTCAACTCTGCGATCTTCCCCGGCATCCAGGGCGGCCCGTTGATGCATGTCATCGCAGGCAAGGCCGTGGCCTTTGGCGAAGCGCTGCGCCCCGAGTTCAAAACCTATCAGGAACAGGTCGTGAAAAACGCACAAGCGCTTGCCGATCAGTTGATGAAGGGCGGTCTTGATATCGTGTCAGGCGGGACAGATACGCATCTGATGCTGGTCGATCTGCGCCCCAAGGGTGTGAAAGGCAACGCGACCGAGAAATCACTTGGGCGCGCGCATATCACTTGCAACAAAAACGGCATCCCGTTTGACCCCGAGAAACCGACCGTGACATCGGGCATCCGGCTGGGATCACCTGCGGGCACCACACGCGGATTTGGCGAAGCCGAGTTCCGTCAGATTGGCGACTGGATCGTGCAAGTGACTGATGGTTTGGCCGCAAATGGCGAAGACGGCAACGCAGATGTCGAGGCCCGCGTGCGCGCCGAAGTGGAAGCCATGTGCGAAAATTTCCCCATGTATCCAAACCTGTAAGCGTGATGGGTTAAAACCCATCCTACAAATTTCGGGCCGCCGCAGGACAGTGTGGCGGCCTTTTGCGTCTAGACGATACCGCGCTGGACCAAGACCACCACAGTGATGATAACCACCACAAGAAACCCGAACGCGAGTGATCCCAGCCATGCCAAAAGCCTGCCCTTGGCGCGGTCCTTGGCGTCCACGGATTTGAGAAACCGCGCAAGACGGACATGGGCAGCAGCGGCCTTGGTGCCATCAACCATACGGGCCAGTTTCGGATGCTGCATGACCGTCGCAGCTTGGGCCAGATAGGTCGCATCTCGGCGTAGATTTCGTGGCAAAAGCCGCCCCGCCCTACGCACCTGTTGCCCAAGCGTTTTGCCGCGGATCCGCAGGTGCGTTTCCATCAAATGGCGAATCTCATCCACCTGATTTTGTAATATATCCCCGGACATAAACGGAGGTTAATCATGCGTCGGTTGCGCGCTCAATGCCTCTGGCCATCCTAGCGCGCCAAGGGTTAGATTAGATGCATGTTAAACACGGTTCATTACGATGGCCCCAAGGCCACCCCTTTGTTGATTGCACATGGCCTGTTCGGCTCGGCGCGCAATTGGAATGTCATTGCCAAACGGCTGTCTACGGGGCGCCCTGTGGTCGTGGTGGATATGCGCAATCACGGCGCAAGCCCTTGGTTTGACACGCAGTCCTATCCAGATATGGCCGCAGATCTGGCGCAGGTGATGACCGAACCGATGCATGTTCTGGGCCACTCGATGGGCGGTAAGGCGGCGATGGTTCTGGCGCTGCACCACCCTGAAAACCTGCGCAAACTGATCGTCGCGGATATCGCACCTGTGGCCTATCAACATACGCAAATGGGGCCGCTGGAGGCGATGTTGGGCGTGGATATGGCACAGGTGAACAGCCGTGCAGATGCGGGTGCGCAGATGGTGGGGCTGGAGGCAGGGGTGGATACATTTTTGCTGCAATCACTTGATATAAAAGCGAAAAAATGGAAACTGAATTTGGAAGTTCTGGGCGCGGAGATGGCGAAAATTGTGGGGTTTCCGCAAGTGAGCGGATCATTTGACGGCGACACCTTGTTCCTGTCGGGGGCGGCGTCTGATTACGTCAAACAAGAGTATCGCGCGCGCATCAAAGAGCTGTTTCCAAAGGCGCGTTTTGCCAAAATTCCGGGCGCGGGGCATTGGCTGCACGCGCAAAAACCGCGTGAATTCGAGGCCGCGGTGACGGCATTTCTCGCACAGTAATTTGCGCGCTATCTATTTGATAAAATTGCCTTAGTCACGAAATACGTCGCAGGAATACCCACCACGGCCCCTGCGGCGGCAGCGATTAAAATAGGCATCAACGTGTCATTGCCCGACACCAAAGCCGCGATGATGAAAATGCCTGCGACACTGGTGCCGATGATGGCATAAAGCATGGCTGCGAACTGGAACATTTGTCTCTCCTTTGAGGGTTTTACCGACCTTATCAAAGTGGTTCGCCGCGGCTTTGATATGGGTCAAAGCGGGGTGTGATTTGCGTATGACTTACGCATGATCCGCGTGTGCCGCGCGGTGGGGTGACGGGTTGGTGATGTCGGGGGCGCAAACTGGGGCTGTTCATGCAAACAGGAGCCGCAGATGTCCGCAAAAATGACCCCGAAACAGAAAAGCCAATACACCGATTTTGTGAACCAGATGCGTGATACGATTTTGGTGTTTCGCAACCCCGCGCTGGTCAAGTCGTTGATGCCGTCGGAGTGGCGCGATCTGGCGCGACACGAGGTGCCCAAGAAAGAGCGCGTGACCCTGCGGATCGATGCCGATGTGCTGCGGTTTTTTCGCAAACTCGGCAACGGCTATCAGGCGGAGCTAAACGGGGTGCTGCGGGCGTTCATGCTGGCGCGTCTTGCAGAGGTTTTAGGCCCGCGCGAAGAGGCCGAGATCGATGCGGTGGACGAGCTGGGCGAAACCGAGCAAAGGTTGGAAGTGATGTTGGCGGCGGATCTGGAGATGCTGCGGCGCAGCCGGTTGGGTCTGTGACTTGCGCCCTGCCTGATTGCGGCTTATTGACGGGGCGCAAATGATCCCCAAACGAGGCCCGCCATGATCCGCATCCTTCCCCTGTTCCTGCTCCTTGCCCTTGGCGCCTGCGAGACCGTAAAGGGCGTGGGCCGCGATATCACGCAGACCGCCGAATCCGTCAGCCGGCTTTAGGCCACTTGGCGTTATAGGGCTGCGCATGGGGTGCCTGTGATAGGCGCGATAAGTGCGCGCAGTTCTGGGGCGAGACCCGTCTTGGAAACTGTCGAGGACAGTTTCTAGGGTCGTGCGCGCGCAGCGCAGGGGGAACGGTAGATACAAACAATCCCCGTCATTACCAGCCGCGCCCGAACCGAGGGGTGGGTGGGACCCGTCTCGGAAACTGTTGAGAACAGTTTAAGGGATGAGCTGGACGCGATGCGGCGGAGGAGGATTGGATTGAAGGAGCGATTCCAAAAATACAACCCGAAATTGTCAAACGCCAGCGCCCCCTACAATCAATCGTTAATCATACTTCAACTTAGCGTCAGGGCGATTATTTTCTTTTTAAGGTAAAAAGTGCTAATATATATTAGGAATCACCCAAGACACAGCGTTCGAATGATGTAAAAACATTTTTGTCAACTAGTTGTTAAATGCAAAAAGTTATGCAAAAAGAATATTAAGTGTTGACTTGCATTGCGGCCATTGTTCCGCCTGATTTGGTCTATACGTATGGTGCTCAAAGTACCGAGGAGAGATGAAATGAATTTGAATGTACAAAATAATGCTTTGCGCTCACTTTTGAACGCTGATGGGCGCACACTGGAGAATTTCAAGTTTTTTCCAGGTGATAAACTTGGCTTGACTGTTGATGAAGTTTGCAGTGCTGCTGCTTTAGCTGTTCAAGCGGCTCTTGCTGATGGGCTTGTGGACACCGCACCACATTCTGGTCTGCAACAATCGCAGCTTTAGTCTAGAACATCTTTAAATTGCATGGTAGGCCCAGTCATTAGACTGGGCCTATGTTGTTGGAGCACACAAGATGTTGCGAAATTTAGTTGAAGTATTCCAAGATCGAGTGACTCTTCCGATCGAGGTAACTGAAATACGCACAGCAATCCAAACCATTGGGTTCCAAGATCGAATAATTCTTTCTGCACGAACTCTCGATACAGAAGTATTGCGCGGCACGTTTTATCAATGGACAGAGCGAGCAACGCTTTATGGCGAACCTCAGCTTGTGACTTTAGTTATTTACCCTGAAAATATTAACATCTGCTGGCAACGCTTAATTTGCGCCAAAGAAATGGTTCACGTCTGTGACCAGCAGATTGCAAAGACCGTAGACATAGAAGCTATTGTTAAACTTGCTGAAAAATTGTTGGGGCCCTCTAAAGCGGAGGCAACTGATGTAACAGACGTTATGGCCCTAGTTGACAAGCTCGCTCAATTTCAAGCGCTAGATCTTCTTTTCCCCAAAGCCGCCCGAGCCGTCGCAAAGTTAAAACTCGCTGACAACTCGAAAACGCTTCTCGAAATTGCGGAATGGGCTAAAATTCCGCAACAATACGTAGAGCTTGCGCTAACTGACCAATGGGAAACGATAAGCGCGCGCTTCCTAAGCATGCACGACTAATTTTTCTGATTATCAAGTACCATTACTGCCAGCCCTCGCCATTCCCTTCCCCGCACGCGCTCTGAAAATGGCCAGCTTTTAGCTATCCATCTTCAACGCTGATATAAACGCTTCCTGAGGGATATTCACGGACCCGAACTGCCGCATCTTCTTCTTACCCGCCTTCTGCTTGTCCAGCAGCTTGCGTTTCCGAGTAGCATCCCCACCATAACACTTCGCGGTCACGTCTTTGCGCATGGCAGAGAGCGTTTCGCGGGCGATGACTTTACCGCCGATGGCTGCTTGGATCGGGATTTTGAACATGTGGCGCGGGATCAGTTCTTTTAGTTTTTCGACCATGGCGCGGCCCCGTTGTTCGGCGCGGTCACGGTGCACCATCATCGACAGCGCATCGACGGGTTCGTCGTTCACAAGGATCGACATTTTGACCAATTGGTCTTCGCGGTAGCCGGTGAGGGTGTAGTCGAACGAGGCGTAGCCTTTTGTGACGGATTTTAGCCGGTCGTAGAAGTCGAACACCACTTCGTTGAGCGGCAGGTCGTAGACGACCATGGCCCGCGCGCCTGCATAGGTCAGGTCCATCTGGATGCCGCGTCTGTCTTGGCAAAGTTTCAGAACGTCGCCCAAGTAGTCGTCGGGCACGAGGATTGTCGCTTTGATGCGCGGCTCTTCCAAGTGGTCGACGTGGGTCATGTCGGGCATGTCGGCGGGGTTGTGCAACTCGCTCATTGTGCCGTCGCGCATGTGGATGTGGTAGACGACCGAGGGCGCTGTGGTGATCAGTTCGATGTCGTATTCACGCTCGATCCGGTCACGGATGACCTCGAGGTGCAAAAGCCCGAGAAACCCGCAGCGAAAGCCGAAACCAAGTGCGGCGGAGGTTTCCATCTCATGGCTAAAGGAGGCGTCGTTCAGGGCGAGTTTGTCGATGGCGTCGCGCAGGTCCTCGAACTGGCTGCTGTCGACGGGGAACAGCCCGCAGAACACCACCGGTTGCGCAGGTTTAAAGCCGGGTAGAGCTGTCTCGCAGCCCTTTTTCTCGGACGTAATCGTGTCGCCGACGCGGGTATCGCGCACCTGTTTGATCGAGGCGGTGATGAAGCCAATCTCGCCGGGGCCCAATGTGGTGACGTCTTGCATTTGCGGGCGGAACACGCCGATTTTGTCGATCTGGTGCACCGTGTTGTTGGACATAAACCGCAGGCGGTCGTTGCGTTTCATCTGCCCGTCGATGATGCGCACCAGAACGATCACGCCCAGATAACTGTCATACCAACTGTCAACCAGCATGGCCTTGAGCGGTGCGTCTGGATCGCCTTTTGGCGCGGGTAAGCGGTGCACGATGGCCTCGAGCGTCTCGATGATGCCAACGCCGGTTTTGGCCGACACGCGGATCGCGTCCGATGCATCTAGGCCGATCACGTCCTCGATTTGGGCCGCCACCGCGTCACAATCAGTCGCGGGCAGGTCGATTTTGTTCAAAACGGGCACGATTTCATGGTCGGCGTCCAGCGCGTGATAGACATTGGCAAGGGTCTGCGCCTCGACGCCTTGGGTGCTGTCCACAACCAGCAGGGAGCCTTCGACCGCGCGCATAGAGCGCGATACCTCGTAGGCGAAATCGACGTGACCGGGGGTGTCGATCAGGTTGAGGGTATACATCTCGCCGTTGAGCGCCTTGTATTCGATACGCACGGTGTTGGCCTTGATGGTGATGCCGCGCTCGCGCTCGATATCCATACTGTCGAGCATCTGCGCCTTCATATCGCGCAGGGCCACGGTGTTGGTCTCTTGGATCAACCGGTCGGCAAGGGTGGATTTGCCGTGGTCGATATGGGCCACAATCGAGAAATTGCGGATATGAGCGAGGTCAGTCATCGGGTGCGCGCCTTTGGAAATCGGGTTGACTGTCAATGGCGTGAGATGGCGGGTTTTGCAAGCACAATGGCGCGATCCGAGCACCGTCAACGCGCGCGTCCGACACCCTGTGCCTCGCGGAAGGTGGGGCGGGCGATTTACGCCTGCACGCCCGCCTCGCTTTCCAGCGTTTTGCCGCAGTCCAGCACCCCTGCGACCAACATATCCAGATCCTGCCGCGTCGTGCGGTGATTGTTGATCGCGACCCGCAAGCAGTGTTTGCCCGCCACCGTGGTGTCAGAGGGCACCGCCAGACCGGATTCCTGAATACGCAGCATGATTTCCGTGTTCAGGTCTTTCAGGACGGTCTCGTCGGTGATCCCGTTTGCATAGCGGAAACACACGATATTCAGATCGACAGGAGCCACCAGCTCCAGTGCAGGTTGCGCCTTAATCTGCGCCTCAAGATATTGCGCCTGCGCGATATTCTGGTCGATCAACCGGCCAAATTTTGCAACCCCGTTTTCCTTGAGCGACATCCAGATTTTTAGCGCCTTGAACCCACGGCTTAACTCGAACCCGTAATCAGCCAGAAACTTGCCCGCGATCAACCCGCGGGTCTGCATTTGCAAATAATCGCCGTGCATCTCGAAGGTTTTGAGATGCCGTTGCGCGTCGCGCAGCAGAACACAGCCCGCCTCGAACGGGGTATGCAGCCATTTATGCGGATCAAGGGCGATGGAATCGGCCAATTCCATACCATCGACAAGCGTTTTATGCTTTGGCGCAATCCGCAACAGCGCACCGATACAGCCGTCCACATGGAACCAGATGTCGTGCTTGCGGCAAATCGCGGCAAGCGCCTTGAGGTCATCTACAGCGCCGGTATTGGTGGTGCCCGCCGTACCAATGATACAGGCCGGTTTGACACCCGACGCGATATCCGCCGCGATCGCCTGTTCCAATGCGGCGATATCCATGCGTTGATGCGCGTCACTTGCAATCTCGCTGAGCGACCGCGCGCCCAGCCCCAAAGTCTCGAGCGCCTTCTGGTGGCAACTGTGCACCTGATCGGAGGCGTAAAACCGCAATGGCTGCGGCATCGCAAGGATACCCTCGGCGCGCACATCGACCCCGGCCATCGCATTGCGCGCGACCGTCAGTGCCACCAAATTCGCCATCGACCCGCCGCTGGTCAAGGTGCCGCTTGCTGTCGCGGGAAAGCCCATCAATTCCTTGAACCAGTCAACAACCTGACAATCCACCCGCGCGGCACCCGTATTGCCACCGCCAAGGTTCGAGCCATCCACCGCCGCAAGGAAATCGCCCAGCGCGCCGGTAAAATTGCTGGATCCCATATACCAGCCCCAGAACCGTGGATGAATATTGCCCATCGCATAGGGCAAAACATGCTGCTTGACGTCGCCGTAAACCTGCGCCAGCGGTGTGGGTGTCATCGGTGCAGGGGTCTCGAAATAGGCGCGCACATCGTCGGGCATCTCTTGCCAGACACCGCGGTCGCGCACCCCATCAAGATGGGCAATCGCGTCGTCGACCATCGAATGGGCCAGTTCGCGCGCGGCCTCCCAGTCAGCGGGATCAAGGGTCTCTTCAAAATCGTTCATCGGCCACCATCCTCAAAAGGGGTATTTCACCGCGTCAGCGCCCTTGCGTCAAGACCGTCCCGCCTGATAGCCGCTTTGAATTTTTTTATAGCCAAGTGTAGCGCGAGCCGCCTCACTTGGCCTAAGCTTACCTGAAGGATCATGCGACGACGACACCACGGCAATCGGTGGCGACAGACCACAGGCCAGCCCCCGCAGGAAATCAAAACGAAGGACCGGACCCAGACATGACAGATTTCATCGGATCATCCGCCGCGATTGCCGCACAGAAAAACATCCGCGACAGACAGGCCAAAACCGCCCTGACCCCCGCATGGGTCAATGCGGCGCGCGTCATGGCTTTTCTGGAGCCCGACAAAACCGGTTGGGACGCTATCAAACAGATCGCCGCCCAAGACCGCATGGCCGGATTTCCGCTGGTCAACGCGGACGAGATACACGCCGGTATCCGGCAAAACCTTGGCCCCGAATGGGAAACCCGTGCTTGGGACGCGTTGGTTGGCGACGCGGATCAGGTGCTCTCGGCGTGCAAAACGATCACAGCCGCAGGCCTGCTGCCCGTGGATTTAACAGTGATCTACCATGACCGGCCCACGGAGGTTGAGATCACCGAAATCCAGACCCTGAACGCGGCCACCGGCGTGTCGCCCTACCCCGCCTACTTCATGCGCTCGGACGCGGTGCCGGTTTTGACCGTCGCCATCAAGGATGCGCACAATCATGTGGTCGCCACCGCCTCTGCAACCATGCGCTATCACCCCGATTGCACATTGGGCAGACATGTCTTTGCCGGCATGGTGTCAGTCACGCCAGCGCTGCGCGGCAAAGGCTTGGGTAAATTGGCCAATGCCTTGGCGCTGCGCGAAAGCCACCGCAGGTTCAGCTGGACCCATGCCACCGAAAACGTCGCATCCGACAATCCGGTCTCTCTTGCGATGATCACATCCTGCGGGTTGACTGCGGGCGGCCTTGTGACCGTCGTCGCCAGCACCACCGGTGAAAACCTCACCCGCTAGACCCTCAAGGAGCTACCTTCATGACGTCACCCCTTAGTTTCAAAGCAAAACTGCAAGACCCCGACCGCAAACTGACGCAACATATCTGCACCATTCCGTCTGCCACCGTGACCCAAGCCTTGGCCGCCGCGGGCTGCGACAGCGTGATCATCGATCTGGAGCATGGTGCGATCGACTACGCCTCGGCGCACGCGATGATTGCCGCCACCGCAGGCACGCAGTGCGCGCCCTTGGTGCGGGTGGCCGAAAATGACGCCGCACTGGTCAAGCGGGTGCTGGATCTGGGGGCCGAGGGCATTGTGTTCCCTCTGGTGCGCACCGCAGATGATGCGCGTGCGGCCGTCGCCTCTATGCGCTATCCACCCCACGGCGTGCGCGGCTTTGGCCCGTTTATCGCACATTCGCGCTGGGGTGTGCCGATGGGCGACTACCTTGCGGCGGTTGACGGGCATCTGGTGTGCAACTTGTTGATCGAAACCGCCGAGGCCGTTGAGAACATTGCCGAAATCTGTGCGGTCCCGGGTATCGACCTGATCACACCGGCGCAATTTGACCTATCCACTGCCTTGGGCATTTCGGGGCAATTCGAGCACCCCGACTTCATCGCCGCCGTCAGCAAGATCGAAGCGGCGGCCAGCGCCGCAGCGATCCCCTTGGCCGGTGTCGGGTTGACCCAAGCGCAGGCCAAAGCCGCCTTTGCCAAAGGCTACCGCGTTATCGCCGGATTTGACATCCTGTGGCTCAAGGCCAAAGCCGCCGAAGCGCAATCGTGGACGCAAGATTAAGCCGATGATGGCCGGAGGAAAACATGACCCATAGATTGGAATTTGTCACAACATTGCGGGATCCTGCGGGCTTTGAGGCGCTGATGACCGACTATTACCAGATCGTGATCGACAAGGTCATCGCGGTCGGGGGACCAAGATTGTCCGCCGCTGATCTGGCGGCTGACACGATGGCACATCTGGATGATCTCTTGCCGCCAAACGGACGCCTCTTGCTGGCCACGGCACAGGACGGCGCGCTGGTGGGCTGCGGTGTGATCCGGCTGATCCGGCCCGACGCCGCCGAGTTGAAACGCATGTATGTGCGCCCCGATGCACAATGCCACGGGCTGGGGCGGCAGCTATTTGAAGCGTGCATCGCCGAGGCACGGCACATGGGCTGCCGCGAGATTTACGTCGATACCGTCAAGGGCAATATGGGCATGTTGAACATGTTTGAAAAATACGGGTTTTCCTACATCTCCCGCTACCCCGAAAACCCGAACCCCGCAGCCCTCGACCCGTTTCTGGTATATCTGAAACATGTGTTTTGAGATACGGGTGACCCGCGCGAACGCAAAGACAGGTGAAAAATTCTAGGGTGTTCGCGCAATCGACGCTGCCGTGGCAGGCGCAAACTTGCCTAAAGTTTCGCGCGCCAAACGCAACTTCGCGGCAATTCCCCACCCCACAACCATTTGAATTGCGCGACCCCCCTGCAGTCTGGTATCGTCTTGCAAAGCAGTGGCGCCACAGACCCGGTAACGGGCGGGTGCGATGATAACAGGTGGTGGCATGGTCAAATATTTTGTGATTTCGGCATTTATTTTTGTGACGGCCTGCGGGACCCGTGTCACTGGCGAGGTGGGCAAGGCCTGTATGAACGCCGACCGCAATGCGGCCTCGTCGTCGTTGTGTTCATGTGTTCAGCAAGCCGCCGATCAGACGCTAAGCAGGTCCGAGCAACGCCGCGCCGCGGCATTCTTTGAGGACCCGCAAATGGCACAAGACGCCCGCCAGTCTGATGCGAGATCAACCAAGGCCTTCTGGACCCGTTACAAGCAGTTCAGTTCCACCGCGACGCAGAAGTGCAGCTAGCGTAGGACCCCTGCCCGCGTCATCGCCTTAGCATAGACATAGAGCAAGATCAGCACCACTGCGATGGCCCCCGAAAACGCAAGAATTTCGGGCGGTGTGACCTGTAACATCGATGGCGATGCCACCCCGAACCGGTAGATCGCAGCGCCCGCAAGCCCTAGGAACGACAGCCCGAAACTGGTGCGCGCCAGCCGCGAACGGGCCAGCAAAAGCACCGACCCTAAAAGCGAAAACCAGACCCCGATCGCCCAAAGCCCGTCAAACCAGACCGGTGCCGCATCCAGAAAATCGCGCTGCACCTGCGGCATCACCGCAAGGTAGGCCTGATTTTTCATCTGCGTCATAACATAGTCATAGCCGCCGCCCGCGTTCCACAGCAGCGAGACCAGGCCGACAATCCACAAATGAAGCGGTGTTTTCATAGGGTTCTCCGGTGTTCTGTTGCAAAATCATAGCATTGCCGCGCTTTGCCGCACAAGTCTGCTGCTTGTGTGATTGCGTCCGCCCCGCAGCCCCCCTAGACATGACAACATGACAAAACCGGTTGACATCGCGGCACTGGCCGCAGGGGTTGTGGCAGGCGACAGGCGCGCACTGGCCCGTGCGATTACCTTGGTCGAAAGCAGCCGCAGCGATCACCGCGAGCAGGCGATGGCGCTCTTGGATACTTTTGGCACCAAGCGTCAGGCTTTGCGCATTGGCCTGTCGGGCACGCCGGGGGTTGGCAAATCGACCTTTATCGAAAGCTTTGGGTTGATGTTGACCGCGCGCGGGCTGCGCGTGGCGGTTTTGGCGGTCGACCCAAGCTCGGCCCGATCGGGTGGCTCGATTTTGGGCGACAAGACCCGCATGGACCTGTTGGCGCGCGAGCCGCTGGCGTTTATCCGCCCCTCGCCCAGCCAGACCCAATTGGGCGGCGTGGCGCGCCGCACCCGCGAGGCGGTGGCCCTGTGCGAGGCTGCGGGCTATGACATCGTGCTGATTGAAACAGTCGGCGTCGGGCAATCAGAGACAGTCGTGGCCCAGATGGCGGATGTGTTTTTGCTGCTGTTGGCGCCCGCGGGCGGCGATGAATTGCAAGGCGTCAAGCGCGGCATCATGGAAATCGCCGATCTGATTTTGGTCAACAAGGCCGATGGCGATCTGAAACCGCAAGCCATGCGCACCTGTGCCGACTATGCTGGTGCCCTGCGGCTGTTGCGCAAGCGGCCGCAAGACCCTGACGGTTTCCCCAAGGCGATGACTGTTTCGGCATTGGAAACAATCGGCATCACCGCCGCATGGGACGACATTCAAACCCTTGTGGCGTGGCGGCGTGACAATAATCTGTGGGAGACCACCCGCGCGGATCAGGCCCGTTATTGGTTTGCGCAAGAAGTGCAGACGCAGCTTTTGGCGCGGCTTACCGCCGATCCCGATTTGCAGGCCCGTATGACCCGATTGGAACAAGACGTGGCAGCGGGGCGAAAAACCCCCGCCGCGGCCGCAGCACAGGTGGTGGCAAACACATGAACGGGACCGGCGATAACAAGACGGGCGATCTGGTGTTCAGCGGCACGCATTTGCGCGCCACCTTGTTTAACGGCGATGCCGCGCGCCTGCTGGTGACGTTTAGTTTTCGCGAAACCGGGCGCAAGGATTTCAACTCTGTCTCGCTCAGCCAATCGGCCAAGGCGCGCGGGTTTGCACAGCTATGCATCGCCACTTGCCGCAACGACTGGTTCATCAATCCCGACACCATGGCGCTGGACAATGCTCTCAAGATATTGGGGCCACATTATGATGCTGTCCATATGTTGGGGTTTTCAATGGGCGGTTACGGTGCATTCCGCTTTGCCCGCAGCGCACGCGCCAAGTTCGCCACCGCAATTTCACCGCAGTTTTCGATCCATCCTGATGTTGTGCCGTTTGACGCGCGGTTTCGCAGTGATGCGCAAAATTACGACCAAAAGCTGGGCGATCTGGTGAGTTATGCCAAGCCGGGTTTGCAGGGCGTGATTATCGCCGACCCGTTTCGCCCGCTTGATCTGGTCAACGCGCAGATGATCACCGAGGTATTCCCACGCATCCAGATTGCGCGGCTGGGGTTTGGCGGGCATCCGGCCACGGCCCTTTTGCGCCGTGCGGGTAAATCAGGGATCGTGCAGCGCATGGCGCTGGATGATCCGCCGCGCGCAGCCCCGATTTTGGCCGAACACCGCGAGGCGCGGCTAGACGATGCGGACTATATGCGCGACCTGATGGACCGGCTGGACCAGCGCGCCGCCCGCACCTAATGCGGGCGCAAGCGGACCGCCTTGGCGCGCAGAAAATCCCGCACCACATCGTTTTCGGTCAGATTGATCGCGATTTGGAAACAATCAGCCGCCGCAATGTGCTGCCCGTCGCGCAGCAAAACATCTGCCTTGGCGGCGTGATAATGCGAATATTGTGCCAAAGGCTCTGCAAGCGGCGTCAATAACGCCAGCCCCGCCGCCGCCGATTGCGCGTAAGACACCGCAACCGCATGGTTCAGCGCCACCACCGGCGAGGGTTCGACCTGCAACAATAGCGCATAAAGTGCGGCGATCTGGGGCCAGTCGGTGGCGTCCCACGTGGGGCTTTGCGCGTGCAGCGCGGAAATCGCGGCTTGCAACTGATAGGGGCCGATCCCCTTGCGCATCAGCGCCGATTTCAGCACGCGATCCGCCTTGGCAATCTGGGCGTGGTCCCACATGGACCGGTCTTGCGCCTCTAGCGGCACCATGCGCCCGCCCGCGTCCGTGCGCCCAGAACTGCGCGCATCGCTCAACCACAAAAGCGCCAGCAACCCCGCAGGTTCCGGCGCGTCGGGGACCAGTAACACAAGGGTTTTAGCCAAGCGGATCGCCTCTCGCGTCAGCCCCCGCCTGATCAGGGCCTCGCCCGCACGCGCCGCGTGTCCTTGGGTGTAAATCAGGTAAATCACCCGCATCACAGCCGATAGACGGGCGGGCAAGGCTTGCGCATCAGGCACCGCATAGGGGATGCCTGCGACCCTGATTTTGGTGCGCGCGCGCGACAGACGCTGCGCCATTGTGGCGGGCTTATCCAAAAACGCGTCGGCAATTTCTTCCGCAGTCAACCCACCCAGCGTGCGCAGGGTCAGCGCGATCTGCGTCTTTTCATCCAACGCGCTGTGGCAGCAGGTGAACAGCATCTCGAGACGTTGATCAGGGATGGGCTCCTCCTTTGCGGGGTCAGGCTGCTGGTGTTGCAAAAAATACGCGATCTCGGGCGTTTTGCGCGCCAAGGTCTGATCGCGGCGCAACCGGTCCAGCGCGCGGCGTTTGGCGGTTGTGATCAACCACGCATCGGGGGCTGCGGGCGGGGTATCCCCCCATGTGCGCATCGCGGCAAGTGCAGCATCCTGCAACGCATCCTCGGCCAAGGCGAAATCGCCAAAGGTTTTCACAAGCGCTGCCAATATCCGCCCCCAATGGTCGCGGACCACAGCCGTGATCGCGGCATTTGCAGGGGGCGGAATCATCAGGGCTTAGGTATCCCAGACCATGACGGGACGCACCTCGATCCGCCCGAAAGCCGCGCTGGGGATCATCGCGGCATAAGACATCGCCTCGTCCAGATCGGCGCAATCCAGCAGGTAATAGCCGCCAAGTTGTTCTTTGGTTTCCGCAAACGGCCCGTCGGTGATCTGGGTTTTGCCCGCCCGCACCGCGACCGAGGTGGCCGTGGTCGAGGGTTGCAGCGCATCACCCGCCACCATCTTGCCATCAGCGCGGATTTTGGCGGTAAAGTCTTGGTAGCCTTGCATGAACGCCCCGAACTCAGGTGTATTTGGCTGCGGGCCTTGGCCCTCTGTTGCGTAGATCAAGCACATATATTGCATCGCGTTTCCTTCACGGGTTTGGGGCACGGGTCTGTCCCCCTTCATATAACATAGACGCACGGGCGCGGTCCAAATCGACATCTCGGGGCAAAATATCTGCACTATCTGCAAAAAGATGATAGATTTCGTGCAAAACGGAGGAATTTTTATGGATTTAGGTGCATTTTCAATCAGCCTGCCGGTCAAGGATCTGGCGGCCTCGGCGGCGTTCTACCGCAAACTGGGGTTTGTCGATTTTGGCGGCGACATGGCCCACAACTATCTGGTTCTCAAAAACGGCGCGCATATCATCGGCTTGTTCCAAGGCATGTTCGATCGGCCGATGCTGACATTTAACCCCGGCTGGGACCAGAACGCGCAAGAACTGGAAAAATTCACAGATGTGCGCGATTTGAAAGCCACGCTCAAAGCCGCGGGCGTGACCTTTGACGAGACCGACACTGCGTTAAATACCGGATCAGAGACCGGACCGGCCAGCTTTGTTGTTGTGGACCCTGATGGAAATCCGATACTGATTGACCAACACCGCTAACAGCCTCGGGCGAATTTACCCGAACTGTTGGTGATGCGGGTTGACGCGGGTCGGGAATCCTCCTAAATCGCGATAACCGAATTCATGACCCCGCATTTGTCGAGGTCTAAGCCCGTGAAAAAAGGTGCGCCAGTGGCCGATCCACATGGCAGCCCGTTAAGACAAGGATTACAACATGTCGCGCCGTTGCGAATTGACTGGAAAAGGCCCAATGTCTGGCAACAATGTCAGCCACGCCAAAAACCGTACCCGCCGCCGGTTCCTGCCGAACCTGCAGGACGTGACACTGATGTCCGAAAGCCTCGGCCGCTCGTTCCGTTTCAAAATCTCCAACGCGGCGTTGCGCACTGTTGACCACCGCGGTGGCTTGGACGCGTTTTTCGCAAAGTCCAAAGATGCAGAGCTTTCCGCTGGTGCGTTGAAAGTGAAAAAAGAGATTGCCAAGGCGGTTGCTGCGTAAGTAGCGATTTGTTTTGAAGATTGAATGACCCGATTGCAAACGCAGTCGGGTTTTTCTGTTTGTGCGGAACGTCTGGGGGTCGGGTCCGTTGGCAAATGCGGACATCCGACCTAGGGGAATTTTGCGTTCAACAAACGGGTGGTTTTTGGGAGGTTGTGCGGTTGTGGCAAAGGTGCAATCGGATCCAGAAGCTGAAAAAATGGGGCCAGTTGCGGATAGGGGGCGAAATCCCTAAGTAGTTAAAAGGTGTGAGATTACACAGGGAAGTTGTATTCGCAATGAGAAACACAATCCAGTTGCTCGCATTCATTTTACCATCATTTGTTTCAGCGGAAGCCTACAATGATGGTATACTTACACTCGGGGGACGAGATTTTTTCATAGGGGACACGGAGCGGCGACCCGAAAGCACGCTTATGCCGCAGTTTTCGTTCAGCTGGTCTCCTTGGCTAAATTCAGCTCTCTCTGATGACCCAATTTTGCGTGGGCATAGCCTGCGAATACAACAAACTGGTGTGCCCTCGCGCGAACTCATGGAAACCATGATGCCGTCCGATACCAATTTTAGTGTCGTTGTTACGGATCCAAATTTTCTTGCAGATGGCTATAGGGTAAATCAAACGACAGGAGGTCTTGCCTTTCGCATTATACCAATTAACTCTGAGTTCGACTATCTTGTGACTTGCTCTCTCGCGCGTAAATGGAACAATGTCTCCGGTTGCGGCTTGACCGTAGTCTATCCTTACTCGACACATGTGATCCTTAAGGCAGATATATCATACATATTTGCAGGCGGCATAGCATTGAGCGACTATGCAGAGCGCGCTGAGGATATCGCCAGCCGACTGATCGAAGTAGCGGTTTGTTTGGACGTCACGGAGAGAGCCGACGAAATTGATGCGGTAGAATTCCTAGCGGAAAACCCTAGGTTGGAAGCATGTGAAATTTTATTGCCTTCCTAATATTAGGAACCATTAGTCTAAGCGTTCTTCCAGAAATTCGTGTGTTTGCGCGCGTTCCAAAAACCTTCCTTTGTGAAACGGCTAAAAAACCACCTCGTTTCCCGCCACCAAAACCCCCGTTCAAATCCCGATCAGGTGTGCAAGCGTTCGCAGGATGTCACTTGACCCCTGCCCCCTTTCACATGACACCAATCCCATGACCGCCCTGCCGATTGACCCCATCCTGCCCGATCTGGTGGCCGCCCTGCGCGCCCATGGCCGTGCTGTGCTACAAGCGCCGCCGGGGGCCGGCAAAACCACGCGCGTGCCCCTTGCCATGCTCAAGGCAAATGATGTGCAGGGCCGGATTATCATGATCGAGCCGCGCCGCTTGGCCACCCGTGCCGCAGCCGAGCGTTTGGCGCAGACTTTGGCCGAGCCTGTGGGGCAAAGCGTCGGTTACCGGATGCGCGGCGACACCTGCGTCAGTGCATGCACCCGTATCGAGGTGGTGACCGACGGCATCCTGACCCGTATGTTGCAATCCGATCCCGACCTCAAAGGCATCGGCGCGATCATTTTTGACGAATTTCACGAACGCAGTTTGAACGCTGATCTGGCCTTGGCGCTGGCGTGGGAAATCCGCGCGGTGCTGCGCCCTGACCTGCAAATCCTGGTGATGTCCGCCACGCTTGATGCCGCTCCCGTGGCGCAAATGCTGGATGACGCGCCGATCCTGACGTCGCAAGGTCGCGCCTATCGCGTCACCACCCATCACCTGCCCAAAGCGGTCCCCAAGACCGTGCGGCTGGAACACGCCACCGCCGATCTGATCGCGGCCGCGGTGTCACAGACCACCGGCGGCGTCTTGGTGTTCCTGCCCGGCGAGGGTGAAATCCGCAGGGTCGAAGCCGCCTTGTCCGGCCGTCTGCCCGCCGATTGCACTGTGCGGCCGCTCTATGGCGCGCTGCCCTTTGCCGCCCAGCGCGCCGCCATTGCCCCCGTGACGCAGGGCCGCAAAATCGTGCTGTCGACCTCGATCGCCGAGACCTCCTTGACCATCGAGGACATCCGCGTGGTCATTGACGCAGGGCTTGCGCGGCGCGCCCGCTTTGACCCTGCATCCGGCATGTCGCGCCTCGTCACCGAACGGGTCAGCCGCGCCGAAGCGACCCAGCGCGCAGGCCGCGCAGGCCGTGTCGCCGCAGGGGCCTGCTACAAGCTGTGGACCAAAGGCGAGGATGGCGCGCTGCCCGCCTTTGCCCCCGCCGAGATCGAGGCCGCCGATCTGGCCCCGCTGGCGTTGGAACTGGCGCAATGGGGCAGCGACGATCTGGCGTTTCTGACACCGCCACCCGCGGGCACGCTGAGTGAGGCCAAGCGCCTGCTTGTGGCTCTTGGCGCGCTGGACAACGATCACCGGATCACCGCCCATGGTCGCGCCATATCGGACCTGCCGCTGCACCCGCGTCTGGCACATATGCTCTTGCGTGCGGGCAAACAGGCAGCACCACTGGCAGCCCTTTTGGCCGCGCGCGACCCGCTGCGCGGCGCCCCTGTTGATTTGGCGCTGCGCGTCACGGCCCTGCGCGGGCGCTATGACGGGCCGGGCCAGATTAACCATGCCGCACTGGCCACCATTAAGGCCGAAATTCCGCGCCTGTCCAAAGGGTTACGCGCGCGCCCGCCAATGTCACTGGCCGCGATGGCCGCTCTTGCCTACCCCGACCGCGTCGGCCTGCGCCGCAAAGGTGACGCGCCGAGGTATGTATTGTCGGGCGGCAAAGGGGCAATCCTTGACGCCGCTGATCCGCTGGCAGGGCAACGGTTGATCGTGGCCACTGATCTGGACGGCGACACCCGCGAGGCCCGCGTGCGCCAAGCCGTGCAGATCACCGAGGCCGAGCTGCGCGCGAGCTTTCCCGACCAGATCGCATGGCATGATATCTGCGAATGGTCACGGCGCGACAACAAGGTGCTGACACGCAGCCAAGAACGGTTCGGGGCGCTGGCACTCGACGACCGCAACTGGCCCGATGCACCGCCAGAGGCCATCGCGACAGCCATGCTCGACGGGGTGCGGCAACTGGGGCTGAAAGCCTCGGCAGCGGCAGACAGATTTCGGGCACGGGCGGCGCTGGCCCGCGACCTGCCCGCGATGGACGACGACAGTCTGATGAACACTGTTGAAACATGGCTTTTGCCGCATCTGACCGGCGTGCGGTCTGCGGGCGATTGGAAATCCTTTGATCTGCTGCCAGCACTGCGAGGGATGCTGGACTGGGAGCAAACCCAAAGGCTGGATCGGGCCGCACCTGCGCATTTCACCACGCCCTTGGGGCGCAAAATTCCGATTGATTACGCAGGCGACGCCCCCGAGATCACCCTGCGCCTGCAAGAAATGTTCGGCCAAACCGTGCATCCGACCGTGGGGCACACACCGCTGCGCGTGGTGCTGCTGTCGCCGGGGCAAAAACCGGTGCAGGTCACGCAAGACATCGTGGGGTTCTGGGCCACGTCCTATGCAGATGTGCGGCGCGACATGCGCGGGCGGTATCCGCGCCACCCGTGGCCCGAAGACCCGACACAGGCCGACCCCACATTGCGCGCAAAACCACGCGGAACATGACGCTCGCACCCTCGTGAGTTGCAAATGTCAAACACCCGTGTTAATAAAAGTGCAATAAAATAAGACTATTGGCAGGTTACAATGAATTCTATGATCCAAACTATTTGGACGAACGCGGTTCGTCCGCTCCTTCAGCGCCCGCCAGCATTGCAGCTGGCGGCACTGTGCCACCGCGCAACCAAGGGCGGCAAAGAGGTGCTATTGATCAGCTCTTCGTCGGGCCGCTGGATCTTGCCCAAGGGCTGGCCCATCGACGGGCTGTCCGCCGCACAGGCCGCCAAACAGGAAGCTTGGGAAGAAGGCGGGATCAAAACCGGCAAAGTGTCCAAAACCGCGCTCGGCTCGTTCTTGTCGCGCAAAACCTATGACAACGGCATGTCGGTGCCGTGCGAAACCCAAGTGTTCGAGCTGGCCGTGGATAGCGTGGCCAACGACTACCCCGAAGCGCAGAAACGTGAACGTGTTTGGGTATCGCCAACACAGGCCGCCGAAATGGTCGATAATGATGGGCTAAAGTCACTTCTGGCAAAGTTCTAGGACCGGATCGCAATCGCGCAGTTGATCTGCGCGCGCCGCATCGTTACCCCCCTTGCGACAAGATAGATTTGCATCCGCTCTGGGGGGCCGCATGACCGACGAAAAAACAGACCGCCATTGGCATACGCTTGACCGCGACCTTGGCCGGATCGCAAGCGTGGAATATGCCACACAGATTGCCGCCCGCCCGATGGTGGGGATCGGCATCGCTTTGGCCTTCATCATTGTCGCGGCACTGGCTGCGGCCATATTTTTCGTAGGCACATCAAGCTCTTATGTCGTGGTCGCCGCCGCCGCTGTCGGTGCGTATATGGCGGTAAACATCGGTGCCAACGATGTGGCCAACAACATGGGCCCCGCCGTGGGCGCCAATGCCATGAGCATGGGGGTGGCAATCGCCATTGCCGCGATCTTTGAAAGTGCAGGCGCGCTGCTGGCCGGTGGCGACGTGGTGTCGACCATTTCCAAGGGAATCATCGACCCGCAAAGTGTAGCGGGCAACGATGTGTTCATCTGGGCGATGATGGCTGCCCTGATCTCCAGCGCTGTCTGGGTCAATTTGGCCACTTGGGTCGGCGCGCCTGTGTCAACCACCCATTCGGTTGTGGGCGGCGTGATGGGCGCGGGCATCGCGGCTGCCGGGTTTTCGGCGGTCAACTGGCCCACTATGGGAGCGATTGCCGCAAGCTGGGTGATCTCGCCGGTGCTGGGCGGCGTGATTGCTGCGCTGTTTTTGTGGTTCATCAAGACCGCGATTATCTATCAGGACGACAAAATCGCCGCAGCCCGCAAATGGGTGCCCGTGCTGATCGGGCTCATGGCGGGGGTTTTTGCAACCTATCTGACGATGAAAGGCTTCAAAAAGCTCATCACCGTTGATTTGGGCACCGCCATGCTGATCGGGCTTGCCATTGCGGTCGCGGTCTACGCGGTCTCTCGCCCCTTGGTGCGGCGCCAGTCCGAAGGTTTGGAAAACCGCAACAAATCACTCAAGGTGCTGTTTTCGATCCCTCTGGTGTTATCTGCGGCGCTGTTGTCGTTTGCGCATGGGGCCAATGATGTGGCCAATGCGGTTGGGCCTTTGGCCGCGATTGTGCACGCGGAACAATTCGGCGAATTTGCCGGCAAGGTGAACATCCCTCTCTGGGTGATGGTCATCGGGGCCTTTGGGATCTCGTTTGGCCTGATCCTGTTTGGGCCCAAGCTGATCCGTATGGTCGGCAGCCAGATCACCAAACTGAACCCGATGCGCGCCTATTGTGTGGCCCTGTCGGCGGCGATCACCGTGATCATGGCCAGTTGGCTGGGCCTGCCCGTCTCCTCGACCCATATCGCCGTGGGTGGGGTGTTCGGGGTCGGGTTTTTCCGCGAATACCACGCAGAGCGCCGCTTGCGTCAATCAAAAGCGGCCCGCCCCGAGGCCACCCGCATCGCCCCCGAAGAACGCCGCCGCCGCAAACTGGTGCGCCGCTCGCACTTTATGACCATCATCGCAGCATGGGTGATCACGGTGCCGGCCGCCGCAATAATGTCAGGCGTGATTTTCTGGGGACTACACGCGGCCTTTGTCTGATACTCCGCAGCCAATGGCGGGGATCTTGCAATTTTCTATGTCCCCTCAAACTCCCGCCGGAGGCCCCCCGTTTTCGGTCTCATTGAAAACGCCCACATATGTGCCGCCCAACAGCCACTGCAAATCCCCTTGACCTAGGTCAAGGATCGCGCCGCGCATTGCCCCTAATCTTCGAGACATACTTTTTAATGTGACCTCATGGGAGATGCGACAATGTATAAGAATATTCTGGTGCCAGTGGTCTTTGATGCCGACCACGACACACAGGCATCCTACCGTGTGGCACAGGCTTTGGCCGGCGACGGGGCAAAATTTACCGTGATGCATGTGCTTGAAACCATACCCAGCTTTGCGGCCGCCGAAATCCCGTCAGGGGTCATGACAAATATGCGGCACGACATCGAGAAAACCCTGCTTGCAGCGGCCAAGGGTTTGCCCGACGGCGAGCCGTTACTGATCACAGGGCACCCCGGACGATCAATCGTCGATTATGCCAATAACAACGCAATCGACTGCATTGTTATGGCCTCGCATCGGCCCGGATTTGGCGATTATTTCCTCGGGTCCACCGCGTCTCGCGTGGTGCGGCACGCCAAATGCGCGGTGCATGTGATCCGGTAAAACCACAGGCCAGCCGCCGGTCTCACCTCCGGCTGCGGCCTATTTACCCAGACAATGCCGCATGATCGCCTTTTGCACATGCAGCCGGTTTTCTGCCTCGTCAAAGATAACCGAGTGCTTGCCATCCATCACCGATGATGTGGCCTCGTCGTCGCGGTGCGCGGGCAGGCAATGCATAAACAACGCATCGTCTTTGGCCTTTGCCATCAACGCATCATTAACCTGATAGCCGCGCAACTGGTTGTGGCGTCGCTCGCGTGCCGATTGCGGATCATGCATCGACACCCATGTGTCGGTGACCACCAGATCGGCGCCCTGCACCGCGATATCTGGGTTGCGCTCGGTGGTGTAAAGCCCGTCTAGGGCGCGTTCAGGATCAAGCGGCTCCGGCCCTGTGAACACCAATTCAAAATCAAACTGTTTAGCCGCATGGGCGAAACTGGCAAACACGTTGTTGCCGTCACCGGTCCAAACCACTTTTTTACCTTTGATCGGCCCGTTATGTTCTTCAAACGTCATGATGTCGGCCATGATCTGGCAGGGATGCGTGCGGTTGGTCAGCCCGTTGATCACTGGCACGGTCGCGTGTTCGGCCATGTCCAGCAGGGTTTGTTCCTCGAATGTGCGGATCATGATCAGGTCAACGTAGCGCGACAATACCCGCGCGGTGTCTGCAATGGTTTCGCCGTGCCCCAACTGCATATCGGTGCCCGACAGCACCATGGTCTGGCCGCCCATCTGGCGCACACCGACGTCGAAACTGACGCGGGTGCGGGTTGATGGTTTCTCAAAAATCAGCGCCACCATTTGCCCCGCAAGCGGCTGATCGGCGTCAAGCGTGCCTTTGGACAGCCCCGCGCGCGCGTCTTTCATTGACCGCGCGGTGCGGATGATGCTGTGCAGATCTGATTGCGGTGTTGTGTGGATATCAAGGAAATGTGTCATCTATATCTTTTCGCATTTGGCTGGCCACAGGCCGGGGACTAGCCCCCGGACCCCCAGCATATTTTTACTCGGAAGAAAGGCTGGCGGCGGCTTGGTCGAGGCGCGCCACAGCCGTGTCGATGTCGGCGTCGGGGATATTTAAGGCGGGCAGCAAGCGCACCACGTTGTCGGCGGCGGGCACTGTCAGGATGCCGGCAGCATAGCCTGCATTAACCAGATCAATCGGCGCCACTTTGCATTTCAGGCCCAGCATCAAGCCCGTGCCGCGCACAGCCTCGAATACGTCAGGGTGGTTTGCCACCAGCCCTTCGAGTTTTTGGCGCAACAGGCCCGCTTTGCGGTTCACCTCGGCCAAAAATGCGTCGTCGGCGATGATTTCCATCACTTTGCCGCCCACAGCACAGGCCAGAGGGTTGCCGCCATAGGTTGACCCATGCGTGCCTGCCCCCATGCCGGAGGCGGCATTTTCAGTTGCCAAAACCGCGCCCAGAGGAAAGCCGCCGCCGATGCCTTTGGCGACCATCATAATGTCAGGGGTGACCCCCGCCCATTCATGCGCAAACAGCTTGCCTGTGCGCCCCATGCCGCATTGCACCTCGTCGAGGATCATCAAGATGCCATGTTCGTCGCACAGATCGCGCAGGCCTTTCAGACAGGCGTCTGGCAGCGCGCGAATACCGCCCTCGCCCTGCACAGGTTCCACAAGGATCGCCGCCACGGTGGGGGATTTCGCAGCCTCGGTCAGGGCGTCGTGGTCGCCAAACTCCAGATGCACAAAGCCGGGCAACAAAGGACCAAACCCTTTTGTCATTTTCTCCGAGCCCGCCGCCGCAATGCCTGCCGCCGAGCGTCCGTGGAACGAGCCCGAGAAGGTGATAATGTCGGTCCGGTCGGGGGCGCCTTTGTCATACCAGTATTTGCGCACCATTTTGACCGCCAGCTCGCAGGCCTCAGTGCCTGAATTGGTGAAAAACACCGTATCGGCAAAGGTTTTATCCACCAGCGCATCGGCAAGTTTCTGTTGCGCGGGAATGTTGTAAAGGTTGGACACATGCCACAAGTCGTGCGCCTGCGCCGTCAAAGCGGCGACCAAGGCGGGGGCTGCGTGGCCCAATGCGTTCACCGCGATCCCTGCGCCCAAATCCAGAAACCGGCGCCCGTCGGCCTCGATGAGCCAAGAGCCTTCACCCTTTACAAAGGTCAAAGGCGCGCGCGCATAGGTGGGCAAAACGGATGGGATCATGGCAAGTCAGCCTTTGCTGGAGAACGAAGCCCAATGGGTGCCAACGCCAGCGCGGCATGTCAATCACATTTAGCCAACTATGTCACACTGCGGGTGGCTAGGCCTTAAGCCGGTAGCCGGTTTTCATCCAGCGCCAGCAGATGCCCAACACGATGGCGCAAGCAATGCCCACCACGATCAATCCGGTCCACGGGCTGCTGTCGCTGACCCCGATCATGCCAAAGCGCACGCCGTCGATGATATAGAAAAACGGGTTGGCGTGCGACATAGTCTGCAACCAGCCCGGCAGCGCATCGATGGAATAAAACGTACCCGACAGGAACGCCAGCGGCGTCACCAGAAAATTCGAAATCGCCGATAACTGATCGAATTTATTGGCAAAAATCCCCGCGATCATGCCAAGCCCGCCCATCAGGACCGAGCCCAGCAGCACAAATGTGATCACCCAAAACGGGGTCACCAGACCCACGCCCAAAAACAGCCAACTGCCAAGTGCGATCACCACCGCCACCAAGGCCCCGCGTGCAATCGCCCCGCCGATATACCCCGTGACCAGTTCGGCCGCCGACAGCGGCGGCATCAATGTATCAACGATATTGCCCTGCACCTTGGCGCTGGCAAGGCTGGACGATGTATTGGCAAACGCGTTCTGGATCACGGTCATCGTCAAAATGCCCGGTGCAAGGAATGTCATAAACGGCACACCCATCACATCACCGCGCTGCGGGCCAATCGCAATCGTGAAGATCATCAAAAACAGGCCCGCGTTGATCAATGGCGCCATCACGGTTTGCGACCAGACATTCATGAACCGCTTGACCTCTCGGCGCATCAACGTCCATGTGCCCAGCCAGTTGACCCGCCCGAAACGACGCAGCCCCATATCCGCCTGTTGATACCCGGATTGTTGATCCATTGCCGCACCTCGCTTCATTTGGCCAGATGCGCTTCACATCCGGTCTTGCAATGCTTACAATAGGTGATTGAAGAAATAGGCAAGGCCCGATGTGACAGTCGCATCCCGCCACCAACTCAAAGGAATTTGAATGTCCTGGACAGACGAGCGCGTCGAGACGCTTAAAAAGATGTGGGGCGAGGGCCAGTCGGCCAGCCAGATCGCCAAGGAATTGGGCGGTGTGACCCGCAACGCCGTGATCGGGAAAGTGCACCGCTTGGGGCTTTCCAACCGTGCCGGCACCACCGCAGCAGCCCCGTCAAAGGCAGCGAAGGATAAGCCAGCCGCAAAACCCGCCGCACCAAAAGCGCCGCCAAAGCTTAAGACCACGGGCACAACCGCCGCCCCCACCGCGAAGGCAAAGAAGGACGACGAAGAAGAAGTCCTGGAACTTGACGAGAACGGCATTCCGATTTCGGCAGCCCGCCGCGCGATTATTCCCGCAGGACAGCCATTGCCGCCACAGCCGTCCGCCAATGAAATCTCGCCCGAGGCCTTGGCCAAAGTCAGCGAGGTCGAAAAAACCGCCAAGCGAATTACGCTGATGGAATTGACCGAAAAGACCTGCAAATGGCCCGTGGGCGACCCTGCGACCGATGATTTCTGGTTCTGCGGGTTGAACGTGCAAACTGGTAAACCATACTGCGAGGCCCATGTCGGGGTTGCGTTCCAGCCGATGTCATCACGGCGCGACAGACGCCGTTAAAACAGACGGGTTTAACCCCATCAAAGGTCGTCACACCGGTGGCGGCCTTTATTATGCGTCGGATTTGGACTACCCTGTGCGGACACCAACCAAAGGATCCAGCCCATGCCACAGTTCATCATGACCTATCACGGCGGCAGCCAGCCCAGCACCCCCGAAGAGGGCAAAGCCCATATGGCGCGCTATATGGCGTGGATGCAGGGGCTTGATATGGTCGTCGGGCAACAGCCACTGAAAAACACCGCCCTGCTGGGGGCCGACCAGATCGGCACACCGATGATGGGCTATTCCATCGTGAATGCCGCCGACATCGACGCCGCCCGCGCCATCGCCGAAAAATCCCCGTTTCTGGAGATGGACAACGCCTCCATGCAAGTCTCCGAACTTATTGTCATGGGGTAGGATGCGCCGCATCACCCCGCTAAACCAACAGGACCACAAATGACCAATACAGCCCTTATCACGGGTGCCTCTTCGGGCATCGGCGCAGAATTCGCGCGCTACCACGCAGCCCTTGGCGGTGATCTGATCATCACGGCACGGCGTGGTGATGCGCTGAATGCCCTCAAGGCAGAACTTGAGGCCGCCCACGGCATCTCGGTCACTGTTGTCACCTGCGATCTGGGGGCCGCTGACGGTGCCGAAAAACTCTATCAGGCCACCAAAGGCACCCCCATCGACGTGCTGATCAACAACGCAGGCTTTGGCGGGCATGGCAAATTCGTGGAACGGCCCCTGCTCGACGACCTTGCGATGATCGACCTGAACGTGAAATCACTTGTCAGCCTGTGCCATAAAATCGGCAACGACATGGTCACACAAGGGGGCGGCAAAATCCTTAACGTGTCCTCGACCGCCGCCTATATGCCCGGCCCCCTGCAAGCCACTTACTTTGCAAGCAAAGCCTTTGTGTCCAGCTTTTCCTACGCTTTATCAGAAGAACTGCGCGACGCCGGCGTGACCGTCACGAGCCTAGAGCCGGGCTATGTCGTCACCGAATTTGCCGCCACCGCCAATCTGGAAGGCACCGCGCTGACCAAATCCGGGCAAACCGCCGCATCAGCCGCCAAAATCGGCTATGACGCGATGCTGAAAGGCAAAATCAACGTGATCAACGAGCCATTTCTCGCGTTCCAGCTCAACTGGCTGATGCCTTTCCTGCCGCATAAGATGAAAAACAAATTTGTGCGTAAGATGCAGGAAAAAACGTAAAACAACCCGCGTCACCCGACCCGTCAGGCGGGTGTCGCGGCCCTACCGCATTCTGAACCGCGTGCGCAGACCAAGGCCCAAGAAAAACAACAACAAGAACCCCACAACCGTTTGCACCCCGCCCATCACTTGCAACCACGGGTTCAGGCTTTGCGTGAAATCCACATCAAAATAACTGCGCTGCAAGCCCAGAAACTTGAAAATATTGGCGAAAGACAGCCCGAACCCGAACAATATCTCGCGCGGTTGCTGCCCGTCATCAAACGCCCCCCACGCATATGACACCGTGTAAAGCAGCCCACCAATCGCCCAAAGCGCCAGCAACCCAATAAAGGGCCGCCAAATGCTTTGCCCGAAATCCGACACCGCACCAAACACCTGATACGGCAACCGCTGCCAGACCCCGCCAATCTGCGCCGCAAACCTCATCTCGCGGCGGAAAAAGAAATGCTCTTCCTCTGGCATCCCCTGTTTCCCCAAGGCATGACGCAACGCCGCACAAGATTCCTTGGCCCGCTCTGTCCCGCTCTCGTCCAGATCAGTGGCCCCCTTCCCCGCCACGGGCCAGAACGCCGCCTTTGCCGACAAAACCACCCCCTCGCGAAACTGCGTGCCCTCCAAGACAGGGTAATGCGACACAAATTCCGCCTCCCGAAAACTGACAACCTTGGCAAATGCCGCCTCGGTAAAATACGCCTGACAGGCCTCGCCCCCCGCGCGCAGCCCGAACTTTGCCCCCACAAACTTCGCAGGCCCATCAAAATTGGCGCTGTCGAAATAGGCGGCTTGGGTGAAGGTGGCGCTGCTGAAATAGGCGTCTTGGGTGAAGGTGGCGCTGTCGAAATAGGCGGCTTGGGTGAAGGTGGCGCCGTAGAAAGAGGCGTCTTGGGTGAAGGTGGCGCCGCTGAAAAAGGCGGCTTGGGTGAAGGTGGCCCCGTTGAAATAGGCGTCTTGGGTGAAGGTGGCGCTGTTGAAAGAGGCGGCTTGGGTGAAGGTGGTGTTGTTGAAAGAGGCGGCTCGGGTGAAGGTGGCGCTGTTGAAAAAGGCGTATTGGGTGAAGGTGGCGCTGTTGAAATAGGCGGCTTGGGTGAAGGTGGTGTTGTTGAAAGAGGCGTCTTGGGTGAAGGTGGCGCTGTGGAAAAAGGCGGCTCGGGTGAAGGTGGCGCTGTGGAAATCGGCGTATTGGGTGAAGGTGGCGCTGATGAAATAGGCGGCTTGGGTGAAAATACAGTTTTTCAACACAACTGTGTTGAAAAACTGTATGTCTGAACATCCGATGAATTTTTCAAAATCAGGAAACCCCGGATAGGTAAAATCGCTATCCGTGTTACGCTTTTTCATCTCGGCGCGGTGCTTGCGCTTCACCGATACGGCTATCTTCGCCCAGCCCCGCGTCTCACCCACATCAACCCGCGCAAGCTTGGCCACAACCGCCGCCGCATCATCATCCAACCCCTGACACGACCACGCATTCCAAACCGCACGGTTCTTTGCGTGCAAGTCGTCATCGCCCCATTTCCCCTCCAGCTCCCCATAAAGCGTCATCAAAACATACCAAGGGTTTGTATTCGCATCCGGTAACTCAGCCATAAAATCACTCCCCCAAAATACCTCACCACTCTACCCAACCCCACGCGCCCCACAACCCGTCTTCCCCACAGCATCGCTTTCGCCTATATCCACCCACATGACACAAAACCCGCCCTCCCTGCGCCCCGACCTCGCCCCGACCGCCCGCTTTTCCGAACCCAAGCGCGACGGCCAGCCCACCATCGGCATGGTCTCCCTTGGCTGCCCCAAAGCACTGGTAGACAGCGAGCGCATCCTCACCCGCCTGCGCGCCGAAGGCTACGCAATCTCGCCCGATTACGCAGGCGCAGAAGCAGTGATCGTCAACACCTGCGGGTTTCTCGACAGCGCCAAAGCGGAATCGCTCGATGCCATCGGCGAAGCGCTCAAGGAAAATGGCCGCGTCATCGTCACCGGCTGCTTGGGCGCAGAACCCGACTACATCCGCGAGCACCACCCGCAAATCCTCGCCGTGACAGGCCCGCACCAATACGAACAGGTCTTGGATGCCGTGCACTTGGCCGTGCCACCCTCCCCCGACCCGTTCATCGATCTTTTGCCCGCCACCGGTGTATCCCTAACCCCGCGCCACTACAGCTACCTCAAAATCTCCGAGGGCTGTAACCACAAGTGCAAGTTCTGCATCATCCCCGACATGCGCGGAAAACTGGCCAGCAGGCCCGCCCACGCCGTCCTGCGCGAGGCACAAAAACTGGTCGAGGCAGGCGTCAAAGAACTGCTCGTCATCTCGCAAGACACCTCCGCCTACGGGCTCGACCGCAAATACGACGTGAACCCTTGGGATGGGGCCGAGGTCCGCTCGCACATCCTCGATCTGTCGCGCGAACTCGGCAAACTTGGGGCCGAAAATAGGGCATGGGTCCGTCTGCACTACGTCTACCCCTACCCGCACGTGCGCGACCTGATCCCGCTCATGGCCGACCCCGCATCCGGCATCCTGCCCTACCTCGACATCCCGTTCCAACACTCGCACCCAGACGTATTACGCCGCATGGCACGGCCCGCTGCAGGGGCCAAAACGCTGGACGAAATCCGCGCATGGCGCGAAATCTGCCCCGACATCACCCTGCGCTCCACCTTCATCGTGGGCTATCCGGGCGAAACAGAGGAAGAATTCCAACACCTGCTCGACTGGCTTGATGAAGCCCAACTCGACCGCGTCGGGTGCTTCCAATACGAGAACGTCGCAGGGGCACGCTCCAACGCGCTCCCCGATCACGTCAGCCCAGAGGCCAAACAATCCCGCTGGGACCGCTTCATGGAAAAAGCCCAAGCCATCTCGGCGGCCAAACTTGAAGCCAAAGTCGGCAAAACGCTAGAGGTCATCATAGACGACATCGACGAAGACGGCATCGCGACCTGCCGGACATGGGCCGACGCACCAGAGATCGACGGGAACTTGTTTATTGATGAGGGGACGGATGGGTTGAGTGTGGGGGATGTTGTGAGCGTGGTGGTTGAGGAAGCGAGTGAGTATGATTTGTGGGGGGCTTTGGTTTGAGGCCTTTTGAATTAATTCGTTATCACGGACAGCGCGGTTACAATCACTTGCACTAACCCAACAAAAACAAGGGCTGATGTAAGCCCGCTCATTCGATGCTGTTGTTTCCTACTGTCATTATGACGCTGCAAATCGGCATCGAACTCAACCAAGGTCTGGATTGCTTTAGGTTCCAAACTGAAGTTAGCACCATCGTTAGCTTTCTTTAGATCACCTGATGCGTCGAGGGATAACATAACCCATTTATAGTAACTCAGCAGGCTATCCTTTTGGGGGTGAAATATCCAATTGTCACCATACTTTTCGGACAGGAACGTCCAGCGTGAAAACACTGTAAAATTCTCATAGACCGACTTCCGATGGCACCATCTTAGTACTTCAATCCGTGATGCTTCCTCCAAGCTTTTTCTTCCGAATAACCAACGATCAAAAGCCATCTTGAATGCAGCCCGACGATGCAAGAAAGTGATTCTTCCCCAAAAGAATGAGAGTGCAGAAGTGTAATTGATTTCTACTTTTCTGAAATAATGAGTTATCGAAATGCTTGCTGCTCTGAAACTCTTCTTCGGTATCGAAACCTCGAAACCACCGCTTTCATTATTGTGCCAATAAAGGCCGCTCAATCCCTCGGGACAGGCGAATTTCACCAACATGCGACCGTCGGGAGACGAAAATTCTGCGCGGGAACTAAAATATCGACGCTTTTGGATTTTCGCATCATCGCCAGACAGTGGAATGCTTTCAGGTGCTGGGTCTCTTGATGCCCAAGTCAAAGCCGCAAAATTTAAATAGCCCATTTCGTTTTCCTAGCTCACTTCAAAAAAATTATTGTAAAAGAACTGCGGTAGTGGCTGGGCATAACTAGTCAAAAAGAAAGCCCAATCCAACCTATACTAACCTATCGAGCGAACATCACTCCGCCCAGCTTCGCTGGGCAGCGCCCGGACCTCCCCCATGGGGAGGGCGCTAAAGCACCCACCCCATGGTCCAAGTGCTCCGCCTGAATTGACCGATGCACTTGCCCGTAGGGTGCGCGTTTATGCGCACCAACGCCTCCGACCATCCACCACGGTGCGCATAAACGCGCCCTGCGCTGCGCGCGCTCGCCGCTCAAACTGTCCTCGACAGTTTGCAAGACGCGGCTCTCCCCTACATACCCAAAAACGTCATACGCAAATCATACGTAAATCATACGCGGATCACACAGCGTTTTCGGCGATCCAAACCCGCACGCATTCCTGCACATGGCGAAACCGATCACCGCCCAAATGCTTGCCGCCATACCACCGCGTCACGACGACAATTTCGCCGACACGCCCCTCGCGCTCCAGCATCCGCAAGATCACCATGCCCGCGCCGCTCTCGCCATCGTCGGCCTTGAGTGGCGTCCCGTCAGGCAAAATAACGCCCCATGAATTATGCGTGGCCTTGGCGAATTTTTTGTTTTTACACAATACCTTAATAAATTTCGCGGCATCCTCGGCAGAGCCACACGCCCCGCCCGACACGGCATATTTCGAGCCGCGATCGCTCACCACATTTTGAATACTGCGCACGCCGCATGCCCTCACGTTCATATTGACCGGCCCGCCACGCCCGCTACCTATGCCTAAAGGAGAACGCCAATGTATCCAACCGCCACAATCCCCGAGCGTATCGCCGACGGCGCCGTGCATGTCCTCGGCGTCACTGGCGCGATTATGGGCACGATTTTCCTGTTAAATATCGGACAGTTAACCCCCGCCATTGCGGTCTACGGCATCGCCCTGATCGCCACGTTTAGTGCCTCGGCCATCTATAACATGATGCCCTTTGACGCGCCCCGCCCGCTACTGCGCCGCATCGATCACGCGGCGATTTACCTTAAGATCGCAGGAACTTACACGCCACTGGTTGTGATGATCGGATCAGGATTTGCCTATCTGATCCTTGCCATCGTCTGGGGTCTTGCCGCCTTGGGCATCACGCTCAAACTGTTCTTTTGGCGCAGTCCCGGACGCTTTGGCCCCGCACTTTACCTGATCATGGGCTGGCTTAGCATCGGGTTGATCTGGCAACTTGTGCCCATCGCCCCCGCATATGTCGTCTGGCTAATCGCCGCTGGCGGGTTGATTTATACGCTTGGCGTGCCGGTCTATGCCGCCAAATCCATGCCATTTTCAACGGCGATCTGGCACGGCTTGGTTGTGGTCGCCTCGGCGTGCTTTTTCGCGGCGATCGCACTGGGCGCGCAAAACCTCGCCTAAGAATTATCGAAAGGGGCCGCGCCTACGGCCCCCCCGTATTTCAGGCCGCCAAGCGCGCGCGCGCCTTGCCGATCATCAATGCCGCTTGCGCCGCCTCAAGGCCCTTTTCGACAAAATGCGCCGCATAAATTGCGTTATGGTGATCGGTGTCTTGGAAATGATGCGGCGTTAGAGACACCGACAAGACAGGCACGCCGCTGTCCATGCTGGCCCGCATCAAACCGTCGACAACGGCGCTCGCGACAAAATCGTGCCTATAAATGCCACCGTCCACCACCAAGGCCGCAGCAACCACTGCGCCGTAGCGCCCTGACTGTGCCAAGTCGCGCGCCAAGAGAGGCATCTCGAACGCGCCGGGCACGTCAAAGACATCCACTTGGGACGCGGGTATTAAATCGCAAAATCCTTCCAAGGCCTTATCCACAATATGTGAATGCCAATTTGCCTTGATGAAAGCGTATCTGGTGAGTGTCATTTTTGATCTCCTTTAAGCCTACGACACGTCACTCGAAGGCGCGATCACACGTATGGCCCCGAAGGTCCCCATACGCGTTCTCTCTCATCCGGACTATGACCGTCGGTTCAGGAATCGCACCTGATCTGCTGACCTTGGAAACCCTTCCAAGCGCTCGCGGACTATACCGCCGGTGGGGAATTTCGCCCCGCCCTGAGAACACCCTACTGATGCATCACCCATGCCGCCCCGACAAGCGCAAATGCGGCAGCTTGTTACCAAGTCACGACTACATTTGCGCGACGGCACGCTGCACTGTGGCAAAGCGTTCGGCGCTAGCAGGATGCGAGGGCAAAAGTGATCTTTCGGGGTCGGGGATGCGGAAAAAGAATTCTGCGCCTTTCAGCGGATCAAAGCCGGCGCGCGCAGCGATGACAGCGCCCAATGCATCGGCTTGCAGCTCAAAACTTTTGGAGTAGGTCCGCACGCCGATCTGCGCGCCCAGCTCTGCGCCCTTGCGGGCCTTTTCCTCATCGCCGCCCGACAGGATCGAGGCCAGCCCGCCCAGAATATAGGCCCCCGTCATCGCGCTTTCATTTTGCTGTGCGATATGCCCCAGAATGTGGTGCGCGGCCTCATGCGAGATGATGAAAGCCAGCTCGTCGCGGTTGCGCACATTTGCAATCAACGGCACCGTCAGCGCCACGACCGGCCGCCCTGTGTCGTCGAGCGTCTGGAACGCGTTGGCGGGCGCGTCCGGCGTGCCATCGACCACAATCAGGAAGTCGCAATTCAGCGCGGGGTCCGTGTCGCGGCAGATGGTTTCGGCAACAGGCTCGAGGGTCTCGACGACGGCGATAAAGTTATGCACCGCGTCATTGGGGGACAGCAGCGCGACATCGGACGCCAGCGGATCCGGCTGCGGCGGCAGGGCCGCAGCACAGGCCCCCAAACCCAAAAGAAGACCAAAAGACAAAACCCGCATCATACCGATCGATTGCTGCTGCACCAATGCAGACCCTAGCACGCAGCGGTGCGACCGCCAGCCCCAAGCCGCAGCGTTCATTGCACAATCGCGCGATTGGCACGGCCAGCTTGCTGCGTTAGGCTGATGTTATGTTTACTATTGAGCACGACTATGACGCCACCGTCATCACCCTTGTGGATGAAGATAAAACCCCGCTTTTGGAGGATGTTGTGATCAACGCCTTTGAGGATTGCGTGACCGTGTCGCAATGGGATCCGCGCACCGACCGGATGCTGACGATCACGCTATCATTGAGCCAGATGCGCGATCTGGAGGCGGCGCTGGATTTGCCCGAGGGGATTTACCAGTTGCGCCCTGACGCGTCAGCCTGACCTGTGGACGGGGCGTGGTGCGGCGGAAGTATTGAGGCGAAAGGAAGAGCGCGATGAGCACGGGATTTTTCTGGGACGAGCGGTGTTTTTGGCACGGCGGCGGCAACTACGCGGGCATGTTGCCGGTGGGCGGCTTGGTGCAACCGATGCAGGGCGGTTTGCCCGAAAGCCCCGAGACCAAGCGCCGGTTGAAGAACCTGATGGATGTGACGGGATTATCGGCTGAGTTGGTGATGCAGGGCGCGCCGCCGGCAGACCGCGATGATTTGTTGCGGGTGCATCCGGCAAGTTATCTCGATGCGTTTCAGGCGATGTCGGACGCCGGTGGCGGCGAGATGGGCCGGCGGACCCCGTTTGGCCCCGGCGGCTATGAGATCGCAAGCCTGTCTGCGGGTCTGGCAAAGGCCGCCGTTTTGGCCGTGCTAAAGGGTGATCTGACCAATGCCTATGCCTTATCACGCCCGCCCGGTCATCATTGTTTGCCCGATTATCCCAACGGGTTTTGTCTGCTCAACAATATCGGCGTTGCGATTGAAGCGGCGCGTGCGGCAGGCTTGGCAAAACGCTTTGCGGTGCTCGATTGGGATGTGCACCACGGCAATGGCACCGAGGCGGTGTTTTATGACCGCGCCGATGTGCTGACCATCTCGGTGCACCAAGACCGCAATTATCCGATGGACAGCGGTGATTTTGCCGATCGTGGCCGTGGCGACGGGCTGGGGTATAATCTGAACATTCCGCTGCCGCCCGGCGTGGGCCACACCGGGTATCTGGCCGCATTGGATAGGCTGGCGCTGCCCGCGATCCGCGATTTTGCCCCTGATGTGCTGATTATTGCCTGTGGCTATGATGCGGCGGCCAATGACCCGCTGGGCCGGATGCTGGCCACTGCCGAGACCTTTGCGATGATGACCCGCCGCGTGATGGATACGGTGGACAAGATCGTGATGGTGCATGAGGGCGGCTATTCGGAAACCTATGTGCCGTTTTGCGGCCATGCGGTTTTGCAAGAGATGTCGGGCAGTCAAATTTGCGCCCCTGATCCATTTGCCGAAGTGTTCCCGCTACGCCAACCCGCGCCGCATTTTGATGCATATTTGAATGGGGTATTGGCGGACATGGTGGCGGTTCTGAAGGGGTGATGTTTGCGGATGGCTGCGGGTTGATTGCTGTTTAATTGCTGTTTGATGGCGGATATTCATAACCGTTCAACAAACGGTCGTTTTTGGGAAGCGTCACGTCTGCTCAAAGGGTTGACTGATCGACTATGGTTGAATCAGGCAGTTCATAGTAATCGCCCTTTGTTTCTGTATGTATCTGCCGGTCCATCGTCAGTCCTGTAGCGCCATCAATTGTGCCCGCCATAACTGAAGTTTTACCACTGCCGACCTCTGTCCAAAATAGTTGGCTGCCACAGTTTTTACAGAAGCCACGCTTGGCGGTCGCCGATGATTGGAACCATGTGAGATTTGAAAGGCCTTTTATCTCAAGGAGTTCACTTTTAATCTGCGTAGCTGCAACGTAGTGACCCGAAGTCTTCCTACATTGAACGCAGTGGCACCCGACAACTGACCTTGGTTCAGCCAGAATTTCATATGTGATCTTTTGACACAAACAACTTCCAAGCATGGTTTTTCCAGTTCTATTTTCAGCCATTTGACCACCAGAACCAGTGATACTGGTTGCCCAAAAGCGGCCAGAGTTGAAACTACAGCGGCAGTGCATCGTCCCCAAAACCCTCCTTTTTGGCACGTAGTGAAAACGTCCTAATTCACAATGCCAAAAACCACGTTCAAAACCCGAGCAGTTGCTGAACGTATTTGGCGCACGAGCAGCCTGTCAGGGCTTTTTCATCGCCGCTTTTTCTTCTTTGGTGTATTTGTTGTTCCAGGTGTTGTTGCTCAGGCCCAACTCGGGTGCCAAGGGCTTGGTCTTGCCTTTGGTCACTTTGCCGCCTTTGTCGAGGAACTGTTTGATCAGGTCGTCATCGGTGGTTTGTTTTTGAACGTTTTTCATCATCGCAGCCTTTCGAGAGAATCCGCACCAACACCCTAACGTCTGCACAGCCGCAATAACAACAGCCCCAAGCCTTGTTCAATGCGCCTATTGCCCATAAATCTAGGTGATTGTGAAAAGGATAGCTGATGCCAACGCCAAACCAAGCCGCACTGGATTTTCTGCTGACGCGAAGGTCGCGCCCTGCCAAGACCCTGACCGCCCCTGTGCCGGATGCGGGGGCATTGGATGTGATCCTGACGGCGGCGGCGCGCAGCCCTGATCATGGCAAGCTGGAACCGTGGCGGTTTATTGTGCTGGAGAAGGTCGCATTGCAACGGCTGGCCGGTGAGGTCGCCACCCGTGGTGCAGAGCTGGGTCTGGCCGCTGATGCAATTGACAAGGCGGTGGCGCAATTTGCCGATGCCGATCTGGCGGTGGCCGTGATCAGCAGCCCGAAACTATCCGATAAAATCCCCGCGATCGAGCAGGTCTATTCTGCCGGTGCGGTCTGTCTTGCCCTGCTCAATGCGGCCCTTGCGGCGGGTTGGGGGGCCAATTGGTTGTCGGGCTGGGCCAGTCATGACCGCCAGTTTGTCGAGACCGCGTTCGGGCTGACCCCGCACGAGGCCATCGCGGGGCTGATCCATATCGGCACCCAGACCCATGCCCCGCCAGAGCGCCCGCGCCCCGATGTGAGTGCCCTGACCACATGGATGCGCCAGTGATTTTAACGTCGTTTTTCAAAGCGGTAGCCCAACTGCCCGATCCGCGTTTTCGCCGCGTGCTGGTGCTTGGGATCGGGCTGACGATTGCCTTGCTGTTTGCCGCCTATGCGGGTGTTTTGTGGCTGGTGCAGACGGTGACGGCGGACGGGGTCAGCCTGCCATTTCTTGGAAAAGTCGCGTGGCTGGGCGATTTGTTAAGCTGGGGCTCGGTCGGTTTGATGGTGGTTTTGTCAGTGTTTTTGATGATCCCGGTGGCCTCGGCGATGACATCGTTGTTTCTGGACGATATCGCCCAAGCGGTCGAGGATGTGCATTATCCTGACCTGCCCGCCGTGCCGCGCGCCGATTTTTGGGAAAGCCTGCGAGATACGGTTAATTTTCTAGGGGTTCTGATCGGCGCGAATATCTTGGCATTTGTGCTCTATGCGCTGTTACCCATCTTTGCGGTGCCGATATTTTTTGCACTTAATGGCTATCTGTTGGGCCGCGAGTATTTCCAGATCGCCGCGATGCGCCGTATTGGTCGCGTCGAGGCAAAGCTGTTGCGCAAGAAACATAGCGGCAAGGTCTGGATCGCGGGGTGCCTGATGGCGCTGCCCTTGTCGATCCCGCTGGTCAACCTTGTGATCCCGGTCCTAGGCGCCGCGACGTTTACCCATTTGTTTCATCGCTTAAGCTGACTTCGGGGGTCGACATCCGGTCAAACCAGTCCAGATCGCGCACCGTGATCCAGCCTGACAAGACCACCCCTGTCACGATGGTCCAGATGACCACCGCCCAGAAACTGGTCTGCTTGATTTTCCGTTTGAGGTCGAGGTTCGCAGGCGCCGATCTAGGGGTTCCGGGCACGACCTCGCCCGCCTCTGCTTGGGTTTGCAGCCCCAGCGGCAGGACAACCAGAAACACCATGAACCAGATCACGGCAAATAGAACAAGCGCAGAGGTGATACCCATGTGAAGGGATCCTTTCAGAAGTTTGAGATCGCATAGCTGTGCGGGGCCTGACGCCCCATGTGGCAAAAGCGCCTAGACCTGTTCTAGCTCGATCAGGCAACCGTTAAAGTCCTTTGGGTGTAAAAACAAAACCGGTTTGCCATGGGCGCCGGTTTTCGGCGCGCCAGTGCCCAAAACCCGCGCGCCTTGTGCCAGCAAGTGATCGCGCGCCGCCAGAATATCATCGACCTCGTAACAGATGTGATGAATGCCCCCCGACGGGTTCTTTTCCAGAAATCCGTTGATCGGGGAATTATCCCCCAGCGGATAAAGCAGCTCGATTTTGGTGTTGGGCAGCGTGATGAAAACCACCGTCACACCGTGGTCTGGTTCGTCTTGCGCGGGGCCGACGGTTGCGCCCAAGGTATTGCGATACTGCGCGCTTGCCGCCTCCAGATCGGGGACGGCGATGGCGACATGGTTAAGGCGACCGATCATAGGGCTGCTCCTGATAAGACGGGTTTGCCTGTTTATGTCGCGCAATTGGTTGGCTTGCAACGGGTCCACCTTAACCGTCCGGTAACCAAAGGCTGTTTGGATAAGGAGAATCAACCGAAATTGGGGGAAATCACAATGGACGATCTTGACGACTTCATGGCCCTGCGCCCGCCAACCGCCCGTCGCCCGCTTTTGGGGTTAACAGTGCTGGTGGTTGAAGACAGCCGCTTTGCCTGTGAAGCGGTGCGCCTGTTGTGTTTGCGGTCCGGTGCAAGGATCAGACGCGCCGATAGTCTGGAACATGCGCAAAAGCATCTTGGCGTTTACCGCCCTGCGGTGTTGATCGTTGATGTGGGCCTGCCGGACGGGTCGGGATTGGACCTGATTGAGAGCTGTGCGGCGGCCCATCCGCGCATTGATGTGATTTTGGGCACCAGCGGTGATGCCGATGCGCAGGGGCCGGTGATGGCGGCAGGTGCAAACGGGTTTTTGGCCAAGCCGATTGCCAATCTAAGTGCCTTTCAAGCGGCGATTTTAATGCATCTGCCGCAAGACAGACATCCGCCCGGTCCACGCATGGTGACCGACGAGGTGGTGCACCCTGATATGCTGGCCTATCACGATGATTTAAGCCATGTGGTCAATGTAATAGACACCGGTGACGGGGCTGACACGGTCGGCTATGTGACCCAGTTTCTGCGCGGTGTGGCGCGGTCGGTGGCCGACAAGGACCTTGATATGGCTGCTGCCGCATTGGCCGATAAATACGCAAGCGGGCAGCCAACGGCGGCGGATCTGTCCGCGCTGGGCGCAATGGTGCAGGACCGGTTGAACAGTGCCGGACCCTTCTAGGCCACGATACCGGGGTTTGTGCCCATCTCAAGCCCGGGGAAAATAGACAGCTCTATCGTGCGCCGGTCGATGCCCAGCAGGTCCCGCATGACCCAAGCCGGATAGGCCCGCACATCGCGCGTTGGCATCAGGTCGCGGCGGTTATACAAATCGGCCTCTGACAGTCCGGGCCAGTCGCCCAAGACCCGCCCACCATTCAGCGCGCCACCTGCAAAAACCATCGCCCCCCCAGTGCCGTGATCGGTGCCCTTGGTGCCATTTTCGCGCGCGGTGCGGCCAAATTCCGTCAGGCAGAGCACGGCGGTTTTCTGCCAAACCGGACCCAACCCCGCCCGCAGTGTCAAAATCGTATCGCTCAAGCGGCGCAATGCACGTTGCAACCCGCCCTGTTGGTTCAGGTGCGTGTCCCAGCCATTGATCGAAAAGCTTGCGATCCGTGTCTCGCCGCGCAGACGGGCCGCGGCAAAATCAGCCAGTTGCACATGCTCGGCCTTCCCGTTCACCGCCTGCATCATCGGATCGGACATCATCATATCGGCATCCTCGGCGTCTTGCGCGGCCGTCATCGCCACGGTTTGGGCAATCTCGATGGCCTCGGCAGAAGCGGTTTGGAACAAGGGGTCGCTACCTTGAACTAGCGCCAATAATAGCTGGGCCTGCGGCGACAGGGAAAGCTGTGCCTCGGGCGACCAACGGGCGGCGGGGGCCGCGCCCGACAACAAAAGCTGCTGCTCGCGGCCAATCGCAAAGGCGGTTTGGCCTTCCACATTTGGCATCACCTGCAACATCCGGTTTAACCAACCATCGTTGCCCGCGCCCTCAATGCCGGGCTTGCCGGCCTCAAGAATATCCTGCCCGTCAAAGTGGCTGCGTTTATCGCGGTAGGGCGTGGATACGGCGTGCGCCGCCCCCATCTGCCCCGCGTCCCACAATGGTCGCAGCGGTGACAGCGCCGGGTGCATCCCGAAAAACCCTGTTAAATCAATAGTATCTTTCAGCAGTGTCGGGCGCAGTGCCGCATATTCGGGGTCACCGATGGGCCGGAACGCATCCAGACCGTCCATCGCCCCGCGCAGGATAATCACCACCAACCGCGCGTCCCAAGGCGCGGAGGCAAAGGCGACCGGCGTGATCAGCGGGCTCGCGGCGGCCGAGCACCCCAATGCGGTTATGCGGGCCAGAAATTTGCGACGGTCCATGCTCAACTCCTTTGAAACGCGGGCGCGGACAAGATGATGCCGATGCCTTCGTCGCGCACTTCGGCGGCCGATGCGGCAAAGATTACATCTTGCGTCGCCAAATCGCCCAAGGCCGTCAGCACAAAGTTACGCGGGTCCGGTGGGCGGGTTTTCAAAAATTCGCGCGGTGCCGTCATCGCCCAACTGATCCGCCCCGCCATGCCTTGCGGATTGACCCAATCGGCGCCGTTGTCGGGCCATCCGTCCGGCCCCAACGGTTTTTGCCAAGGCTGCCCCATCACAACAAGTGGCCCAATCAACAACTCGCGGGTTTGCCGACCATTGGTGTTGACCACCTGCGCGCCGCTCAGGCCCAGCGCACGCATCGCAGATGTCATAAAGCGCAGCGGTGATTTTATCTGGCGCAATGTCCGGTCCCAAGCCGCGGGGTGATCCAGCATCGTGGCATAGACCGCGGGCAGCCAGCCTTCGCTGGTGATAAAAACATCCGTCATGGCTGCGACCATCGTTGCATCCGCGTTTTGCCCGACAAAATATTGGGCGATTTTTTCGCAGATATGTGCGGCGGTTTGCGGGTGGCGCGCCAAGGCATCGATCGCGTCCAGAATGTTGTCGATCCCGTCGGCGGCGTCATATGTGACGCCCAGCACGGTTTCCGCGCCCGGCTCTGCAAAGCGTTTGTCATAGAAAAACCCGCGCTGCGGCTGGTAGGTCAATCCGGTCAGCAGTTCGGCCAATTCGCGCACGTCGGTTTGGGTATAGGGCCCACCAACACCCAACGTGTGCAGTTCAAGAAATTCGCGCGCGAAGTTTTCGTTGAGCCCGCGTCCACGCCGTTTCCCGAACCGGCTATCTGGCCCAACAGATTGAAATTGTTCGAGATAAACCAACATCGCGGGATGTGTGGCCACCGCACGCAGCATTGCGCCGAACGAGTTTGCGATATGCGGGCGGATTGCTTCTTCGACGTAGCCGGTGATCAGGTGGCGTTGCGGCACATTGCGGGCCTTGACGGTAAAGTGGTCGGCCCAGAAATCTTGCAGCCGCGCCGAGAACCCGATTTGCGCGCCGACACTGCGCGCAAACGTCGCCCGCAGGCTCTCGTTATAGACCACATTTCCGGCCTGACGCACCGTACGAAATGCCGCAGCCATGGCGGCTTCATCGTCCGATCCGCGCGCCTCGCGGCTGGCGCGAGCGGCAGCCTGATACTGCTGCATTGTGGGGGTAATCTGGGAATAGGCAGCGATTTCGAATTGCGGCGCACTTGCAAGCTCGGCCACCAAAGCACCCGCGTTTATAGGCGGCGCAAAAAGCGGCGACAACCCGGTGCCAAAGCGAACGGCGGCAATGGTGGCGTCAAATCTCATCGGGTCGTCCTGCGCTGCTCATGCCCCCAATATAGATGAGGGTATGAGAATTGCGCGGTAAATCGTAGGCCATGGGCAGCAATTTGCCCAAGGTTTTAGCCTTTGGTCGGTGGGATCGCACGCAGGTGCAATTCGCGCATCTGCTCGTTGGCAGGCAGGCTTGGCGCACCCATCATCACGTCTTCGGCGCGCTGGTTCATCGGGAACATGATCACGTCGCGCAGGTTGGATGCATCGGCCAGCAACATCACGATCCGGTCAATCCCCGCCGCACAGCCGCCGTGGGGTGGCGCGCCGTATTGGAACGCGTTGACCATACCGCCAAAGCGTTTTTCAACCTCGTCCGCGCCGTAACCCGCAATCTCGAACGCTTTGAACATGATCTCGGGGCGGTGGTTTCGAATGGCGCCAGACACCAACTCGTAGCCGTTGCAAGCAAGGTCATATTGGAAACCAAGCACATCTTCGGGGTCGCCTTGCAGCGCGTCCATGCCGCCTTGTGGCATCGAAAACGGGTTGTGCTCAAAGTCGACCGCACCGGTTTCTTCGTCACGCTCGTAGATCGGAAAGTCAACGATCCAAGCGAATGCAAAGCGGTTCAGGTCGGTTAGTTTTAACTCTTCACCGATCACATTGCGGGCCTTCCCGGCCACGCCTTCAAACGCTTTTGGCTTACCGCCAAGAAAGAACGCCGCGTCACCAAGGCCGAGGCCCAATTGCTGGCGGATCGCTTCGGTGCGTTCTGGTCCGATGTTTTTGGCAAGTGGCCCTGCCGCTTCCATGCCACCGGCCACTTCGCCGGATTTCATTTTGGCTTGCGCTTCTTTCACGGTGATGCCCATCTCTTGGGCCACTGCATCGGCGGTTTTTTCGCGCCAGAAGATATAGCCCATGCCAGGCAGCCCTTCTTTTTGTGCAAACGCATTCATGCGATCACAGAATTTGCGCGACCCGCCGGTTGGCGCAGGAATGGCGCGGACTTCGGTGCCCTCTTGTTCCAAGAGTTTCGCAAAGATTGCAAAGCCGGAGCCTGCAAAATGCTCTGACACAACCTGCATTTTGATCGGGTTGCGCAGATCTGGCTTATCGGATCCATACCATAGGGCGGCGTCACGGTAACTGATTTGCTCCCATGTCTGGTCGACTTTGCGGCCTTTGCCGAATTCCTCGAAAATGCCCGTGATCACCGGCTGGATCGTGTCAAAGACGTCTTGTTGCTCGACAAACGACATTTCCAAGTCAAGCTGGTAAAAGTCGGTGGGCGAGCGATCAGCGCGCGGGTCTTCATCGCGGAAACATGGTGCAATCTGGAAATATTTGTCGTAGCCCGACACCATAATCAACTGCTTGAACTGCTGTGGTGCTTGCGGCAGCGCGTAGAATTTACCAGGGTGCAGACGCGATGGCACAAGGAAATCGCGCGCGCCTTCAGGGGACGATGCTGTGATGATCGGGGTCTGGAATTCGCGGAACCCTTTGTCCCACATACGTTTACGCATCGATGACACAACGTCAGAGCGCAGCTTCATATTGTCCTGCATCGCTTCACGGCGTAGATCAAGGTAGCGGTATTTCAGGCGGGTTTCTTCGGGGTATTCCTGGTCGCCGAACACTTGCAGCGGCAATTCTTTGGCAGCCCCCAGCACTTCGATACCGCGCACAAATACCTCGACTTCGCCGGTTGGAATTTTGCTGTTGATCAGCTCGGGCGCGCGCGCCTTCACTTCGCCATCAATGCGGATACACCATTCAGCGCGGACCTTTTCCACATCGGCAAAAGCAGCCGAATCCGGATCACAAAGCACCTGCGTAATCCCGTAATGGTCGCGCAGGTCGATGAACAAAATCCCGCCATGGTCGCGCACGCGGTTGACCCAGCCCGAAAGGCGAACAGTCTCCCCAACATTTGCGGCGGTCAGGTCGGCACAGGAGTGGGAGCGATATGCGTGCATTTTAGCAGTCCTCAAAGGGTAAAACGGTCGCCCCCGATACACCCCTTCAGCGCGCATAAGTCAAGCAATCAGCGGGTCTCGTTTCTTCAGAGTATAAATATGCCCGCCGGAGGCGTCGGTTTTTCATCGAAAAATCGAAACCCACGCTTGCACCCGACGCCCCCGTGCCTATAACGCAGGACAATTTGCACATACTCGGATAGGGGCCAACCATGCCAAAACGTGATGATATCAAATCGATCATGATTATCGGTGCGGGCCCTATTATTATTGGGCAAGCCTGCGAATTTGACTACTCGGGCGCACAGGCGTGCAAGGCGCTGCGCGAAGAGGGTTACCGCGTCATTCTGGTCAACTCCAACCCTGCGACAATCATGACCGATCCGGGGCTGGCGGATGCGACATATATCGAGCCGATTACACCCGAAGTTGTGGCCAAAATTATCGAAAAAGAACGCCCCGACGCCTTGCTGCCGACAATGGGTGGTCAGACAGGGTTGAACACGTCATTGGCGCTGGCCGACATGGGCGTGCTGGAAAAATACGGCGTCGAGATGATTGGTGCCAAGCGCGAAGCCATTGAAATGGCAGAAGATCGCAAGTTGTTCCGCGAAGCGATGGACCGGTTGGGTATTGAAAACCCCAAGGCCACCATCATCACAGCCCCCAAGAAAGACAACGGCAAATTCGACATCAAGGCCGGTCTTGAGCTGGCGATTGAAGCCATCGAATATGTCGGCCTGCCTGCAATTATCCGCCCCGCCTTTACCCTTGGTGGCACCGGCGGCGGCGTGGCCTATAACCGCGAACAATACGAGCATTTCTGCCGCACGGGTATGGAAGCGTCCCCAATGGCGCAAATCCTTGTCGACGAGAGCCTCTTGGGCTGGAAAGAATTCGAGATGGAGGTTGTCCGCGATAAGGCCGACAATGCCATCATCGTCTGCGCGATTGAAAACGTCGATCCGATGGGCGTGCATACGGGCGATTCGATCACGGTCGCCCCTGCCTTGACCCTGACCGACAAAGAATACCAGTTGATGCGCACCCATTCGATCAATGTGTTGCGCGAAATCGGCGTAGAGACCGGCGGCTCGAACGTGCAATGGGCGGTGAACCCCGAGGATGGCCGCATGGTTGTGATCGAGATGAACCCGCGGGTGTCACGCTCGTCCGCGTTGGCGTCCAAGGCGACAGGGTTTCCGATTGCCAAGATTGCTGCAAAACTGGCCGTCGGCTACACGCTGGATGAATTGGACAACGACATCACTGGCGTGACCCCTGCGTCATTCGAGCCGACAATCGACTATGTCGTCACCAAAATCCCGCGCTTTGCGTTTGAGAAATTCGCAGGCTCCGAGCCACATTTGACCACGGCGATGAAATCTGTGGGCGAGGCGATGGCGATTGGCCGCACGTTCCACGAATCGATGCAAAAGGCGCTGGCCTCGATGGAAACCGGCCTGACAGGGTTTGATGATATCGCCATTCCGGGCGCGCCCGACCGCTCGGCCATCACCAAAGAGCTGGCCAAACAAACACCGGACCGCATCCGTGTGATCGCACAAGCGATGCGCCACGGGTTGTCGGACGAGGATATCTTTGCGGTCACCAAGTTTGATCCGTGGTTTCTGGCCCGCATCCGCGAGATCATTGAAGCCGAGGCTGTGGTTATCGCAGAGGGCTTGCCTGCCACCGAAAAAGCGATGCGTGATTTGAAAATGATGGGCTTTACCGACGCCCGTCTTGCCAAGCTGGTTAAACACTCCGAAGACGAAGTGCGCCACATCCGCCATAGCCTTGGCGTCAAAGCGGTGTTCAAGCGCATCGACACCTGTGCCGCCGAATTCGAGGCGCAGACGCCCTATATGTATTCCACCTACGAAAGCCCCGTGATGGGCGAGGTTGAATGCGAGGCACGCCCGTCGGATCGCAAAAAGATCGTCATTTTGGGCGGTGGGCCAAACCGGATCGGTCAAGGGATCGAGTTTGATTATTGCTGCTGTCACGCCTGTTATGCGCTGACCGATCAGGGCTACGAGACGATTATGATCAACTGTAATCCGGAAACGGTTTCAACGGATTATGACACATCGGACCGGTTGTATTTCGAGCCGCTGACATTCGAGCACGTCATGGAAATTATGCGCGTCGAGCAGGAAAACGGCACGTTGCACGGTGTGATCGTGCAGTTTGGCGGCCAGACCCCGCTCAAGCTTGCCAATGCGCTGGAGCAGGCGGGCATTCCGATTTTGGGCACCACGCCCGATGCGATTGATCTGGCCGAGGACCGCGAGCGGTTTCAGGATCTTGTGAACCGTTTGGGCCTGAAACAGCCCGTGAACGGCATCGCATCGACCGACCAAGAGGCGTTCAAGATTGCAGCCGAGATCGGCTTTCCGCTGGTGATCCGTCCATCTTATGTTCTGGGGGGCCGCGCGATGGAAATTGTGCGCGATCAGGCGCAGTTGGAACGCTATATCGCCGAGGCCGTTGTGGTGTCGGGCGACAGCCCTGTGCTGCTTGACAGTTACCTGTCGGGTGCGGTCGAGGTCGACGTGGATTGCCTGTCTGACGGCAAAAACACCCATGTTGCGGGCATCATGCAGCACATTGAGGAGGCCGGCGTGCATTCGGGCGACAGTGCCTGTTCCTTGCCACCCTATTCGATGTCCGACGCGATGATCGCCGAAATTCGCACCCAAACAGAGGCCTTGGCGCTGGCGTTGAATGTTGTCGGCCTGATGAACATCCAGTTCGCCGTCAAAGACGAGACCGTTTACTTGATCGAAGTGAACCCGCGCGCCTCGCGCACCGTGCCCTTTGTGGCCAAAGCGACCGATAGTGCGATCGCATCGATCGCGGCACGACTGATGGCGGGTGAACCCTTGTCGAACTTCCCGCACCGTCCGCCATACGCCCAAGCCAGCGACCCGATGGACGTGATGCCGCTGGGTGATCCGTTCACATTGGCCGACCCGAACACCCCGTGGTTCAGCGTAAAAGAAGCGGTGCTGCCGTTTGCCCGCTTCCCCGGTGTCGATACGATTTTGGGGCCAGAAATGCGCTCGACGGGTGAAGTTATGGGCTGGGCGCGGTCGTTCCCGAGGGCGTTTTTGAAGGCGCAATTGGGCGCAGGCACCGATCTTCCGACCGAAGGGTTGGTGTTCTTGTCGATCCGCGACACCGACAAGACCCCTGCGATGCTGGAGGCCGCGCAAACCCTGATCGATATGGGCTTTTCGCTGATCGCCACACGCGGCACCGCAAAATTCCTGACCGATGCGGGCCTAACGGTCGAGATCGTCAACAAGGGCTATGAGGGCGGGTTGACCATCGTGGACCGCCTCAAAGACGGGCATATCGCATTGGTGTTCAACACCACCGAGGGCGCCGCCGCAGTCGACGATTCGCGGTTGATGCGGTCCGTCACGTTGAACGACAAAATCCCGTATTACACCACCGCGGCGGCGGCACATGCGGCAGTGATGGCGATGAAAGAACGCATGAACGGCGACATCAAAGTCCGCGCCTTGCAAGGCTAGGTCCGACAGGCGGGGCGGCGTTTGTAACGCGCCGTAACGCTTGGCTTTGTACGCCCCCGTCCCTAGCGTTTGCGCAGACGCAAAGGGGTCCGACATGTATGCAGCAGCCATCACAGGCACCGGGGTTTTCACCCCGTCCGAAGTGATCACCAATGACGATCTGGTGGCCAGTTTTAATGCTTATGCCGACCTTTTTAACGCGGAAAATGCAGATAAAATCGCAAGCGGTGCTATCGCGGAGATACCGCAATCTTCGGCAGATTTTATCCTAGCGGCCTCGGGAATCGAGCGGCGCCATGTGCTGAACCGCAGCGGCGTTTTGGACCCTACCCGCATGTATCCCGCCCTGCCCGCGCGCCCCGACGATGCGCCCGGCTATATGGCGGAAATTGGCGTGGATGCCGCGCAAAAGGCGTTGCAAGCCGCAGGGATTGACGCGAGCGACATTGATCTGGTGATCTGTGCGGCCTCGAATATGGAGCGCGCCTATCCGGCGATTGCGGTGGAAATTCAACAGCTTTTGGGCGCGGGCGGCTTTGCGTTTGACATGAACGTAGCCTGTTCATCAGCGACATTCGGCATTCAGACCGCAAGCGACATGATCCGCGCAGGATCGATCCGCCGCGCGCTGGTGATCAACCCCGAGATTTGCTCGGCGCATCTGGAATGGCGCGACCGTGATTGCCACTTCATCTTTGGCGACGTGGCAACCGCGACGCTTTTGGAGCGAGACGAGGGTCTGACGCGCCCGCATTTCAAGGACAATTCGACCCGCTGCGCCACCCAGTTTTCCAACAATATCCGCAACAATAACGGCTATCTGCGCCGCACCCATGACACGATGGAAGACCGGCGCGACATGCAATTCATGCAAAACGGGCGCAAGGTTTTCAAAGAGGTTTTGCCGCTGGTCAGCAAACACATCGCGGATCATTTGCAGGCAGAGGGCGTGCAAGCCGCTGATCTCAAACGGCTCTGGCTGCATCAGGCGAATAAATCGATGAACGATTATATTGGCAAACGTGTGCTGGGGCGCACGCCCCAGGCCGGTGAACAGCCCAATATTTTGCAGGACTACGCCAACACCTCGTCGGCGGGCAGTATCATTGCGTTTTCACAAAACTCGGCGGACTTGCAAACCGGCGATACCGGCCTGATTTGTTCGTTCGGCGCGGGCTATTCTGTCGGCTCTGTGATTGTCACGCGGGCGTAGGATGCGTTTTAACGCATGGGAACGGGCGTGGCCTACTGCCCTTCTTCAAGGTGCAGCTTCATATCCAACAGCACCCTTTGCAGCGCCGTGGTTTCACGCAGCAACCGTTTGGCTTCGTTCATCGAGATCACGCCGTCCTCGATAGAGATGTTATATTCACCCATCAGCATCGCAAAACGCTGGCTAAGTTTGATCACATCGGAGTTGATGCCGCCCTCGGAATTGTCGCGGGAATCGTCGTAAGACAACGTTATCCCACGCATCTCTGCCAGCGCAGAGGTCACATGCGGATAGGATGACGCCGCTTCCAGCGCCGCGACCGCATCGACAGGCATAAACCGGTCGGCGTGTTCGTCGGAATCAGAATAATACCGGCCCAATGTCGCCTTGGATTTGCCGGTCAATTCGCAGGCCGCTTCGATCCCTACGTCTTTGACCAATGCTTCCGTGTGCTTTTTCAGATAGCTCCCGTAGCCCGCCATGTATCACCCTTGATCTAATATCCCGCCGTCGCGGGGAAAACTCTTGTGCAGTTCCCATTAATCAGACTGGCCAAGTTTGTCATTGATAAAGCGTCCAGTGTGTTGGGACAGTAACTAGTATGATGCCAACATGCATCGCAATCCGACGTCCGGATTGTTGCACTATGTCCATTTACCTCGTGGTGAGTGGTGTTTTGTAGGCCCCAAGCACGTGTGTGTTTATGTGTATCACAGGGCTAACCCGCGTGAATATCCGGCATCAAAAGTCCTGCGGGGTGGTCTTGCAAAAGACTGCCCCGCAGCGATAAAAAGCCGTATGGCAAAACTATATTTCAATTACTCGACAATGAACGCGGGCAAATCGACGGTGCTGTTGCAAGCGTCGCACAATTACGTCGAGCGCGGGATGCAAACCTATCTGATCATTGCACAATTTGACAAGCGTGCAGGTGAAGGCCGGATCGGCAGCCGCATCGGGATCGGGGCGGACGCCGATACGTTTGCCCCGGGCGAGGATCTGTTTGCCAAGATCAAGGCAAGGCTGGACGCGGGCCCCTGTGCGTGCATTTTCATCGACGAAGCGCAGTTTCTATCAGAGCCACAGGTCTGGCAGCTTGCCCGCGCGGTTGATGACTTGGGCGTGCCGATCATGTGTTTCGGGCTGCGGGTCGATTTTCAGGGCAAGCTGTTCCCGGGCTCTGCGGCCCTGCTCGCCCTGTCGGACGAAATGCGAGAAATTCGCACGATTTGTCATTGCGGCAAGAAGGCGACGATGGTGGTGCGCACCGATGCCGAAGGCACCGTCTTGACCACAGGCAATCAGGTCGCTGTTGGCGGCAATGAGCGCTACGTCTCGCTATGCCGCCGTCACTGGCGCGAGGCCGTGGGCGACAATGCTTAGGTTACCCGCTGCGGCAGCGGTTTGCCGTCGTCCCAAGCGATAATATTCTCAAGCGCCATCATCCCCATCGCCGCACGCACCTCTAACGCGGCAGTTCCCAGATGCGGCAGAAGCACGACATTTTCCAGATCGCGCAGCTCTTGCGGCACCAGCGGTTCACGCGCATAGACATCCAGACCCGCACCCGCGATCCGGCGCTCTTGCAAGGCCAGTATCAGCGCCGCCTCGTCGACCACATCGCCACGCGCCACATTGATAAAAAATGCGTTTTCTTGCATTTCGGCAATTGCAGCGGCATCAATCATATTGGTATTTGACCCACCGCCCGGCACGGTGACAACAATGATGTCTGCTTGGCTCATCAAGGCACCCAGCGTTTCGACCTGCCGCGCGGGCACATCGACCTCTTTTTGCGACCGGTTGAAATAGATCACCGGCATGTCAAATCCATAGTGGCAGCGCCGCGCGACGGCCTGACCGATCCGCCCCATGCCAACAATCCCGACCCGCTTGCCGGTGACATGTGTGCCCAGCATCTGCACCGGCGACCACCCAAGCCACATGCCCGAGCGCAGCAATCTTTCCCCCTCACCCGCGCGCCTGCACGCCGACAAAATCAGGGTCATCGCAATATCCGCGGTCGCATCGGTCACCACGTCAGGGGTGTTTGAAACCAAAACGCCCGCCTTTGTCGCGGCGGCCACATCGATATGGTTATAGCCGACGCCAAAGTTACCCAAAACACCCGCACGGACCTGGCCGCCAAAGGCATCGGCGGTAAACTGATCGCCCAGCGTGGGCAATATCGCATCAAACTCCGCCAAGGCATGTGCCGCCTCATCGGGCATCAATCCTTCGGTGCTTTCACGCAGGGTCACGTCAAATCGCGCTCGCGCGGCGTCCAGCACGTCTTGCGGCAAATCCCTTGTTATCAATAGTTTTTTCAATGCATCCGTCCTCCGTTTGGCACCTGTTGATCCGGTGTCGCCAATACAATCGCCCCTTGTGCGTCGGGAAACCCGAGAACCAGAATCTCGGACATGAACTTGCCGATCTGGCGGGGTGGGAAATTAACCACGGCCATCACTTGCCGCCCGATCAGATCGTCAGGCGTATAGTGGACCGTCACCTGCGCAGAGGTCTTGCGTTCGCCAATCTCGTCGCCAAAATCGACCCATATTTTGATGGCAGGATTGCGCGCTTCGGGGAATGGCTCTGCGCGCACCACGGTCCCCACGCGCACGTCGACTTTCAGAAAATCGTCAAAGGTCACATCACCCACGGGCCAACTCCTTTGACCGGTCTGTCGCGGCCTTGACCGCGCGGGCCAAAAGCGGCGCGAACCCGTCTTGCGGATCCATCAAGACCTCGAGGGCCGCCTGCGTCGTGCCATTGGGCGAGGTCACATTAATACGCAACTGGCTCGGGTCTTCATCTGCGGCCTCGGCCAATGCGCCAGCACCTGCAACCGTGGCTTTCGCCAATTGCATCGCCATCGCAGCGGGCAAACCCTGCGCCTGCCCCGCCGCGGCCAGTGCCTCAATCAGGTGAAACACATAGGCGGGGCCAGAACCGGACACGCCCGTGACCGCATCGATCTGACCTTCGTTTTCCAAATGCACGACCTGCCCTACGGCGGACAGTAGCGCATCAGCCAAGGCCAAATGCGCCCCCGTCGCATGGATATTCCCGACAATCGCCGTGATCCCGCGGCCGATTGCGGCTGGCGTATTGGGCATCGCGCGCACAATCGGGGTCTGTTGGCCCAAAGCCGCCTCGAACTTTGCAATTGGCGTTCCTGCGGCGACCGAGACAAACAAGGTTTCCCCATTGCCCAGCGCTTGCATTGACGGCAGCGCATCGCCCATCATCTGCGGCTTCACGGCAATCAGGGCAATCGCCGGATTGTCCGGCACACCCGCATTGATATGCACGCCCGACGCTTTCAGCCAATCAGATGGATAGGGGTCCAACACCCACACCGCGCTTTCGGGCAGACCACCCTCAAGCCAACCCGCAAGCATCGCCGATCCCATTTTGCCACAACCAAGCAACACCAGACCTTTTGCGGCTACATCGTCCATAGTCATCGCATTCACCCCTCGTTTTGGCCACGCTACGCAAGGCAAACGGCAGACGCAACCAACCCTTCTTCCGAGCGGAAATATGCTGGAGGGTCCGGGGGGCTAGCCCCCGGCGTGGCGATTTGGGCACGGCCCAAAGCGCAAATCAGGCGCGACCGTAAGCCCCGCCGATGGCCACTTGCACCGCGTCCGCAGGGGTGCGGTCTGCCCAAGTGACCAATTGGATTGCCGGATAATACTGCTCGCAGGATGCGACCGCCGCATTGATCATTGTGTCTACTTGGTCGGGGCCCGCGACCTGATCGCCGCTGAGCACCAGACCGTAGCGGTAGACCATCATCTTTTGCTCATTCCACCAGGTAAACGAGCCCGCCCAAAGCCGGTCGTTGATCGTGTTCAGCGTCTCGTAAAGTGCTGGCATACGGGCGGCTGGCGGCTCCATTTCGAATGTGCAAATCAGGCGCAGGGTCTCGTCATATGCAGACCACGCCAATGTGATCGCATAGGTCCGCCACTGACCTTTAACCGACATTGCAATCTGATCGTCATGGATACGGTCAAACTCCCATGCATGGTGTTCAGCGATATGTTCGACCAGATCGATCGGATGCAGGTCGTCGCTTAGTTCAAAGTGCGTTGACAGTGACATATGCCCGGCCTCTTTCTGATGTTCATGGTGCCTTATCGTGACGCCAAAACTTGTTGCATACCCTATCAAAGGTATAGTTCTTGAGATGTTCCTACTGCATATGGTGCGGGGTTTGCCCCCCTTGTGTAAAGCAATTTCTTGGGGATAAGTCGTGATCAGGGCAATTTACATGTGGATAACCATTTATTTGCCTGCTGCGGGCCAACCAATGAACACCGCGTCAAAGAGCTGATCGTGTCGCAGATCGGCGGGCTGTTTGATGAGGTCACAACCGATCCAAGGGGATCGCAGTTGTGCAAACGCCGCGCGGACCGCGAAGGCGCGCCGAAGGTTATGCTCTTGTGTCATATGGATGAAATCGGGTTTCCGGTCTGTCACATCAGCAACGAGGGCTACCTCTATATGCCGCCTGTTAGCGGGATTGATCCGCGTAACCTGTTTTTGCGCCGCGCATTGGTCGGCACCCCGAGAAAGATGCTGCCACCGCGCATGGAAAAGGCTCTGCCCGTAGTTAGCGCCTGCGCCTGCGGCGGGCGGGGGTAAGGGGCCAGCCCCTCGGGCGATGCCCTCACCCCGGCATATTTAAGCTCTGAAGAAGCCGATCAGGTTTTGGCTTTTGTCTTGGGCTTTGTTTTGGCTTCCAATGCGTCGAGACGGGCAGAGAGAGCCGCGTTTTCTTCGCGGGCTTTTTGCGCCATTGCACGCACTGCGTCGAACTCTTCGCGGGTCACAAAGTCGCGATCAGCCAGCCAGCGGTCCATCATAGACCCCATTGCCGTGCTGGCCTCGTCCTTGGCTCCTTGCGCGACGCCCATCGCATTTGTCATCAAGGCACTGATATCGTCGAGCATTTTGTTTCTGGTCTGCATGGTCGTCTCCAATTTCATCACTTTGTATATGGGGTAAGCTTCCAGCGCGTTCAACCTATTGACATCAACATCGGGCTTCGGAATGTAGGCGCCATGATAGCACAAATCGCCTTCCCCGACATTTCGCCCGAGATTTTCGCGTTTGATCTCTTTGGTTTCAACATTGCCCTGCGCTGGTATGCGATGGGGTATATCGTCGGCATTGCGCTTGGCTGGCAGATACTCAAGCGGGCGCTGAACCGTGATCAAATTTGGCCAAACGGTTCCCCTATGCCAGTTGCCAAGCTGGAAGATTTGCTGACTTACATCGTTGTGGGTGTGATTGTTGGTGGGCGTCTGGGCTATGTCCTGTTCTACAAACCCGCCTATTTTCTGGCCAACCCGATCGAGATCCCGCAGATTTGGACCGGCGGCATGTCGTTCCACGGTGGATTTCTTGGCGTAATTCTGGCGGTTTATATCTTTAGCTTGCGCCATAAAGTGGCCCTGCCGCAGCTTGCAGACGGGATCGCGCTGTCTGCGCCGATTGCCATTTTCCTTGTGCGCATTGCCAATTTCATCAACGCCGAGCTGTGGGGCCGCGAGACCACCGTGCCATGGGGCGTGATTTTTCCGACCCAAGCGGCACAGTCTTGCGCCACTGCCGTGAGCCTGTGCGCCCGCCATCCATCGCAGCTATATGAGGCAATACTGGAAGGGCTGGTGCTGGGCATTATCCTCGCGCTTCTGGCATTCCGCTGGGGCGGATTGAAAAAGCCGTGGTTGCTGACGGGTGTGTTCTTTACCGGCTACGGCATTGCACGGTTCTTGGTGGAATTTGTGCGCCAGCCTGATGCGCAGTTTGTGTCCGAAGGCAACCCGCTGGGCCTTGCGTTCCAGATTGGTGACTACGGGTTGACCATGGGTCAGACCTTGACGGTGCCGATAATCCTGATCGGGATCGCCGTGGTGAGCTGGGCCGCGAAAAAGTGACACCGCTGCAAGCTCTTTTGGCCCGACGCATCAACGCGACGGGCCCGATGACGCTGGCCGACTATATGGCCGACTGCCTGATGCACCCGACATACGGCTATTACGCCACCCGCGACCCGTTTGGGGCGGGTGGCGATTTTGTGACAGCCCCCGAGATCAGCCAGATGTTTGGCGAATTGATCGGGCTGTGCCTTGCGCAATGCTGGCGCGATCAAGGGGCACCTGCGCAGATCACGCTGGCCGAAATTGGCCCCGGGCGCGGCACATTGATGGCGGACGTTTTGCGCGCCACAAAGGGTGTTGCGGGGTTCCACGCCGCCCTGAGTGTGCATTTCATCGAGACATCACCAAGCCTGCGCAAGCGGCAGGCCGAAGCAGTGCCCGGTGCCACATGGCACGATGATGTCAGCACCCTGCCCGAGGCCCCGCTGTATCTGGTCGCCAACGAGTTTTTTGATGCGCTGCCGATCCGCCAGTTCAGTCGCGATGCCGAGGGCTGGCGCGAACATATGGTAGGTGTGCAAGGCGATACGCTGGTTCTTGGGCTTTCGGCACCGGCCCCGATTGCGCTATTGGACGACCGGCTGGCGGATACAAAGCCCGGCGACATTGTCGAGCATTGCCCGGCGCTGCGCGGCATCGTGCAAACCATCAGCACCAAGATCGAGACACATGGCGGGGCTGCATTGATCATCGATTACGGCGATTGGCACAGTCAGGGCGATACCTTGCAGGCCGTGCAAAACCACAGCCCCGCCAACCCCTTTGCCAACCCCGGTTTGGCCGATCTGACCGCGCATGTGGACTTCGAGGCGATCGCCAAGGCCGCCCATGCGTTCACTCGCGTCACCCAGCAGGGGGTTTTTCTTGAACGCTTGGGGTTTACCGCGCGCGCACAGGCGCTGGCGAAGGGCTTGACCGGCGACGCCCTTGAGGCGCACATTGGCGCGCATAGGCGGCTGACCCATCCTGACGAGATGGGCAGTCTGTTTAAAGTGATCGGCCTTTACCCGCCCCAAGGCGCCCCGCCCCCTGGATTAGACCCATGACGCTAGATGTGATGACGCACCCGCTTTTGGACCGCACCCGCCACGGGTTTTTCGGCCGCGCGGGTGGGGCATCATCGGGGGTCTTCGCAGGCCTGAACTGCGGCTTTGGCAGCAGCGACCAGCATGACATTGTGGCGATCAACCGGACCCGCGTTGCGGCGCAGATGGGGGTCGCGGCAGATGCTTTGGTGGGGGTGCATCAAATTCATTCGGCGGATGTGGTGGTTGTGACCTCGCCCACGGCTGACAAACCAAAGGCCGATGCGCAGGTGACGGCCACCAAGGGCGTGGCACTCAGCGTGCTAACCGCCGATTGCCAGCCGGTTTTGTTTGCGGACAATGAAGCCGGTGTGGTCGGTGCGGCGCACGCGGGCTGGCAAGGGGCGCTGAACGGTGTGCTGGAAGCCACGATTGACGCGATGATCGGGCTTGGGGCCCAGCGCGACATGATTGTTGCCGTGATCGGACCATCGATCAGCCAGCGCGCCTATGAAGTGGGCCCCGAGTTTGCCGAGCGGTTTATCGACATCGATCCCGCCAACGCGCGGTTCTTTGCAAACGGTCAGGGTGACAAGATGCAGTTCGACTTGCCGGGCTTTGGTCTTGCGCGGCTGCGCACGGCGGGGATCAGGGATGCGGCTTGGACGCGGCATTGCACCTATAGCGACCCTGAGCGATTCTATAGCTACCGGCGCAGTGTGCATCATAAGCAGGCCGACTACGGGCGCTTGATTGCGGCGATTTGCCTGTGATCCGCGTGTAATCTGGGCAGCAATGCGGCAGCCCATTGCCGCAATCTGCGAAACAATCACGGTATTTCACCCAAGATTGTTTTCAAACCCCGCGCATACCCCTATTTTTAACGGTTTTCGCCACATGTTCAATTGCGGCGAAGATTTCTGCCCAATTGTTTGAAAAACTTCTTTGCGGCCAAATTCTTGCCCATCTCACCTAGCAATATGTTTGCAACGCCGCCAATCAAGACGGCAAGCATTAGGAGAGCAGACATGGGTTCGAGCAAACGTTGGATCGACAAGACAATCGAAGAAGCAAACAAGTGTGACACACAGATGCCGTGGGAACGCGGTGCGCGCCGTCAGGCGATGATCGCCCGCCGTCTTGAGCAGTCAGACACTGCGACAAAAGTATCCCTGCCGCCGATGCCCACCTTTATGACGATGGCCGTCAGCGCCTGAAGACCGAAACAACCGGCCCTCGTGGCCCGCTTCCCAAGAGCGCAAAGAACCGTGTGGTCCTCCCGCCACGCGGTTTTTTGCTGTCTCGGTGCAGCCGATTCGGGCACCGTGGCTGCCAAATGTGGCAGGTTTTTCCACGCCGCGTGAACAATCCGGCCCGTTAACCACGATTGATGCCCACATGGTGCCGCAAACCTGTTTTCTTTGACAGGGCAAACACCTTTGAGCCACATTCAGCGTTAACAGCAATCATCTCCTCAGATGTTGTCGGTGGGGCCGACAGATGATGTGACAAGCCAATAGGTGAGACACATGACTTATACGCCCTCCACCACCGCAGGCCTCGCGGTGGATCCTTATACCTCTCCGGCCCGAGCGGGTCGGATCGCTAGTCCAAGTGGGCAACTTCGCCGTGTGATGCCTCTCATGCGCAAATATGAAGTTGCCCACCTGACACCCTCCCTTGAAATACGCGAAACGTCCAAGGTTGCCCCTGCGCTGCCCGCATTTGAAGATGCTTTCGCCGCTTTCGGGCGTGGTGCGATTTTGCGCAGTGAAAACGGACCCATCGCGATCGAAGACCTATTGCCCGGCGACCGTGTGCTCACCTCTGTGGGCACACAAACCCTGTTGTGGCGCGGCACCATGGCGATTGTGCCCAATGCGAAAGATATGCGCGCCCATATGGGAGCGATGACGCGGATCACCACTGATGCGATGGGCTACGGGCGTCCGGCCCATGATCTGGTGTTGGGCCCTGCGGCAAGGGTGCTGCACAGGTCCCCTGCCGCAAGGGTGCTGACGGGCCAAGACGCGGTGCTGGTGCCGGCGCGCGACTTTATCGATGGCAGCCAATTGATCGCATTGCGCCCTGTGGCGGCGGTCAATTGTTACCAGCTTGGATTTGCCAAGCATTGCTGCGTGAATGTGAACGGCGTCGATGTGGAAACGCTGCATCCGGGGCCTGCGCATATGCTGGGTTTGCGCGGCGATATGTATGATCTCTTTGTCGATATGTTCCCGCATATCAAAACGCTTGGCGATTTCGGGGGCTTGGTCGCGCCACGGCTCCGGCTGGAAGACCTGGAACTTGTGACCGCAGCCTAGGCGGTTTTCTTAAGGCGTGCCTCAAGCACGTCAAACGGCACGCCAGGCTCGTCCTTGGCACCGCGAATGACAAGCGAGGTTTTCACGCTAGCCACATTGTCCGCGCTGGTCAGATCCTCGGTCAGGAACCGCTGGAACGACCGCAGGTCAGGGGCCACGCATTTGAGCACAAAATCGACCTCGCCGTTAAGCATGTGGCATTCGCGCACCAAGGGCCAACCTTGGCACAGGGTCTCAAACGCGGTCAGATCAACCTCGGCCTGACTGACCAGCCCGACCATTGCAAAAACCTGCACCTCGAACCCCAATTCGCGCGCATCGACGTCGGCATGATAGCCGCGAATGAAGCCCTGCTCTTCCAATGTGCGCACGCGGCGCAGGCATGGCGGGGCGGAAATGCCCACCCGCTTGGCCAGTTCCACATTGGTCATGCGACCATCTGCCTGTAATTCGGCCAGAATCATACGATCGATCTCGTCAAGTTTCGCGCCCGGCATGGTGGAAAGTCCCCTTTGGAATTTTCCAAAGAATACGCCAAAGGGCGGCGTTGCGCAATAATGTTTCACATCTGCGCAAGATAATTAATGCATCCACGGCGGGGTTTCATCTGCACCGCCCTATGGCTATATCTGCGCAAACAATCGTTCACATGAGGTCCGCCATGACAGCCCCCCGCCATACCAAAGTTCTGATCATAGGCTCCGGCCCCGCAGGCTATACCGCAGGGGTCTATGCGTCGCGCGCGATGTTGGAACCGGTCCTGATCCAAGGCATCGAGCCGGGCGGCCAATTGACCACCACCACCGAGGTCGAAAACTGGCCCGGCGACACAGAAGTGCAAGGCCCCGACCTGATGATCCGCATGGAAGCCCATGCGCGCGCGGTGGGCTGCGAGATTGTCGGCGATATCGTGACAGCACTTGACCTGTCCAAACGGCCCTTTACCGCGCAAACCGACAGCGGCACGGTCTATACCGCCGACGCCGTGATCCTTTGCACCGGCGCGCGGGCGAAATGGCTCGGGCTGCCATCAGAGGAAAAGTTCAAAGGCTTTGGGGTGTCCGCCTGTGCCACCTGCGACGGGTTCTTTTATCGCGGCCAGGAAATCGTGGTTGTGGGCGGCGGGAATACGGCCGTCGAAGAGGCGCTGTTCCTGACCAACTTTGCCGCCAAAGTGACCCTGATCCACCGCCGCGATGAATTGCGCGCCGAGAAAATCCTGATCAACCGGTTGGAAAAGAACCCGAAAATCGAAACGCTCTGGTTTCATGAGTTGCAAGAGGTCTACGGCAGCGACGCGCCGCGCGGCGTCGAGGGCGTGAGGGTCAAGCACACCAAGACCGGCGCTATCACCGACATCCCCGCAAAAGGCGTGTTTATTGCAATCGGGCACGCGCCGGCCTCTGAATTGGTCAAGGGGCAGCTGGACCTGCATTCCGGCGGCTATGTTGCAGTCGCTGCGGGATCAACACGCACGACAATCCCCGGCGTCTTTGCAGCGGGCGATTTGACCGATCATATTTACCGCCAAGCGGTCACATCGGCAGGCATGGGCTGCATGGCGGCATTGGACGCCGAAAAATTCATTGCAGAACAGGCATGACCCACGATTACAAAGCCCAAAAGGCCGAGACCTACGCCACTGTCGCCGATATCCAGTCGCAAGCCGATCTGCCGGAAAATGCCGACATCGACTATATGTTTGCGGCAGGACCATCCGCCGATTGGGACGCGGTCGAGGCAGCCCTTGATGCAGCGGGATACGATTGCGAGCGTGAAGCGGGCGACAAGACCCCCTATCTGGTTGCAGTTCTTGCCGATCAACCGATTTCTGCGCTGACGATCTGGATGGGTGAAGAAATGGCCACGAAAATTGCGTTGGACCACGGGTTTACACCCGATGGCTGGGGCCTGTTGACCTAAGCGCGGTATTCCAGACAGACTTGCGCCACAGGCAGGCGAATTTCCCTGAAAAACGCAGAAAAATCCTTGATTTGATGCTCGATTAGGGCCAAGACGCGCGCAAACCCATGCATTAACCGTCCGTAAACGTCGATAGAGAGATTTCATGACACAAGACCTTGCCCCGATCCCAGAGCTGTATGTTTCATATGACAGCGCCCAGAAACTGAAAGCACAGGCCGGTAATTTGACCAGCCACGACCTGACACCGCGTCAGATTTGTGACCTCGAGCTTTTGATGAACGGCGGTTTCAACCCGCTCAAAGGGTTCCTGTCGGAGGCCGACTATAACGGTGTTGTCGAAACCATGCGCACCGCCGACGGCACGCTGTGGCCGATGCCGATCACACTTGATGTGAAACCTGCTTTTGCGGACACAATCGAGATTGGTCAGGACATCGCCCTGCGCGATCAAGAGGGTGTGATTCTGGCGACGATGACCGTCACCGACAAATGGGTGCCCGACAAAGCCCGCGAAGCCGAGATGGTATTTGGCGCCGATGATTCTGCGCATCCGGCGGTCAACTACCTGCATAATACTGCGGGCGAGGTCTACTTGGGCGGTCCTGTCACCGGCATCCAGCAGCCCGTGCATTACGATTTCCGCGGCCGTCGCGACACGCCAAACGAATTGCGCGCCTATTTTCGCAAAATGGGCTGGCGCAAGGTTGTGGCCTTCCAGACCCGCAACCCGCTGCACCGCGCGCATCAGGAACTGACGTTCCGCGCCGCCAGGGAAGCCCAAGCCAACCTGCTCATTCACCCAGTTGTCGGGCTGACCAAGCCGGGCGATGTGGATCATTTCACCCGCGTGCGCTGTTACGAGGCGGTGCTCGACCAATATCCGGCATCGACCACCGCGATGTCGCTGTTGAACCTTGCGATGCGTATGGCTGGCCCGCGCGAGGCGGTTTGGCACGGTTTGATCCGCAAAAACCACGGCTGCACACACTTTATCGTGGGCCGCGACCATGCCGGTCCGGGCAACAACTCCCAAGGTGTTGATTTCTACGGCCCCTACGACGCACAAGACCTGTTCCGCGAGCACCAAGCGGAAATGGGCATCGAAATGGTCGATTTCAAGCACATGGTTTGGGTGTCCGAACGTGCGCAATACGAGGCGATTGACGAGATCAAAGACAAAGATGACGTCACGATCCTGAACATTTCCGGCACAGAATTGCGCCGCCGCCTGTCCGAGGGTCTCGAGATCCCCGAGTGGTTCTCGTTCCCGCAGGTTGTGGCCGAATTGCGCCGTACAAAACCGTCACGCGACAAACAAGGCTTTACCGTGTTCCTGACCGGCTTCTCGGGCTCGGGCAAATCGACCATCGCCAATGCTTTGATGGTGAAGCTGATGGAAATGGGTGGCCGTCCGGTGACATTGCTTGACGGTGATATCGTGCGTAAAAACCTCAGCTCCGAGCTGGGCTTCAGCAAAGAGCACCGCGACCTGAACATCCGGCGCATCGGCTATGTCGCCTCCGAGATCACCAAGAACGGCGGCATCGCGATCTGTGCGCCCATTGCGCCCTATGCCACAACCCGCCGCGCAGTGCGCGAAGATATCGAAGCTTTTGGTGCCTTTGTCGAGGTGCATGTGGCGACCTCGATCGAGGAATGCGAACGCCGTGACCGCAAGGGTCTCTACAAACTGGCCCGCGAAGGCAAGATCAAGGAATTCACCGGCATTTCAGACCCTTATGATGTGCCGCAAAATCCTGAAATGAGCATCGAGACCGAGAATGTGGAGGTGGACAACTGCGCCCACCAGATCATTCTGAAGCTGGAAAGCATGGGGCTGATCAAAGCTTAAGATCGACCCGCGAAATCAAAAAGGCCGCTGTATCAAACAGCGGCCTTTTTTGTATCTTTGCCTGTGGCAGCCGTTAGTGCAGCGTCACGATCTGCATGTTGTTCTCGGCGGCCAGATGGCTGGCGAACGTCAGGTCGGCAACATAGGCCACCTGTTCGCCCTGCCCGTTATGCACCGCAAATATCTGTTCCATATCCCCTGCCTGCTCGCGCACCTCATCAGGCAAATCGGCAGTATCCATCGGTTTGAGATAGACAATGTTCGCGCTCATTTCGGTCAGATCAAATTTCATATTCATGGTTTATCCTTTCCGAATATTGATGGTCTGGATGACGCGCTCGGGCACCGAGCGGTTCAAATCCACGTGTAGAAACCCGTTTTCGATCAAGGCCTCGCCGACATCAACACCGTCGGCCAACACAAAAGAGCGTTGGAATTGCCGTGCCGCGATACCGCGATGCAAGAACACGCGGCCCTCGCTATCGTCCGCCTGACGACCCCGGATCACCAAGGCATTGTCCTCGACCGTGATCGCCAGATCCTCCATCGCAAAGCCCGCGACAGCCAACGTAATGCGGTAAGAATTTTCCGAGGTTTGCTCGATGTTATAAGGCGGATAGCCTTCATTACCCGACTTTGCGGTGCGTTCGACCAAGCGTTCCAGCTGCTCGAATCCCAACAGGAACGGATGCGTCCCCAATGCCAATTTTGTCATCCACAGGTCCTTTTAAGAAGCGACATATGTTACTTTGGCCCCGTTATGGCGGCCCTGATAAAAATATGGGGACCAAAGCGGTAAACTACAAGAGGAACCACTAGGAGGAATCGGCCCAAGCGCCTATACGGGGGCCAACAACCGCAACAGGGCCCGCAACAAATGAATACTTCCGCCAAGATGGAACACTTGGATGTTTTGCGCGTCGAACTGGCGATTTTGCGGCAACAGCACCGTGATCTGGACAGCGCGATCGAGGCGCTGCACGAGCGCAATGCGACCGATATGCTGATGCTCAAGCGCATGAAAAAGCAAAAACTGGGCCTCAAAGACCAGATCACGTCACTCGAAGACCGCATCACCCCTGATATCACAGCCTAATTCGCGTTGCGCCTCTGCCCCCGCTGGCTATAGTGCCGCTTCCTTTTACGTCTCCTTTCACGCAGGGATTTGACATGACACAACCACTGGTCGGAATCATTATGGGCAGCCAATCGGATTGGCCCACCATGCGCGAGGCCGCAGATATTCTGGACGCGCTCGGCGTGCCATATGAGGCGAAAATCGTCTCGGCGCACCGCACGCCTGACAGGTTATGGGACTACGGCAAAACGGCGGTCGATCGCGGGTTGCAGGTCATCATCGCGGGTGCTGGTGGGGCGGCCCATTTGCCCGGCATGATGGCGTCGAAAACCCGTGTGCCTGTCGTCGGCGTGCCGGTGCAAACCCGCGCGCTGTCTGGCGTCGACAGCCTCTATTCGATCCTGCAAATGCCGCGTGGCTACCCTGTGGCCACCATGGCGATTGGTGCCGCTGGGGCCGCAAATGCGGGGTTGATGGCGGCGGGCATTCTGGCGTTGCAAGACCCCGCGCTCGCAGCCCGCCTTGATACCTGGCGCGCCGATCTCACCGCCTCGATTGCGGACGCGCCTGTTGATGAATAGCGTGCAAACAATCGGCATTCTGGGCGGCGGCCAACTGGGGCGGATGCTCTCGGTCGCGGCGTCACGGCTAGGCCTGAAAACCCACATCTTTGAACCCTCCGCCAACCCGCCCGCGGGTCATGTCGCAGATCGGGTGACAACCGCATCCTACGATGACCACGCAGCCCTACAGGCGTTTGCCGCATCGGTCGATGTCATCACATTCGAGTTTGAAAACATCCCCACCTCTGCGCTGGACCTGCTGGAAACCCTGCGCCCGATCCACCCACCGCGCAGCGCCTTGGCGACATCACAAGACCGGCTCGTTGAAAAGACATTCCTGCAAGGCCTCGGGCTGCAAACTGCCCCCTTCGCGGACGTGCAAAACGCCGATGATCTGGCAAAAGCGATTGAAACCATCGGCACCCCCGCCATCCTCAAAACGCGCACAATGGGCTATGACGGTAAAGGCCAAGCGCGGATCATGTCGCCCGCCGACACGGGCGCAGCCTTGGCCGATATGGCGGGCGCACCCGCTATCCTAGAAGGCTTCATCACCTTCTCCCACGAGGTCTCGGTGATCGGGGCGCGCGCCGCAGACGGCGCGGTTTCTTGCTTTGATCCGGGCGAAAACGTGCACGTAAACGGCATCCTGCGCAGCACAACCGTGCCCGCCAAACTGACGCCAAGCCAACGCACCGATGCGGTGCTGATCGCCGCGCGCATCCTGAACGCGCTCGACTATGTGGGTGTGATGGGTTTGGAATTATTCGTGACATCCCAAGGACTTATCGTCAACGAGATTGCACCGCGCGTGCATAATTCGGGTCACTGGACCCAAAACGGCTGCGCCATCGACCAGTTTGAACAACATATCCGTGCCGTGGCAGGCTGGCCTTTGGGCGACGGATCACGGCACAGCGATGTGGTCATGGAAAACCTGATCGGTGACGATATGAACCGCCTGCCTGATCTGGCCAAAACCGATGCCGCGATCCATCTTTATGGCAAAGCGGATGTCAAAGAAGGCCGCAAAATGGGCCATGTGAACCACGTCAAAAAAGGCACCTGATCCGCCCTCCTTTGGCTTTCAAATCCCCTCCGTGCGGCGCGCTCATTCCAGTCCAAGAACCCCTTCAATACCCGCGCCCATAACGCCGCTCCAAGTTAACCCGCGATCAAAGCGACCTTGCTTTAAAAACGACATGACCTGTGCGATGACCAACGGATTGTTCATCATAAACGTATGGGTGACCGGCAGTTCCAGATGGTCAACCTCACCCAGTAAATGCGTGCTCTCGACGGATACCTTGCCGTCATCGGCGCCGTCAATCATCGCCGAAAATACAGGGTTCAAACTCCGGTTTCCGGCAATGATCCCGACCTCGTATTCAACCAGACCCAACTGGTTGGGCAGGCTGCTGCCCTCGGTCCCCAACTGCAACCCGGCAGGCCCGTTGAACCATTGAAATGGTTCAAACTCACCAAAGATATCAACAAGTTGAGAGCCACCATTTGGCGGCGCCAACATCACCACACGACCCATATTTTCAGGTCGGTTATTGGCCAACCAAGCGCGCGCCAATATCCCGCCCATCGAATGGGTCACAAAATTCACCGTCGCATCGCCGCAGGCAGCCACATCGGCGGGCAGGTTGTCCTCGATCAAGTGCTGAATGGTGTAATCCGTCGACGGATAGCCGCGATTGATCACCTTGTAGCCGTTGTTTTCAAGCACCAGCGCCATCGGGGCCAGTGACACTTCTGACCGCGCAAGTCCGTGCAACATCACCACACATTCTTGGGGGCTGGCTGCGTCTTGGGCCGTCGCAGCACCCGCCGCGGCCATCATCATCACACTCGTTATCAATATTTTCATGCAGCAGATATAACATCGCTGCCTCAAATTGTTAGAGGTCGCCCGAGTGACCTTGCGTTGTTGTGCACGGCACGGCACCCTCGCGCATATGAACCGCCCCATTCGCCTCGCAACCCGCGCGATCATCGTGCATGAAAACCGGCTACTTCTGGTGAATGCATGGAAGGACCGGTCAGATCTGTGGTGCGCGCCGGGTGGCGGCGCGGAGCCACACAGCAGCTTGCCTGACAATCTCGCGCGCGAGGTCATGGAGGAAACCGGCCTGACCGTGCGGGTTGGCGACATCTGTCTGGTCAACGAATTTCACGACCCAACCGGATCGTTTCATCAGGTCGATATCTACTTTCGCTGCCAGATTATCGCGGGTGAAATCAGCACCACGTGGGTTGATCCAGAAGGCATCGTGACCCGCCGCACATGGGCGACCCGATCCGAGATGGCACAGTTACACGTCAAACCCGACAGCCTTGCCGATGTTGCATGGGGTGACATCGGCGCGATCAGCTATGACGCTCTGGAACCCGTCGTAAGGTAGACAGGGCGATGCCGCCCAACACCAAACCCCCTGCGATGAGCAACCGCGCGGTAACCGGCTCGCCGAGCAAGACCACGCCCGCCGCCACCGCGATGACCGGCACGCTGAGCTGGGAAATCGCAGCAATCGTCACCGGCAATGCGGGCAACACCCGATACCATAGCGCATAACCCAACCCAGAGGTGATCGCGCCAGCCGTCACCGCTGCGGCGACGCCGCCAAGTCCGATTTCGCCGACAGATCCGCCCAACAGCGGCAGGGCTACAAGCGGCAAACACAGTATAAAATTACCCGCAGATGCGGCCAATGGATCGGCCTCTGCCTGTCCCAAAATCGTATAGGCCGCCCAGCCGAGTGCGGCCAAAATCATCGCGCCGGTGCCGACCAGCGGCACAACCGTCGCACCCGCAGGCCACAATAAAACAACCAAACCGGTCAACGCGACGCAAACACCAAGCCAGCGCGCCGCAGAGATATGCGCGCCCCGCCATGCGGCCCAGCCGAACATGAAAACCTGCAAAGTGCCGAACAATATCAATGCGCCCAGCCCCGCGCCCAATGTCAAATATGCATAGGAAAAACCGATCATATAGGCAGATAATGCCAATGCACCACGCCAGCGTCCACCAATTTTTGACAGCGGATTGCGACCGGACAGCCCGACAATAACCGACAAAGCCGCAGCCCCTGCCGCGACGCGCACAAGAGCAAACACAAACGGATCCATGCCAAAACCGGCAACCCCGATCCGGTTCAACACCGAATTTGCTGCAAAAGCGGTCATCGTCACGACAACTGCAAAGACCAACACCATATTTACCGCCACTCCGTCACAGCCTGTCAAAGGGTGCAGGATAGACCAGTGTTTGCGCAGGCGCACCCGTGACACCCGACACCATTGTGTGATCATGTGCAAACGGACCGGTCAAATTGGCCGCCCCCGCGCGCGAGAACCCCGCTGTCTCACAGAACGCCACATGGCCCAGAACCACGATCGGGGTCTTTGTGATGCGCGACCATTCCGACAGCATCCCCATCATACGCTTGCCATAACCGCGCCGCTGCACATCAGGGGCAATTGCGATCGGCGCAAGGCACAGCCAGCCCTTTGGTTTCACCATATATGACAGCGCGTAATACCCGACGATCCGGTCGCCCATCGGCATCACCTGCTCGCCTGCGATGGCTTTCGACTTGCGCAATGCCGCAACCAGCTTGGCTTCCGCCGCCCCCTTGAATGCGGCGCGCAACAGTGCGTCAACCGCGGCCTCTTCTCCGCGTTTCATCTCGCGGGCAAATTGCGGGCTGTTCAACATCGGCTTTCCTTTTGCAATGTGCAGCACCCTACCCCGCTTTGGGCGCAGATGAACATATGTCGCAGGAGCGTGCCGATGAAATCGCTGCGCTGCGGCATATATTGGAGGCATCGCAACAAGAGTTAGGGAAAATGAAACACAAAACCAATCTCATCGCTAAGGAACCAAGCGAACACAGCACACACCATGCCCCCCAAGACCGCGCCGACCGCGTTGCATTGCGCCTGGTCAAATTCATGCGGGTCTTTGCGGATAAGTTTTTTGCAGGCCGCTATGGGCACCGTGCCGTTGTGCTTGAAACCGTGGCCGCCGTGCCGGGTATGGTTGGCGGTCTTTTGCAACATTTGCGTGCGCTGCGCCAGATCCGCGACGACCAGGGCTGGATCAAGGAATTGATCGACGAGGCCGACAACGAGCGGATGCATCTGATGACCTTTATCCATATCGCACAGCCGTCGCGGTTTGAACGATTTGTGATCAGCGCCACGCAACTGGTGTTCTACAACTGCTATTTCTTCCTGTATCTGTTGGCGCCGCGTGTCGCACACCGGATCGTCGGGTATCTGGAGGAAGAGGCTGTCACCAGCTATACCCAATACCTTGAACAGATTGATGCGGGAGTGGTTGAAAACGTGTCCGCGCCGCAACTGGCCATCGACTATTGGCAGCTTGCGCCAGACGCGCGGCTGCGCGAGGTGGTGATCGTGATCCGCGCCGACGAGGCAGGGCACCGCGACAAAAACCACGCGTTTGCCAACCAACTGGTCGCGGGCACGCATCCATAAAGTTGCACTCTGATAACAGCGACGAAAAAGGGCGGCCCCCATAAGGACCGCCCTTCTTTATTGATCGACATGCTAGGCTCTCGCCTTGTCGGTCAAATCCAAATGGATTTAACCTTACATCATGCCGCCCATGCCGCCCATGCCGCCCATGTCTGGCATGCCGCCACCGGCGCCGCCGTCTTTGGATGGCTTGTCTGCAACCATGGCTTCTGTTGTGATCAACAGGCCAGCCACAGATGCCGCGTCCTGCAATGCAGTGCGCACAACTTTGGCCGGGTCAATCACGCCAAACTTGAACATGTCGCCATATTCTTCGCTTTGCGCATTGAAGCCGTAGGTCTTGTCGTTGGACTCGCGGATTTTGCCAGCCACAACCGAGCCGTCAACGCCGGAGTTTTCGGCGATCTGACGCAGTGGCGATTCAAGCGCCTTGCGCACGATCGTGATACCCACGTCTTGATCAGGGTTCGCACCCTTCAGGTCTTCCAGCACTTTGCCAGCTTGGATCAAGGCAACACCACCACCGACAACGATACCCTCTTGCACGGCCGCACGGGTCGCGTTCAATGCATCGTCAACGCGGTCTTTGCGCTCTTTGACTTCCACTTCGGACATACCACCGACGCGGATCACGGCAACACCACCGGCCAGTTTGGCCACGCGCTCTTGCAGTTTTTCACGGTCGTAGTCGGATGTTGTCTCTTCGATCTGGCCACGGATCTGTGTGACGCGTGCGTCGATCTCGGCCTTCTCGCCGCCACCATCGATGATGGTTGTGGTGTCTTTGGTGATTGTCACGCGCTTGGCGGTGCCCAGCATGTCGATTGTGACATTCTCAAGCTTCATGCCAAGGTCTTCAGAGATCACCTGACCACCTGTCAGGATCGCAATGTCCTGCAGCATGGCTTTGCGACGGTCACCAAAACCTGGTGCCTTCACAGCCGCAATCTTCAAGCCGCCGCGCAGTTTGTTCACAACAAGTGTCGCAAGCGCTTCGCCTTCAACATCTTCGGAAATGATCAGCAGTGGCTTGCCGGACTGGATGACAGCTTCCAGCAAAGGCACCATTGGCTGCAAAGAGCCCAGCTTCTTTTCGTGCAACAGGATGATCACATCCTCAAGCTCGGCCGTCATCTTCTCGGTGTTGGTTGTGAAGTATGGGGACAGGTAACCGCGGTCGAACTGCATGCCTTCAACAACATCAGTCTCTGTTTCAAGACCTTTGTTCTCTTCAACAGTGATCACGCCTTCGTTGCCGACTTTTTGCATCGCATCAGCGATTTGCCGTCCAATTTCTGCTTCGCCGTTGGCAGAGATTGTGCCGACCTGCGCCACTTCATCGCTGTCATTGACCGGACGGGCCATCGCGATGATCGCAGCGACAACTTTGGTTGTTGCCAAATCGATACCGCGCTTCAGGTCCATCGGGTTCATGCCTGCCGCGACAGATTTCATGCCTTCGCGCACAATCGCTTGGGCCAGAACTGTAGCAGTTGTTGTGCCGTCGCCAGCTTCGTCATTGGTGCGCGAAGCCACTTCTTTGACCATCTGCGCGCCCATGTTTTCAAACTTGTCTTCAAGCTCGATCTCTTTGGCCACGGATACACCGTCTTTGGTGATGCGCGGTGCGCCAAAGGATTTGTCCAGAACCACGTTACGGCCCTTGGGACCAAGCGTGACCTTTACAGCGTCAGCAAGAATATTCACGCCGCGCAGCATACGGTTGCGGGCGTCTGTGCCGAATTTTACGTCTTTAGCAGCCATTTTCATGTGCTCCTTGAATGTGTTTCGTAGGGTGCGCTTCTCAAGCGCACCGACATTTGGCCCTCTTAGAGGATGCCCAGAATGTCGCTTTCTTTCATGATCAGCAGGTCTTCGCCGTCGATCTTAACTTCTGTGCCGGACCATTTGCCGAACAAAACTTTGTCGCCAGCTTTGACATCCATCGGGATCAGCTCGCCGCTATCCTTACGCGCGCCAGCGCCAATGGATACAACTTCGCCTTCGGCTGGCTTTTCTTTCGCAGCGTCTGGAATGATCAGGCCGCCTTTTGTCTTCTCTTCGCCTTCAATGCGGCGGACGAGAACGCGGTCGTGAAGTGGTGTAAATGCCATCTTGGAACGTCTCCAGTTCGAGTTTTCTTGGGCTGGCACTCACTCCTTGTGAGTGACAACAACGGATAGGTAAGGAGCCTGCACAGCCGAGTCAAGCGATCTGATATGGAAAATGCGCGCGACTTAACCGACGTCTGTTTTGCCGCGCCTGTCACTGCGTAAATTCGCATATAGCACATGGTTGCGCCAGCGCCCGTTGATCTGCAAATACGACTGCGCGACGCCCTCGTATTTATATCCGCATTGCTCCAACAGGCGACGGCTGGGGGTGTTTTCGGGCAAACAGCCAGCCTCTATGCGACTGATATCAAGCGTGCGAAACGCGTAATGTACAACCGCCTCGATCGCCTCTTTCATATAACCTTGGCGCGCATAAGCCTGCCCGATCCAATAGCCGGTGGTGCCAGCCTGCGCGGGCCCACGCCGAACATTATCTAGCGTAATCGCGCCCAACAGCGCATCATCGGACCGGCGGATCAAAAACAATGGCACCGCAGTGCCGCTGGTAATAGAGCGCTGCGCCCAGTAGACGCGGTTGCTAAAGGCCTTGCGCGACAAATGGTCCATCGCCCAAGTGGGCTCCCACGGGTCCAGAAATTCCTGACTGTCGTGGCGCAATGCAGACCATGCCGTATAATCGCCATGCACAGGCGGGCGCAGCGTCATGCGCGCTGTTTCCAACCTGACCTGTCTGCGCCGTCCCAGCATCAGGCCACCAATCGCGCCTTCAATGCGTCCAATGTCGGCGCGGCCTCTGCGGGACCATATAGCGCCATTGCCGTGCCCGCTTGCCCTGCCATCTGGCCTGCAAATTCCTTCACATCACCGGTGGTCACCGCATCGATCCGGTCAATGGTTTCGTCCAGCGTCGGAATCCGGCCCCAGATCGACAAAAGCCGTGCCAGACGCTCGGCACGGTTTGACGGACTTTCCAACCCCATCAACAACCCCGCTTTCATCTGCGCGCGTGCACGGGCCACTTCGGCGGCGGTCATGTCGTCGGCGGCGCGTTTCATCTCGTCAATCGTGACATTGGCCAGCTCTGATATCTGCTCGGCGCTGGTGCCCGCATAAATCGTGGTCATGCCGGTATCTTCATGGGCGCCGGCTTGGGCAAAAATCGTGTAACACAGCCCGCGCTTTTCACGGATTTCCTGAAACAGGCGCGACGACACGCCGCCACCCATCACCGAGGCATAAATCTGCGCGGTATAAATCGCCGGATCACGGTAGTTCGGCCCATCCAGAGCCAGCGCAAAATGCACCTGTTCCAGATCCTTGTTGCGGCGCAACTCGCCGCCGCCGAACTTTGCAGGCTGCATCAGCTTGGCATCGCGCGTCACCGGTTTCAGATGGCCAAACAGCGCCTCGGCTTGCGCCACAATCCGGTCGTGATCAATGCCACCGGCAGCCGCAAGGATCATCTGGTTCGGGCCGTAATGCTCGCTCACAAAGGCGCGCAGATCATCGCGGTTAAACGCCGACACACGCTCGGCGGGGCCCAATATCGGACGGCCAATCGCCTGATCGGGATAGGCCACCTCTTGCAGCCAGTCGAAAATAATATCGTCGGGCGTGTCGTTGGCCTGACCGATCTCTTGCAGGATTACGCCGCGCTCCAAGTCCACATCCGAGGCCTCAAACGTCGAGTTCATCAAGATGTCACCGATCACATCCAACGCCAGCGGCACGTCGTCTTGCAACACGCGGGCGTAATAGGCGGTGTTTTCGCGGCTGGTATAGGCGTTCAAAAACCCACCCACATCCTCGATCGCCTCGGCAATCTGCAACGCAGAGCGGGTTTTGGTGCCCTTAAACGCCATATGTTCCAGAAAATGCGCGATGCCGTTTTGCTCGATCCGCTCGTGCCGGCCACCGACATCGACCCAGACCCCGATGCTGGCTGATTTCAGACCCGGCATATGCTCGGTGACGATTTGAAACCCGTTTGACAGGGTATGCAGTTGAATGGTCAAATTTTGATCCGCTCTTTGATAAGGGCTTGAAGGATGCCCATGTCGTTGGCCACGCGCGTGACGCGTTCGGGGCGCTCATACAGGTCCGCCATGCGCGGGGGAAGAGGGGCCGCGATGCCGCTGGCCGCTTTCACCGCATCGGGGAACTTGGCGGGGTGTGCGGTGGCCAATGTGACCATCGGGATCGGGCCCAGATGCGCCTCGGCCACATGCACGCCGACAGCGGAATGCGGGCATAACAACTCGCCATGCCGCATCAGATAGGTTTTGATCGCCGCCGATGTCTCTGCCTCGGAGGCGCGGCCTGACACAAAGGTATCTTTCAACATCTGATAGGCACCTTGCGAAATCTCAAAGCCACCGGATTTCAAGTCATCCATCTGGGCCGCCACCGCCGCCCCGTCGCGCCCGTAGGCATCAAACAACGCGCGTTCAAAATTTGACGACACCTGAATGTCCATCGATGGGCTGATCGACGCGATTACACCGCTTTTTGTATAAGCGCCGGTTTGCAGCGTGCGGTGCAGAATGTCGTTCTGGTTGGTCGCAACCACCAACTCGGCAATCGGCAAGCCCATCTGTTTGGCAATATACCCCGCAAAAATATCGCCAAAATTGCCCGTAGGCACGGTGAACGACACCTCGCGATGCGGCGCGCCAAGGCTGACAGCGGCGGTGAAATAATACACCACCTGCGCCAGCACACGGCCCCAGTTGATCGAATTGACCCCCGCAAGGCGCACCTCGTCGCGAAAATCAAAGTCGTTGAACATGTCTTTCAACACCGCCTGACAATCGTCAAAATCGCCATCCATCGCCAGCGCATGAACATTCGCCTCAACCGGCGTGGTCATCTGGCGGCGCTGCACCTCGGACACACGGCCATGCGGGAACAGGATAAACACATCGACATTCTTCAACCCGCGAAACGCCTCGATCGCGGCAGACCCGGTGTCACCAGATGTCGCCCCCACAATCGTAATGCGGTCGCCCGAACGGGTCAGCGCGGCTTGGAACATCTGGCCGATCAACTGCATCGCAAAATCTTTGAACGCAAGGGTCGGGCCGTGGAACAGCTCTAGCAGAAAATGGTTCGGCGCAAGCTGCACCAATGGCGCGCGCGCGGCATGGCCAAAACCGGCGTAGGCTTTCGCGATTAACCCCTTAAACTGATCATCGGTAAAGGTGTCGCCGATAAACGGGCGCATCACCTCAAAGGCCACCTCCTCATAGGACTTGCCCGCCATCGCGGCAATCTGGGTATGGGTCAGCGTGGGCACCGTTTCGGGCACATACAGACCACCGTCGCGCGCCAGCCCCGTCATCATGGCCTGTTCAAACGTCAACGCAGGGGCGCTACCGCGGGTCGAGATATATCGCATCGGTCAGGTATCCTTGGAGCGCAGCGTGCGCGAGATCAGAAAAAGCGACATGAGCGCCCAGACAAACGCCAGCCCGAACCATGTGATTGCATAGGCCAAATGGTCGTTTTTGATGCCCCCCGCATCCACGGGCAGCAGGGTCGTGCGCGGGTCAGCGGGTTGCATGTCGCGGACCACAACCATCAGCGGTTGGGTTTCAAGGGCGCGGGCCATCACATTCACATCGCGGCCAAACCAGATATTTTTGGCAAGATCGGGTTCGGGCGTCGAACTATTCACATCATCAGGCCACAGCAGGGTGCCCACAACCGTGGCCGGCTGATCAATGGGCGCCCTTGCGTCTTGCAACCCGAGCAGGCCCACATCAACCATCACACGGCGGCCGTCCAGCAATTCAAAAGCGCGGATCGTGCGGTAACCGGTGCCCGCCGCCGTGCCAGAGACCAGCACGCGCAACTCGGGGCCCACAACCGTGCCGGCCAGCGTGACGGCCATATATTCGTCAGCGGCTTCCGTGGGGGTCAAGGGTATTGGCACCGGCGCAGAGGTCAGACGGGTGTTGATATCGTCGATGACCGCGTTTTTCCACGTCAAGCGGTCCAACTGCCAAAAACCAAGCCAGACTAAAACGATCACGCCGCTCAGGCCAAAGATCATCGGGAAAACTATGCGTCGCAAAGGCTGTTCTCGCTTTATGCAATGGAAAAGGCGCACGCAGGTAACCACGTGCGCCTCGGTATGTTTTGACAAGGCCGGTGGGTCAAGACCCATCCTGCGCAGTATGCGATTTTAGCCGCCCCAAATGTAAACGGAGGCAAACAGAAACAGCCAGACCACATCGACAAAGTGCCAATACCAGGCGGCGGCTTCAAAGCCGACGTGCCGTTCCGGGGTAAAGTGACCACGTTGCAAACGGAGCAGGATAATCCCCAAGAAGATCGTGCCGATAATCACATGAAAACCGTGAAAACCGGTCGCCATAAAGAACACCGCGCCGTAGATGTTTCCCGCAAAACCAAAGGTCGCTTCATAATATTCATAAGCCTGAAACACGGTGAACAAAACGCCAAGAACAATCGCGAGGATCAGGCCCCATTTCATGTCTTTGCGGTTGTTTTCATGCACCAGCGCGTGGTGCGCCCAGGTTGCCGCCATGCCAGAGCAAAGCAAAATCAATGTGTTGATCAGCGGCAGATTCCAAGGGTCCAATGTCTCGATGCCAACAGGTGGCCAGACGCCATCAACCATCGGGCTCGTGCCATCAGGGTTCATCGGATACATCGCATTTTTGAAAAACGCCCAGAACCATGCGGCAAAGAACATAATCTCGGACATGATGAACATGATCACGCCATAGCGCAGACCGATCCGCACCACGGGCGTGTGATCGCCAGCATCGCTTTCGGTGACAACCTCGGCCCACCACGCATACATCACGTAAAGCACGATCGCCAAACCGATCAGGAAAACATAGGGTCCACCACCTTGCTTGGGCATCCAAAGCACCGCGCCAAACAGCATGATGAAAGCACCTACAGCCCCGATAAAGGGCCAGATCGAAGGTTGCAAAATATGGTAGTCGTGGTTCTTTTCATGCGCCATGGCAGTCGTCCCCTATCGGCTTTGTTCTTAGTTAGTCTCTATGGCGGTTTGCGGCGCCGTTGTCAAAGTTGTTGGTGTCTGCAAAGCGGCCTGCATTTCGGTTTCGGGCAGGTCGATCTGGTAGAATGTATAGCCTAATGTGATGGTGTGAACATATTGCCCTTCACGGTCGTCAACGATTGCAGGGTCCACAAAGAACGACACCGGCATCATCACGGTTTCGCCCGGTTGGATGACCTGTTCGGTAAAGCAAAAGCACTCGATTTTGTCGAAAAACACGCCGGCTTCATAGGGCGTCACATTATAGACCGCACGCCCCGCGATCGGCACGTCCAGCGGGTTATAAGCCTCGTAATAGGCCAGCCCTGTCTCGCCGATGCGCAGGGTCATTTCGCGCTGCGCAGGCTTGAACGTCCAAGGCATATCACGGCCCAGCGAGGCATCAAAACGGATCTTGATCGTCTGGTCGAGGATCACATCAGAGCCGGTTTCAGCAACATTTGTGATGCCGCCAAAGCCGGTCACCTTACAAAACCAATTGTAAAACGGCACCGAGGCCCAAGCCAGCGAGCCCATGATGATCACAACACTGACCGTTTGCACCAAAGTGCGCTGCGGCCCTTGGATGTTTGGAAACAGCGTCACTCCGCCGCCCCCTCCGCCGGAATAATCGCGGGGCGCACAACGCGGTCAAATGCTTCAAGCTTCGAGGCATCACCCACTTCCACCGCTTTCACGATGGTCAACCCGAAGACGATTGCGATCATTCCGAAAAGTAACCCCAAAAGGCCAAAGTTCCGGCCCTTGCGGCGCTCGTGAATTTCATGCTCGACGTGAATTGCCATTCTACCAGCCTCCATAACCGTAGGGGCGCAGCGCGGCTTGCACCAACAATGCACCAAAATGCAAAAACAGATAATAAAGCGAAATCTTGAAGACCTGCTTTTCAACGGCGTAGTTATCGGCATCTGCCGCCGCATCGTCGCGCCGCCAAATGTCAAAGCAGCCTTTGACGAACCACAGGTTCAACACAACTGATGTCACCATATAGATCGGGCCGCCAATCGACGTAAGCCCCAGACCAATTGCCACAGGCACCAACAAGAGCGCGTAGACGATGATATGACGGCGGGTCACGTCGCGGCCATGGGTTTCGGTCAGCATCGGCACGCCGGCATCGCCGTAATCGGTTTTCACAAACAAGGCCAAAGCCCAGAAATGCGGCGGCGTCCACATGAAGATCAACGCAAACATCAACACAGAATCGATGGTCACATTGCCCGTAGCGACCGCCCAGCCGATCATCGGCGGGAAGGCACCCGCCGCGCCACCGATCACGATATTATGCGGCGTCGAGCGCTTGAGCCACATGGAATAGACCACGGCATAAAAGAAGATCGTGAAGGCCAGCAGCCCTGCGGCAAGCAGATTGGTCGCCAGCCCCAGCAAGATGATCGCAAAACCCGACAATGCCACCCCAATGCCCAGCGCTTCGCCGGGTTGCACGCGGCCCGACGGGATCGGGCGCTTGGCGGTGCGCTTCATCAGCGCATCGATATCGGCGTCCCACCACATGTTCAGCGCCCCCGAGGCCCCTGCCCCGACCGCAATGCACAGCACGCCGACAAAGCCGATAAACGGGTGCACCGGCACGGGCGCTACCAACAGACCGACAAGGGCCGTGAAGATCACCAGCGACATGACGCGCGGTTTCAAAAGGGCGAAATAGTCGCCCATGCTGGCCTCATAGGGTCTGTCCTGTGCGGTCATATCAGTCATTATATATTCCATTTGGGTGACGGGCTCCCACCCGTCTTATGCAGAAATGGACGTAGCGCAGAGTGACCTCTGCGCCAGCCAAATTTAAACACCGTTGATCTGTTTGGCCTCGACCAACCACTTATCATAGGTCTCTTGGCTGACCACTTTGACGGTGATCGGCATATAGGCGTGGTCCTTGCCGCAAAGCTCGGAACACTGGCCAAAGAAAATGCCTTCCTTTTCAGCCGCAAACCAAAGCTGCGCCAAACGACCAGGCACCGCATCCTGCTTCACGCCAAACGCAGGGATCGTCCACGCGTGGATCACATCCGCGCCGGTCACCTGCATCACGATCGTCGCACCAACCGGCACAACGACTGCGGTATCTGTCGCCAAAAGGTATTCATCTTGCGAATAGCCAAACTCTTCCAGCTCGTCGCGCGCCAGCATGTAGCTGTCGAACGCCACGCCGTCATCGACATATTCATAACCCCAATACCACTGGTAACCGGTGACCTTGATGGTGATGTCGGCCTCGGGAATTTCCTGTTGCTTGAACAGGATCGGCAGGGAATACGCACCGATCACGACAAGGATCAAAATCGGCACAATTGTCCATGCCACTTCTAGCGGAGAGTTATGTGTGAAGGTCTTGGCCGTTGGATTCGCTTTGCTGTTGTAGCGGATAAACACCCAGATCATCAGGCCGGTGACAAACAATGTGATCGCCGTGATGATCACCAAAAGCATCCCGTCTAGCCATTGCACATCGCGCGCAAGCTCGGTTGCGGCAGGCTGAAACCCCATTCCCCCGGCTGTCGGCGCACCAATGATTTCAAGCTCTTGGTCCACGGATTGGGCGGATGCCGCTGCCCCTGCAAGGATCAAACCAGCCGAAGCCCAAAGTGAAGTCGCAATCGTTTTCAAACGCATATCATAACCTGTCTGTCGTGGCACCAATTGGCGCATCTTATTGTGTCTCACCCAAACATAGGGCG
>Ga0316209_1000195_pt1 | contig 124173 bp, 109 predicted proteins | sample 6monopyrite_MG_FD_204945 | JGI IMG/M metagenome (GOLD analysis project Ga0316209, IMG submission 204945) | Microbial mat bacterial communities from mineral coupon in-situ incubated in ocean water Damariscotta River, Maine, United States -... | ecosystem: Environmental > Aquatic > Marine >... | reverse complement strand
TACAGCTCAATCTGTTTGAAAAGCGGGACATTATGGCGCTACTGAGAGGTGACCCGCCCGACAGCAGGCAGCCCAATATTAATCAGTTGGTCTTATTATGAAAGTTAACGGGACAGCAGTGAAAAAAATTATAAATTAACAAATAAAATTCATAGGGATACTTCGTGAAGGGGCTGTAACTCACTCTGAATTCGTTAAGCCCCCAGGTTTTGATTCGTACGAAACGCCAATATAAGCGGCTCTTCCCTGTCACTTACTTTTCTTTTCGGGGCGTTATGAGGCCTACAACTTAGACTCGCTGAGCCATCGAGACCTTTTTCCTGTAGCGATGCCACCACTTAAGCAAACCGCTGTTGAAATTCTCTGCTCATCACATCCTATAATAGTGAAAGGATGTCTATGAATCACACACATAATTCTACACACGGAACTGACCGACTAATGCTTCCAATCGAGACGAAAGATTCAACAGTTCACGGCTCGCATCCGCCGTACGCTGAACCCCTTGCGCACTTTGGGCAGAAGAATCCTGAATCGCAGTTACATTTCTAGTGATTTCTTCTGCGACTGCACTCTGCTCTTCTGAAGCTGATGCGATGCCCATATTCATATCATTGATATTTGCAACCGAAATGGTAATCGACTGTAAAGAGTCACCCGCTTGAGCCGCGCGCATGACACTACTATCAGCTCGTGATTTTCCTTGTTCCATCACCTTCATTGCAGCAGCGGAGTTTGTTTGTAAACCATTAATAATCTGCTCGATTTCCAATGTAGATGTTTGAGTACGGCTAGCGAGTGTTCGCACTTCGTCAGCGACTACAGCAAAGCCACGACCCTGCTCACCTGCACGTGCGGCCTCAATTGCTGCATTAAGTGCCAGTAGATTTGTTTGCTCGGCAATACTCTTAATCACATCTAATACAACACCAATATTTGCGCTATCAATTTCAAGCTGTTTAATTACTTCTGCAGCGGCACCCACTTCACTGGCCAACTCATCAATTGAGGTAATCGTTTCATTAACAATCTGTTGACCTGATGTTGTATCATGATTTGCCGTTCCTGCCGACTCTGCGGCAATTGCCGCACTACTCGCGACATTTGCAGTCGTTGCATTCATTTCATTTATTGCCAGGGCTATTTGCTCGATTTCATTTTTTTGAGTCTGAATCGAGTTACTTGTATCTGAAGAAATAGATTCCATTTCACTCGCCGCAGCTGTTAATTCAGCTGTAGAAGCCATCACTTCGGTCACAATACCATGCACTTTTGTAACAAAAGCATTAAAATTCTCAACAAGGTCGCCTATTTCATCCTTACTATCAGTGGATAGTCTCTTCGTCAAATCACCATCACCACTGGAAATTTCGCTCAATGAGGACGCTACGCTTGCAATACTACTTCTGATAAAGCTACTCATATAAAACACTGTAATACTAAGTAAAAATAGCACTAGAACCCCAATAATGAACGACATTTCTGTAGCCGTTTCAGACGCATCTCTGGCTTCGTGTACAGTAGTTATAAAATTTTCATATGACAGTACTTTATAATCAGCGAGTGCCTTTTCAATTATTTGTAATTCTTCATTCATGCTTACAATTAAGGGCTGAAGCTCGCGGGGGGTTTTTCCGCCGCCTACAATATTTTTCGTGAGCGGTCTTGCTACATCATAATAACGAATAAATTTCTTTTCTAAAGTAGCTACTTGTTCACGAAGCTTATTTTTATAGGCTTCATCATGTAACATTTCGGCGTCTATTATTTCATTGATTTTAGTAAAAGACAGCTTCATTTTTTGAGAAAATTCATCTGCTGAGATCAATAATTCCTCTTCCGCCATATCTACTGCACTAGCCAAAGAACTTTTTATTTTTTGCAAATAATTAATATTATTAATCGCATGCTCTAATACCGGAAATTCAGATGTCTTAAGGTTATCCAGCCTCACCTGATTCGAGCTGTTAATACTAAAGCCAACAGCCAGATTAACGGCAAAACCAATAACACCTACAAACCCAATAACTAATATTTTACTTTTTATCGAAAGAGCTGTCAGCCATCGCATAAAACTACCCTCTTACATATAAATGTAGTGTTAAAGTGAAATGAAAATCACAACTAGTATAGTGTTGCTGATCGTAAGTTAAATAACAATAATTAAATATTACTTATTTAATATTAAGTATCACTTTCACACTTTGATTTACTGAACCAGCATCGACATAGCCAATGCTTCCAGGGGTTCGAGCCACCCATTCTGTCATTGCAGTATCGTCACCGATCACTGCGGGTGGTACCCCCTTACCCGAAAAAACACGCTTGGACCAAAAAGCGCTGAGTTGATTAGGGCTTTTATTTAATACCTTTTCTGAAAATTCATCACGAATAGCACTTCCATCAGTTTGATCACCTGGAATCGCTGTTGTACCATCGGGAAAAGCATCCTCTTTTTTCAAAAAGATCGCACGTACTTCTTTAGCTGTAAGACTATCAGCAGATGTTGCGGGGTTGACAATGACCACCATTTCAGCAAATGCGGTGCCCGTATAAAAACTACTTACGAATACAATAAAGGCAAATAAGCAGGATATCTGGTTTAATTTTCTTTGTTGAGTCATATCCTTTCTCCTCTTAAAATGCAACATCAAGCGCAACGCCTAACATAGTGGCTGATTTATTTAAGTTAGCGCCATCAGGTGGTACAAATAGCCCCACCCCTCGGTCTGTTTTAATAGCGCTGTACTCAATTTTCAGGTCTGTGCTGCGATCAAGGTTAATTTTAACCCCCAACGTAGTCATATGTTGTTTTTGATACGGCTCCGGTATCGTCAAACTCGCTGCTGCATTTTTTCCTTTGGTGAATTGCTGATACGTTACATGAGGCAACCAGTCATCAAACTGATATCCAAGTGTGACATACATGGTATCAGACTCACCTGGCTTGAAACTTCCCATGCTAATCTTAGCGACTTCACTATAGGCGATGATGTTATTCCAATCGATCTTGATACCAATCATTGATGATGAGTGTTTCTGTCCATTCATGGCCGCATTTTCCAGGTTCATAGTGCCGCTATAATGCGTCGCTTGCAGGAGCACAATATCATCCCAATCGGCACGCGCGGTAAGTCCTGTAAGTTCACGTATATTCATAGTGGCCAATGGTACTTCACCGGCAAAAAGGTCAGCGCTGAAAACCCAATCACCCTTAGTTGTTTCAGACAAAAGACTCATGCCAGTATAAGATTCTCGCGTGGCCTGTGGGCCGCTAGATTCTTCACCATAGAATAGTTGAGGAGGGTTAATCCAGGGGTATGCAACACCTACATCCACGTACTCTGCTACCAGGCCTGCGGAGTATTTTACTTTACCCGCGCGTACGGTGATTGCATCTGTAACATCATAAGAGACAAACCCCCAGTCAAGGTGGGTTACAAAATTATCTTCGTCACGGGTAGAAGTAAACTGGGTGGCCATGTTCACCTTATCAGTGACATTTGCATTGAAGTTCAGTCCAATGCGAGAGCCCTTCCAAGATCCCTTGTCATCAATCCCACCTTCATCTACGTCGCCATTAAATGGATATGCCTGATCAGTTATTGAATAGGCTGATGTCATAAAGCCCTTAATAACGACTTTATCCTCCAAGTTTTCAGCGTGCAATTGGGTCGCTGGAAATTGTAATAATCCAATGCCCAGTGCACCGACTATAATGCGTAGTTTACGTTGATCCATGTAGTATCTCCTGATTTTTTATTCAGTTGCTATAGGTGTATCGCTAACATCAAGAAAAACATTAATTTTTCAATAGCTAATCCTTTGACATCTGATAAAATTAAATATTAACAATCATATATTACAACATAAGATATTGAAATATAATATAAAAATACAATGACCACATGAAATAAAATTATCATGTCATAATACATTTTTTGACCGAAAAAAAAGCATCCCCCCCCCAGTAACAGGTTATTTCTTGTGTCAGTTTTATCTAGTGACGGACACGTTTAATTTATTTTCAGAAAGAAGCTAGGCAATAAAATGCTTCCGGCTACATTTAATGTAACCGTCGGGCTGTGGTAGTGGTTACTGAATAGGATGCCACTGGGATTCAAAGAGGACGGATAAACATGTCAGTTCAAAATTTTATCTGAGAGTACGGGTGAGCGAATCCATATAAAAAATCATTCGATTATTTTACTCTGACGACAGCCACAACAGAGAGGTTCCCATGTGGTCTCGAGGACACTCTACTCAAGGGTATATGCCTGCTACAATGCGATTCGAGGGCTGAAAACACCATTATTTATTTGACTATGATTTCTAAGTCGTAACAACACACTCATGAACCTGCTGAACACTCTCATCTTCTTCTGAGGCCTCTATTCGCACCGTAAAGCCCCACAGCCTTGAAAGATGGTTAAGCACCTCATCGGTCTCATCATTGAGCGGTCGACGATTATATGGCGTATAACGCAGTGTTAGCGAACGATCGCCACGTACATCGACCTTAAGCACTTGCAGATTTGGCTCGCGTGAGCCGAGATTGTATTGCTCCGCAAGCGCAGTACGAATATGACGATAACCCCCTTCATCATGGATCGCGGAGACGTTTAACATGTTCTCTTTATCATCATCGAGAATAGAAAAGAGTTTAAGCTCTCGAATTAGACGTGGTGAGAGGTACTGTAAAATAAAGCTCTCATCCTTAAAATTACGCATCGCGAAATCAAGGGTCTGTTTCCAGTCACTGCCCGCAATCTCCGGAAACCATTCACGATCTTCATCAGTTGGAGATTCACAGATACGACGGATATCCTGCATCATGTTAAATCCAAGGGTATAGGGATTAATACCGGAAAAATAGGGACTATCAAAAGGCGGCTGATAAACCACATTGGTGTGTGCCTGCAAGAATTCAATCATGAATCCATCGGTCACTAGTTTCTCGTCATAAAGCTGATTGAGAATAGTATAGTGCCAAAAAGTGGCCCACCCTTCATTCATCACCTGAGTCTGGCGCTGCGGATAAAAATACTGCGCAATCTTGCGCACAATGCGAATAACCTCACGTTGCCACTTCTCCAGTAACGGCGCATTCTTCTCAATAAAATAGAGGATATTCTCCTGCGGTTCTACAGGCCAGAGTGGTGTCTCGTTCTGTACCTGATCTTTATCTGGATTCGTTGGCAGAGTACGCCACAGATCATTGATCTGCGACTGCATATAGGCCTCGCGTTCTGCCTGACGTTGCTCTTCACCTACTAATGTTAAATGCTGCGGACGTTTGTAACGATCAACACCGTAGTTCATTAATGCATGACAGGAATCAAGCAACATCTCGACTTCTGTTTCACCATAACGTTGTTCGCACTTCTTAATATAGTTACGGGCAAATAGCAGATAATCAACAATTGAATCAGCGCTCGTCCAGGTCTGAAAAAGATAATTATTTTTGAAAAAAGAGTTGTGACCATATGAGGCGTGAGCAATCACCAGCGCCTGCATCGTCATCGTGTTCTCTTCCATTAGATAAGCAATACAGGGGTTGGAGTTAATCACTATTTCATAAGCTAGTCCCATGTGTCCGCGCCGGTAACGCTGCTCCACCCCTAAAAACTGTTTGCCAAATGACCAGTGATGGTACCCGACAGGCATCCCCACGGTAGAGTAGGCATCCATCATCTGCTCGGCGGTGATCACCTCAATTTGATTGGGATAGGTATCCAGACCGAAGTTGGCTGCAACTCTTGAAATCTCACAGTCATAACGGTCGAGTAATTCAAAGGTCCACTCTGAACCTTCAGAGATATAACTACTCATGACGACTGTTTCTCAAAAAGTTTACGAAAGACCGGATAGATATCAGCATGATCACTGATGGTTTGGGTCGAAAAATTATTATAGACACCTGAAACCTTTTGATACTCATCCCATAGATCACCAGTAGAATCATCTTCTGTTACCTCTACGTAGGCGTAATACTGCAGATAGGGCATGATTGATTCCAGCAACAGGTCACGACAGACATGTGAGTCATCGGCCCAGTTGTCCCCGTCCGAGGCCTGTGCGGCGTAGATATTCCAGTCACTCGTTGGATAACGCTCGTGGATGATGTCACGCATCATCTTGATGGCACTTGAGACCACCGTGCCACCGGTCTCCCTCGAATAAAAGAATTCTTCTTCGTCAACTTCTTTGGCAATCGTATGGTGACGAATAAACACCACTTCAATACGCTCATAGGAGCGGGTCAGGAATAGATAAAGTAATGTAAAAAACCGCTTGGCAATTTCTTTTTCAAACTTTCCCATCGAGCCAGAGACATCCATCAAACAGAACATCACCGCCTGACTCGTCGGAATGGGTTCATCAATGCGATTGTTATAACGCAAATCAAAGGTATCGATAAACGGCACCTTGCGGATCCTGCGTTTCAGTTCTTTTATCTCATCACGAAGTGCGATGACCAGCGGGTCATCATCGTGTGCTTTTTCCAGTAGTAGCGCCAATTCTTCTTCGGCTTCATGTAAACGACGCGAAGGTGAAGCGGTCAATGCGATACGTCTCGCCAACGCCCCTTTCATTGAATGAATAACGCTAATATTGGAGGGATTGCCATGAGAGGTATAACCCGCGCGGATCTTTTTGAACTGCACTTCTCGCGTCAACTGGGTTTTGATCATGCTGGGTAATTCCAGGCCCTCAAAAAAGAGATCCATGAATTCATCACGTGACAATGAAAAAGAAAAATCATCCTCTCCTTCACCACTATCGCTCGCTTTTTTACCGCCGCTACCAGCCCCCTCTTGTGGACGAGCTATCTGATCACCCGTCACAAACTCTTCATTACCCGGGTAAACCTGCTCTTGACGACCACCACGACCGGTACCAAAGGTTGGCTCCGAGATGTCTTTGGCGGGAATATTGATCTTCTCACCACGTTCCATATCGGTAATACTGCGTTTCGAAACGGCCTCTTCGACCGCATCCTTGAGATGTTTTTTATAACGGCGAATAAATTTCTGGCGATTTACCGCACTTTTATTCTTACCGTTGACACGCCTGTCGATAACCTGAGTCACATGAACACCTTATCATTACTGCGCAACAGAATCAGGATGATTTACGAGTGCGTAAATGCCATTCACAGAGTAATCGCACCTGTTTCGGCGTATACCCTTTCGACACCATACGGTCTATAAATTCCTGATGTTTTTTCTGATCGTCAGTCGAGGCCTGTGCGCTGAACGAGATCACCGGCAAAATATCCTCCGTATTGGAGAACATCTTCTTTTCAATCACCGTGCGCATCTTTTCAAAGCTAGTCCACGAAGGGTTCAGCCCTTCATTATTCGCACGCGCGCGCAGTGTAAAGTTAACAATCTCATTACGGAAATCCTTAGGATTGCTAATACCCGCAGGTTTTTCAATCTTCTCCAGTTCATCATTCAAGGCTGCGCGATCAAACATTTCACCCGTATCAGGGTCCCTGAACTCACCATCCTGAATCCAGAAATCAGCATAAGTGACATAACGGTCAAAGATGTTCTGTCCAAACTCAGCGTAAGATTCAAGATATGCGGTCTGAATCTCTTTCGAGATAAAATCACTGTAATTAGAAGCCATATAGCCCTTAATAAAGGTCAAGTATCGCTCTGCTGTCTCAGGTGGAAACTGCATCTGCTCAATCTGTTGTTCCAGAATATAGAGCAGATGAACCGGATTAGCCGCTATCTCCGAATGATCATAATTAAATACCTTTGATAGAATCTTGAATGCAAAACGGGTTGAAAGTCCTGTCATCCCTTCATCAGGACCAGCACTGTCTCTGTATTCCTGATATGACTTCGCCTTCGGATCTATGTCCTTAAGATTCTCACCATCATAGATACGCATTTTGGAATAAATGCTGGAATTTTCAGGCTCAATCAAACGTGTCAACACGGCAAACTGCGCCATCATTTTCAATGTATCCGGGGCACAGGGTGATGCTGTCAGCGAGCTATTAATCAACAATTTTTCGTAGATCTTTACTTCTTCTGAGACCCGCAGGCAATAAGGCACTTTTACGATATAGATGCGATCAAGAAACGCCTCATTATTTTTATTGTTCTTAAACGTCTGCCATTCAGACTCATTAGAATGTGCTAGCACGGTACCCGTAAACGGAATCGCAGGAAACCCTTCCGTTCCTTTGTAATTACCTTCCTGGGTGGCGGTTAATAGTGGGTGCAACACCTTAATTGGTGCTTTGAACATTTCGACAAATTCAAGCAACCCCTGGTTAGCAAGACAAAGTCCGCCAGAATAACTATAGGCATCAGGATCATCCTGTGAAAACTCCTCCAGCTTGCGAATATCGACCTTACCCACTAGCGATGAAATATCCTGATTATTCTCATCACCCGGCTCTGTTTTGGCAATCCCTATCTGCCGCATCACGGAGGGGTTAAGTCGCACTACCCGGAAGTTAGAAATATCACCGTTAAATTCATGTAAACGTTTGACCGCCCATGGCGACATCACACCGGGCAGGTAACGTTTGTCGATACCATAATCTTCAGCAAGAATCTCGGCATCTTCCTGTGGCGAAAAAAGGCTCAGTGGCGACTCATTGACCGGAGAACCTTTAATCGCATAAAAGGGTACTTTTTCCATCAGCGACTTAAGCTTCTCTGCCAATGAGGACTTGCCGCCGCCAACAGGCCCCAGCAGATAAAGAATCTGTTTCTTCTCTTCGAGACCCTGTGCTGCATGACGGTAAAAAGAGACTATTTGTTCAATGGTCTCTTCCATGCCGTAGAACTCCCTGAAGGCGGGATAAATTTTGATCATTTTATTAGAAAAAATGCGGCTGTATCTAGGGTCTTTGCGGGTGTCCACCATTTCTGGTTCACCGATGGCAAGTAACATTCTTTCTGCGGAGGTTGCATAGGCACTGGAATCTTTTTTACAGAAATCCAGAAACTCTTGCAGGCTCATCTCTTCTTCCTGCGCCTCTTCATAACGAGATTGATATTCGTCGAAAATAGTCATGACTCACCTCATCGCATGGAACAGTAAGTGTGTTCCAGGTTTTATTGGCCTTAATAGTAATATCGGCCATACAAATCGTTTCTTAGCTATATTTGACCATAAATACGTCAATTTTCTGCCTTATCACCAACTACTACGCGCATCACTTATTGATAATAAACAAAATTAATTTGACGAAAGCATCTCCATGTCAAACCAGCGCTATACTGCTGTAACTAGCTGCATGAATCAGGCCATTTCAAGTCATATAATACTAAGATCACTATTTACGATTAAGGTTCCAGTCATAGTCCAGAAATTCGATCTCGATTGCCCCTGAATTGAGGCGCTGAATATCAGCTGCGGATAGTCCCAGTGAATCACCATAAGCCGACAGGAATTGTTCCAGCCGTTGGTAGCCTCCCCAGCCACGTTCAAAGTCTTCGCGGTACCACTTAAAGATCATTGAAATATTAAGCCTGCTCTCTTCTAAGCGGTTGCGGCTACGATCACTCAGAAAGTACTGCGCCGCTTCATCCAGTTGAGTTTCAATATTTGCTCCGTTATAAGCCGTTGCTGAGAGCGCAGGACAACCAATACTGGCGCAGTTCACCGCAAAGTGAATCCGAGGCTCCTGATATTTTCCTTCAGCACGAATAAGCCCATGCTCGATATCATCTAATGAACGGGGTTTACCCAACAGAGGAATAAAGGTTTTCTGCCACGGTGACTGTAACCAGGAGCCGAGGTCTTTGATCGATTCGATACCCGGGTATCCTGTTAACACCAATTCTACCGTCCAGGCGTTATAGGCGTTAATCAAGAAGGCCAGTTGCTCTGGCTTAGACCAGCGCTCGAACGTTGCCTGAGAAACAGACTCAAGCGAGCTTAGATACCCCTTAAGCTGAAAGCGATCACGGGCAAAGCCACCATAATCAACCTGCGTAGCGACCCCCTGATTAATCGACACCACATGTTTCTTGAGCAAACCATCCCAACGGCTGTGATCAAAAGCGCTATCCAATACCGAACTTGCCGCAACTGAAAACGTCATGACTGATAGAAAAAAACTTAATATTAAACGTCTCATTCACCACGTCTCCAAGTATGAAAGCGCTCTACCCATGCCAGCAGACGTTGCGGTGCATGCGCCCGTTTCCAGTTTCCCGCCACATATTTATTGGCTTCCACCATGGTCGGGTAGATATGAATCGTCCCCAGAACCTTATTAAGCCCCAACCCATATTTCATCGCAGTCACATATTCAGCAATCAGATCCCCCGAATGTTCACCCACGATCGTGACGCCGAGAATTTTATCTTTACCCGGTACTGTGAGTACCTTGATGATACCGTGCGCCTCTTCATCGGCGATGGCGCGATCCAGGTCATCGATGCCGTAGGTGGTCAGTTCATACTCAACCCCTTGTTCCTTTGCCTCCGTCTCGTTGAGGCCAACACGCGCAACTTCGGGATCCGTAAAGGTTGCCCATGGGATCACTCGATAATCAACTTTAAAGGATTTAAAACCACTAAATAATGCATTGACTGCGGCATACCAGGCCTGATGTGCGGCCGTATGGGTAAACTGATAAGGGCCTGCGACGTCACCCGCTGCATAGATATTAGGAAAATTTGTCTGTAACAGCGCGTTAACTTCTACGGTGCGATTGACGGTCACGCCCAATGCTTCCAGACCAAAGCCAGTGGTATTGGCAACACGTCCGAATGCCACCAACACTTGATCAAATGGGATGCGCACTTCGTCACCACCGTTGTCACAGATCAAAATCTTCTCGCCCGCTTCGATGCAGAACGCCTTCGCTGTGTGGCCCGTACGAACGTCAATCCCTTCAGCCTTGAAGCGCTCCATCACCATATCAGAGACATCTGGATCCTCGCGTCCCATAATACGCTCAGCCTGTTCAACTTGCGTTACCTGGCTACCGAGACGCGCAAAGCTCTGTGCGAGCTCACTGCCGATCGGACCACCCCCGAGCACCACCAGACGCGGCGGCAACGCTCGAAGGTTCCATACGGTATCCGAAGTCAAATAACCCACATCATCTATTCCTAGCAGTGGTGGCACCAATGGCCGCGCGCCAGTAGCGATGACAATATTGCGCGTGGTTAACGTCTCGCCATTTACTTCAACGGTATAAGGGGAGGTGATTTTGGCCTCACCCTCAATCACATCGACCCCAAGCGACCGGTAGCGGTCTATCGAGTCATGCGGTTCTATGGTCTGAATAACACGCTGGATACGCGCCATCACCTCAGCAAAATCGAAATCGACACTGGCAGACTTCATTCCCAGCTCGCTCGCGCGTTTTTGCTGGGCGACAAATTTAGCAGATCTGATCAACGCCTTGGAGGGTACACAGCCGGTGTTGAGGCAATCCCCTCCCATTTTATGTTTTTCGATCAACGTCACTTTTGCCTTCACGGCCGCGGCGATATAGGAGGTCACCAGTCCGGCAGAACCCGCACCAATCACTACCAGATTACGATCAAACTTATCGGGCTTTGGATAGCCCTTCAAAACTTTTTTTGCTCTGATGATAGCAACTATCTTTTTGGCAATCAGCGGAAAGATCCCCAACAATACAAAAGATAGCAGCAGTCCGGGCGACAGAATACCGCTTAACGTCTCAATGCCCGCGATCTGCGTGCCCGCATTAACAAAGACAATCGTCCCTGCCAACATGCCTACCTGACTAACCAGAAAATAAGTGAGTGTCCGGATTGGCGTTAATCCCATCACCAGGTTGATTACGAAAAATGGGAAAGCCGGCACCAGCCGTAGCGTGAACAGGTAAAAGGCGCCATCCTTCTCGATACCTTCATTGATAGTCTTTAGCTTATCGCCAAACTGGCGCTGTATGGAGTCCCGGAGAAGATAGCGCGATGCCAAAAAGGCGATAGTCGCACCCAAAGTCGATGCAAACGAGACGATAATGGTACCGATAAAAACACCAAAGATGGCCCCGGCTACTAATGTCATCAACGCAGCACCCGGCAGTGAAACGCCGGTCACTATCACATAAATCAAAAAGAACAGCGCAATAGTGGTCGTTGGATGTTCATAGTAATAAGCCTCAATCGCTGCCTGCTGAGACTTAAAATAATCCAGACTAAAAAATTGTCCCAGATCAAAAACGAAGTACACGAATATCAAAAACGCGATGACACCGACTACTATAATCTTGTGCTTTTTCATTTAACACGACCCCTGGTTACTAACATGCCGGTGCCATTTCTATATTTCTCTCTCATTTCAGTTGTAAATGAGATGAGAGAATTTATAAGTAGTCGAGCTAACAGGGTAAAACATTACACGCCACTTATAATAAAACCGCTACAAATCACCTTCGCTGCGCTATCCATGTAATCAATGGGCAATAGTGTTAACTAGAGAGCAATGTTACAAAAGCGACGGCATATTCATCTTCATCAGAGATTGATATATGGCTTTCAACCACGTTAAGGCGACTACAAACATCAATGGCATTATTATAATATTCTAATATTGGTTTGCCGAGTTCATTATGTTCAATACCAATGTGGCTCAACATCAATCCATCTCTGAAACCGCATCCCATCGCTTTTGCAGTTGCTTCCTTGGCAGCAAAGCGTCGAGCGAGAAAATTAGCGGGGCGCTTGTGCCGTGAGAATTCTGAAAACTCATTGGGTGTTAAAATTCTAATCGCAAACTTATCGCCATAGCGCTCCAGATTTCGGGCCATGCGTGATACACGGACGATATCCGTACCGATACCGATAATCACCACCGACGAGCTGCTCGCATTAATTGTTTCATTTCACGCACGGCCTCTTGCAAGCCGGTAAAGAGTGCACGAGCCACAATGGCATGACCGATGTTCAATTCAACGAGTTCGGTAATTGCCGCAATTGGTTCGACATTATGGTAATGCAAACCGTGACCAGCATTCACTTGCAAACCACATTGATGGGCGTAGACTGCGGCGGCTTTGATTTTTTTTATCTCCGCCTGTTGAGCTTGCTTATCTACTAAATCAGCATAATGTCCTGTGTGGATTTCGATTGCGGGTGCTTCGCAGCGCACTGCGGCATCGATCTGGTCTTGTTCAGCATCAATAAAAAGCGAAACAACCGAACCACCATCAGCGAGTTTCCGGCAGGCATCGGCTACCTTAGCTTCATGCCCAATAACGTCAAGACCACCTTCGGTCGTTAGCTCTTCGCGGCGCTCGGGGACCAGGCATATATTTTCGGGGCCGACGTCAATCGCAATCGCAATCATCTCATCAGTGACTGCCATTTCAAGATTCATACGCGTTTGTAGAATCTCTTTCAACAGCCGAACATCTCGCTCCTGAATGTGACGGCGGTCTTCCCGTAAATGTAAGGTAATGCTATCCGCACCGGCCTGCTCGGCATCGATGGCCGCCTGAACAGGATCAGGATAGCGAGTGCCTCGTGCCTGCCTCAACGTGGCGACATGATCTATATTGACGCCCAACAATATTGGTTGATTCATTTTCCCTACCTACCTATAACGCATTTCAGTGCTAGTTTTATCAATGACTGGTGCCTGCAAACCACTAAGCATTACCCTGCTATTTAAAGGCTTGCTGCCGAGGTGAACAGCGAGCGCTGCTCGCATCAATCGCTTACATTCCCGTAATGAGCGCTTATCGTTAAACTCACCGTTTACCAGATCCAGTAAACTCTTACCATGAAGCCTAACGACATCGCCTTTATGAAAAGTTTCAAGCTCTGGCTGTGACTCATTAAAGCGCACCGGACCCTGGTCAAGATGATAATGATACAGCGCATCAGCCTCTACTGCTGCACCGCTAACGGCATCATGATCCAGTATCAATGCATAACCCAGCTCATAGAGCAGCTGTTTCTCGAATTTTCGTAAAGCGGCCTGCTCATCTGCGGGGGCTTTTCCATCAAGGTATTGTAGTTTAGCTAACTGTTGAAGCACTTCAAGATAGGCGTAAAAAAGGTCAGCATGTGGATCATCACGATGTAATAAACGCACCATGAGTTCATTAACATAAAAGCCACTGATCAATACGCGACGGTCCAGCATAAACGGCACACCATTACTTTCAAGTGCCGTCAACGTGCCAAGCTCACCCCTTGCCAACCATGAAATAAGCAAAGGTTGAAAGGGTTGTATCAGCGGTGCGAGTCGTGATTTTGCTTTACGAACACCTCGTGCGACCACGCTAATGCGGCCATGAGAAGGGGTAAATAAATCGACGATCATACTCGTATTACGGTACGCTCTTTGATGTAGCACAAAGCTAGGCTCAAGCAGATGGCGGTTTGGTGAGCCCACCTTACGTTTTACTCCGTATAACCCAGATTCTGTAGCGCACGCTCATCATCTGCCCACTTATCTTTCACCTTTACCCATAGCTTGAGAAAGACCTTTTTTTCGAACATCGATTCCATTTCGATGCGCGCCTGCTTGCCCACGGCTTTCAGCATTTCACCCTCTTTACCGATGACGATACTCTTTTGATTATCACGCTCCACCCAGATCAGCGCATGAATATGTAATACCTTATTTTCCAGCTTAAACTGCTCTATCTCAACCGTAATTGAATAGGGAATTTCCTCTCCCAGACGCATCATTAATTTTTCACGCACCAACTCGGCCGCAATAAAACGCTCACTTTTATCGGTAACCTGATTTTCTGGGAAAAATGCCGGCGATGCGGGCAGTAGTGCTGTTACCGTGCTTTCCAGTGATTCAATATTCTCACCGTTCGTCGCTGAAATCGGAATAATTTCTTTGAAGGTCATTCTTTCTGATAACTGCTGAATGTGTGGCAATAATTTACCCCGGTCTTGCAATTTATCCAGTTTATTCAAGGCAAGAATGACCGGGACCTTAATGTCTTTTAACTTCTCCAAAATTGCTTCATCATCATCCAGCCAACGCAGGCTATCGACGACAAACACCACTACATCGACATCATTAATGACACTTGCGGCGGCCTTATTCATGTAGCGGTTCATCGCCTTTTTACTACCTTGATGTAAGCCGGGAGTGTCCACATAAATAACCTGCGCACCATCTGTCGATTTGATACCGAGGATCTGATGACGGGTTGTTTGTGGCTTACGCGTAGTAATGCTGATCTTCTGTCCCAGAATCCGATTCAGTAAGGTAGATTTCCCAACATTTGGTCGCCCAACAATTGCAACATAGCCGCAATGCTTTAATAAATCATTGTTCATTTTTTAATAATAACTCTAGTGCATTTAATGCAGCTTTCTGTTCGGCTTTACGACGGCTTTTTCCTAGCCCGATAATTTTTTCATCTAATCCTTCCACGATGCAATCTACAGTGAACAACTGAGAATGTCCTTCACCATCAATGGCAACCACTGAGTAATTAGGCAATGTACGCTTTTTACCCTGCAGATACTCTTGCAAGCGTGTTTTGGGGTCTTTAAGTTCGCTATCGGCACAGACTTCAGTTAACGCCGCCTGATAGAGGTTTAAAATAAAGGCTTTTGCAGCCTCAAAACCACCATCCTGCAAAACAGCGCCGATAACCGCTTCCAATGTCCCTGCTAATATCGACTCACGGCGGAAACCGCCACTCTTCAGCTCACCCGGACCAAGCACAATATAATCACCGAGATTAAGATTTCGTGCCAATTTTGCCAACGTGCTACCGCGAACCAGGGATGCGCGTAAGCGACTCAATTTTCCTTCATCAACATCTGGAAATTGATGATAGAGCGCCTCGGCAATCACAAAGTTGAGAATCGCATCCCCCAGAAACTCAAGGCGTTCATTATTTTTACTCCCGACACTGCGGTGAGTCAGTGCCATTTCTAGGTAGTGGCGTTGCGTAAAGTGGTACGCAAGCACCTGCTCCGCCTTCTCAATAGAGCAGTTTAAATCCATTTATTTTTCACTTTGAAAATCATACAACTAAATTTTTATGTGGTCGTTAAAGTAGATGACGATGTCAATATTGCCCACCATGGGTTTGCGGACTTCATAGATGATATCGATCGTCATATCGCTCTTGGTTTTCTTAACAGTGATATTGTCACGATTAACACTCGTCACATCGTTAATAGAAAAGCGACGTGCAAGCATTGCTTTAATCTCAGAGGACTTCATCTCTTTTATATTGCTCTCATCCGCGAGCGAGTTTAATGATGTTGTGACATTAAAGTGTTCCATATAAACAGGGAAAAGTTTCAACAACACCAGTACTGACAAAACAATTAAAACGATGATAGAGGCAAATCCACTGCCGGTAGCACCCTGCTGCTTCGCTACAATTCTATTCATTACCAACTCCTCAATTTAGTCATTTTTTGATACTGGTAATTACTTAATGTTGTCACCGATTCGTTCCCAGCTAATGCCACCTGCAGAAGAATCCCAGTTCATCCAGATCATAAAGGCCTTTCCGACTAGGTGGTCTTCAGGCACTGTACCCCAGAAACGGCTATCGTTACTGTTATCACGATTATCACCCATGACAAAGTACTCACCTTCGGGAACCACAAACTCACCTTCTCGAGCACGTTGTGCGGTGTTGATGAGGATGTCATGCTTAATGTCACCCAAATGCTCGACGCGATGACTTGCACCTGTCGAATTTAAACCACTGCCAATCCCTACATAGCGGCCAATTTCTTCCTGATCCACTGGTTTGCCATTAATATAGATAGTTTTATTGAAATAGCCAACCCGGTCTCCAGGCAAACCAACTACTCGTTTAATATAATCAAGTGACGGATCTTTGGGATAACGGAATACAACCACATCGCCACGTTCAGGCGCGCCAATATCAAGAATTTTTGTGCCCGCTACTGGCAACCGCACACCATAGGAAAATTTACTCACTAAAATGAAATCACCCACTAGCAGCGTCGGCATCATAGAACCCGAGGGGATACGAAAAGGTTCCACCAAAAATGAGCGCATTACAAAAACAATTAGAATAATGGGGAAAAAAGACCGCGCATATTCAACGTAGGTTGGCTCCCTGAAGGTCTTAGCAAGACTTGCTTCATCAATGGGTGGGTGCATCGATGCACGCGCACGCTGCTCTGCTTCTCGGCGTTTTGGCGACCACTTCCAATGGTCCAACGCCCATATAACACCACTGATGACCAATAGCAGCAGCATGATTCCCTGGAAATCGAAATTCATTTTATTTACCCGTTTTTAGTACAGCAAGAAAGGCGTCCTGAGGAATCTCAACAGACCCGACCTGCTTCATCCGTTTTTTACCGGCCTTCTGTTTTTCCAGAAGCTTACGTTTACGACTGATATCACCGCCGTAACATTTAGCGGTTACATTCTTGCGTAATGCCTTGACCGTCTCACGCGCGATGACATGTGCACCAATCGCAGCCTGAATCGCAACATCAAACATCTGCCGAGGGATCAGTGTGCGCATACGCTCAACCAGTTCTCGTCCGCGAAATTGTGAACGGTCACGATGAATGATCAATGAAAGCGCATCGACACGCTCACCATTGATAAGCATATCAAGCTTAACCAGATCCGCAGCCTGAAAACGGAGAAAGGCGTAATCAAGCGAGGCATATCCACGGCTGACCGATTTGAGCCTATCATAAAAGTCCATCACCACTTCACTCATCGGTAATTCATAACTGACCGCGACCTGATTACCATGATAGTGCATTTTTTTCTGCACCCCACGTTTTTCAATACAAAGAGTGATCACCGCACCAAGATGGGTTTGTGGCACCAGAATATCCGCCTGTATGATCGGCTCACGAAATTCGGCAATCACGCCTGGGTCCGGAATTCGAGATGGGTTATCGATCTGTAATACATCGCCCTTGGTCGTCACAATTTCATAAATAACCGTGGGTGCGGTTGTAATCAGCGAAAGGTCATATTCACGTTCCAACCTCTCCTGAATGATTTCCATATGCAGCATGCCAAGAAAACCACACCGAAAGCCAAAACCGAGCGCCTGCGATGACTCCGGCTCATAAAAAAGCGAAGCGTCATTAAGACTGAGCTTGGCTAACGCATCACGAAAATCTTCATAATCCTCGGCATTAATAGGAAACAGACCAGCGAAAACCTGTGGCTTTGCTTTCTGGAAATCTGGCAACGCACTCGAAGCAGGGTTGCCTGTCAGCGTTAGGGTGTCGCCCACTGGGGCACCGTTGATTTCTTTGATGCCAGCAATCACATAACCGACCTCCCCTGCCGCAAGGAATTTTTTATCACTGGCCTTGGGGGTGTAAATGCCAACACGATCAATCTGGTGACTTTTACCGGTCGACATGACAGTGACCTTGTCTTTAACAGCAATCGTCCCTTGAACGATACGTACCAATGAGACCACACCTAAAAAATTATCAAACCAGGAATCGATGATTAACGCCTGTAGTGGTGCGTTGGGATCACCCTCGGGCGGTGGAATTCGGGCTACTATTTCTTCCAACAGTGCATCAATGCCGAGACCGGTCTTGGCACTCACTCGCACTGCATCTTCTGCCACAACACCGACGATCTCTTCAATTTCCTGAATCACTCGGTCAGGGTCTGAGGTAGGCAAATCTATTTTATTCAACACAGGCACCACTTCCAGACCCTGTTCAATGGCGGTGTAACAGGTAGCCACTGTCTGTGCCTCTACGCCCTGGGAGGCATCAACCACCAGCAGCGCCCCCTCACAGGCCGCCAGTGAACGCGAGACTTCATAGGCAAAATCTACGTGACCGGGTGTATCGATAAAATTAAACTGATAGCGTTCACCATCGTTGGCAACATACTCTAGTGTGACACTCTGCGCCTTAATCGTGATACCTCGCTCGCGTTCAATATCCATTGAATCGAGCACCTGTGCCGACATCTCACGCTCACTCAGCCCACCGCAGGTCTGAATAAGGCGATCTGAAAGCGTTGATTTACCATGATCGATATGGGCGATGATCGAGAAATTACGTATGTGCTTCATTATATTAGGTAAACTCAGAACGGGTATGACCCCGAAATTTCCAAAAAATAAGGGGGGAATTCTAAACGATTCCCCCCTTTTCTTGTATCATTTCCGCTCGAAAAAGCAGAAAAAGATGATTTAAGCAGTGCTGATGGACGATTATCCCTTATTCATCAGCATTAACCTTCAATGCGAGGAAGACTGGGCCACTGCTGCGCTGTACCAGAACAGGGACAGACCGACCTTCTTTTAGTCCTTCCACGATGTTTTTGAAGCCCTTAATGCTATCAATGTCCTGATTATTCAACATCACGATAATATCGCCTTTACGCAGACCGGCACGGGCTGCTGCCCCGTTCCGCCCGACCGCATTGATATAGACCCCTGACTTGCCCTCTTCGAGCAGCGCTTTCTGCTCATCATCTAATTCAGAAACAACCAGCGCGAGTCGCTCAACCTCTGTCTCTTTGTTATTGTCTACCTTGCTCTCTGAAATCTCGACATCATCATCCAGTGGCAACTCACCGATTTTGACATTCAGCGTGATCGTCTTACCTTCTCGAATAATCTTTGTTTTAATCTTTTCACCCACGCGCGTGCTGCCAACCATTGGAGGAAGTGCCGACGAACTCACCACCTCTTTACCATTGAATGCCACGATCACATCACCCACCTTAATGCCGGCCGCTTCAGCGGGGCTCTCAGGGAGTACCTTAGCAACGAGGGCACCGATCGGTTTGTCCATTTCAAAGGACTCTGCCAATTCGCGGGTTACATCCTGTATCAGAATGCCAAACCAGCCGCGTGTCACATGGCCCGTATCTTTCAACTGATCGACCACATTCATCGCGACATCCATTGGGATCGCAAACGAAAGCCCCATGAAACCACCGGTACGGCTATAGATCTGTGAATTGATACCAATCACTTCACCATCGAGGTTAAACAGTGGTCCGCCGGAATTACCCGGATTAATCGCCACATCTGTCTGTATAAACGGTACATAATTTTCATTCGGCAGACTACGCCCTTTAGCACTGACAATCCCTGCAGTCACCGTATGGTCAAAACCGAATGGCGAGCCAATCGCCAGTACCCACTCACCGACTTCAAGCGCATTCGACTTGCCTATTTTGACGATCGGAAGGTTATCTGCATCGATTTTCAACAACGCCACATCACTACGTTTATCCATGCCAATCACTTCGGCAATAAACTCACGTCGATCACTCAGGCGCACAATGATTTCATCCGCTTCTTTGATCACATGATTGTTGGTAAGCACATAACCATCTTTAGAGATAATAAATCCTGAGCCGAGTGATTTGGCATCAAAGAAATCGGGCATGCCGTTATCACCCTTATCCTGATCACCAAAAAAACGCTTGAGCAAATCATCAAATGGCGCGCCACCGGGTGGTGCCCCGTGTGGGCGCTGGGATTGCCCACCGTGTTTGACTTTCTGGGAGGTACTGATATTCACCACTGCACTACTATGAGTTTTAACCAGGCCTGTAAAATCAGGCAGCCCATGCGATGATGCGGCCAGACTACTATTGATGCATGCTACAAAAAGCACGCATGAAAATGCGATAAAGCCCGACTTCTTTATCGTCATCAAGTTTCTCATAACGTCTCCCTTTTGTTTAATCAAGCGTTAACCCTGCCCTGGTAACCCAGCGTTATTTTTAAATTCAACATGAACTTCATTGATTGCGCTACGCAATATCTCTGGCTGGCATACATTACGCTGGCGTAGCGTTGCAGTATACCGGCGCAACCAAAAGAAACCGATAAAAAGCCCTGAAAATGCAGCGAGAATAGTAAAGCCTTCAACGCTACTTCCCCATAGACGAGCGCCAATCATTTCACCGATACCAGCGCCAAGCAACATCAATAATAATGGTACAAGGTAAACTGCAAACGAACTTTTTAACAACCAGTCTTCATCTATACCAATGATAACTTGTTCGTTAACGGTGGCGTTGATGTGATTGATTGCGCGAAATTGAACGGCTGAGCGTCCAAGCACTTTACTCAAAACAGCAGTGCCGCATCCTTTATTAACAGCGCAAGATTGACAGGTTGATTGACGTTGCGTTTCAACAACTGCATATCCCTCTTCAACTGATATCACACGCGCCTGTTCTTCGATCATGGTATTTTACTCAATGAGTTATTATTTGGTGTGTGGCGAACAGATTTCCCAATCAACTCGAGTGTTTCAAGTGGCACTTCACCCATCACAACAACCTGATAATCGTCAATCACTGCAAGATAGGCATTCGTAGCGCCACGTTGCGAAACACCACTAAATGCGTCACTTTTATCTTGTTTTTCAATAAATACAGAAACTGCGGCTAACCCATCAGAAAATACAATATGCTCAAAGGGCGACTGCTGCCTATCTGTGCTCCGTTGATAATTGGCTAATGCAAATCCACTGGGGATATATTTTACCACCCAATTATTAGCTCCATTATTATGTAATGGCACGGTAGGTATTGTTTGCTTTTGGTTTATATCGAAAGCGTTTTCAGCGATCAGCTGGCGCACATGCAGTGGGGTCTGGTCACCAAAGAATTCGATATTGGTGTAGATCATCTGTTCCAGCACTTCGCCCTTGATCGTCAGGTGTTCCAGTTTCAGTAACAGGCCACTTTGTTGATCAATCCAGATTTGGTAACCGTAACGATGCTGATCGCGGGGAGTAATCACCACCTTCTGGCTTGTTCTGTCGGCAACACGTGCAACACCTGCCAGTGATAATTGGTAATAGCGGCTGATTTCTTCGATGCGTTCTGCGAGTGTTGCGGCACTGCGCACCTTAATATCTGAGTTGTCATATACTAACGGTGTCTTAAAATTGGGCAGCATACATTTGACCCGATGCGAGTTACGCACTACAGCACCCGGCGTACCATTAAGTGACGTTAGGTGCTCAAGCATGCCATTGTCGCCTTGTACTCGAATGATATTCATCGCGACCATTTCATCCCGATAACGATAAATAAGTGTCCCTTGGTAATTCACCGAATGCTCGGCTTTAATCATTTTCTCCAGCCATGCCTTGACTAGCATCGACTCGTCAGCCGCATAGCTCATCCCCATTGGCATGGAGAACGCCAATAATAATGCAATAAAACGACGAGAAACGATGTGCATATGCTTCAGAGATGGGTACCGTGATATTTCATAGTGTTACGAGTATATCAATAATAATGATTTACTGAGCACCCTCATACCCTACCAGTCGGGCATATGGAATCATTGCCCCCTGTGCGGGCATCGCCATTGAATGCTCATTATGATTGACAATATAGCGATGAAGTTGTTCATCTGGAATACGAGACAACGGGTAACGGTTTTGCACTAATACAGGCTCCTGATTAACTTCCTGGCGCCATTCGATATCGTTCAGCGCGGGTGGTTGCTGCACTAATAGCTGCTGCTTGGATGCCACTGTCTGGCCGATGGGCTGCGCGAACTGATCAACCTGGTTGAGTTGAAACAACCCCGCAATTGCAAAGGCACTGATTGAGGCTGCGATCGCATAACCCCACACAGGATTTCTAGTATTTGTTGGCTTTGGTGCAATATTGGTGACAGTTGCTTTGCTATTGGCAACGTCCTGTGCGGCTGGACTACTATGATAGACAGGCTCACTCGCGATGGCCTTGCTGATATTGTTTGAGAGGTCGGCATAAAGTACGTCAGGAAGGTTTTTTCGCATCGCCTCACCAATCAGATGGTACTGCTCCCAGCTCGATATACTGCTTGCATTGTCTGCGGTTACTTCTTTTATTACCTGCGAACACTCCTGCCCATTGAGTTCATCATCCACCATCGATGAAATCTTTTCTTTAAGGCTATCTGCCGGTATATCTGAGGGAATCGTTGTCTCTGACATAATACTCACCTAAACCTGATCTAATTCAACAACACTTTTAGTTTTGCCTGTACTGCTTCACGCGCTCGAAAAATACGTGATCGCACTGTACCCACCGGACATCCCATTACCTCTGAAATCTCTTCATAACTCAACCCTTCCAGCTCACGTAGCGTAATTGCCGTGCGTAAATCATCGGGCAACCCCTCTATCGTCTCTGTAACGACGCGTTCAATTTCATCCTTGAGTAATAATCGTTCCGGTGTCGCAAACTCTTTCAGCGCCAGGTTACCTTCAAACTGCTCTGCCTCGCTGGCATCTATATCGACGCCGGGTGGGCGTCGCGCCTGAGAAACCAGGTGGTTCTTCGCCGTATTGATAGCAATACGATATAGCCAGGTATAAAACGCGCTATCCCCCCGGAAATTGGGGATCGCCCGATAAGCCTTAATAAAGGCCTCCTGAGTCACATCTAACACATCTCCAGAATCATTCAGGAAGCGCGATACCAGTTTGACAATGCGGTGCTGATATTTCTTAACGAGAATATCAAACGCCTGCTTATCACCATTCTGTACACGCTCAACCAGATGCTGGTCTGTTTTACTATCGCCCATGCGGGCAAACCTCTAGTGCTTCAAAGGTCTGTCTGCCTTCGCTAATGTTCATACGACAACTTGAATTTTATTTGGTTCAGAATAAAATGAAACGATTTATTTATAGTGATTTTTCTGTGTAGAGATAAATAGTAGAGTCATATTAATGTATCTAGCCCTATCATTCCAGCGACACACTAAATAAGGCATAGCAATATACCTGACAATTCCAATCAAGCATACTTGTATTGGGATATAAGTTATAAGCCAAAACAGTACGAATCACGCAAGCAGAGCCATCAGAACCGCTTCCTTGCTGTACAATTCCAAGCTCTACCAATAGCTTATTACTTAAAAAGTCAAAAGACATATTTATGAAAAATGCAGATACATTGCAGCGTTTTCTCTTTGAAAACAATAATATTCGCGGTACCTTTATCCACCTCAAGTCCAGTTATCAAGCCGCATGTGACCGTTATCAATACCCGGAGGTCGTTGCACAACAGCTTGGGCAAGCACTCGCGGCAAGTACACTGCTCGGCTCGACCATCAAATTCAGTGGTTCACTGATTCTCCAGATTCACTCAGGTGGCCCGCTCAACATGCTCATTGCTCAGTGTGATGAAGAACGCAACATTCGCGGGCTTGCTCGCTGGCAATCGAACATTAACGGTGGCTCACTGAGCGATATTTTCGGGCAGGGGCGCGTCACGATTACCATCAATAACGATAATAATAATGAAAGATATCAAGGTATTGTAGGACTAGAAGGGGCAACGCTGAGCGCCGCGATCGAGCGCTATTTCAGCCAGTCCGAACAGCTGAATACGCGTCTGTGGCTTTCTGCGAACCACCAACAGGCGGTCGGCCTGCTGCTGCAACAGCTCCCCGGTGAAACGATGGATGAGGATTACTGGCAACATATCGAAACCCTGGGTGAAACAATCACTCGTGAAGAACTACTACAACTCAGCTCAGAAGAGATCCTGCACCGTTTATTTCACGAAGAAGACATTCGGCTCTTTGCGCCTGAGCCCGTCAGTTTCCGTTGCAGCTGTTCACGGAACAAAATTGTGGCAGTGCTGCGCAGCCTTGGGTTGACTGAGTCTCGCGTAATCATCGAAGAACAAGGTGTAATCGAAATCGGTTGTGAGTTCTGCAATCAGATGTATCATTTCGACAGGGTCGATACCGAAGCGATATTCGCGAGCCATATCGCACCTCCGGCTCCTAACACGCCCCAATAATTTTAATTATTCTATATTAAATACAGATTCTTAAAGGTACAAAGAAAAGTAAATTCAATAATAAAGCATGATGCACACAACTGCTCCCGACCTCATATATATGATATTGAGGTCGATACCCAAACGACATTCCTAATTACTGGCGTGGAGGGGAAGATGGGAAAGCTTTTCGAAGGTCTGGAACAGATTGAGGCCGTACGCGAACACCTGAGCGGTGACAGTTTCATGTCTGGCCTGTTCCTCGGGCATGCCAATTTTGAGTTGCTGCTCCCGCCCGATGAGCCGCCCGAAGAGAAGGCCGAGGGCCTCGCCTACTGTGAGAAAATCGAAGTCTTCCTGAAAGCCCATGTTGACCCCGACGAAATAGAGCGCACCTCCAAAATTCCCCAACACGTGCTCCAGGGATTACTTGATCTCGGTGCATTTGGCATGAAGATCCCCAAGAAATATGGCGGCCTCGGTTTTTCACATACCAACTACGGTCGTGTGCTGACGGTAATTGCCAGCTGGAATAATATTCTCTCGCTGACCGTTGCCGTACCGCAGTCGATCGGCATCGGCATGCCGATCCTGCTTTACGGCAACGAGGCGCAAAAAGATAAATACCTACCGCTGGTGGCACGCAAAGAGATCACCGCCTTTGCATTGACGGAACCTGAGACGGGTTCCGATGCCGCCAACGTACAGACCGAAGCTGTGATCGATAGCGATGGCGAAAATTTCATCATCAGCGGTGAAAAATTGTGGTGTACCAATAGCCCGATCGCTCGCTACCTCACCCTGATTGCACGCGTCCTCGCACGCAAGCAGATTGATGCGCACGGCGACACTGCCTGGCACCCGACACATGCAGGCGCACCGTTTGATGCCTGCATCCATACCGCGTTCATCCTTGACATGCAAACCCCCGGCGTCACCGTTAAACAGCGCTGTCAGTTTGAAGGGTGTCGCGGCATCGAAAATGGTCATCTCACCTTTGAAGCGGTCAAAATCCCGAAGGAAAACGTCATTGGCGAACTCGGTAAAGGGCTCAAATATGCCCTCTCGATTCTCAACCTCGGGCGCGCCATCAGCGTCCCTGCGATCTGTCTCGGCATGGCAAAACAGGCGTGGCAACCCACCCTTGACCGTGCCAATACGCGGATCACTTTTGGACAATCGCTCGGCACACGACAGACACAACAGATACGTGTTGGTGAAATGGCAACCAATCTGTTTGCGATGGAGGCGATGTGCGAACGTGTGTGGCAGATGGCAGACCACAAAAATTACGATCTCCGCATCGAAGCGGCCATCACCAAAATATTCTGCTCCGAACAGTCACTGCAGTTTCTCAATGATGCACAGGTGATCTTTGGCGGCGCGGGCTATGAAACAGCCGACTCCAAACGGTTCCGCGGGCAACCTGCCTTCGGCATGGAGCAATTGGTACGCGATGCGACGATGTATCGTATCGGTGAAGGGGCCACCGATATACTGCGCCCTTACGTCGCACGCGAAGGGCTCAACCACCACCTCGAACAGATCAAACCCCTGTTCGATGAAAACAGTAACTTTGCACAGCGAAGAAAACATATTTTTAAATTACTGCGCAACTATCCCGGCTGGTATCTCTCCCAATGGTTGCCACGCGGAATACCAGAGAACCCCGCTTTTAGTACGGTGCGTGTTCGCAAAAATCTAACTTATATCGAACGCACCAGTCGCAAGCTCGCCCGCCATATATTTTATGCGATGTTGATCTGCCGCGAATCGATGCGGGATGATCAGGGCCGTCAGAATCGTATCGAGCAGATCGGCGAAGAGCTGTTTACTATCGCGATGGTGACATTACACGCCGACAGCATTAATCGCCCTTACGCACACGAGTTATGTGATGAGTTCGTGCGCGGTAGTCGTCAACGCATCCGATACCTGCTCAAAGCACTGCTATATAACGATGATGCGGCACGCGCCAAAATCGGAAAAAAAGGCATCGAAGGGAATTATCACAATCTTAGCGGTGGCATTATCAAACGCGGCCTTGATGACTACCCCAAAACACCTTACAAAGTGGATTAAAGCGCGCGGTCGCTGGGGTTGGCGTGCGGACTAAATTGATCAAAATGAGCCTCCACTGAGACAGCTTCGCACTATCAATGTATGGCGTATATGGCCGATATAGTAATAATGCATATGATTTTATTAATGTTTTAATTAAGTCAATTTTTAGACGTTGGAATTAAGCATGGTGATACAGGCAGTCTATTTTGATCAACGTAATAAAACAGCGCGTTAAATAATAGCCAGGCTGCAACGACACGTGCATTATCGACAGCAACATTGATAGAAAACCTTCGACGGAATGGCGGCCAGATGATCGGCCAAAGGAGCCAGCATGACGAATGAAGATAAAAAGTGCGTCGCCCAATTTGAAATCTACTACACCCAATTACTAAATCAACAGGGCGAGCTCGTTGGCGCACTGCCTGAATTTTCGGCCTCTGCCGAGGCACTGATCGCACTCTATCGCACCATGGTGCAGACACGTACCTTTGACACCAAGGCCATAGCGTTACAGCGTACCGGCAAGATGGGCACCTATTCATCATCACTCGGTCAGGAAGCCGTATCGGTTGGCATCGGCAGTGCGATGCGTTTTGAAGATGTCCTACTACCGACTTACCGTGAATATGGTGCGCAGTTTCAACGCGGTGTTGAGATGAGCGAAATCCTGCGTTACTGGGGTGGCGACGAACGTGGCATGGCGTATCATGCTCAACCGCACGACATGGCGATCACCGTACCGATCGCCACCCATGTACCGCAGTGTGCCGGCATCGCGTATGCGATGAAGCTACGCAAGCAACCACGCGTTGCGGTGTGCGTACTCGGCGATGGCGCCACCTCAAAAGGTGACTTTTACGAAGGGATCAATGTTGCTGGCGCCTGGCACCTGCCGATGGTGATCGTCGTGACCAATAATCAATGGGCCATTTCAGTCCCGCGTGAGGTACAGACTCACGCACAGACACTCGCACAGAAAGCCATCGCAGCGGGCATTCCCGGTGAGCAGGTCGATGGCAACGATGTAATCGCGATGCGTCATGTGATGACTAACGCAGTAGAGAAGGCCCGCACTGGCGGTGGCCCGACATTGATCGAAGCCATCACCTTTCGCATGCACGACCACACCACTGCGGATGATGCCAGCCGCTATCGCGAACAGTCAGTCGTTGACGAACACAAGTTACTCGATCCGATTGATCGCTTGCGCAAATACCTCATACAGCATCACGACTGGAATGATGCAAAAGAGACGGCGTTACTTGAAGCCTGCGCAATAGAAGTCGAAGCAGCCGTTCGCAGTTACCTCGACACCCCACCCGCAGCACCAGAAAGCATGTTCGATTATCTCTATGAAACCCTGCCCGACGCACTTCAACCGCAGCGTGATGAAGTCGAGCAACTTGGTAAACTAAAACGTGGGGGTGATCAAAATGGCTGAGATCACTATCATCGAGGCGGTGAATCTTGCAATGGCCCGCGCACTCGAAAACAATCCCGACGTGGTTGTCTTTGGCGAGGATGTCGGTGTCAACGGCGGTGTATTTCGCGCCACCGATGGGCTACAACAACGCTACGGTGCAGATCGTGTGCTCGATACCCCGCTCGCTGAAGCCTTGATCGCTGGCATGGCGATTGGCATGGCATCACAGGGGCTACGACCTGTGGCAGAGATTCAGTTCATGGGCTTCATCTACCCTGCCATTGAGCAGATGATCTGCCATGCGACACGCCTGCGTAACCGTACCCGTGGTCGTATCACCTGCCCGATGGTAATGCGTGCGCCGTACGGCGGTGGCATCCACGCACCCGAACATCATTCCGAAAGTACCGAAGCGATCTTCGCGCATATGCCGGGGCTACGCGTGGTAATCCCATCATCACCATTACGCGCCTATGGGTTATTACTTGCCGCCATTCAAGATCCAGACCCAGTGGTCTTCCTTGAGCCTAAACGGATCTATCGCATGATGAAGCAGGAAGTGCCCGACGATGGTGAAGCGTTACCACTTGATGTCTGCTTTCAACTGCGCGACGGCGACGATGTCACGCTCGTAACGTGGGGCGCGATGATACACGAGACATTACAGGCAGCCGACCAGCTTGAAGCGGAAGGGATCAGCTGTGATGTGATCGATGTCGCGACGATCAAGCCGCTCGACATGGCGACGATCCTCAACTCTGTCGCCAGGACCGGCCGCTGCGTGATCGTTCACGAAGCAGCGCGCACCTGCGGCGTCGGTGCTGAGATTGCGGCACAATTGGCAGAACATGGATTACTGAGTCTCTTTGCACCGGTGCAGCGCGTCACCGGTTATGACACGATTATGCCGATGTTCAAGCTCGAAAATGACTATATGCCATCAACCGAACGCATTATTACGGCAGTGAAAAAGACACTGGAGGAAGCATGAATATTTTCAAGCTACCCGACCTGGGTGAAGGGCTGCAGGAGGCCGAGATCGTCGAATGGCACGTCACAGAAGGTGACACGGTCAAACTTGATCAACCATTGCTCTCCGTTGAAACCGCCAAGGCGATTGTTGATATCCCCTCGCCACACAATGGTGTCATCCACAAACTCTATGTTAGTGCGGGCGACATTCCTCAGGTTGGCGACCCACTCGTTGAATTCGAACTCATGGATAATAATACAAAGAGTCCGCCGGCGCAGCAGGATCAGGGCACTGTTGTCGGTGAAATGGAGAGTGGCAAAGGGGTTATTAATGAGGCCCCGACGGCTATCAATGGTACCGGCGGCAAAAGTGGTAGCAGTATTAACATCAAGGCGACCCCGGCGGTGCGTGCACTCGCACAACGGATGAAGGTTGATCTATCAATCGTCACCCCGTCTGGTAAAGAGGGTGTGATCACTGCTGCCGACGTCCAACGCGTTGCCAAAATCCTCGAAGAAGCAGGTCCAATGGAGCCCTTACGTGGGGTACGACGGGCGATGGCCCACATCATGACCCAGGCACATGCAGAGGTCGCGGATGTCACCATCTGTGATGATGCGGATATTAACGATTGGCAACCCGGAGCAGACACAACCCTGCGTCTGATTCGTGCCATTGCCGCCGGCTGTCAGGCAGAACCTTCACTAAATGCGTGGTATGACGGACATGCGGTAGGCCGCCGTCTGCGCAAACAGATCGACCTTGGGATTGCGGTAGACACCAAAGAGGGACTATTTGTACCGGTACTGCGAAACATTACTGAACGCACGCCCGAGGATCTGCGCAGTGCGCTCGATCAGGTTAAAAATGACGTTAAGGCACGCACCATTCCCGCCGAAGAGATGCGCGGTTACACCTTCACTCTGTCAAACTTCGGGGCTTTTGGTGGCCGTTATGCCGATCCGATTGTGGTGCCACCGACAGTCGCCATCCTCGGCGCAGGCCGTGCCCATGATGAAGTGATTGCCGTCGATAAACAACCCGTTGTGCACACCATGCTGCCACTGTCACTGTCGGTCGACCACCGCTGTGTCACCGGAGGCGAAGCGGCACGTTTTCTCGCGGTGGTGATCCAGGATCTTAAAAAAGCAGAATGACAATGCAACTGGGATACCCAAATGATTGAACACCCTCCGCCGGGCCAACGCCTGCGCGCTGCGCTTGATGCAGAGCAGCCGTTGCAGATGGTCGGCGCCATCAATGCCTACTGTGCGATGCTGGCAGAGCAGGCCCAGTTTCGCGCCATTTACCTCTCGGGTGCGGGGGTCGCCAACGCCTCACATGGACTGCCGGATTTAGGCATCATCACCCTCGATAATGTAATTGAGGATGTACAGCGCATTACCGCAGCCAGCGATATCCCGTTACTGGTGGATGTCGACACTGGCTTCGATGACATCACCGAAACAGTGGATCGACTGATTGCCGCCGGGGCTGCTGGGCTTCAGATTGAAGATCAAATCAGTAGCAAGCGCTGTGGCCATCGGCCCAACAAACAACTGGTTTCCACCGGTGTGATGATGTCACGCATCGATGAGGCCGTTACGGCACGTAATCATTGTGACCCCTCTTTTGTCATCATGGCACGTACCGATGCCGTTGCCAGTGAAGGTGAAGTGGCGGCACTACAACGCATGCAGCACTACATTGACGCAGGTGCCGATATGCTCTTCCCTGAAGCGCTTAGCGAACTTGCCCAATACCAGCGGATCGTTAAAGCCGTCAATACTCCAGTGCTTGCCAACATCACAGAATTTGGTCAGACACCCCTGTTTGATATTCATGCATTACAAAGCGCTGGTGTTGCCATTGCACTTTACCCACTCTCTATTTTCAGGATGATGAGTGCCGCAGCATGGGACGGCTACAGCACAATCCGCAGAGAGGGCACGCAACAACGGCTGGTTAATCGCATGCAGACACGCGATGAACTCTACCAACACCTCGACTATTACCATGATGAAGCGGCACTCGACGACGGTGATAATGATGACAGTGGAAAGTAACAAAGGGCTGGCGGGTATTTCTGCAGGAACGACCGCTATCTCGACTGTCGAGGCGGAGGGAGACGGCCTCTTTTATCGCGGTTATGACATTCGAGACCTCGCCGAAAAAAGCTGCTTTGAGGCCGTTGCCTACCTGTTAATCTATGGCGAATTGCCAGATGCGGCACAACTCAATGACTATCGTGAAAAACTGCGCACACTGCGCGAACTGCCCAATGCACTAAAATTAATTCTGGAACAACTGCCAGCCACAACCCATCCAATGGATGTGTTACGCACCGGCTGCTCTGCGCTCGGTTGCATTGAACCTGAAGATGGATCACAACCACACACCATTGCCAATCGTCTGATGGCCTCATTCGCCTCGATGTTACTTTACTGGCACCATTTTCATACGCACGGCAAGCGCATCGATATGCAGACGGATGACGACAGCATCGCCGCCCATTTCCTGCACCTGTTACACGATAAAGCACCGGATGAACTGCATTGTCGTGCGATCGACGCATCATTAATCCTCTATGCAGAACATGAATTCAACGCCTCGACTTTTGCTGCCCGTGTTACCACCGCAACACTGTCCGATTTTTATTCGGCGATCACCAGCGCCATCGGTACCCTACGCGGACCACTGCATGGCGGTGCCAATGAGGCTGCAATGGAACTCATCGCACAATTCGATAATCCCGCTGCCGCAGAAGTTGGCCTGCTTGAAATGCTGGCAAAAAAACAGCTGATCATGGGTTTCGGCCATCGCGTCTATCGTCACTGTGATCCACGTTCACCGATTATCAAACAGTGGTCGAAAGCCCTCGCTGAGGCTGCCGCTGATATGTCGCTGTTTAATGTCTCTGAGCGAATCGAACAGGTGATGCAACGCGAAAAAGGGATGTTCCCAAACCTCGATTTTTACAGCGCCTCAGCCTACCACCTGTGCGGCGTACCAACGCTATTCTTTACGCCGCTGTTTGTCATCGCGCGTACCAGTGGCTGGGCGGCGCACATCATCGAACAGCGCAGTGATAATCGTCTGATCCGCCCCACTGCCGAATACATCGGTCCCGCGCCACGTGAGTATCCAGGCGATGAGTGAACCTGTCGACTATGGCAACGACAACCGACGCGCCCCACCCGATCAACTGCTGCTCAGTATCGCTGATTATGTCTGCCATTACAGTACAGCAAGTGATGAGGCAATCGAAACCGCACGTTACAGCCTGTTCGATGCACTCGGTTGCGCTATCCTCGCGCTACAATATGATGAATGCCGACGACGTCTCGGCCCACTCGTTCCCGGAGCAACGCTCTCCAATGGTGTACCTGTACCCGGCACTGATTACCAGCTTGACCCTGTCCAGGCGGCCTTCAACATCAGCACACAAGTGCGATGGCTCGATTACAATGACACCTGGCTCGCTGCCGAATGGGGGCACCCCTCCGATAATCTCGGCGCAATCCTCGCCTGTACCGACTACCGAAACCGTCATATGGGCGAGCTTTTACCCCCATTGACAATGCGCGATGTTATTGATGCTATGATCATGGCTTATGAAATACAGGGCATACTGGCGCTGGAAAACAGCTTTAATCGCCTCGGTATTGATCATGTCATTCTGGTTAAAATCGCCTCAACGGCAGTCGCGACAAAACTGCTGGGGGGTGATCGACAGATGATCATCAACGCCCTCTCCAATGCGTGGATCGATGGCGGTACGTTACGCAGCTATCGCCACGCCCCCAATACCGGCTGGCGAAAATCGTGGGCGGCGGGTGATGCGACTTCACGCGCGGTGCGGCACGCACTGATGGCACTCGATGGCGAGATGGGTTACCCCAATACCCTCACTACCCCACAATGGGGCTTTGAAGCTGTCTGCTTCAAAGGTCAACCACTTATCATTAACAAGCCATTTGGCCACTACGTGATGGAAAACATTCTCTTCAAGGTTTCATATCCGGTCGAGTTTCATGCCCAGACCGCGGTTGAGTGTGCCGTCAAATTGCATAGCGCTGTCGCGCCCCATATTGAACAGGTCACACGCATTGAACTCCACACCCAGGATGCCGCAATGCGTATTATCAATAAAACCGGGGCACTGCATAACCCTGCTGACCGTGACCATTCACTACAGTATGCCGTTGCGATTGCGCTGCTCCTCGGCACATTGGAGAGCCACCATTACAGTGATGAGATCGCCGCCGATCCCCGCATCGATCAGCTACGTGGCAAAATGCAGGTGATGGAAGATAAGCAATTTAGCGCTGACTATCTAGCCGCGGATAAACGTTCCATCGGCAACCGGGTCACCATTCACTTTGAAAATGAATCGATTGAAGAAGCCGTTATCGAATACCCGGTTGGCCACCGCCGTCGACGCAGTGATGCCTACCCCCTCCTCGAACTCAAATTCCACGACAATCTTGCACAACACTATTCAACTGCAAAAAAAGCACAACTGACCGCATTGTTGCAGAATCAGGAAGCATTGCTTGCGATGCCTGTTAACCATTTCATGGATCTGTGGGGCATCGACTAAATTGAGGAGTCATTGATGGCCGAACATGAATATTTTCAACATGCAATGCCCGGCGATGTCTGTTTCGGTTGCGGTAGCGATAATGCTGCGGGGCTAAAGATTCACAGCTTCTGGGACGGTGACGAGGGCGTATGTCACTGGCAACCGGAACCTCACCATGTCGGATGGAATGGGGTTACCTGCGGCGGCATCATTGCTACACTGATCGACTGCCACTGCATGGCCACTGCCATGGCCACTGCGATACGTAATGAGAACAGGCCATTGATGTCGGAACCGTATTACCGATTTGCCACCGGCATGCTCAACATCAAATACCTGGCACCCACCCCCAATGATCGACAGCTCGAAGTGCGCGCTCATGTTACCGAGATTAAAAATATGAAATACACACTCGAATGTAGCCTCTATGCTGACGAACTTAAAACCGTCGAAGCAACCGTGGTCGCCTTTCTGGTGCATCGTAGCGATCAGCCCGACAGCGAATCGGCCTTTAGCTGAAGTGGTAACTTAACTTGCGCTCGACTAAATTAATGACATAATCAAACCATGCCACAGACCTATAAAAAATATCTGAAGATCGATGAGTTACTGGCACTACAGCAACCGCTATCAGACGACCCAGAACATGATGAAATGCTGTTCATCATCACTCATCAAGTCTATGAATTGTGGTTTAAACAGATCATCCACGAACTTGCCGATTTTCAATCTTCACTCGCACAAAAAAACCTGCCAATAGCAATACGTAATTTAAAGCGCGTCCTGCATATCCTCAAGGTACTCGTGGCGCAGATGGACATCATTGAGACCCTCAGCCCGGTTTCATTCCGCGCCTTTCGTGATCGCCTCGAAAGCGCCAGCGGGTTTCAGTCGGTACAGTTTCGTGAGATCGAGTTCATGCTCGGCAGGCGCAATCCTAGCGTATTTGCCCATTATCCACCGGGGCTAGCCGCACGTGAGCGACTTGAATCACTCATGCAACAGCCGAGTCTATGGGATACCTTTTTGCACTGTTTGAATGACAGTGGCTACCCAATCCCTGATTCAGAACTCATGCGTGATGTTTCAACGTCACCTCAACTCAACCAGGCCGTGCAGCAACAGCTGATCAAAATCTACCGAGATGAATCACTGCTGACACAACTCTGCGAACACCTGATTGATCTCGACGAAGGGCTGCAGGAGTGGCGCTATCGCCATATTAAGATGGTTGAGCGTACCATTGGCAACAAGATTGGCACTGGCGGTTCCGTTGGTGTTGATTATCTTTACAAGACCCTGCTCACCCCACTATTCCCAGATCTATGGGCAATACGCAACGCACTTTAACGCCATGCCAAAGAAATTGAGTGCAGTCGATTTCCAGCGTGATGCCCATCCGATTGCACCGCACTATAGCCAATTTCGAGTGGACAAACGCCTGTTGCTCACCGGCCACTCACATCAGGCATGGCCTGATGTTGCCTTAGATGGGGTCAAAGAGGCGTGGTTTGATGCCGCTACTCACATCGATGATAAATGGCAATTCGCTTTTGAGAAGGCACGTCAGGTTGAACAGGGATTTTCGCGTCTGCTAAACGATAGTGATGGTGACTATACCCTTGCAGAAAATACCCATACATTAGTTGTCCGTTTTCTCTCTGCGCTGGATCTCACAAAAAGACCGAGGCTTATCACCAGCGATAGTGAATTTCATAGCATTCGCCGTCAGCTTGATCGATTGGCCGAAGGTGGGATAGAAGTAATACGCGTGCCAAGCCAACCACAAGAGACCTTTGCAACACGACTCGCGGCTCAGGTCGATACAAAGACCGCAGCCGTGCTGGTCTCATCCGTTTTTTTCAACAGCGGACAGATCTGTGCGGGGCTCAGTGAGGCAATGTCAGCCTGTAATCAACAGGGCGCAATGTTGTTGGTCGATACCTATCATCAGCTTAATGTAGTGCCGTTTGATATTACGCGTGAAGGACTGGAACAGGCCTTTATAGTTGGTGGCGGTTACAAATACTGCCAGCTCGGTGAAGGCAACTGTTTCATGAGAGTACCACCCGGCTGCCAACTGCGCCCATTCATCACCGGCTGGTATGCCGACTTTGAGTCGCTCGATGACAATCATGATCATCAGGTGAACTATGGCGATGGTGGACAACGCTTTGCCGGAGCGACTTATGACCCAACCAGTCATTATCGCGCCGCCAAAGTGTTCGAATTCTTTGCCGATAATCGGCTCGATCCTCCATTACTCCGCGAAATCAACCAACATCAGACCACCCTGATACTGGCCCGATTCGATGCGCTCGACCTTCCCCCCAACTTTATCTGTCGTGACCACACCATTTCGCAGCCACAGCGAGCTGGTTTTATTGCACTCCACTCACCACATGCCGCCGCATTGACTCAGGCACTACACGCACAGCAGTTTTATTGTGATAGTCGCGGCGACATTCTGCGACTGGGCCCTGCTCCTTATCTCTGTGATCTACAGTTGCATCATGCCATGGACCTTTTTGACGCGATCACCTCTGATTTCAAATATTAACAACCATCACTGTTTATACCTACCTAAAATTGTTGAATTATGTGACAAATGAAAATACCCTATGATTTTACTCAACTAATTTAAAGTAATTGATGCCTGGAACCGATAATTAGTTACCGTTACGCCACAATACAAATATTGTAACGTTAAGCTATCGACTCAAATGCAGTTTCTAAACAGGCTAAACCAATATGAAATTCCTGCTCTCTTGGGCGCAGCAGTACAATATATTAGCAATAGCCTTATTTTTGCTCATATCACCCACACTTAAAGCGGCAGAAAAAGAACTCCCAGAATCTATTTCTGGGTCAATTACGATCGATGCAGAAGAACTCATTGCCTTAGCAAACAAAACGGAAGCGCTTATATTAATTGATGCAAGATTAAGGTCAGATCATGAACAGGGCTTTATTGAAGGCTCGATCAACCTTCCAAACACTATTACAAGCTGTAATCGTTTAAAGGAATATGCAAATCATGAAAACGTACCACTGATATTTTACTGTAACGGTCCAAAATGTGATCGCAGTTTACAGGCCGTGCAGATAGCACTGCAATGTAACTATCAAAATATCTACTGGTTTCGAGGCGGCATGGATGAATGGAAGAATAAGCACTATCCGTATATAAAACAATAATGACATACAGACTAAAAATTACAATTAGCTATATCTGAGAACTTAAATAGATGAAATTCAGCTGGTTTTCAATAAGTAGTATTACTTCGTTACTGATGGTGATCGTCAGCATGGTCATTGTATTAATCAGCTGGGATATCTACCGCGAACTGGCGTATGAAAGTCAACGCCAAGCACTCACAGAATTGTTACATAGAGAAAATATCAATACGATGCAAACATTGACTGAATTAAGTCGTGATCTCGCATTAAATACCCAATCCTCGTCAGTATTTCGTGAATCGTTTAAACATCGTGACTCATCAAAAATTCAACAGGTAATCGATGATCGATTTAAACAACATCTCGTAACATCTGACGTAGTAGAACTGGTGCAGGTTTATGTCTATGACACTAACTTTACCCTTATTTCACATGGTAGTATAAATCCTAAAATTGAGAATACGAATCATAGAGCCTGCGAATCATTAGTTTCTCAAGGCCAAGTCAGAATCGGATCTGAACGATTAAAAATAATTTCAGAATTATGTCTATTTAATGGCAAACCATTTCTGTCAGCCATAGTACCTATTGGTGGCCTGAGTTTGCTAGGTTATATTCAAGTCGTTATTGACCCCATTCAAAATTTTAAGGGCATCGAAACAAAATTACACATACCTATACAATTATTGACCCACCAGGGAAAGCTGATTTATCAATCAAAAGATTGGAACTCACATCCTAAGAAAAGTTCTCTTATAGGTAATTACTTATTAAAAACAACTGATGGACAAAATGCCCTTGAATTTAACGTATTAGAAGACATAACCGAATTCAAAAACACACTGAATGATGCTCGCAATAAAATAATGATTGCAGCAGGTGCCGCTGTGCTTATTGTTGTGCTATTTGCGATCTTTATTCTTGAAAAAACAACATTAAAACCTTTACGACGCTTAACAGAACAATTACACCGGGTTGGCAAAGACCGTAAACGCTTAAACGAGCCTGTTGATGTCAAAGGTAATTCAGAAATTCGTGCGTTGTCTCTGGTATTTAACACCATGGGAACAGAGCTCAGTCGACTCTACGATCGCTACGAAGAGATGGCCTACACGGATCCATTGACACAACTTCCAAACAGAAATTTATTTCACGATCGCCTATTGAAAGTTCTTTTACGAAGCAAACTGCGCAAACAGATCTTTGCCATTTTACTTCTAGATCTTGATGGGTTTAAAGAAATCAACGATACATTAGGTCACCATGCTGGTGATTATTTCCTTACTTATGTTGGAAAATTATTACATAACGCATTAAATGAACTTGGTGTTATTTTATTAGAAAATAAACATATATCACCCACTATAATTGATACCGATCTTACTATTAATAATGCAATGATAGCTCGTTTAGGTGGTGATGAATTTGCAATTTTATTGCCCGCAATGAAAGAACCATATGATGCGATAGTGGCAGCAAAATGTATTACTCGGGCATTGGAACCTGCCGTTGAAATTGAAGGTCAATCTATTTCTATTACTGGCAGTGTAGGCATTGCTATCTTTCCTGAACACGGGAAGGACACAGAAACACTCATGCGAAAAGCAGATATAGCACTCAATGCTGCAAAACGTATCAAAACTGATTATGCTATTTATGAAACTGGTTATGATCATAATAGTTTACAGCAACTGATATTTAAAACAGAACTAGGCACTGCCATTAATGAAGGACAGCTAGTATTACACTATCAGCCTAAGCTCCACCTTAATGCAGATTGTGTCAGTAGCGTCGAAGCATTGGTTCGCTGGCAACACCCTGAACGAGGCCTCATACAACCTGATGATTTTCTTTTTATTGCAGAACAAAGAGGGTTAATAAGTTCGTTAACAGAGTGGGTTCTTAATGAAGCGTTAAACCAACATAAGTTATGGCTGGAGCTAGGCATAAACCTGACCGTTGCTGTTAACCTCTCTCAACGTGTACTTTATGACCTTGATTTGCCTGAAAGGATTCAAAAATGTTTAATTGACCTGGAATTATCACCAGAAGCACTTCAGCTTGAAATTACCGAAGATGCCACTATGATTGATCCAGAGCGTGCACTACAGATACTGCATCGTCTCGATGAAATGGGAATCCTATTGAGCATTGATGACTTTGGGGCAGGTTACTCATCATTAGCATATTTAAAACGCCTACCCGTCGATGAAATAAAAATAGACAAATCTTTTGTCATAGACATGACCGAATCTGATGATGACACCAAAATCGTTCATGCCACCATTGATCTAGCCCATAACCTAGGCCTTCAAGTGGTCGCTGAAGGGGTAGAGTATGCGTCATCTCTAGAAATACTTAAGGCTTTAGGATGCGATTACGCTCAGGGATATCACATTAGTCGTCCAGTTACTGCTAAACAACTTGAGCAATGGCTGCTGACAACAGGCTGGAAGTGTGAATTACCGCCTACTGACGTTAGCAAAAAACTCAAAACTAAAACGGCTTGATAAGCCCATTTTCTTATTGACACCCAAGTCTGCCCTATCCGGCAATAGAAGTAACTTTTATATCGTGAAAAAACCCTTTACTATGTAGCCATTCTGATTCAAATAAATGGTATAGACAAAATGATCAAACAATTTATAAAGACTTCTGTGATTGTGGTAGTAGCTACCATGTTCATATTTTCTGCGTCGGTTAATGCAAACCAGCAAATCCAGGTACTCATGACAACCAATATGGGTGAAATTACATTAGCGTTGGATGCTAAGAAGTCGCCCATTACAGTGAAAAACTTTTTACGCTATATTGATGAAGGCTATTACGATGGCACTATCTACCACCGTGTGATTCCTGATTTCATGATTCAGGGTGGTGGCTTCGATCAAACCTACAAGGAAAAGAGTACCCACGACAACATCACAAATGAGGCAGATAACGGCCTTAAAAATGAACGTGGCACTATTGCGATGGCACGCACCAATGCGCCGCACTCCGCCAGCGCGCAGTTTTTTATCAATGTCGTCGATAACAACTTCCTCAATCATACTCAGAAAAATTCACGCGGCTGGGGATATGCCGTCTTTGGCAAGGTGATTAAAGGGATGAATGTCGTCGACCGTATTCAGAAAATGAAAACCAGTCGTGGTGGTCCTTTTCCGAGCAATGTGCCTAAAAAAATGGTCATTATCGAAAAGATGAGTCGTATCGAACAATAACCAATACGCAGCACTATCGCTATGACAACCCTGTTTATCTCCGACCTGCACCTCTGTGCCAGTCGTCCTGAGATCACCCGCCTGTTTATCACATTCTTACAACAACGATTGCAGCCGGGTGATCACCTCTATATTCTCGGCGATCTTTTTGAAACGTGGATCGGCGATGATGCCGTAGATGAACACAGCCAGCCAGTGATCGATGCACTCCAGCAGCTACACCTGAACGGCATTGCTGTATATGTGATGCACGGTAATCGCGACTTTCTGCTAGGCGATGGCTTTGCCAGCGCCAGCGATGCTCAACTGATCGATGATCCCATTCTGATCGAGCTTGATGGCACAAAAGTATTACTTATGCACGGCGATACGCTCTGCACCGATGATATCGACTATCAGGAATTTCGTAGTCAGATACGATCTCCGGCTTTTTGTAAAGAATTCCTCGGTTATCCAGTCGAAAAGCGGATGGCGATTGCCAGTCAATATCGCGAAGAGAGCCGTAATCGTTCGAAGGAAAAAAGCGCCGAGATCATGGACGTCAATCAGGCTGCCGTCGAAAGGACAATGCGAGATTACGGCGTTCACCATCTGATCCACGGCCACACCCATCGCCCGGCACAACACCACTTTGAACTTGACGGTGCGCATGCCGAACGTACCGTGCTCGGCGACTGGTACCAACAGGGCAGTGTGTTACAGCACCGTGATGGAGAATTCACGCTAGAATCACTGCCACTGTAGCGAGCACTGCCACAAAAGCCGCCCCGTCCTGCCGTAAATTATGCGATAATCAGGCTCAATAAAATCGCCGTTTAAGCCAAATTCAAGAGTGTCGTCGCAGAACAAAATGAGTGCCATCACCCCATTTTCACCGCCGCTGCCCGCATCGCAGGCGGCAAGTAAATCTGAGAAAATATCACGCACTCTGAACTGGGGCAAACTTTACGGCAGCAGTGCCGCGCTTGCCATCAGTAGTGCCGCGCAGCAACATGACGGCCCACTGCTGGTGATCACCGCCGACATCCACGGCGAAGAGACGCTCGCAGATATGCTGCGTTATTATCTCGGAAGCAATACCTCACAGTCTGCACTGCCCGTCTCAGTCTTTCCCGATCACGAAACCCTGCCGTACGATCACTTTTCCCCGCATCAGGACATCATCTCCGAGCGGCTCGGTGTTCTGTACCAACTGCCACAGATGACACGTGGCATCGTGATTGTACCGATCAGCACGCTGATGCATCATCTGCCGCCACGTGACTACCTTGAATCAAACACACTGATGCTGGATGTCGGGCAGAAACTCAACATCGAGCAGATGCGCAAACGCCTCGATAACAGCGGCTATAGATATGTCTCCCAGGTGATGGAACATGGCGAGTTTACGGTACGTGGTGGGCTGTTCGATCTCTTTCCGATGGGCTGCAAGACCCCCTATCGCATCGATCTGTTCGATGACGAGATTGAAACCATCCGAACCTTTGATCCCGAAACGCAACGCACTCTCACTAACATCGACAAGATTCGCCTGATGCCGGCACGTGAGTTCCCCCTCGGGGAAGGTGGCATCACCCACTTTCGTCAGCAGTACCGCCAAAAATTTGAGGGCGATCCACAAAAAAGCGTCATCTATCGTGACGTCTCGCAAGGGCTTGCCCCTGCCGGCATTGAATATTACCTGCCACTCTTTTTTAGGCAAACGCAGACATTATTTGACTATCTGCCTGACAACACCCTCATCGTCGCCGCCAATGGCACGATTGAAGCTTCCGAAAAATTCTGGCATGAGTGTGGCGAACGATATGAATCGGCCCGTCATGACCTTGAGCGCCCACTGATAGCACCAGACAAACTCTTTTTAACGCCCCAACAATTATCCCATCAACTGCTAACACACAACAATATTCAGTTGAACCGCAGCGAACTGAACGGTACCCATAGCTATAACTTTGCCACCAGTGCACCGCCACGACTGAGTCTTCCACCGCGTTCACCGCACCCACTTACGCCACTACTCACCTTTCTTGATACGTTCGAGGGGCGTGTCCTGATCGCTGCTGAAACGACTGGGCGGCGCGAAACACTACTGGAAATGCTACGCGATCATGAGCGTTACCCCAAGCAACTCAATAGCTGGAATGATTTTGTCTACAGCGATGCACCGCTTGCAATTACCGTCGCGCCCTTCGATGAAGGCATGTTGCTCGAAAAAGGGCTGAATGATTCAAATAAAATCGCAGTCATCAGTGAATCCCAGCTTTTTGGTGAACAGGTGATGCAACGCCGACGCCGCAAAAAACGCGGACGCGATGTTGAAGCCGTCGTCAAAAACCTCACTGAGTTGGCCATCGGCTCCCCCGTCGTCCACGAAGAACACGGTGTCGGTCGTTACCTCGGTCTACAGACACTGGATGCCGGCGGTCACATCAATGAATATCTGATGCTCGAATATGCGGGGGGTGACAAGCTCTATGTCCCCGTTTCATCGCTCCATCTTATCAGTCGTTACGCCGGCGTCTCTGAAGAACGCTCGCCACTGCACCGCCTTGGTACTGAGCAATGGGCAAAAGCAAAACGAAAGGCTGCTGAGCGCGCGCATGACGTTGCTGCAGAACTGCTCGATATTTATGCGCGACGCGCGGCACGCAAGGGGCATGCCTTCCCGCTGGTTGATGACCAATACGCCGCCTTCGCTGCCGCATTTCCATTTGAAGAGACCCCAGATCAGCAGGAAGCCATCGTCGAATTAATTGCCGACATGACCAGTGATAAACCGATGGATCGTCTTATCTGCGGTGATGTCGGTTTTGGTAAAACTGAGGTCGCGATGCGCGCCGCATTTATCGCAGTACAGGGTGGCACGCAGATCGCCGTACTGGTGCCGACAACGCTACTCGCACAGCAGCATTTCCAAACCTTTAAAGACCGCTTTGCCGACTGGCCAGTACAGGTTGAAGTATTGTCACGTTTTAAAACCAAAAAACAGACCGACGAGGCGCTGATAAAGATCGAAAATGGCAAAGTCGATATCGTCGTTGGCACCCATAAATTGATTAGCGGCAACATCAAGTTCAAAAACCTCGGCCTCTTTATCATTGATGAGGAACATCGCTTTGGGGTTAAACAGAAAGAGCAGTTAAAATCGCTGCGCAGTGATGTCGATACTTTGAGTCTCACCGCTACGCCAATTCCACGCTCACTCAATATGGCACTCACAGGCATTCACGACCTCTCGATTATCGCTACGCCACCGTTGCGCCGCATCGCGATCAAGACCTTTGTGCGTCAGTGGAACGACACCCTCATCCGCGAAGCGTGTCTACGTGAAATCCGTCGTGGTGGGCAACTCTATTTTCTGCACAATGAAGTTCGTACCATCGAAAAGATCACAGAAGATCTAAAAAATCTGGTACCCGAAGCGGAAGTAAAATTCGCTCATGGACAGATGAATGAACGTGAGCTGGAACAGATCATGCTCGACTTCTACCATCAGCGCTTCAATATTCTAGTGAGTACGACAATTATCGAAAGCGGCATCGATGTGCCCAACGCCAACACCATTATTATGAATCGCGCCGATAAGCTCGGCATTGCCCAGCTCTATCAACTACGCGGGCGCGTCGGGCGTTCGCACCATCAGGCCTACGCCTATTTAATTACACCACCCAAAAACAGCATGACCAAAGATGCTGAAAAGCGACTGGAAGCAATCGAGTCGATCGAAGAACTGGGCGCGGGTTTTACCCTCGCCACGCACGATCTTGAGATCCGTGGTGCCGGTGAATTTCTCGGTGATGAACAAAGTGGTCATATTCAGGAAATCGGTTTTTCGATGTATACCGATCTATTAGATCGTGCGGTGGCAGCACTTAAAGCGGGTAAACAACCTGAACTATTACAACCGCTACATAGTGGTTCTGAAGTCGATCTCGGCGTACCTGCCCTCCTCCCGGAAGCGTATCTACCTGATGTCCACAGTCGCCTTGTCCTCTATAAACGAATTGCCAACGCCAAAGATAAAGCAGAACTGCGGGAACTACAGGTCGAGATGATCGACCGTTTTGGGCTGCTACCCGAGCCTGCAAAAAACCTGATCACCGTTACGGAGCTTAAACTAAAAGCCGCTCCGATCGGGGTACGCAAGATCGAGGCAGGCGCATATGGCGGACGAATTGTCTTTGGTGAACAACCCAATATCGATCCAATGAAGATCATTAACCTGATTCAACGAAAACCGAACACCTATAAACTGGATGGACAGGAAAAAATACGTTTTACGATGTCGCTGCCTGACATTGAACAGCGAGTAAAAGCCGTGAGTGAATTACTCATGAGTGTCGCTGCAGAACAGTAGTGACTAATTTTTATGTCATGAATAGCACGCATGAATCGGTTCAAAAATACTTCTCGATCTCGTTATGGACCAGTCCATCATTCTGACGACAGGGCCTAACGAGACTGTAATAGCCAATGATGTAATAGAGCGATTTTAACTTAACTACGCTAACCCAAGCTTTTTTAACCTGATAATTCCATAAGGCTTTTCGAAACTTTCGGCTTGTGTAGTAACATCTCTAGCCAGGACGAAACATAACGTTCATCAGTTTCTCTCTTGATTCGAAGAGCATACTTAAGGCATCACTTATTCATTGGCTATCAGATGGAAATGACCTATAAAATCGGTTTGCATGCAAATCGTCAGGAATAAACGTTACCAAAGTCCAGAGAAAAATAATGTTCAATCAGGCTTAAAATTCATGAAATTGGAGCAGGAAGAGATCGCCAATGATCAATGACTAATGCATAATAGGAGAATATTTATTCCATTTTTTATTTCTTTATAAATCATATGCCAAACAATAAAATATACCTGAGTAACCTCGACAAAAAAGTAACTAAACCTTTGCTTCAAGTGTTTTTTTCAAAATACGGCACAATTAAGGAAATTTATTTACTCATTGATAAAAAACCAAATCACCCAAAAGGTATGCCTTTATTACCTTTGTTAACGAAACATCCGTTAAAGGTGCATTAACACAAAATGGGCAGCCCTTTCTTGATCAAACACTGACTGTAGAGATTGCTACAGAAAAACGTCAACAGAAGTTGTGACCACCACTATGACTAATAATGAAATCATCAAGAAACTACGTATCGCGCTAGACCTGAAAGAAGCCGATATCATTGAAATCTTAAAATTCGCCGAATATAATATCAAAAAAACAGAGCTATCAGGTGTTTTTCGAAAACGTGAGCACAAAAACTTTAAAGAGTGTAGCGATCTATTACTTAGCCATTTTCTGAATGGTTATATCATCTATAAACGCGGCCCTAAACCTGTTAAGTAGTCTATTGCTTGCTCTGATCATAGGATGACTATTGCATACACTCGAAGATATAATATAATTTCATTTAAAATATATATTGAGTAATGATAGGAAGCGTGAGCGATACCATGTTCTAAACATAAATACACTGAGTAAAACCCTCGCTGATCGCCATGGAGAGCGAAGCGAGGGCGATTAGTCCCCGATAGGCCACGCCGTCTGCCCTTTCGTAGTTGAGAGCGATAGCGAACGACGAAGAAATGCAGGAGCGGCTTTAGTGGCCGTAGAGTCATTGAGGTAGTCATGTCGTAGTGTAACGAGTTCATTTATGAACTAGGTTATACGGAGACGTGACGGACGCAGGACAGTCGGGGCAAAAGGAATCAGTTGTCGCGTAAGTGAGTGAATTATCGGCATGGACGCCGAATAATTTTTAGCGAAGTAGCGACACAATCGCTTATTGACGCTCTACCTGGAGCGCCTTACGTGTTGAATCGAGCAGTTGAACCCACCAGACATAGTGCCTTTAGAGGTGAAATTGATTATGCTGTTATTGAATCAGAGCGGGCATTTAGTTTTTACATTGGCCCTAAATGTTTCTAACATTACAATATGAAATTAGAATTGGAAGCTGCTAGAGAAGTGCACATAGAAGAGATTTGTGATCTCGTTAACTTAGCATATCGTGGCAAGCACGGTTGGACGAAAGAAACCGACTTGATTGGCGGGGACAGATTGGATGTAAATGAAGTTAAAGGATATATAGAAAATTCAAATACATATTTATTGATTGCTCTTTATTGTGGTGAGATAGTATCGTGCATTTGTATAAAAAAAGAAGGTGATAGCGCAATTATCGGGCTGTTTTCAGTTCATCCGAAACTTCAAGGAACAGGTATAGGAAAGATAATATTATCTCAAGCTGAAAACTACGCATCTACAAAGCTGAAAATTAAAAAATATGTAATGGTGGTTGTGTCTCAGCGCATAGAACTAATTTCATACTATGAGCGACGAGGTTATTTTCGAATGGGAAATATTCAGGAGTATCCTACTCATCTTAATGTGGGTACTCCTTTGAAAAGAGGTTTAACAATAGAGTATCTTGAGAAAAATGCGAGCCTGTAAATTGAGGCTGTAAATCAAATTATGTAACTGCTCATTATTGATTAACTTCCTGATAGAGATAAATAATGAGTATGACAATGAAACAAAAAAATAAACACGTTAGCCGCCGAGCTAGCTAAAGACCTTAAAACACCAGAAGACCTGAGCGCACTCAGTGCCCAGCGCACTAAAATCACCGTAGAGCTTGGCTATAAAACGCCTACAGGATTAATGACGAAACATATGGCTGCAATCGCAGCTTAGGTGGTTATGCACTTCAGGGTTGAATCTGCCGTTTTAGTCAACACTCGACTGTCAAATATTACCGTACAGTTTCGTCCAGATTCTTTAGCTTTATAGAGTGCCTGATCTGCATGAGACAACCACTCAATGCAATCATTCGCATCGCCAGCTTCCGCTAAACCTACACTCACAGTGTAATTAATTTGTTGATTTTCATAAACCACATCAGTACTTGCAATCGCTTTGTGCAAGCGGTCAGCAAAGATCATCGCGCCTTCATAACCAGTCGCAAGTAATATTACGCCAAATTCTTCCCCCCCATAGCGGCCCGCATAATCTGTCTCTCGTTTTACAAAACCCAAAGTACTAGCAATGGAACATATCACCGCATCACCCGCTTGATGGCCGTAGGTATCATTAACTTTTTTAAAATGGTCAATATCAAGCATCACTAATACCGCTTGCTTGTCAGTGCGAGTATATCGCTTATGTTCCATGCTTAAATACTCTTGCCAGGCACGGCGATTTAATAACCCTGTTAGGCCATCAGTACGACTTAGGTGTCCTAGCTCAGCATTAGTACGCTCTAATGTCTGTTCATCCAGCGCACTATCGGTTACATCGTATAAAATCAGGCAGACATGCCTGACGATTCCGTCAGCTGAGGTCAACGGAATAATGGTAATATTCTGATACATCCATTCAGAGTGGCCCGTAATGGCGCGATAGCTTTTAAATTTAAATATATACGGGCGCTGCTGCCAAGTAGAAAATGCGCGATTTTTCAGTGTAAAAACCGAATCGATCGTATGTTTCAACCAGACATCAGGGATCTCACTAAACAATTGAAAGACATTCTTTTCGAAAACCTCATATGTTTTTTTGCCACTGTGATTCTCCATAAAGCCGTTCCATAAACAAATGTTATGGTCTGCATCAAGCACTACCAGGCCAACATCAAGATGCTGGAGAATACCCAGTGTCCAATGTAACTCATCTATATTATCTAAACTATTAGCCATAACTATGCTAGTGCAATTTCTGCAAACTCGCTGAGTCGCGTAATAGAATTTTCTGTAAACAATACACGTTGATTACACACAACACTTTCATCTTCAAATGCGTAATCGAATTCAATTGTGATAACTTTATGATGTTGTTCATAATTTACTTGGGCACCCCTCCCTTCGCTTCCATTCACGTTGACAATCTTGGGATGATTCTGACTAAAACTGATATCTAAAAGGTCAGCGATACCAGTTAAAAATGAACCCAGAAGAATGCTAGTAATTTCTAGTAGCAATCCCTTTTTAACAGAATCCGTTAGTTCATCATCAATTTTTAATAATGGAGCAAATAATGCTACGTCATCGCTTCCGAAAGTAAGTAACGCCTCACCGGCAATTCCATCCCCAATAAAACCTTGGGATACGATTGAAACTTCACTCTCGTTACTCTCTACGTTTAACCCCGATCTCAATGCATCAGAGGTTGTCATCGTGACTTTTGGCACTGACAGAACACATTTACTATCAATTACTTTCGAAAGCAGTGCGGCAGCACGTCCCATTGAAATATTGGCTATTTCCTGACAAAAATCAAACAGGTCTTCATCACACTCATCATTATCGGCGGCGCTATCGGATAAAACATCTAATACCCCATATTCATTAAGTATCGCAGTAAGAATTTCAATCTTCACTGGTTTTTCAATGCATGCAATCGCGCCTAAACCCTGGAGCTGTTGCTGGTGATTTAACTGGCCATCATCAGTAGCAATGATGATCGTAGGAAGGTCTTCGTCCTTAATAACTTTTAATACCTCAATGCCAGTCGTATCTGGCATGCTCAGTGCCAGAAATATAAAATCGGCCTTCCCTGTTCTAATGGCCTCTATGCCTTCAATGCCATTACTTGCATGTGTGATAATGACATCCCAGTCAGCAGGTAAAATACTTTCAATCTGCTCACGCGCAACATTTGAATCATCGCATATAACAATAGAAGCACTCATATTACTGGAGGTAATCTACCTGAAGGCATCTATCAGCACCACATCGTTACCTGTCGTTAGTTGCATTTGTACATCACTCAGTTTATTTTCCTAAACACTTTCACACTCACAGTCGATTGATTGAATACCCCAAACAATCATTGCTACACGTTAGTTACTATTGTATGTAACGACCCTTGCAGGAATAGCTATACAAATTAGGCCGCGTTAAGGCATGATATTTCACAATACATTTAAGAATAAATAACCAAATATAAATAATAGTTGACTTAATATGATTAATTTTATTCTATATTTCCACTCTACCTAATATAAAACCACCTCATGGACAATGCATTAGCGATATTTTTCAATCACTTACTGATTAGGTAAGTAATGCAAAGGGTCCACGGGTTTACCGTTATAACGAACCTCAAAATGAAGCATCACCCGATCACTACCACTGGTGCCCATGGTAGCAATTTTCTGCCCTAACTTAACGGATTCACCTTCTTTGACCAATAGTTTATCATTGTGCGCATAAGCACTTAGATAACTCTCATTGTGCTTAATGATTAATAAATTACCATAATAGGATAAACCATTACCGCTATAGACCACCTTCCCTCTCGCAGCGGCACGCACCCAGGTCCCTGTCTGTCCGCTAATATCAATCCCTTTACGATCATTTTTTTTTGCTGCAAAAGTACTGATTAACGTTCCTTTCGCAGGCCAACCCCAGATAACAGGCCCCGGGTTAACTTCAGGTGATTTCTGCTGAGCCCGTGACACACTTTTACTACTTGAGCGTTGCCGAGCCGTAAGCGGAGCACGCTTGCCCTGTTGGGCTTTGTGCCGTGAAGGCTGGAGCAGTGCAGGGTTTGATTGATCCAGCGGTGGTGCAATGCGCAGCGTCTGACCTTCATGAATCACATAAGGCGGCTCCAGCTTATTCCACTCAGCGAGCTGAGTTGCATCTTGCCCATAGCGCCAGCCGATTGAATAGAGCGAATCGCCCTGCTGCACTTTATAATGAACCAACGAGCCACAAGCACTGAACAAGAGTGTTAAACAGGCCAGTAAAACTGTTGTTAGATGATGGCGCATACTACATTAGTAGCGGTCGTGCTCAACTGAACTTGACGATGGCATAGGCGACTGCGGCAATAATAATCACCGCCCAACCGATGCGATCAATATAGGCGCGCAGTGCCTTTTCCATGCGCTCGCCGCCCCAATAGATGAGACCCGCGACCATAAAAAAACGTAGTCCACGGCCAATAATAGAAAAGAACAAAAAAGGTAAAAATGCCATCGACACGGCGCCAGCCGTGAGCGTAAAAATTTTATATGGGATCGGTGAAAACCCAGCGATGAAGACCACCCACACGCCCCATTCCACAAACCATGCGACTGCTGTTTCGTAATGCGCCCAGTAGTGGGTCTCCTGAATCAAAGGTGCAATCGCATCAAAGGCAAAGTAGCCAATCAGGTAACCAAACACGCCGCCAAGTGCCGATGCGATAGTGGTGATCGAAGCGTAAAACCAGGCACGTGAACGCTGCGCGAGCACCATCGGGGCCAACATCGCATCTGGTGGAATCGGGAAAAAAGAGGACTCAGCAAAACTCAATGCTGAGAGATAATAAGGAGACTTGGGGTGTGCTGCCCAGACCATCACCTTGTCGTATAGATAACTAAATATTTTCATAACTAAATTATTATATTTTCTGTCCACTCAGCATCGGTACAAAACTGACCTGTTCAATAAATTCTTCTTCTACCCCTTCATGGGTCCGTGTGTAGAGCATCAGGCGCTGCACCCCCTGTTGGCCAATCGGAATGATGAGGCGTCCACCTAGGCTCAGTTGCTCCAGTAACGACATAGGGACTTCTTCAGGTGCCGCCGTGGCGATAATGCCATCATAAGGGCCATACTGTGACCAACCTTCTGTGCCATCATCAAATTTGAGACGTATATTGCGCAGTTTAAGTGTTTCAAAGCGTGCGCGAGCCTGTTTTAACAGCCCCTCAATGCGTTCGACACTATAAACTTCTTTGACCAACGGCGAGAGTATCGCTGCCTGATAGCCGGAACCGGTGCCGATCTCTAGCACTTTTGTCAGTGAACCACTCATGAGTAGTGCTTCTGTCATCCGCGCGACGATGTAAGGCTGCGAAATCGTTTGGCCATAACCAATCGGCAATGCAGAGTCTTCATAGGCACGGCTGGCGAGTGCCTCATCGACGAAGATATGACGTGGCGTGGCACGCATCGCCTCTAACACCTCAAGACTGCTGATCCCTTCACTTTCAAGCCGCGTGATCAAGCGATCATGTGTGCGTTGTGAGGTCATCCCAATGCCCTGATGCCGTGACATTAGTGTTCCAGCCTTTCTGCCCAGTCACGCACGGTATCGAGCAAGCGGTGATTGGTAAGGTCTACCTGTAACGGAGTGATCGAAACAAAACCTTCATTGATCGCATGAAAATCCGTGCCGGGCCCTGCATCCTGTTCGCCGCCGGCGGGACCGATCCAGTAAATGTCACGTCCTCGCGGATCCTGTTCACGGATGACCGCCTCTGCCTTATGTCGATGGCCAAGGCGGGTCACCTTGAAACCGGCGAGCTGTTCCCACGGCAGATCGGGCACATTTATATTAAGTATGGTATTGCCATCCAACGGCGCATCACGCAACTGCACCACAAGTTTCTGCGCAACACGCGCCGCTGTTTCAAAATAGGTCGCATTATAGCTCGTCAATGAAATCGCAATCGTTGGCAGACCGAGGAAACGTCCCTCCATCGCTGCCGCTACAGTACCGGAATAGAGCACGTCATCACCGAGATTGGCGCCGTTATTGATACCGGAAACCACCATATCGGGCTCTTCTTTCAATAAACCAGTAATAGCCAGATGAACGCAATCTGTCGGCGTACCATTGATTGAATAGAAGCCGTTCTCGGCACGCGTCACGCGCAGCGGCTGGTCAAGCGTCAGGGAGTTGCTGGCACCACTGCGGTCTCGATCCGGGGCGACCACGGTGGTCTCAGCCATCTCGGCAAGGGCACGATTGAGATGAATGATACCAGTTGCCTGATATCCATCATCGTTACTGATTAGAATATGCATCTCTTTACATCACTCAAACGGAATTTTAGGCAAGCCTCATCATTAAAACAGTGAGATAAGCTTAACGGGTATATTGAGACTTTTACAGTCACGAGCCAGTTATGAATCGTGGATAATGATGCCAACGCCAGTTACGCCCCGCCCCCGTTATGGGAGCACAGCAGTACACAATGCGATCAGTCCTGTCGGATAGATGCCCAGGAATAATATTAACAAACCATTGGCACTCATGACGGCACGCATGTCGTATGCGCTGCTGATAGGGGTGTTATCTACCGCGTCGTCGAAATACATATATTTGATCACACGTAGGTAGTAGAAAGCGCCGATGACAGAGAACACCACCGCTAGCACTGCCAACCATACCAGGCCGACATCCACCACCGCGCTCAACACCGCCAGCTTGGCATAAAAACCCACGGTGGGTGGAACACCGGCCATCGAGAACATCACGATCAACATCATAGCCGCAAACCACGGGCTACGTTGATTGAGTCCTTTAAAGTCTTCCAGTTGATCCGCCTCAAAACCGCTACGACTCAGCAGAATAATCATGCCGAAACCCGCCAGTGACATCAATGTATAGGCGATCACATAGAACATCGCCGCCGAATAGCCACTGCTGGTACCGGCAATAATACCCAGCAACAGAAAACCCACGTGCGAGATCGTTGAATAGGCGAGCATGCGTTTAATATTGGTCTGTGCAATCGCAATCACGTTACCCGCGATAATGGAAAGCACCGCGAGGATGATCAACATATCCTGCCAGTGATCAATCAGGCCACCCAGTCCTTCGACGAGCAGACGCATCAACATGGCAAAGGCGGCAATCTTTGGCGCGGTGCTAATGAAAAGCGTAATAGCCGTCGGCGCGCCGTGATAGACATCGGGCAGCCACATATGAAATGGCACCGCACCGAGTTTGAATGCCAACCCAATAACAATAAATACCAGCGCAAACTTCAGTACGATATCATCACTCGACCCCTGCTGAATGAATGAAGCAATCGCGCTGTGATCCAGTGAACCGGTCGCCCCATAAAGCATCGACATCCCGTAGAGCAACATGCCAGAGGCGATCGCGCCGAGCACAAAGTATTTCATCGCCGCCTCAGCGGCAAGATCCGAATCGCGGTTAAGTGCGACCATGGCGTACATTGCAAGCGACAGTACCTCAAGGCCGAGGTAGATCACCAGCAGGTTATTAGCCGACACCATCACCATCATGCCCAGCACGGCGAACAGTGTCAGCACAAAGTATTCGCCCTTGAACAGGCCACGCTCAATCAGATATTCACGTGAGTAGATAAAGACTATCGCGGTACTAAGATAGATAAAGAGCTTGAGCACAGTGCCCATGCCATCATTCACAAACATGCCACCGAAAGTGTACTCAGGCACTGAACTCTGCACGATAACAGAGAGCACCGCCGCCCCCAGCAATGTCGCCTGTGAAAGCAGATAGGTGATTGAACGGTTTTTATCCGTCAGAAATAGATCGGCCACCAGGACAATACATATCATGGTGAGCACAAAAATTTCTGGCAGTGCCGGTACAAAATTTGGGATTTCGAAAGCCATCATTCTCTATCGTCTAATGTTCGTTATCAGATCGCAATAAGTACGTAATACATTAAAGCTTGGATACAACAACATGCTCAAGCAGGTTGTTGACCGTTGCATGCATTACATCAATCAGTGGCGCAGGCCACAGACCCAGTATTAATACCGCAGCTGCTAGTGTGCCCAGAATCATCGCTTCACGCGCGTTCAGATCCTTCAGCTCAGCCACCTTATCATTCTTTACTTCACCAAACAGCACTCGTTTGACCATCCACAGGGTGTACGCCGCACCAAAAATCAATGTCAACGCTGCGAGAAACGCGTACCAGAAGTTTGCCTGAAACGCGCTCAGAATCACCATAAACTCGCCAACAAAACCGGAAGTACCCGGCAGCCCTGCATTGGCCATCGCAAAAAAGAGCATAAATGCTGCAAAAACAGGCATGGTATTGGTCACACCGCCGTAGTCACTGATGTTACGGCTATGCATACGGTCATACATCACGCCGACACAGAGGAACATCGCGCCCGATATAAAGCCGTGCGAGATCATCTGTACCAGTGCCCCTTCTACGCCCAGCACTGCGCCCTGAATAGAGCCAGTCTTTTCGAAGATGGTGAACACGAGGAAGAAACCGAGCGTCACAAAACCCATGTGTGCAATCGATGAATAGGCGATCAGTTTCTTCATATCTTCTTGCACCAGCGCGACGAATGCGATGTAAACAATCGCGACCAGTGACATCAGGATGATCAACCAGTCAAGCTCAAAACTCGCATCCGGCACAATCGGCATCATGAAGCGTACAAAACCGTACGCGCCTAGCTTCAACATGATTGCCGCCAGAATCACGGAGCCACCGGTGGGTGCCTCAACGTGCGCGTCCGGTAACCAGGTGTGCACTGGCCACATCGGAACCTTGACCGCAAAGGCGATCAGGAACGCGAAGAAGATAAGTATCTGTGCCTCTATGCCGATTTGAAGTGCGTGAAAATCGAGAATCGCAAAGCTTTTGTCTGCCTGAAAATAGAGATAGATCAGCGCGACTAATAGAAAGACCGAGCCAAAAAAGGTGTAAAGGAAGAACTTGATCGTGGCATAAACACGACGTGGACCACCCCAGACACCGATGACAATAAACATCGGGATCAGCATCGCCTCCCAGAACACATAGAAGAGCACTGAATCAAGCGCTGCAAAGACACCGATCATCATCCCTTCCATAATCAGGAAGGCCGCCATGTACTGCGCGACACGATCTTTGATCACTTCCCAGCCGGCAGCCACTACAAATATGGTTGAAAATGCCGTCAGCAGAATCAATGGCATTGAAATACCGTCGACCCCGAGGTGATAGTTGATATTAAACGTCGGTATCCAGCTCGCCATCTCGACAAACTGCATCTCATGCGTACTGTTATCAAAACTAAAAAAGAGCGGTAGCGATACCAGGAATGTGACAGCCGAAACCGCTAATGCCATCCAACGGATATTGGCATCAGTCGTGTGTCGACTCGCGGCAAGCACCGCTAGTCCACCCAATATGGGTAACCAGATTACTAGACTAAGCAGTGGCAAGCTGAATATCCTCCGATATTTCCATTATTATTATTTATTAAACTATTACAAACAGGGTTAACAACACCACCAGCCCGAGAATCATCGCGAAGGCGTAGTGGTAGAGGTAACCTGTTTGGGTATAACGTGCAACACTTGCGAACCAACCAACCAGGTTGGCGCTCCCATTCACGACGTAACCATCAATTAACTTGGCATCGCCCGTGTTGGAAAGGATGTTGCCAACCTTACGACTCCCTGCTGCAAAAACCTTGTCATTAAAATCGTCGCAACCATAGTTACGATCCAGCAGTTTAAACAGCGGTAAACACTGCTGCTTAAAGAAATCAGCCAGATCAGGGCGTCGCATATAGATAAACCAGGCACAACCCAGCCCCGCTATCGAAAACCAGAATGCTGGCGTCAACAGCCCGTGTACGATAAAACCACCCGCGCTGGTAAAACTAGCGCCCATCTGAGCCAGCACATCATGCTCTTCGTAGACCACAATTGAATCTCCAAAGTAATCGCCAAAGAGGACATCACCCACGGTCATATAACCAATCACTAGACTAGGTATCGCCAACAGAATCAGCGGCACGGTAACGACCCACGGCGATTCACGCAGATGCTCACGGGTGTGGTCATCCATGCGTTCTTTGCCATGAAAGACCAAAAAGAACATGCGAAAACTATACAGTGCTGTGATAAAGACACCAATTAATACCGCGATATAAGCAAAAGTCGCACCTGGAATCGTTGAAGCATGCACGGCTTCGATGATGGCATCTTTCGAGAAAAACCCAGAGGTCCCTGGAAAACCGATCAGTGCCAGCGAACCGATCAACGCCGTCCAGTAAGTGATCGGCATGTACTTCTTCAAACCGCCCATCTTACGAATGTCCTGTTCATGGCGCATCGCGATGATGACCGAACCTGCCGCCAGGAACAACAGCGCTTTAAAGAAGGCGTGTGTCATCAGATGAAAAATACCCGCCGCATAGGCAGATGCACCCAGCGCGACGGTCATATAACCCAACTGTGACAGTGTTGAATAAGCCACGACGCGCTTGATATCATTTTGCACTAGCCCCAGCAGTCCCATAAAGAGCGCCGTCACCGCACCAATGATCAGCACAAAACTCAACGCAACTTCAGACAACTCATACAGCGGTGACATTCTTGCCACCAGAAAGATACCCGCCGTGACCATCGTCGCGGCATGGATCAGCGCAGAAATAGGGGTCGGGCCTTCCATCGAATCGGGCAGCCACACATGCAGCGGTACCTGCGCTGATTTACCCATTGCACCAATAAACAGCAGAATACAGATCACTGTCATCAGCGACCAGTCATAACCGGGAATGATTGAAATGGTGACATCCGCCATCATCGGTGCAGCGGAAAATACATCGGCATAATCAAGACTATTAAAATACATCACCACCGCTGCGATACCGAGCAGGAAGCCGAAATCACCGACACGGTTGACCAGGAATGCTTTGAGGTTGGCGTAAATTGCGCTTTCGCGTGTGTGCCAGAAACCGATCAATAAATAAGAGACAAGCCCTACCGCTTCCCAGCCAAAGAAGAGCTGCAGGAAGTTATTAGACATTACCAGCATCAACATTGAGAAGGTGAACAGTGAAATGTAGCAAAAGAAACGCTGATAGCCGGGATCGTCTTTCATGTAACCAATGGTATAAATATGCACCATCAGTGACACAAATGTCACCACCATCATCATCAAGGTAGTGAGTTCATCGATCAGAAAGCCGATCTCAAATTGAATCCCATCACTCACCAGCCAAGTATAAATAGAGCCGTTAAATGGTGCATTATTATCCAGCACAATATATTTGAACACGACTAATGAACAGATAAATGAAACGGCAACGCTGACCGTAGTGACAAGATGAGTGGCAGTGCGACCAATGCGGCTTCCAAAAAAGCCGGCAATGATGGCACCAATCATCGGTGCCATTGCGATTATCAGGTAAATGCCTTTCATCCGTTCAATCCCTATTCCAGATCTAATTAGTGCTTTAACGAATCAAGGCGATCGACGTTAATCGTGCGCTTGGTACGAAAGAGCAGTATCAAAATAGCCAGGCCAATCGCTGCCTCTGCGGCCGCTACCGTCAGAATAAAAAATACAAAAATCTGCCCATCGATATTTCCCAGATAATGGGAGAAGGCAACAAAATTCATATTAACCGCGAGCAACATCAACTCTATCGCCATCAGCAGAATAATCACATTCTTTCGATTAAGAAAAATCCCCGCAAGACTAATGCAGAACAGGATCGCACCCAGAATCAGAAAATCAGAGAGTTCAATCATTGTTTCTTCTCCGAAGCCATTTTCACCAGACGGACACGGTCATTACGCTGTACTGCTACCTGATCAGCAGGGTTCTGGTATTTGGTATCAGGACGACGGCGCATGGTAAGCGCAATTGCCGCAACAATGGCAAGCAGCAGTAATGCGCCTGCTATTTCAAATGGGTAGGCATACTCCGTATATAACGTAGCCCCCAGTTCTTTTGTATTACTGTAATCGGCCGCATGCTTGAGTGGCTCACCGGTAATGGCGATACCAAAATTTTCGGGGCCCAGCACTACAGACATCTCAATCAAAATCAGCAGCGCCACAAATCCACCGGCAGGCAGGTACTTGATAAAGCCTTCTTTTGAGGGCGTCAGGTTAATATCAAGCATCATGATGACGAACAGAAACAGCACCATCACCGCGCCCACATAAACGAGCACTAACACCAGCGCGAGAAATTCAGCTTCGAGTAACAACCAGACCGCGGCACAGGTGAAAAATGCCAGCACGAGACAAAGCGCAGCATAAACTGGATTACGCACAGTCACCACGGCCGCTGATGCCAGCACCAGGATCGTCGAAAAAATATAAAATAGGATCGGCTCTATACTCATCATTCTGCCATTCTGTTAACGGAATTTAGCATCTTGCGCACGATCAGCAGCAATCTGCTTTTCATGCTTGTCACCATGCGCCAGTAACATATCTTTAGTCATGATACTCTCTTCACGTGACTCAAACGCATACTCAAAGACGCGTGTCTCAACGATCGCATCCACCGGGCATGCCTCTTCACAAAAACCACAATAGACACACTTAAATAAATCAATATCATAAACCGTGGTACGACGTGAACCATCATCACGTGGCTCAGCTTCAATTGTAATCGCCAGCGCAGGACAGACCGCCTCGCACAACTTACAAGCGATACAGCGCTCTTCACCATTCGGATAACGACGCAGCGCATGCAAACCACGGAAACGGTTCGACTGCGGCGTCTTCTCTTCAGGGTACTGTACGGTTATCTTCGTTTTAAAGAAGTAACGCCCTGTCAGCTTTAACCCAAGGAGCAACTCCCAGAGCATAAAACTTTTTAAATAATGTTGGATTTTGCTCATCGCATTACGATCCTTAATCAAACCATGGCCCAAGTTCAGCCATCACCCCGACACCTACCACCAGTAACCAGAAAATGGTGAGCGGGATAAACACCTTCCAGCCAAGACGCATCACCTGATCGTAACGGTAACGTGGAAAGGTTGCACGAAACCACAGGAATAAAAGTAGCAGGAAGGAGGTCTTCGCCAGCAGCCACACGATGCCCGGTACAAATGAGAACAGCCCTTCAACCCCTGGAATCCCCTGGAATGGTGATAGCCACCCACCCAGAAACAGCAGCGCCGTCAGGATCGAAATCAGAATCATGTTGGCATATTCAGCGAGAAAGAAGAGCGCAAACGCCATGCCTGAATATTCCACATGGAAGCCTGCAACAATCTCGGACTCCCCTTCTGCAACATCAAACGGTGCGCGATTGGTTTCAGCCAAGCCCGAGATAAAGTAAACCAGGAAAAGTGGCAACAGTGGTAACCAGAACCAGTGCAGCAGGCTACCCGACTGCGACTCGACAATAGCACTCAGGTTCATGCTGCCCGCCGCCATCAACACGCCGACGAGTGCAAACCCCATCGCAATCTCATAAGAGACCATCTGCGCAGCGGAACGAATCGCGCCTAGAAATGCGTATTTGGAGTTCGAGGCCCAACCCGCAATGATTAGACCGTATACGCCCATTGAACTCAGCGCTAAGACATAGAGCAGGCCAGCATCGATATCTGCGAGTACCCAGCCATCATTAAACGGAATCACGGCCCAACAGGCCAGTGCGGGGGCTAATGCAAGTAACGGTGCGATCACAAACAGAAAGCGGTTCGCATTGGTCGGGATGATAACCTCTTTTAAAACCAGCTTCAGGCCATCCGCAATCGGTTGCAACAGACCACGCGGGCCGACGCGGTTTGGGCCGATACGCACCTGTATATAACCAATCACTTTACGTTCTGCTAGTGTGATGTAAGCAACCGTCAACATGATTGGCACTGCAATCACAACGATCTTCAAAATGATCACCAACAGCGTCTGTAACCCTGCAGGCACCATCTCCCAGAATGATAGTAGTAGCTCAATCATATGGCTCTACTCAGCTCCCTACCTTGTCTAGTTCGGCTTGTGCCAAATCGATTATTGTATTTCCCAGATCTATGCCGGCGGTCTCACTCAGCCCAGTGGCCAGCAACAGACATCCCTTCGCGACCCGTGCATCAATGGTCAACGGTACCGTTAGCGAAACATCCCCTTGTGTAACAGTAATCACTTCGGCAGCCTGCAATCCTTTATCCGCCGCTGTTTCCGCAGATAGATAAGCCATGGCGATCGATCTGTCATCCGCAGCTTGCAATGCTTGTGCGCGCCTGACAATGCTATCAACAGCATAGCCAGGCACGTCAGCAATACGTACGATACCCGTTTCCAGTGCAGAGAGTTTAGCTGGGCAGTGCCATTCCATCGTATTCGATGGCTTCAGTGCAGCCGTCGCTGTCGCTAGTTCATCTCTTATCTCTTCAGAAGAGACATACTCAAAACCCTCTTGTTTAAGCAGATTTCCCAGTACGCGCAACACCTTCCAACCGGGGCGCGCTTCGCCCTTAGGCGGCACGGTACCCACAAAACTCTGCCACAGACCTTCGATATTGACGTATGTACCCGAGGTTTCAGTGAATGCGCTCACCGGCAACAACACATCCGCGTATGCTTTCATGGCTGCGGTAACAAAGGGTGTCTGTGAAATCACAAAACTACCCTGCAAAGCAGCAAGTGTGGTGGCTGCGTTGGCACAGTCCAGCTCCGGTTCAATGCCGTGCAGAAGGTAAACATCCTGTGGTTGCGCCATCATCTCGGCGGCATTCAGACCAGCCGTCGCGAGTTGCGCTGCAGCCACGGTACGATGCGGTTGCGCACCGGCAAGCACAGCACCGGCACTGTTTGCGCCCGCGGTCAAATAACCTAATGAAGCGCCTGTATGTTCAGCAATCACAGAGGCTAACGCACATAATGTTGAGTAAGCAGGATGCAATGTCGCCAGCGTACCCAGTAACACAGTACTCTGCTTGCCCGCGCTCAATGTGTCTGCAATGTTTTGATGCGCCGCGCCAACCTTTGTCTGCGCTAATAATGCAGCCAACTCGGCAGGCGCCTCTTTACCCGATTGTGCCATCGCCGCCTTTGCAATCGCCGCTAACGCGTGCTCCATCCCAGCAGGTGAATCAATAATCCGTTCTTTCAGCGGGTAGTTGAAATCGTAATCAACCGAATTCACTACCATCACACTGCCACCGTTACGGGTGGCCTTGCGCAGACGATGATTGATAATCGGCTGCTCTTTTCGCAGATAAGAACCAATCAGCAATGCCGCGCTGGTGTTATCGAGGGATTCAATCGCTTCACCTAACCATGGCAATGCGGGTGCATCTGCCTGAGCGCTGAAATCGAGCTGACGCAGACGGTGATCAATATTTGAACTCCCCAGTCCGCGCACCAGCTTTTGTAATAGATGCATCTCTTCAAGGGTGGCGCTGGGAGAGATCAATGCACCGATCTTGCCCGTTGATGCGGCCTGAATACCTTTAACGGCAGTCTCGAGGGCTGTCGACCAGTCGGTCTCCTCCCAGTAACCATCCTGTTTAATCATCGGCACGGTCAAACGGTCGTCACCATTCAACGCTTCATAACTAAAGCGGTCACGATCCGACAGCCAGACTTCGTTGATACTTTCATTTTCACGCGGATCAACACGCATCACCTGATCACGACGAATCTTGACGTTGATCGCTGATCCAGCACAATCATGCGGTGCGATTGAAGGGCCGTCATTCATCTCCCATGCACGTGCGGTGTAACGAAAAGGCTTTGAAGTCAACGCGCCCACTGGGCAGAGATCGATCACGTTACCGGACATCTCTGATTGCAGTGATGTCTGGATGTAAGTGCCAATCGACATGTTCTCACCACGGCCCGTCGCACCCAGTTCACGCACGCCTGCAATCTCATCACCAAAACGAACACAACGCGTGCAGTGAATACAGCGTGTCATTTCAGTCTCAATCAATGAGCCAATATTTTTATCTTTTACGACTCGTTTATCTTCAGAATAACCGGAGTGTGTACCGCCATATCCAATCGAAAATTCCTGCAATTCACATTCACCGCCCTGATCGCAGATTGGACAGTCAAGGGGATGATTCACGAGTAGAAATTCCATCACCCCTTGTTGCGCTTCAATCGCTTTGTGGGAAGTGGTAAACACCTTCATCCCTTCGGTCACCGGTGTCGCACAGGCCGGTAGCGGCTTAGGCGCCTTTTCTACTTCAACCAGACACATACGGCAGTTGGCTGCGACCGACAGTTTTTTGTGATAACAAAAACGAGGAATGGATACCCCCGCTTCATCTGCCGCTTCAATCAACATATCACCACGGCGCGCTTTTACTACCTCACCATTGATTTCGATATTGACCGAAATATCTTCTAGTATCTCTGGTGATGCGCTCATGCGGCCACCTCCGACTTACTGTTAGGCTTAGAGCGCGGCCCCACCATGCAGTGTTTATGTTCTATATGGTATTCAAACTCTTCTCGATAGCGTTCGATAAAACTGGTTACCGGCCACGCCGCGGCATCACCAAAGGCACAAATGGTACGGCCTTCGATGCGGTTTGCGGTCTGTACTAAGCGATCCAGATCTTCAGGTCGCCCTTTGCCATGTTCAATACGTTGGATGATGCGCCACAGCCAACCGGTCCCTTCACGACACGGCGTACATTGCCCACACGATTCCGCATAATAGAAACGTGAAATCCGCAACAGTGCGTCAACCATACAGGTTGAGTCGTCCATCACAATCAGCCCCCCCGAACCGAGACCACTGCCTGCTTTAGAGAGCGAATCATAATCCATGGTGCAATCCATGATGACATCAGCGGGCAATACCGGCATTGATGAGCCACCCGGAATGACGGCTTTTAATTTATGTCCATCACGCACACCGCCGGCGAGTTCTAGCAGATCTTTGAAGGGTGTTCCCATCGGAATCTCAAAGTTACCGGGGTTATTAACATGCCCCGAAACAGAAAAGAGTTTTACGCCGCCATTGTTAGGTTTACCCAGCTTGAGAAACCACTCCCCCCCATTTCTCATAATGGCAGGCACGGAGGCCAGTGTTTCGGTATTGTTAATGGTGGTTGGGCGGCCATAGAGACCAAAATTCGCGGGGAATGGTGGCTTGAATCGTGGCTGACCTTTTTTGCCTTCCATCGATTCGAGCAGCGCAGTCTCTTCGCCGCATATATAAGCACCGGCACCGAGGTGACTATGCAGTTCAAAATCGAATCCTGAACCGAGAATATTTTTACCTAGAAAACCCGCTTTATGCGCATCTTGCAGCGCCTGTTCAAAGCGTTCAAAAGGCTCATGGTGGAATTCGCCTCGCATATAGTTATAACCGACCGTTGCGCCAATCGCGTAACCTGCGATCGCCATTCCCTCCACCAGCGCGTGTGGATTAAAACGCAGCACATCTCGATCCTTACAGGTACCCGGCTCACTCTCATCCGAATTACAGACGATGTACTTCTGACCGGGTGCGGTGCGTGGCATAAAACTCCACTTAAGGCCGGTCGGAAAACCTGCGCCGCCGCGTCCTCTGAGTGCAGACTTTTTAATATTATCGATGATCTCTTCGGGCGAGGTCTTTTCTTTTAGAATTTTTTGCCACGCCTGATAGCCACCGACTTTAAGGTAACTCTCCAGTGTCCACGGTTCATCAAACTGAAGCGTATCAAAGCAGACTTGAGTTTCGGTCAGTTTACTCATGCGCTCACTCCAGCCCTTCAATGATGTTGTCGACTGACTCGGGCGTCAGGTTTTCGTGATAATGGCCATTCACAGTCATCATCGGCGCGCCCGCACAGGCCGCCAGGCACTCTTCTTCACGCTTTAACGTAAACTTTCCATCAGCGGTTGTTTCGCCCAGCTTAACACCGTATTTGTTTTCAACGTGGTGTACGATTTTTTCACTGCCCGACAACATACAGGAGATGTTGGTGCAGATAGAAACCATATTGCGTCCCACCGGCTCCAGCTCATACATACTGTAAAAACTGGCCACTTCATAAACGGCTATCTGCGGCATGCCAATGTACGCTGCCACCGCATCCATTAGCTCATTCGTCAGACTGCCCGCACCACACTCTTCCTGCACGAGTGTCAATGCAGATAACACCGCTGACTGCCTGCGATCTGCAGGATACTTTGCCACCCACATATCGATCTTTTCATACACTTCTGGCGAAATGAGTGAACTCTTGTTTTCAGCCTGTGCCATTAGCGGTCAACCTCTCCAAACACAATATCTAACGTACCCAGTATCGTCACAACATCTGCCAGCATGTGGCCGCGTACCATTTCATCAAGCCCTGCCATATGCGCAAAACCCGCGGCACGAATCTTCACCCGATAAGGTTTGTTCGCACCGTCCGAAACCATATAGACCCCTAACTCACCCTTTGGATGCTCAACAGCGGCATAGGCTTCACTCTCGGGAATACAAAAACCTTCAGTAAAGAGTTTAAAGTGATGAATCAACGCTTCCATGTCGCCCTTCATCTCGGTGCGTTTAGGGGGACTCACTTTCTGATTATCCACCATCACTGGGCCAGGATTATCACGCAGCCAGCTGATGCACTGTTTGATAATACTGTTTGATTGGCGCATCTCTTCCATGCGCACCAGGTAGCGATCATAGCTGTCACCGGTAACACCAACGGGAATATCAAAATCAAGGCGATCATAAACATCATACGGCTGCTTCTTGCGTAGATCCCACTCAACCCCGGAACCCCGTAACATTGCGCCGGTAAAACCAAGTTCGACTGCACGAACAGGATCAACCACGCCGATACCGACGGTACGCTGTTTCCAGATACGGTTATCGGTCAGCAGGGTCTCATATTCATCCAGGTGCCCCGGGAAACGATTGGTAAAATCTTCGATGAAATCGAGCAGAGAACCCTGTCGATTTTCATTCATCTTCGCCACTTCTTTGGCGTTATGCCACTTAGACACTTCATATTTCGGCATCACTTCGGGCAGGTCTCGATAGACACCGCCCGGTCTAAAATAAGTCGCGTGCATGCGCGCCCCAGCCACCGCTTCGTAACAATCGAGCAAATCTTCACGTTCGCGGAAGGCGTAAAGGAAGATCGTCATCGCGCCAATATCAAGGGCATGTGCGCCGATCCACAGCAGATGATTGAGGACTCGCGTGATCTCAGCGAACATGACCCGGATGTACTGTGCGCGCAGTGGCACTTCTAATCCGAGCATCTTTTCGATGGTTAGTACATAGGCGTGTTCGTTACAGAGAATCGAAACGTAATCGAGGCGATCCATATACCCAATATTCTGAATATAGGGCTTGGTCTCCATCAGTTTTTCGGTACCACGATGCAACAGACCAATATGCGGATCGGCCCGGTCGATCACTTCGCCGTCCATATCGAGCACCAAGCGCAGTACACCATGCGCTGAGGGATGTTGTGGGCCAAAGTTCAGCGTGTAGTTACGTATTTCAGCCATGATTAATCCTTGTCACCCTGTTCCGCGACATAACGGTTATCATCACGGATGATGCGCGGTACCAGAACACGCGCTTCCAGTTCGACGGGTTCGTATATGACACGTTGTTTTTCAGGGTCGTAACGCATTTCGACATTACCACTCAACGGAAAATCTTTTCTGAATGGATGACCAATAAAACCATAATCAGTCAGGATACGGCGCAGATCAGGGTGGCCTTCAAATAAGAATCCAAATAGATCGAACGCTTCACGCTCAAACCAGTCAGCCACGACCCAGATATCTCTGACAGAACGTGTGCGCGGCGCATCATCATCCAGAAAGGCACGGACTCGAATACGCTGATTATGCTTCAGCGATAGCAGGTGATAGACCACAGCAAAACGCGCTCCATCCCACTCACCTTCTGCATACTCAAGATAATCAACACCACAGATATCAATCAACATTGCGAAAGCAAACTCAGCATCATCTCTCAATGCCAAGCAGACGTCATGAAGATTGCTGTTAGGCACTTCAATGGTCAGTTCGTTGAGGCTAACGACACTCCTGGTCAAGATCCCCTCGAATCTTGTCTGAACGTGCGCAGCTAATGTCTGAATCTTATCAGGCATAAATCTCTACTCTTAACGTGCGATTGTATTGGTGCGTTTGATCTTGTTTTGTAGCTGGATCACGCCATAAAGCAACGCCTCAGCTGTCGGTGGACAGCCCGGCACATAAATATCAACGGGAACGATGCGGTCACAACCACGCACCACAGAATATGAATAATGATAATAACCGCCACCATTGGCGCAGGATCCCATCGAGATCACCCAACGGGGCTCTGCCATCTGGTCATAGACTTTACGCAGCGCTGGAGCCATTTTATTGACCAGTGTCCCGGCAACAATCATCACATCGGACTGACGAGGACTCGGGCGAAAAACCACGCCGAAGCGATCGAGGTCATAGCGTGCCGCGCCGGCATGCATCATCTCCACCGCGCAGCAGGCAAGACCGAATGTCATTGGCCATAATGCACCAGTACGCGCCCAGTTTATTAATTTATCAGCAGAAGTGGTGACGACACCCTCTTCAAGGATTCCTTCTATTCCCACTCCAATGCCCCTTTTTTCCACTCGAAGATGAAGCCGACGACCAACACCGCCAGAAAGATAACCATTGCCATAAAACCGTACATGCCGACCTGATCAAGCACCACGGCCCATGGGAAAAGGAATGCAATTTCCAGATCGAAGATTATAAAAAGAATCGCGACCAGATAGTAACGCACATCAAACTTCATGCGTGAATCTTCGAATGCTTCAAAACCACATTCGTAGGGTGAAAGCTTTTCACTGTCTGGGCGATTGGGAGCCACCATAAAGCCCATCATCATTGGCACCAGACCAAAGAGTACGCCCATCACCAAGAATACAAGTATAGGAAGGTAATTCTCTAACATGTGTAGTCGTCACCCGCGTCGTGTAAAACTGAGCTTTCTCTCTAAAGCCAGTTGATCGTTATTATTTTATTTGATTCTCAGCATTTTGCTCTGGCTGACTTCCCGCCTCATCGCACCCCCAATAGTGCGAACCCAGAAAATCGAGTCTAGGCTAGTGAATAATGCTGTGTCAAGCAGTCATCCAATAACTTACCAATCATTCCTTGGATTTTATAATCATGATTTTTATAAGGAATTTATTTCTATTATAATTTGGTGCCGATGGCCGGAGTCGAACCGGCACAGCTTGCGCCACCGCCCCCTCAAGACGGCGTGTCTACCAATTCCACCACATCGGCTATATTCTACTCACTCCTCCAAAACAATTTACGAGTCACTTCTCTTTACTCGACAGGAGGTATTTTTATCGCTGGCACGTCATCCGATGAAGGTTCGGATGATTTAGATGGCATCAACGGGACATCACCTCGTGACTCCATCTCAGCGGGTAAAATTTCTACCGCTGACGATGGTACCACCATGTCAGTCACACTTGAACGCTCTGTGGTCTGCGTTGAAAAGTATGCCAACGTTAAACTTGTCAGAAAAAAGAGCGTCGCTAGCGCAGCGGTCATTCTAGTTAAAAATGAAGCGGAACCCTGACTACCAAACACCGTTTGAGATGCGCCACCACCAAATGCAGCACCTACATCCGCCCCTTTTCCCCGCTGAACCAAAATTAATCCGATCAACGCTATCGTAATAATGACATGTGCTGCTAATAAAGCTGTTTGCATTGCTCTTGCCTTAACAAAAAATCAGAGGCAATCCTGCTGGATTGCTCTTTAAAAAATTAAAAACTATACCTTAATCTATCCAGCAGCGCGGCAGATCGCCAAAAATTCATCGACTTTTAGCGAAGCTCCACCGATCAAGCCACCATCGATATCAGACATACTAAACAAGTTTACCGCGTTGCCAGCATTCACGCTGCCACCATAAAGAATCTGTACGCCCTCAGCGAGGCCCGCATCATACTTTGCAAGATACGCACGAATAAACGCATGCACTGCTTGCGCCTGCTCAGGCGACGCGGTCTTGCCTGTTCCAATCGCCCATACTGGTTCATACGCGAGTACTGCCTGCTTCAATAGATCAACACCCTTTTCCAACTTCAACACCGCATCCAATTGCTGTGCAATCACCTGTTCAGTAGTGCCCTTTTCACGCTCTTCCAACAGCTCACCAATGCACAGGATCGGTGTCACATTGCCAGCCACTGCGGCAGATAACCTTGCCGCAATTAATTCATCATCCTCACCGTACGTATGACGCCGCTCTGAATGGCCGATGATGGCATAACTGCAACCGAATTCTAGCAGCATAGAGGCCGATAGCTCCCCGGTATACGCGCCATACTTTACTTCCTGACAAATATTTTGCGCGCCAAGTTTCACCTCACTGCCCTTGAGCCGCGAACTGATAGCCTCAATAAATAGCGCTGGCGGGCAAACTAATACCTCGGTATTGCTGCCACTCGCCATGCCAGCGTTGATGCCGTCAATCAGCGCCAAAACACCCTCACGGGTACCATTCATTTTCCAGTTTCCGGCGACGAGTGGTCGGCGCCTGTTTTTGTTCTCTTTCATAAACCTGTCACGTCAAAACGAAGCGCAAAAGAGTACCGTTACACGCCGGATAAATCAACGTAAACTTTGGAAAAACAACAAAAAAGAGCGCACAGATCAACAATTATGCTGGACTGCCAGAAAAAAACCGGCTCCGATGAATCACCTTTAAAACCGCCATTAGACTATTGTATTTAATTGTTTTTTTGAGCCTCAACAATAACCTCAGCCAATTGATTGGCCAATCTTGTCACTTGCTCAACTTCAACCCCTTCCACCATCACCCTGACAACAGGCTCAGTGCCAGAGGGGCGCAATAAGACACGACCACTATCGCCAAGCTCAGCCTCCACATCACGAATCGCCTGATTAATCACATCACTCCCTGCCAAATCAAACGATTTGTCAGCAGCCACATTCACCAGGTGTTGCGGGTATTTCTTCATCCCGGATTTAAGCTCATGCAGCGTACTATCACTCTCAAACATCGCTGAGATGACCTGTAGCGCAGATACGATACCATCCCCTGTGGTGGTACGGTCGAGACACATAATATGCCCTGACGATTCACCTCCGATCATCCAGCCTTTATTCTTCAATAACGCCATCACATAGCGGTCACCGACCAATGCGCGCTGAAAGCCGATGCCGCTCTCCTGTAATGCATGTTCCAGCCCCAGATTGCTCATTACGGTACCCACCACCGACCCCACCAGCGACGCTGTCTTACGTCGAGACTGCGCAATAATAAACAAAATTTCGTCGCCGTCGACCACCTCACCTTTATGGTCGACCATGATCAGTCGATCACCATCGCCATCGAGTGCAATACCAATATCTGCCTGATGTTCAACCACCGCCGTCTGCAGCGCCTTTGGCTTGGTCGAACCGCAATCGAGATTGATATTTAGCCCATTCGGTTCATTACCTATCGCAATAACAGTTGCGCCTAACTCAATGAATACATTAGGTGCAATATGGTAAGTAGCACCGTGAGCACAATCCACCACCACTTTTACACCACTCAGGTTAATCCTCGCAGGGACTGTGCTCTTACAAAACTCGATATAGCGACCCGCTGCATCGACGATACGTCTTGCCTTCCCCAGATCCTTCGAATCGGTCGTGACCATCGGCTTATCCAGTTCGTCTTCAATGGCAAACTCAATCTCATCAGGAAGCTTTGTCCCTTCCGATGAAAAAAACTTAATGCCATTATCATAAAATGGATTGTGCGAGGCACTGATGACAATGCCTGCCTGCGCATGTAATGTACGCGTGAGGTAAGCGACACCCGGTGTCGGCATTGGGCCTAACAGGCGAATATTGACCCCTGCCGCAGAGAGTCCGGCCTGCAGGGCTGACTCAAACATATAACCTGATATACGGGTATCCTTGCCAATTAAAATACCATCTTTCCCTGCACGCACCATCACACGGCCAATTGCCCACCCCAATTTGAGAATGAATTCAGGCGTAATGGGTGACTCGCCAACCTTGCCTCGAATCCCATCAGTCCCGAAATAACGTTTTTTCCTATGCTCAGACATTGATTATTTCCCTGCTGTTTTACACATATAACTGACGCGTATTGCCTGTAATGTGGCCGCAATATCATGCGCCCTGATGATCGATGCCCCTTGCCAAACGGCTATAGATGCCAGTGAAAGACTACCATAGAGGCGCTCATCAACCGGTAAATCGAGCATACGTGCAATCATCGATTTACGCGAAACACCCACCAACAGCGGCAGATTCAAGTCAAGTAAACCATCAAGCCCCTGCAGCAATAACTGATTGTCGCGCCCCCCCTTACCAAAGCCAAAACCGGGATCGATTACCAGTAATTCACGCGCCACCCCGGCGGCGACACAACAATCAATTCGCTGCTGTAAGAATGACTTCACCTCTAGTACGACATCCGCATACTTAGGTGCAAACTGCATGGTCTGCGGTTCCCCTTGCATGTGCATCAAGCAAACTGGCACCTGTAACGCTACTGCCGCCTCCAGCGCCCCCTCTTCCTGCAGCGCTCTCACATCGTTGATCATGGATGCGCCCGCCTGTACTGCGGCACACATGACTGCGGGTTTACTGGTGTCGATTGAGATCGGCGTATCTAATTCAGCCCGGATGCGCTCAATCACGGGGATGACGCGCGATAACTCTTCATCGATAGAGATCATCACAGCACCCGGGCGCGTTGATTCACCACCGACATCAATAATCGCCGCGCCCTCGAAAACCATCTGACGTGCATGGTGTAGCGCTTTTTCAGGCGAAAAAAAATCACCCCCGTCAGAAAATGAATCGGGGGTGACATTCAGGATACCCATCACTGCCGGGCATGTAAGATCAGTAAGTATTGACATAAAGCATCGTACTCACCCCTGCCAAACATCCGTTCGACAGGGGCGCGGCACGTTAAGCATTATCAGTTAAGTCAGTGTTGCTCAGCAGCATCACCGCTCAACTTGCTATCAGGGCCTTCTTTTTTGTCCTTGACTGCTTCATCACTTTCACCGGATGCTTCAACATCAGGGCTCTTGCTATTATCCGCATCTGAGTCTATGTCCTGACTCCACCCTTTAGGCGGCCCAGGCTCACGTCCGGACATAATCTCATCAATCTGACTACTATCGATGGTTTCATATTTCAACAGCGCATTAGCCATCATATGAAGCTCCTTTTCATGCGCCATCAAAATCTTTTTAGAACGCTCATAATTACGATCCGCAAACGCGCGTATTTCTTTATCAATAATATGACTGGTCTCATCAGAAAAACCGCTCTTATTCTGCCCCATCGAGTGACCAAGAAATACTTCACCACCTTCTTCTTCGCCGTACATTAACGGGCCAAGCTTTTCTGAAAAGCCCCACTTGGTGACCATATTGCGCGCAATTTCGGTAGCGCGTTGAATGTCATTTGAAGCACCCGTGGTAACAGCCTCTTTACCAAAGATCAGCTCTTCTGCAATACGCCCACCAAACATGCTTGAGATATTACTCTCAAGTCGCTCCTTGCTATAACTCAGGCGATCTTCTTCAGGCAAAAACATGGTGACACCCAGTGCACGTCCACGCGGGATAATACTTACCTTATGTACCGGATCATGAGCCGGCACCAGACGCCCAACAATGGCATGCCCCGCTTCATGATATGCAGTCAATTTCTTTTCATCTTCGTTCATTACCATGGAGCGACGTTCAGCACCCATCATGATCTTGTCTTTGGCCTTTTCAAAGTCGTCCATGTCGACGACACGTTTACTCGCACGTGCCGCAAAAAGCGCCGCCTCGTTCACCAAGTTCGCAAGATCGGCACCGGAGAAACCCGGCGTGCCTCGAGCAATGATCTTAGGTTCGACATCATCACCGGCAGGCACCTTGCGCATGTGAACGCGCAGAATCTGTGCACGGCCACGCACATCGGGCAGAGGCACCACCACCTGGCGATCAAAACGGCCAGGACGCAACAACGCAGGATCAAGCACATCAGGACGGTTTGTCGCGGCGATCACGATCACACCTTCATTCCCTTCAAAACCATCCATCTCAACCAGCAACTGATTAAGGGTCTGCTCACGCTCATCATGCCCCCCCCCCATACCAGAACCGCGATGACGACCCACGGCATCAATTTCATCGATAAAGATGATGCAAGGCGCATGCTTCTTCGCCTGCTCAAACATGTCGCGAACACGCGAGGCGCCGACTCCGACAAACATCTCCACAAAGTCAGAACCTGAAATGGTGAAGAATGGCACTTTGGCTTCACCTGCGATGGCTCGTGCCAGCAATGTTTTACCGGTACCCGGCGAGCCACACATCAACACACCGCGTGGAATCTTACCGCCCAGTTTCTGAAACTTACTCGGATCACGTAAAAAGTCGACCAGCTCACCCACTTCTTCTTTTGCCTCTTCAACACCGGCAACATCTGCAAAAGTAGTCTTGACCTGATCCTCACCTAACATGCGTGCTTTGCTGCGACCAAATGACATCGCACCGCGGCCACCGCCACCGCCACCGCCCTGCATCTGACGCATAAAGAAGATCCACACGCCGATCAGTAATATCATCGGGAACCATGAGATAAAGATCTGCATGAAGACCCCTTGTTCTTCCGGCGGGCGCGCTTGAATCGTTACCCCACTATTTAGCAGGTCACCGACTAGGCCATCATCACCGGGATTATAAGTCATGAATTTTTCGCCGGCCTGCGTCGTCACGCGAATATTACGTCCTCTAATTTCGACTTCGCGAATCACGCCACTTCTTACTTCATCAATAAATTCGGAGTAAGAGAGCGCTCTGGCAGGCGCCTGGGGCGGCCCAAAGTTATTAAACACGGAGATCAGCACTACCGCGATAACCACCCACAAAACGATATTTTTAGCCATGTCGTTCAAAATAATATCCTCTATTCACAGAAATTGGCTTTTCATTCAGTCATACCTGCTGCTTAATATAATAGGTATGGCCACACTTTAACAATACAATCCACGTAATTAGTTTAAATACCCTTTCGCGAGCACATAGACTTCACGCGAACGTGCGCGTGAAGCCTTGGGCTTTCGGGTATGTACCTTTTCAAAATCCTGCCGCAAGCACCTCACATATTCATCAAATCCGCTGCCCTGAAATAATTTAACTAAAACGCACCCACCTTTCTTTAGCGTTTTAAGTGCAAACTCATGGGTAAGTTCGGCAAGGTAGATAGCCCGCGGCTGATCAACAGCCCCCATACCACTAATATTGGGAGACATATCAGAGATCACTACATCCACTTTCTTACCCTTTAACTGAATCATAAGCGCCTCATAAACATCCTCTTCACGGAAATCACCCTGCAAAAATTGCACATAATTCACCGGTTCAATCGGCAGCAGGTCCAAACCAATCACTTGCCCTTTTTCACTGACTATCTTTATGGCTACCTGTGACCAGCCACCCGGAGCAGCTCCGAGGTCGACCACTTTCATACCTTGAGCCAAAATTTGGTCACGCTCATTTATTTCTAGCAATTTATAGGCCGCTCTAGAACGATAACCCTCTTTTTGCGCTCTTTTAACATATTCATCGTTAACATGCTCGTCGAGCCACTGCTGTTTACTTTGGTGTTTTTTCATCGCGCCACTTTCCGGATTCCGCACTCACTTATTAATTTTTCACTGCCCAACACAGTATACCAGTATACTAACTTCCTATTTTCCCCTGATTAACTAGGAAACAGACATGGCTGCTGAAGTAATACTCCATCAACAACAGAAACGAAAACTACGCACGTTGGCACATACACTCAAGCCAGTGGTAACCGTAGGGGGTGCTGGGTTAACCGCCGCGGTATTAAATGAAATTGAGTTATCACTTGATCATCACGAACTACTTAAGATCAAACTAGGTTGTGGTGACAAAGCAGCCAGAATTCAAGTCAGAGAACAGATATGCGGTGAAATGGGTGCGCACCTGATTCAGGAGATCGGCGCTGTCATTGTTATTTTTCGTAAACAGGTCTCCGCCAAAAAAATCAAACCGAAAAAGAAGGTCCTAACCAAACGTCAACCAGGTAAAGCACGCACCGCTGATAGCCAGCCAAGACGATAGATTATGCTAACCTTAATTAATCACGTTATTTTTAATGATTAACCCATTATTTTTTAACAGTGCTTCAATGTCATAAAGATCAACAATATCCGTTTCACATGTCCCAAACTTATCGCCTGCACCTGTATAGAGCTTCATCAGTACACCCGTAGTCATATCCAGCGAGATCATCTTGCGGATACGATTTTTAGGTAGTAAAGCAAACTCCCCGCCGCCCAACAGGTAATCGCCACTATATTCCTCATCAATCACACCGCGAATATTGTGCTCAAGGATTTCCAGCAACCTGAAGCGCGTTACCTTAACGGCATCCAGTAAGGGCCGGTACTCGACCTGATAAATATACTTATTATTATAGTCGACCACATAAACCTCTTCCGATGCGCTTTTGAGGCCTTTATTACAGAAAAAATAATTCACCTCAAGCGCTTGAGCAGACACCGAAATGATGAATAGTACACTCCCGCCAATTAATCGCTTTAACATTTTCGCTACCCTCATTTTCAAACCCATCGTTAACAGCCATCAGGTAATTAACGCACCGTTTAAGCACCTTTGCTTATCCAGTGCTTATCGCACAACATTCTCGCTCGCGATCGCTGCAGAAATGCAGGAGCAGCTTTAGTGACCGTGGAGCTATTGAGATAGCAGCATCGTCACACAACCTTGTTCGCGTTACGCTCTCGTTGCACCCAATATGGCTGCCACGATGACTCTACGACCACTGATCGTTCCGCATCATGGCAATCTATTTCTCCTCAACTTCGACTCGCTCAACCCGTTGAAAGCCGCGTGGCAGCTTGTTACCACGGCGACCGCGCTCACCCTCATAGGCCGCAAGATCTTTCGCTTTGAGATTCAGGTGACGCTGCCCGGAGTAGACCACCAATGTCGCCTTCTCTGGCACCACCACCATCGCGACCACATACTCTTCACGCTCGGCCACACGTTTTGATGGAATGCCCACTACCTTAACCCCTTTTCCTTTCGCCAACTCGGGAAGTCCGCTCACTGGATTGACCAGCATGCGCCCTTCAGTGGTGATCGAAACCACAAGGTCAGTCGCCGCATTGCGCAGTGATGCAGGAGGTAACACCTGCGCCCCTTTGGGTAACGACAACAACGCCTTGCCCGCTTTGTTTTTAGTGAACATATCACAGAGCTTACCGATAAAACCGTAACCGGCATCAGAAGCGATCAGGTACTGATCATCCACGCTGCCCATCATCACCCCTTTAAAGCTCGCACCATCCGGTGAATTGAGGCGACCACTCAACGGTTCACCGTGGCCGCGCGCCGACGGCAACGTATGAGCTGGCAAAGCGTAACAGCGCCCGGTACTATCGATAAAGATCGACGACTGATTACTGCGCCCACGCGCCGCCGAGGCAAAGCTATCCCCCGACTTATAGGTGATGGACAGAGGATCCATCTCATGCCCCTTGGCAGAACGGATCCAACCCTTTTCAGACAGGATGACGGTGACTGGCTCGGCCGGTGTCAGTACTGTCTCATCCATCACCACTGCGGCATCTCGGATCACAATCGGTGAACGACGATCATCACCGTAGGCCTCGGCATCAGCGATCAGCTCTTTACGAATCAGTGTTTTCAGACGTGCTTTGGAATCCAGCGTCTTCTGCAGCATGTCACGCTCGTTGGCAAGCTCCTCCTGCTCGGCGCGAATCTTCATCTCTTCCAGGCGCGCTAACTGACGCAATTTGGTGTCAAGGACGTAATCGGTCTGCTCTTCACTGAGGTCGAAGCGCTTCATCAACAGCTGTTTCGGTTTGTCCTCGGTGCGGATGATGTGGATCACTTCATCGATATTAAGAAAAGCCACCAGTAAACCATCCAACAGATGGAGACGACGGATCACTTTGTCGAGGCGGTATTGCAGACGGAGGCGCACGGTTTCAGTTCTAAAAACCAGCCACTCTTTCAACATTGAAAGCAGATCTTTTACCTGCGGTTTGCCATCGATACCGATAATATTAAAGTTGGCGCGATAGGTGCGCTCCAGATCCGTGGTGACAAACAGGTGCGACATCAGTGACTCAACATCCACTCGGTTCGAACGTGGCGTGATCACCAAGCGTGTCGGGTTTTCATGGTCCGATTCATCACGCAGATCTTCGACCATCGGTAGCTTCTTGGCGATCATCTGATTCGCGATCTGCTCCAGCACCTTGGCCCCCGAGACGTGATGCGGCAGTGCCGTGATGATGATGTCGCTATCTTCACGTTCATAGATCGCACGCATCCGCACGCTGCCGTTACCGGTTTCATACAGCTTGCGGATATCAGCCTGCGGCGTGATGATCTCCGCATCGGTGGGGAAATCCGGCCCTTTAATATGTTCACACAATGCGGCCAGGTCGGCCTTCGGTTCATCCAATAGATGGATACAGGCGCTAACCACTTCACGCATGTTGTGCGGCGGGATATCGGTCGCCATGCCGACCGCAATCCCAGTGGTGCCGTTCAGCAGCACATTAGGCACCCGCGCCGGCAGCACCGACGGCTCATCGATGGTGCCATCAAAATTCGGCACCCAGTCGACCGTGCCCTGACCCACTTCCGACAACAGCAGTTCCGCATAGCGGGTCATGCGCGACTCGGTGTAGCGCATCGCCGCAAAAGACTTGGGGTCATCGGTCGAGCCCCAGTTGCCCTGCCCGTCAATCAATGGATAGCGGGTCGAGAACGGCTGCGCCATCAATACCATCGCCTCATAACAGGCGGAATCACCGTGGGGATGGAATTTACCCAGCACGTCACCGACGGTACGCGCCGATTTCTTAAACTTGGCGGTGGCGGAGAGTCCCAACTCCGACATCGCATAGACAATGCGGCGCTGTACCGGTTTGAGCCCGTCGCCAATATTCGGTAGCGCGCGATCGAGGATCACGTACATCGAATAGTCGAGATAGGCCTTCTCGGTGAAGGTCTTGAGCGCCATGCGCTCGATACCGTCGTCCTGGCGTTCCTGAATTTCGCTCATCTAAAACCTGCTTGATTATCCTGCTAAAAATTGGCTCATTATACGCAGCTGACAATTAAGTAACAGTGCTCTGAGATGCCGATTACAAAAATCTGACTGGTTGCTCACTTGAAATATAGGTATAACTGGCGTAGATTCCCGCCACTCTATCTCATCAACATTCAGGAAATGACATGTCAAATACAGGAAAACTACTACTGCTTACAGCACTCTTTATCAGCATGCCTGCCTATGCTGCCGACGGGGAGAGCGAATGGAAAGGCGAAACCGAGTTGGGAATCCTCAGCACCACTGGTAACACTGACACCAGCACTATCAACTTCAGCACCAAGCTGGAAAATGAACGTAGACAGTGGAAACATACTGTAGTATTCAATACCTTACACAGTAGAAACCAGGAAAATAGCACCGCTGAACGTTATGTGCTGATTGGTAAATCCAATTATAAGATTGATGTCACGAGCTACGTCTTTGGACGTGCCAGTTATGAAGATGACCGCTTCAGCGGTTTTGAATACCAAGCTACCGAGACCCTCGGCTATGGGCACACCGTGATTCAAGGGCCGATTCTCAAACTAAACCTTGAAGGTGGCCCAGGTATGCGCCAGAGCAAAACCGACAATGCTGCTAGCAATAACGAAGCCATTTTATATCTCTCGGGTAACCTCAAATGGGATATCAGTAAAACTTCAAGTTTCACCGAAGATCTTTTCACCGAGATCGGTGAAGACATCACCATCACAAAATCGGTCACCGGGCTAAAATCACAGATCAACGGCGACCTTGCGATGCGCGTAACATTCACTGCGAAGCACACTTCAAAAGTCCCTGCGTTGAAGAAAAAAGTAGATACTGAAACCGCTATTTCACTGGTCTATAGTTTCTAGCCATTTCATCAGAAAAAGGGTGGGCATAACTGCCCACTCGGTCACTCATTACACCTCGGCTAGGTTACCCTTACTCTCCAGCCAGGCGCGTCGATCCGCGGCGCGTTTCTTAGCCAGTAACATGTCCATCATCTGGTAAGTGTCATCGCCACTGTCGAGCACCAGCTGTACCAGACGGCGGGTATCGGGGTCGATCGTGGTTTCGCGTAGTTGCAGCGGGTTCATCTCACCCAGTCCTTTAAAGCGCTGCACATTGATCTTACCTTTGAGTTTTTCAGCTTCAATGCGACTCAACACACCGCGCTGTTCGTCATCATCGAGCGCATAAAAGACATGCTTGCCCACATCGATACGATAGAGTGGCGGCATCGCAACAAAGATGTGTCCCGCTTCGACCAGTGGACGAAAGTGCCTTAAAAATAGGGCGCAAAGCAGTGTTGCAATGTGAAGTCCATCGGAATCGGCATCGGCGAGGATACAGACCTTGCCGTAGCGCAGCCCTTTGAGATCATCAGAACCGGGTTCGACACCGATCGCGACCGAGACATCGTGGACTTCCTGCGAACCGAGCACCTCTTGCGAGTCGACCTCCCAGGTGTTGAGAATTTTACCGCGCAACGGCATGATCGCCTGAAAGCTACGATCACGTGCCTGTTTGGCAGAGCCGCCGGCTGAGTCACCTTCCACTAAAAACAGTTCGGTACGTTCAAGGTCCTGTGAGCTACAGTCCGCCAGCTTGCCCGGCAGTGCGGGGCCAGTGGTGACCTTTTTACGTACCACTTTTTTACCAGCACGCATGCGTGACTGTGCATTACTGACCGCCAGCATCGCGATCTGCTCACCGGCATCGGTATGTTGATTGAGCCACAGACTAAACGAATCTTTCACTACACCGGAGACAAATGCGGCGCATTCGCGTGACGACAGCCGCTCTTTGGTCTGACCACTAAATTGCGGGTCTTCAAGCTTTACCGACAGTACATAGGCGCAACGCTCCCACACATCGTCCGGCGCGATCTTAACGCCGCGTGGCAACAGATTGCGATATTCGCAAAACTCACGGATCGCATCGGTCAGGCCGGTGCGCAGGCCATTCACATGGGTGCCGCCCTGCCCGGTCGGGATCAGGTTGACGTAACTCTCCGTTACCAGTTCGCCCCCTTCCGGCAACCACACTACAGCCCAGTCGGCGGCTTCGCGTTCTGAGGCGATGCTGCCGATCAACAACTCATCCGGCAGCAATGTGTAACCTTTGACCGCGTCGTTCAGATAATCGCGCAGGCCATCTTCAAAATACCACTCTTCACGGGTATCAGACTTTTCATCAAAAAAGGCCACATGCAGGCCGGGACACAACACCGCTTTAGCACGCAGCACATGACGCAGGCGCGACACCGACATCTTTGATGAATCAAAATACTTGCCCTCAGGCCAGAAACGAATCGCGGTGCCGCTGTTCTTTTTACCCACCGTGCCGATCGTCTTCAGGTTTTCGACCTTATCGCCATGTTCAAAGGCCATCGAATATTCACTGCCATCCCGCTTAATCTTCACTTCTAGTCGTTTCGAAAGTGCATTCACCACCGAGACGCCAACACCGTGCAGACCGCCGGAAAACTGATAATTCTTATTAGAGAATTTACCGCCCGCATGCAGTTTGGTGAGGATCACTTCAACCCCGGGCACCTTCTCTACCGGATGCTTATCGACCGGCATGCCGCGGCCGTCATCCTCGACCTCCAGTGAGCCGTCTTTATAGAGTGTGACCGAAATTGTTTTTGCATGCCCCGCGACCGCCTCATCGACACTGTTATCAATCACCTCCTGCGCCAGATGGTTGGGGCGCGTGGTGTCGGTATACATGCCGGGGCGTTTGCGTACCGGTTCCAGTCCGGTTAATACCTCAATCGATGAGGCATCGTAATCTCTACTCATGGATGTTCCTGTTCTCTCTGTCGCTGCGGGTGACTGATGGCTACGCTGCTGGTAATTGATGATGGCGTGGCCAACGGGCATGGAGTCTAGCACCAAGCCGACGTCGAATACAAAGCAGCGTGTCTGATGATCCGCCGCCCTCCATTATGTCGGCCGCGGCTTTTTATAGTAGAATCCAGCCGCAGATGAACATTCGGTACCCCCGACACCGTACGGAGCCAACCTTGGTCAAAAAGAAACGCAGCAAAAAAGATATCCCAGCCGATTTTGAAGGCGCGCTCGAAGCACTCGAAACACTGGTAGAGCAGATGGAAGCGGGCGAAATTACGCTGGAAGAATCGCTGGAGCACTTTGAGCGCGGTATTCTGCTCACCCGTACCTGCCAGGAGGCGCTGAAAGCTGCCGAGCAGAAAGTTGAAATCCTGATGAAAAACAGTGCGGATGCCAGTACTCAGCCCTTTGCCAACACTCAGTCTCTTGCCAGTACTCAGCCCCTAGATAGCGACCGTGACTGACAATAACGCCGCATTCAATGCACTGATGTTGCAGTGCAAGACACGCGTGCAGGCAGCGCTCGATCAGTGGCTACCCGCCGCTGACTGCAAACCGGAGACACTGCACAAAGCGATGCGTTATTCAGCACTCGCCGGCGGCAAGTACGTGCGCCCGCTACTGGTCTACTCTACGGGCCAGGCGCTTGGCGTCAGCCCAGCGGCGCTGGACGGCACCGCCTGCGCGATTGAACTGATCCATAGCTATTCACTGGTACACGATGACCTGCCCGCGATGGACGATGACGATCTGCGCCGCGGCAAACCGACCTGCCACAAAGCCTTTGATGAGGCGACCGCAATCCTCACCGGCGATGCACTACAAACGCTGGCGTTTCACATCCTCACGAGCGATCCGTCGATATCTGTACCCGCAACACAGCGGCTGCGCATGATTGAAACCCTGTCGAAGGCAAGCGGCTCGCTCGGCATGGCCGGTGGCCAGGCGATCGACCTTGAAGCGGATGGCAAGGGCAACAGTATGTCGCTCGCAGCCCTTGAATATATGCATTCACAGAAAACCGGTGCACTCATCTGCGCCAGCGTGCGGCTGGGCGCACTCAGTCATGCCGATGTCGATGAAGCCACGCTTGCCAGCCTCGCACAATATGCCGCCAATATCGGGCTCGCCTTCCAGATTCGCGATGACATCCTCGATATCGAGGCCTCTACCGACACACTGGGGAAAAGTCAGGGGGCGGATATCGCCAGAAACAAACCCACTTATCCTGCCCTGCTGGGCATGGACGGTGCGAAACAGAAGGCACAACAGCTCCACGAAGCGGCACTTGAAAACCTCGCAACCTTGAGCAGTGAAGGCGATCCCTTACGCTGGATCTCTGAATACATCGTCCAGCGACCCAACTAATCCCCTTTAGCTAACACTCGCGGCAAAAGGCATAGCGCGGTCACCAGAACTGGCAATATCTATGATATATTGAGCGATTGCCTATAAAAACCAGCCGATTAGAGCTCGATGACTACCACTGAAAACCGACATCCACTGTTAAATAAGATCGACTCACCCGCCGATTTGCGTCGGCTCGCCACGACAGAACTGGAACCGCTGGCACGCGAGCTGCGCGATTTTCTGATTCAGTCGGTCTCCCAGACCGGTGGGCACCTCTCATCCAGCCTCGGCACCATTGAACTGACCATCGCGCTGCACTATATCTACAACACCCCGGATGATCGTCTGGTGTGGGACGTGGGCCATCAGGCCTACCCGCACAAAATCCTCACCGGACGCCGCGAACGCATGAGTACACTGCGTAAAAAAGATGGCCTGAGCGGATTCATCAAACGCAAAGAGAGTGACTATGACACCTTTGGTGTCGGCCACTCCAGCACCTCGATCAGTGCCGCACTCGGCATGGCGATCGCCGCCGAAAAAACCGGCAGTTCACGCAAAGCAGTGGCGATTATTGGCGATGGTGCGATGACCGCCGGCATGGCCTTTGAGGCCTTAAACCACGCCGGCCATTTAGACAACGATCTATTGGTAATTCTCAACGACAACGAAATGTCGATCTCCCCCAATGTCGGCGGCATGTCGAACTACCTCGCCAAACTGCTCTCCGGCAAGCTCTACACCTCGGTACGCGAAGGTGGCAAAAAGGTGCTGAGTGCGGTGCCGCCAATGCGCGAACTGGCTCGCCGTGCTGAAGAGCATATGAAAGGCATGGTAATCCCCGGCACGCTGTTCGAAGAACTCGGCTTCAACTACTACGGTCCGGTGGATGGTCATGACATTCCAACACTCATCACCACCCTGCGCAATCTACGCAGTCACAAAGGACCTCAGTTTCTGCACATTGTGACCAAAAAGGGGCGCGGTTACCGGCCTGCGGAAGAGAACCCCTGCACCTATCACGGCGTAACGCCCTTTGATCCCGACAACGGCAAGATGCATGCGGCCAGTACCACCAGTAGCACGCCAACTTATACGCAGGTCTTTGGCGACTGGTTGTGCGATATGGCCAAACACGACCCAACCCTGGTCGCCATTACCCCGGCGATGTGTGAAGGCTCTGGCATGGTGAAGTTTTCGCGCCAGTTTGCTAACCGTTTTTATGATGTCGGGATTGCGGAACAGCACGCCGTCACGCTCGCCGCCGGACTCGCCTGTGATGGCATCAAACCGGTGGTGGCGATCTACTCTACCTTCCTGCAACGCGCCTATGACCAGTTGATTCATGACGTTGCGATTCAGAATTTACCGGTCGTTTTTGCGATTGACCGTGCCGGACTGGTCGGTGCCGATGGCCCGACCCACGCGGGCAGCTTCGACCTCAGCTACCTGCGCTGCATCCCCAACATGGTGGTCATGGCGCCCAGCAACGAAAATGAGTGCCGTCAGATGCTCTTCACCGCTACGCAATTAAATGGCCCGAGTGCCGTCCGTTATCCGCGTGGACGCGGCCCCGGAGTCACGGTAGAACAGGCGATGCAAGCGATTGAACTCGGCAAGGGCGTGGTCCTGAAACAGGGTCAATCTGTCGCGATTCTCGCCTTTGGCAGCCGTGTTCAGGTAGCGATGGCCGCCGCAGACGAACTCAACGCGACGGTGGTCGACATGCGTTTTGTTAAGCCGATCGATGAGGCGCTGATTCTCGAACTGGCCAATAACCATGATTTATTAGTGACTATTGAAGAAAATGTCATCATGGGCGGAGCCGGAAGCGCCGTGAATGAAGTGCTAGCGGCACACAGCGTGGCGATGCCGATCATCAACCTGGGCCTGCCAGACGAATATTGCGAACAGGGCGACCATGAATCATTGCTGGAAGGTTACGGCCTCGGTAAGGCGGGGATCATAAAACAGGTAAATGACTTTCATCAGCAGTCAGCATGCAATACAATAGGTGCTCGCACTAATTCCTACTAATCCAGTCAAGATCATTGCTATGCCCCCTCGTTACACACTCAAAATTGTCACCGACTTTGCCGCCGCACACTCGTTGCGCGACTACCCCGGTGATTGTTCACGTCTACACGGCCATAACTGGAAGGTGGAAGCCGAAGTGGTGGCGACTGAGCTGAATAAAGTTGGCATGGGAATTGACTTTAAGGCGATCAAAACAGAAACAAAAATACTGATAGATCAACTCGATCATCGCTATCTCAACGAGATCCCACCGTTCGATGAGATCAACCCAACGGCTGAAAACATTGCGGCGTATCTCTATCAGGGGCTATCAAAAAAACTTAATGGCGACACACTACGGGTGAGTGCCATCACACTGTGGGAAACCGAGCGCGCATGCGTGCGCTATTCAGAGGAATAAGCGTTATGAACGAAACAGATACACAGATTGCAGACGTACAGAATGATCCGGACAATCGCCAGATACCGATCAACAAAGTCGGCATCAAAGATATCCGCCATCCAGTGCGCGTCAAAGATCGTAGCGAAGGCGAGCAGCACACCATTGCCAACTTCAATATGTATGTCAACTTACCGCATAATTTCAAAGGGACCCACATGTCCCGCTTTGTGAAGCTGCTGAACTCTCATGAGCGCGAGATCAGTGTTGAATCATTCGAAGAGATTTTGGCCGATATGGCCAAGTTGCTGGATGCTGAGTCTGGCCATATTGAAATGAGCTTCCCCTACTTCATTAACAAAGCCGCGCCTGTCAGCAAAGTAGAGAGCCTGCTCGATTATGATGTGACACTGATTGGTGAAATCACCGGTGGGAAAAGCAATATCACCATCAAAGTAGTCGTGCCTGTCACCAGTCTTTGCCCTTGCTCTAAACAGATCTCCGACTACGGCGCGCACAACCAGCGCTCACATGTCACGGTAACGGCGCGTACTCAAGGCTTTGTCTGGATTGAAGACCTGATCGACATCATCGAACAAGAGGCTTCATGCGAGATCTTTGGCCTGCTGAAACGGCCTGATGAGAAGTATGTGACCGAACGTGCCTACGATAATCCCAAGTTCGTTGAAGATATGGTACGCGATGTTGCGGCACGCCTCAATGCCGATGAACGCATCACCGCCTATACGCTGGAATCAGAAAACTTTGAGTCGATCCATAATCACTCCGCTTACGCGTTAATTGAAAAAATAAAATAGCGCAATTATATATATTGGTTGTACAATAATAAAACCTCAAGGATGAGACTAAATAACTTTTGATTACGACTTAGCTTAACAAGGTTATACATGAACGTTGATCGATTATCGCCTGAAATAATGATAATGCATTCATGATGAACTGGCTCAATCGAATAAACAGTTTTATTCGCACCCTTACTGGCCGCATGGTCATGGGTGAGCTACTTATTCATTCTATATTGGTACCGTTTCTCTTTTTTGGTATTAATTTCATCGTCCAAGATGGCTACCATTCAAGATTCATCGAACAGGCCCATTCTAAATCAAACCTGCTAGCCACAATCATTTCCCAGCAAATTGATAATCCTCGAATCATACTTACGCTGCTAAATGATACGGTCGACAGTCATCAGATTATTGCCGCCAAACTCACTTACACATCAGGCGAAGTTATTCAGAGTTCATTCAGTGAAACGGCCTCGCCTCACTTCATAGAAGACCAGTTTTTCGCTCAACATAACGACAGTAATTTTCACGTCGAAACGCCACTCATCTCCAGTAATGGCCAACTCGTCGCCACACTACAAACCAGTTTTGACGAAAGTCCAATTACCAGGCAAATTGAAAAAACATATCTGGTCAGTATTTTACTCGCCTGTGCCTATATATTGATTACGCTGGTACTATCCGGACTATTAGGCCAGCAGCTCACACGCCCAATACGAAAACTGAGTGACGATGCGCGCATCATCGCCTCCGGTAATACTGACAAACAGCTTAATGTTATCTCCTCTATCTCGGAAGTTGCCAGTCTTACCGAAAATCTGGAGACCATGAAAAGAGCTTTAATCAAACACAGTCAGGCATCGCTTTCGCGCGAGGCACATCTTCGCGCAGTCATGGAAAATGTAGTCGATGGCATTATTATCACCAATACGACGGGGATCATTGAGTCGCTCAATCCAGCCGCCATCAGCCTCTTTGATTATACAAAAGGCGAATTGATTGGGGAACACATCAATATCCTGCTAGATGCCAATACCTTGTTAAAAATAGAGATGTCGTCTGCCGCCCATCATCAGACCACAACAGATCAACATAAGCATAAACTTCAGGAGACGCAGGGCTATCGCAAAAGTGGGGCTATTTTCCCCTTGGAGGTCGCGATTAGTAAGATGATCGTCAATTATCAAACCCACTATATATACGTAACCCATGACATTACAGAAAGAAAATATGCTGAACATGAACTGGAGCGCCGCGTCATCATTCGTACCAGTGAACTCGCTGCAGCTAATGAAGAGTTAGAACATCAGGCACTCCATGATTCACTGACTGGCCTGCCTAATCGCGTTCTTTTGAGAGACCGACTTAATCAGGCCATTCAGACAAATAGCCACACTAACTATAAACTGGCCTTATTTATGATTGACCTTGATCGTTTCAAAGAGATCAATGATACGCTGGGCCACCATTACGGTGATATCATCCTGCAACAAGTCGCCATTCGCATGCGTGAAGCGCTGCATACTGCCAATACAGTCGCCCGCTTGGGTGGTGATGAATTTGCTGTTTTACTCCCCTTAATTGAGAACAACGTAGCACCCGCCACCATCGCTATGGATATCATTCATGCCATAGATCAGCCCTTTCTGCTCGAAGAACAAGCTTTTCATGTCGGTGCCAGTATCGGCATTGCCATCTCACCTGAACACGGTTCCGATACATCTACGCTAATGCGCCATGCCGATATAGCCATGTATGCCAGCAAAAATAATAATAACGACTATACCTTTTATCATACGACGCTGGACCAGCATAGTCGGGACCGCCTGGCGCTCACTACCGAACTTCGGCATGCCATTGATCATGATGAATTACTGCTGCATTATCAGCCTAAAATCGACTTTAAAACAGGCTACGTAACTGAAGCAGAAGCGCTTGTTCGCTGGAATCATCCTCGCTTTGGGATAATGGCACCCGATCATTTCATCCCCTTATCAGAGCATACTGGCCTAATAAGGCCACTCACCATGTGGGTTATTACTGAAGCTTTAAAGACCTGTCGTGAATGGCATAATAATGGGCATAAACTCAAAATCGCTATCAATTTATCAACCCACAACCTTCACGACCCACACCTGTGCAGCCATATAGCTGACAGCTGTAAAAAATATCAAATTGACCCCTCATATCTTGTCCTTGAAATCACCGAAAGTGCGGTGATGTCAGACCCTATTAGCGCGATGACAATTTTAAGTGAATTATCAATAATGGGGATTAACCTCTCGATCGATGATTTTGGGACCGGCTATTCTTCTCTTGCTTATCTAAAGCAGCTACCGATGGATGAGATCAAGATCGATAAATCCTTTGTCATCGATATGATCAACGATAAAGACGACTTTATTATCGTACGAGCAACCATCGATCTTGCCCATAACATGGGTCGAAAAGTGATTGCCGAAGGGGTTGAATCCCATGAAATCTGGGAAATGCTAAATGAGATGGGCTGTGATATGGCTCAGGGTAACTATATTTGTACACCACGTCCATCAAACGAGTTCTTTCAGTGGTTACAAGGCTCTACATGGAGCCTGCCCCTATTAAGTTCACAGAACTAATAAGGCGACCAGCTGCAATATCCCCCATGCAAACAGTGCGGCCACAATATCATCCAGCATAATACCGAAGCCACCGCCCACTTTATGGTCAATGACCTTAATCGGCCACGGCTTCCAGATGTCGAACAGGCGAAACAGACAAAAGCCTAACACAATCCACTGCCAGCCTGCGGGAGCCGCCACCATCGTCAACAGGTAGCCGGCAATTTCATCCCACACAATACCAGGGTGATCATGAACCCCCAGCCTTTTCGCCGTATAGTCACATAGCCAGATACCTACCAGCGACACTCCCACTGCAATCGCTATGTAATAGAGCAACGGTAGCGGCTGTAATAGTAGATAGATTGGCACGGCAACCAATGTGCCCATCGTGCCGGGCGCGTATTTAGACAGCCCCGAACCAAAACCGAGCGTAATAAAATTGACCGGATTTTTCAGGTCTGCAAGTGTTAATCGTCTATTTTTAGTGTTCACTGAAAATGCTCATAGCCTGATTGTTCACTCTGAAATAACTCACCGTTTTTCTGCACGCAGCGCAGGCCGGGGCCACCATCAATCACGCCAATACAGTGTGCCACCAAGCCCTGTTGTGAAAGCCGTGCTTCGACACTGCCCTTTTGCTCTGGGGCAATGGTAAAACAGAGCTCATAATCATCACCGGCCGTCAGCGGTAACGCTTGCCAGAACGTATCTGGCTGTTGCGAGACAGTATCATCACGCTGGCATGCACGAAAAGCTAAAGATAAAGGTAAGGCACCCAGCTCAATCACAGCGCCCACATCACTCGCTTGCAGAATGTGGCCGAGATCACTCAACAAACCGTCAGATAGATCAATCGCTGCGTTTACTAAACCATCCAATGCCCGCGCTTCCACTATTCTTGGCGTGGGCTGTTCGAGGCGCGACACCAGTTCAGCAAGATGGGATTGAGCAAATGGTAACGTCTGTTGCTTTGCCTGCAGCGCAAGGCCGGCATCACCCAGCGTACCGGTCACATAGATCAGATCTCCGATCTTCGCAGTATCACGCCGCCAGGCCTGCCCTTGTGCGACAAACCCCATCGCCTGTACCGTGATCGAAAGTGGGCCGCAGGTCGTATCTCCCCCCACCAGTTGCACACCATGTTGTCGTGCTAGCGTAGAGAAGCCGCGGCTAAAGCCATCGAGCCACGGTTCATCCACCTGCGGCATTGTGAGCGCCAGCGTGACCCAGGCAGGTCTTGCGCCCATCGCTGCCAGGTCACTGAGATTGACCGCCAGCGCTTTATGGCCCAAAGAAAAAGGATCGACATCAGAAAAAAAATGAATGCCTGACACCAGCGTATCAGTGGAGACCACTAGTTCACAGCCGTGTGGAGGCGCAAGGATTGCGGCGTCGTCACCCACGCCTAATATTACATCAGCACGGTCACTACCGGCATTGCTAAAATAACGCTCAATCAGTTCAAATTCCATTACCGCCATGGGAGAGATTCTAGCGTCATTTACGGGCGAGGTGTACGTCGTTTTACAACAGTGCACCCGTTATTTTGCAGGTCTTTTCTGTTTACACTCGGCACTACGCAATGAGGCGGCCAATTTATCGAGCACGCCATTGACATACTTGTGCCCCTGATCCGCACCAAAAACTTTGGCCAACTCAACCGCCTCGTTGATCACCACCCGATAAGGCACTTCGAGATTATACTGAAGCTCGTAGATGCCCATGCGCATGATCGCAAGCTCCACGGGGTCAAGACTCTCAACGGAACGATCTATCACCGGTGCTAGCAACGCATCCAACTTATCCACCTGCTTAACCACGCCACTCAACAGGCCGCGAAAATAACTCGCATCGACCTTTTTGACATCTTTCTCTTCAAGGATCTGTGATGCAACTTCGGCGACATCTGCACCGGTTAATTGCCACTGATACAATGCCTGCACTGCACAACGACGTGCCTGACTTCTGGTTCGACTCATAATACCTTTTACTAAATAAGATCTGAAAAATTACGCGTCTAAAGCGCGCATCAGAGAGGCCATTTCGATCGCCGTCACTGCTGCCTCGGCACCTTTATTACCCGCCTTGGTGCCAGCACGTTCAATCGCCTGTTCGATAGTATCTACCGTGAGCACACCAAAGGTCACGGGGATATCATATTCCATCGCCACCGCTGAAATCCCTTTGGCACATTCACCGGCAACATATTCAAAATGTGGGGTTCCGCCGCGAATCACCGCGCCCAATGTAATCACCGCATCATAACGTTTACTTGCCGCCATTTTCTTTACTACTGGCGGTAGCTCAAACGCGCCCGGTACATGCACCACATGAATATTATCGTCTGCGACACCATGTTGTTTAAGCGCACCAATCGCCCCTTTCAACAGGTGATCTACAATGAAGCTATTAAACTTGGCGGATACGATAACAAAACGGGTATTTGTTACGTTGAAATCACCTTCAAAGGTTTTAATCGTCATATTCATTACTCACAACAAAAAATTATTAATTCGTGAAATTGTTCTTTCACCGTTAATTACAGGACACATATTCTACAACTTCCAGCCCAAAACCGGAGAGGCCATGCAGTCGTTTTGGCTGCCCTAACACGCGCATTTCACGCACCCCGACATCCAGTAAAATCTGTGCGCCAATCCCGTAGGTTCGCAACTCATCACCATGCAGCGGTAATGGCTGTACGATGCCGCGTTCGCGCATCTGGTAATCCATCATTTGACGAATAGTCGCGCTGGCATCGGGCAACTTCTTGAGAATCACGATCACCCCCGCGCCCTCTTTCGCCATACGCGCCATCGCCGCGTTGAGTGGCCATGCACCGTCAAGACGTTCCGCACTCAACATATCGGCAAGATGGTCTTCCAGATGAACGCGCACCAATACTGGCTGGTCGAACGCGGGCTCGCCATAGACTAACGCCTGATGCAGTTGCCCATCCACCACATCCTGAAAAGAAAGCGCTCTAAACGTACCACACAGCGTCGAGAGAGTACATTCTGCAACGCGTTCAACGGTCTTTTCATGCTGTACACGATAGTGGATGAGGTCGGCAATCGCCCCCATTTTCAGGCCGTGCTGCTCAGAAAAATGCTCCAGCTCCGGGCGTCGCGCCATGGTGCCATCTTCATTGAGAATCTCTACAATCACGCTCGCTGGCTCCAGCCCAGCGAGGCGTGTTAAATCACATCCTGCCTCGGTATGCCCGGCACGGGTTAACACACCGCCATCCTGTGCCATTAGTGGAAAGATATGGCCGGGTTGAGTCAAGTCCTGTGGTCCAGCATCTTTCTTTACCGCTGCCAGTACGGTAGTGGCACGGTCGGCGGCCGAGATCCCCGTCGTCACCCCTTCGGCGGCCTCAATTGAGACCGTAAAGTTGGTGGCATGATTACTATGGGTATCACTCACCATCAACGGCAAATTCAGCTGCGCGCAGCGGGTACGCGTCAGGGTCAGGCAGATCAGTCCACGTCCATAGCGCGCCATAAAATTGATATCGCTGGCACTGACTGCCGTCGCCGCCATCACCAAATCGCCTTCGTTTTCACGATCTTCATCATCGACCAGTACCACCATCTTTCCCTGGCGGATCTCTTCGATGATCTCTTCTGCACTACTCAAAGGCATGCCGTTACACCCTGTTAACTAAATTACTGATCATCAATCACCAAAACCTTGTGACGCAAGAAACTCACGCGAAATCGTCGTCTGCTTACCATCGTTTCCGCCACCCTGTAATAGACGCTCAAGATAGCGCGCGACAACATCGACTTCAATGTTGACCCGACTGCCCTGCTGGTACTCACCAATGATGGTCTGTTGCTGCGTATGCGGAATGATATTGACCTCAAAGCCGCTATCACTTACCACATTGGTGGTGAGGCTCACGCCATCGACACAGATAGACCCTTTCACAGCGATATATTTCGACAACTGCGGTGGCACATCAAAATTAATAATGATTGATTCACCCTGCTGCTTGATTGCCGCAACAGTCGCAACCCCGTCGACATGCCCGCTGACCATATGGCCACCAAGACGCGTCGTCGGTAACAACGCCTTTTCTAAATTCACTCGGTTAGCCACTTTTAGTGCACCCAATGTGGTACAGGCGAGCGTCTCGGCCGAAACGTCGGCCGCAAACTGTGCATCATTTATACTCACTACCGTCAGGCAGACGCCGTTGATTGCGATACTGTCACCCAACTGTACATCGCGCATTCCCAGCGTCGCGGACGCGAAACTCATGCGTGACTCGCCGCCTCTTTTTTCGATCGAGGCAACCTGACCCAGCGCCGCTACCAATCCTGTAAACATAACTGCCTCATTTATCTCGCTCACTCTACGCCGGGCTGGAGCGTAATACGCCAGTCATCGCCCACCGCTCGTATCTCTTTTATATTGAGTGGCACACACTGCGCCATCTTTTCAAGGCCGGGTAAAATCATCAGCCCACGCCCCTGATCACCCATCAGATGCGGTGCCATATAAATAACCAGCTCATCAATCAAGCCCGCCTGCAACATGGCGCCACTCAGCACCGGCCCCGCCTCTAGCAGTAATTCATTGATCTCAAGGGCGGCGAGGTATTCCAGTAACAACGGCAGGTTAACCCGCTCATCGTCACCTGCAAAACGACACACATTAACATGCTTCTGACGCAGTACATCGAGTATTTCAGTATACGCGACGGCTGTTGCAATCAATTTTTTACCCGGCAGGCCCAACGTGCGACTCGCCAGCGGCGTGCGTAGCGATGAATCGACAATCACCCGCATCGGTGGCCGCTGAGACTTCCCCGCCAGTGCGACATGCAGCTCATCTATCCCTTCCGGCCTTACATCCAGTTGCGGGTCATCCGCCAACATCGTACCGATGCCGGTCATGATCGCATCACTGCGTGCGCGCAGGCGTTGTACATCCTGCCGCGCCGCGGGCGAGGTGATCCATTTACTTTCGCCCGAGGCCATCGCAGTACGACCATCGAGTGACATCGCCAGTTTACAGCGCACAAAGGGACGACTTTGCGTGAAGCGCGAAATAAAACCGGGATTCAATGCCACTGCTTCTGCTTGCAAAACACCAACGTCTACTTCGATACCCGCGGCCTTAAGCCTTTCCACCCCGCTGCCTGAAACACGTGGGTTTGGGTCATTCATGGCCACCACCACACGGCTGACGCCCGCTTTAACCAACGCATCGGCACAGGGCGGCGTACGCCCATGATGGCTGCACGGTTCAAGCGTCACATAGGCCGTTGCGCCGACACACTGCTCGCCCGCCGCCTTGAGCGCATAGACCTCAGCATGCGGTTCACCGGCTCGCATGTGCCAACCTTCACCGACGATCTCACCTTCTCTTACGACGACACAACCCACTCGAGGATTAGGATGTGTGGTATAGAGGCCGCGTTTTGCAAGCTGAACCGCACGCGCCATGAAGTGGTGATCTGCCGCGTTACGCTTTATCACTTTCACCCGGCAGCAGCGTTATCTGACGTTCTTTAAGCTCGGGAGTCGATTCATTTTGCAGGCGTTCAATCTCTTCACGAAAGGCGTTCACATCCTGAAAACTTCGATAAACAGATGCAAAGCGCACATACGCCACTTCATCTAAATCACGTAACTCTGCCATCACCCACTCACCCAGCCTGCCCGAAGGAATCTCTCTTTCACCGCTGGCACGCAGCTTATGTTTAATGCGGTTGATGGCACTGTCGATGTCCTCGATATTGACCGGGCGTTTTTCCATCGCCCGCAACACGCCGGTACGCAGTTTCTCTTCATTAAAAGGTTCGCGCGTACCATCGCTTTTTACCATTCGAGGCAACGCTAGTTCTGCCGTCTCAAAGGTCGTGAAGCGCTCACTACAGGTGACACATTCTCGCCGTCGACGCACAACATCGCCATCGCTGGCGAGACGTGAATCGATCACCTTGGTATCAGCTTCACCACAGAATGGACAGTGCATATTGAGACACTCAGCGTAACGGAAAAGTTATCAAATATACTTCAACACGTAACGTATTGAGTAACCAGTTACCTGCTATTTATAGACCGGAAAGCGTTCGCAAATCGCCAGTACTTCACCTTTTACACGCTTGACAACTGCATCATTGCCAAGATCATCCAACACATCACAGATCCAGCCCGCCAGTTGCTTCGATTCATCTTCCTTAAACCCACGGGTAGTTATTGCAGGGGTGCCGATACGAACACCACTGGTCACAAACGGTGACTGCGGATCATTGGGTACGCTGTTTTTGTTGACCGTAATATTACTGGCGCCGAGTGCAGCATCGGCCTCTTTTCCGGTCATGCCCTTGTCGATTAGATCCACCAGGAACAGATGATTTTCGGTCTTTCCTGAGACGATTTTATAGCCACGTTCCTGCATCACGGTTGCCATCGCCTGCGCATTGGCCACCACTTGCTGTTGATAGACCTTAAACTCGGGCAACAGTGCCTCTTTGAACGCGACGGCCTTACCTGCAATCACATGCATCAGCGGTCCACCCTGTGTGCCGGGAAAAACCATCGAGTTAAGTTTTTTCTCAATCTCAGGATTACTTTTTGCCAGAATAATTCCGCCACGTGGGCCGCGTAACGTCTTGTGTGTGGTCGAGGTGGTGACATCGGCAATGTGAACCGGGCTTGGGTAGACACCTGCGGCCACCAGTCCTGCCACGTGGGCCATGTCCACTACCAGGTAAGCGCCCACCTTATCGGCAATCTCGCGGAAGCGTTGCCAGTCAACCACACGCGAATAGGCACTGAAACCAGCGATGACCATTTTAGGTTTATGTTCAAGCGCCAGTGCCTCGGCCTGATCGTAATCGATCTCGCCCGTCGCTTCATTCAGTCCGTACTGCACGGCATTGAAAATCTTGCCGGAGAAGTTGACCTTCGACCCATGCGTCAGATGTCCGCCGTGGGCCAAGCTCATACCAAGAATGGTGTCTCCTGCGTTTAGCAACGCAAGGTAGACAGCGGCATTGGCCTGCGAGCCAGAGTGCGGCTGCACGTTGGCGTAATCTGCGCCAAAGAGTTCTTTGAGGCGGTCAATCGCAAGCTGTTCAACAATATCAACATGCTCACAGCCGCCGTAGTAACGCTTAAATGGATAGCCTTCGGCATATTTATTGGTTAGCACAGAGCCCTGTGCTTCCATTACACGAGGGCTGGTGTAATTTTCCGAAGCGATCAATTCGATGTGCTCTTCCTGGCGGCGCGCTTCATTTGCCATTGCCGAGGACAGCTCTTCATCAAAACCCGCAATTGTCATATCCGATGTAAACATCTATTCACTTTCTCCAAAATAGCCCGGGCAATCTTCACGACAGCGCCCACAAATCATCAAAACCAAAGCGGGGTATGATACCTGATCGCTAAAAATTACTCATTATCAAGATGCTACATCTCTGTGTTAATTACTTCCCGCCCCCTGTAATAATCTTTTCTCAGCCCCTAAACCACCCTACTAACAAACCTCCATTTTGATCATTAAAAAACTCAACTACTATTATTAATATGATTATAAACAATAGGTTAACTCCATCACAAGGATTAATCATACATTATGAATATAAAATTCGAGTATCCGTAATGGTTTCAGGTATAATAGTCATAAATTTGACTTTACATTTAGGGAGGGACCCCGGAGTAGTAAGTAATTAAAAAATGACCGCTTTTTCGCAAAATAGCAGCACTTCGACCATCCTTAAACTTCTGGAATTCTCCAGGCAGAATCAGGGTGAGATCGATATTATTCATACCCATATCAAGAGTGTGCTTACTGCTGACGAAACCGAGCAACGCCATCAGCATCAAGCTTACTGCTCGCTGCTCTCAACACTGATGAGTTATCACAGTCAATCCAGTGAACAAGACGCTCCTATTAAGCAACATTTAGCACTCCTTAAACTAAGGCTCGACAATCAGCCTGGAGTAGCCGAACTCAATGCAATAAAAGCGACGATTGAAGCCATCGTTAGCGGTGACTCCCTTACAAAGAATAGTTTAACGAACCATACGCACCAGAGTGATATCAAATCTGCAAGGCAGGCGGAAGAAAGCGACGATACGTTTCACTACATCGACCCCGTTCCAACGCCTTTACCGCAAGATATTGAGCCCCCGCAGTCCAACAACGAATTCAGGCTGTTAGATAAAAAACGCAAAAAAATGGAAAAGATTCAGGCCGCCCTTTCGCTCCATTTATCTGAAGTTGCAGAGCAAAATAGAGCCCTTGGAAAAGCGCTCGATAACGAACGTAACAACATCAACAACAGCAATAATACCGGCGAACTACAGACACTCAAACAGGAACTGTCGAATGAAATATCAACACTCCTGCAAGGACACAACTCATTAACTGAAAAACTCGATAACGCCACCAAGTTCTTACATATGATCGAAAGCGAAGGTCAGGATCTGAACGATGAACTCAAAAAGGCGCATACGCTTAGCTTAACGGATGAACTTACTCAGCTACCCAATCGGCGCGCCTTTTACAAGCGCATCGAAGATGAAGTATCACGGGTACAGCGCTATGAATATCCGCTCTGTCTCGCACTCATCGATCTTGATGCATTTAAATCGATCAACGACCGTTACGGGCATAACACAGGCGATGAAGTGCTGCGCAGCTTTGCTGAACGGGCACTCTCAGGCTTCAGGCATCATGACCTCGCCTCCCGCTATGGTGGCGAAGAGTTTGCCATTATCCTGCCAAACACCGATATCAAAGGGGCGCTACGTGCGCTGGAAAAAGTGCGGGGGCGCACCAGTCAATGCACCTTCCAATATGATGGCACTACTTATCCCATTCCTACTTTTTCAGCCGGGATTGCACTCTACGCCGCAGGGGAAACGCCAGAGGCAATGATAGAACGCGCAGATCAACTGCTCTATCGTGCAAAACGAATGGGGCGTAACCGTATCGAAGTGGCTGAAGATGAAATGGTAGGCAGTGAGATGATAGATGCATCATCTCAACAGCCATCGTTAAAGATTGAATAAATTAAATTGGATGGGCTAAAGCGCCCACCAACCAATTTCAATAGTGATCAGGGCAGATCGCCAAGTGTTTCCTGCTCACCCTCTTTTTTAATCGGCATCAAATCCTGCTTGTTGATCCCTAAGGCCAACGCAGTAGCACTTGCCACATAGACGGATGAGTAAGTACCGACAATGATACCGATAATCAATGCGGTCGCGAAGCTATGAATAATCGCCCCACCGAGCACAAAGAGTGCTAACAGCACAAACAGCGTTGTAATTGAGGTGACCAATGTACGCGAGAGCATCTGGTTAATCGAGCGATTAGCGATTTCCACCGGTGTCCCTTTGCGCATCTTACGGAAGTTCTCACGGATACGATCGAACACCACGATGGTATCGTTCAACGAGTAACCAATCACCGCCAATATCGCCGCTAGCGTGGTGAGATCGAACTCCAGCTGAAACAGTGAAAAGAAACCCAAAGTAATCACCACGTCATGTACCAACGCAGCGACTGACCCCACCGCAAAACGTTTCTCAAAACGCAACGTAATGTAGATAAGAATACCGAACAGTGCGTAGATCATTGCCAGCCCACCATCCTCGGTCAATTCATCACCGACCTGCGGCCCCACAAACTCGACACGGCGCATCTCTACTTCGTCACTACCCGCCGCTGCATGCAATGCATCGAGCACATCATTGCTCAAATCTGCATCACTTTTTTCGCCGTGAGGGGGAACGCGAATCAGCACATCTTTTGAAGTGCCAAAGTGCTGTGCAATCGCATCACCATAACCCGCACCGGCCAGCGTTTCACGCACATCACCAAGATCGACTGTATTCTTATAACCCACCTCAATCAGGGTACCGCCCGTGAAGTCGATACCGAAGTTTAGACCCCGGGTAGCGAGTGACCCTATGGAGATAATGACCAGTATTAATGACATTACCAGCGCCAGCTTGCGCTTACCCATAAAATCAAATGAAGGTTCTTTATTGAATATTTTCATCTAATCATTCATCCATTCATTGCGGCGATCTAAATTTTAGATCGCCAGCTTTTTAACTTTACGACGACCGTATATCAGGTTAATCACGGCGCGTGTACCCATAATCGCAGTAAACATCGAGGTGATAATACCTATCGACAGGGTGATGGCAAAACCTTTAATTGGCCCTGTGCCAAAGGTATACAATACCAGCGCTGCAATCAATGTGGTGATATTGGCATCAGCAATGGTCGAAAGCGCCTTATCGTAACCGGCATTGATACTCGCCTGTGGCGTGTTGCCACTGCGCAGTTCTTCTCGAATACGTTCAAAGATCAGCACATTGGCATCCACGGCCATCCCCACCGTTAACACGATACCGGCAATACCCGGCAACGTCAGGGTGGCCTGCAACATCGAAAGCACTGCAACAATCATCACCAGATTGACCGTCAGTGCAATATTCGCTACCAGCCCAAAGACGCGGTACCACACCACCATAAAGATCATCACAATGATAAAGCCGACAATCACAGAGCTTGTTCCCTGGTCGATATTGTCCTGTCCGAGGCTTGGACCAACGGTGCGTTCTTCGACGATTTCAATCGGTGCCGCCAGTGCACCCGCCCTCAATAGTAGTGCAAGGTCACGTGCTTCATCGGTGCTGTCTAACCCTGTAATCTGAAAGCGCTTACTGAATTGCCCTTGAATCGTGGCGACATTGATCACCTCTTCGATCTTCTTCTTGGTTCTTACCAGTTCACCATCGATGCGCTTGGTATCCACCTTGTTTTCGATAAAGACCACGGCCATCGGCTTGCCGAGATTGTCGCGGGTAGTATCTGCCATCTTGCGTGCGCCTTTACTATCCAGCGAGATAAATACCGTGGGTGATCCATTTTGTTGCTCAATACCAGAGGCGGCATCAATGATCTGGTCACCGGTAACGATGATGCGCTTCTTCAACAGTATAGGGCTGCCATTACGTTCTTTATAGAGACGCGTACCCACCGGTGGCCTTCCTGCCAGTGCCGCCTCAACATCCGCATTTTCGACTGCCATTCTGAATTCAAGCGTGGCTGTCGCTCCCAGTATTTCCTTCGCGCGCGCGGTATCCTGAATCCCCGGCAGTTGCACCACAATACGGTTTTCACCCTGTTGCTGTACCACCGGCTCAGCCACACCCAGCTCGTTGACACGATTGCGCAGCGTGACTACATTCTGCTGCAGTGCCAGTTTTTTAATTTCACGCAGTTCCTGATCGCTGATGGTTACTACCAGAAAGGTATCACCGCCCCGCATCTCTTCATCAAGCAACAGACGGGGGTATTCCTTACGGATAAGCGTCTGCGCTTCATCACGCTCCGCAATATCACGAAACTTGATCTCGACAGCATGGCCGCTCGCCACTCTGGCGATGGTGAGATAGCGTACTTTTTCACCCCGTAAAATAGAACGCAAATCACTGACATAACGCTCGCCCGCCTGCCGCAGTGCGGCAACCATATCCACTTCCATTAAGAAATGGACACCCCCACGTAGATCCAGCCCAAGATACATCGGTGCGGCATTCAATGAAGCTAGCCATGCAGGCGTCGCGGGCGTCAAGTTAAGTGCTGAGACATAACTATCGCCCATCTTTTCATCGATAATATCCTTGGCGTGATACTGATCTTCGGTGCTGTTGAAGCGGATCAACATGCCGCGTTCAGTCTCGTCAAAAGATTTAAATGAAAGCCCTTCACCTTTCAGTAATCCTGTGACGCGAGCACGACTCTCGTCATCCACCACTGCACCTCTTAATGGCGACACCTGCACTGAGGGGTCATCACCGTAGAGATTAGGGAGTGCATACAGTGCGCCAGTGAGGAGCACTGCTACGATCAGGACATATTTCCAAACGGGGTATTGATTCATCGTCGACCAGCCTTTACTTGCTACAGTACTTTTATGCCTTGCCCTTCATCGTACCCTTGGGCATCAATGCAGAGACGGCACTACGTTGTACCTTAATCTCTATTCCACTGGCGATATCCAGCCCCACAAAACTTTCGTCTACGCTGGTAATCTTGCCTAGGACACCCCCTGATGTGACCACTTCATCGCCCTTGGCCAGCGCTGCCACCATGGTGCGGTGTTCTTTACTTCGCTTCATCTGGGGTCTCAGCAACAAAAAGTAAAAAATCACAAAGATCAGTATCAATGGCAGCAGGCCCATCAGTTCCGAACCCGTTGAAGGGACCGCAGCGCCCTCTGCCCACGCTTCATTAATAAAAAAGCTCATTTTCTTCCCTCTCCTATCAAAACCAGTAATTCAACAGCGCAGCATTATGACACAGGCGGCACCGCTTGCGCGCGTTTTGCATAAAATTCAGTGACAAATTGTGCCGACTCGCCCGCCGCAATTGCATCCCGTAAGCCCGACATAACCGTCTGATAGTAAAAAAGGTTATGAATAGAGTTGAGGGTAGCGCCCAACATTTCGTTAGTCGCCGCAAGGTGGCGTAGGTAGGCACGACTATAATGGGCGCAGGTGTAGCATCCGCACGCCTCATCCAGCGGACTCGTATCGTCGCGGTATTGCGCATTACGAATACGCACGACACCACTTTCAACAAAAAGATGGCCATTGCGGGCATTGCGTGTCGGCATCACACAGTCAAACATGTCGATCCCGCGGCGCACCGCCTCGACGATATCCTCCGGCTTCCCTACGCCCATCAGATAGCGCGGTTTAGACGCAGGCATCTGCGGCGTGGTATGACTCAGAATGCGCATCATATCCGCTTTGGGCTCACCCACCGAAAGGCCGCCAATCGCATAGCCATCGAAGCCAATATCGAGTAGCCCCTGCAGTGATCGGTCCCGTAGAGCCTCATACATCCCGCCCTGAATGATGCCAAACAGCGCCGACGGTGCGCCGGCATGCGAGACCTTGCTACGCTCGGCCCAGCGCAAAGACAGCTCCATCGATGCCCGCGCCTCCTCTTCCGTGGCAGGATGCGGGGTGCATTCGTCAAAAATCATCACCACATCTGAACCCAGTGCGCGCTGCACCGCAATTGATTCTTCCGGGCCGAGGAAAATTTTGTCGCCATTCACAGGCGACCGAAAAGTGACCCCCGCTTCGCTGATTTTACGCAGCTCGCCCAGACTGAAGACCTGAAAGCCCCCCGAGTCGGTCAGGATTGGGCGCTGCCAATTCATAAAATCGTGCAGATCACCGTGGGCCGCGACGATGTCGGTGCCGGGCCGCAACATCAGATGAAAAGTGTTGCCGAGAATAATCTCCGCGCCGGTTTCACGCACCGCTTCGGGCGTCACCGACTTCACCGTGGCACAGGTTCCCACCGGCATAAAGGCCGGCGTCTCAACATCGCCACGCGCAAAGCGCATACGCCCACGCCGTGCCGCGCCATCATTGCCTAACAGGTCAAACTGCATCTCTGATCCTTTCTCTATATATTGGTATTACGGTTTGCATCAGGTTAAGCCCGCTTCATAATCACTTCTGGGAGCGGCGTAATAAACATCGCATCGCCATAGCTGTAAAATCGATAACGCTGCTCAATGGCGTGTCGGTAAGCCGCCAGCATATTTTCACGGCCACCAAAGGCACTCACCAGCATCAATAGCGTCGATTCTGGCATATGAAAATTGGTCACCAGTGCATCGACACTACTGAAACGATAACCTGGGTAGATAAAGATATTCGTCTCACCACTGAACGCGCTCGGTACACCCGCTTGGGATGCTGTTTCAAGGCTACGGACCACGGTGGTGCCGACCGCAATCACTCGTCCACCGCGCGCTCTTGTCTCGATGATGGCATCACAGGTAGCCTGTGGTACTTCGACATATTCATAGTGCATTTCATGCGTGGCGATGTCATCGACCCGAACCGGCTGAAAGGTGCCCGCGCCGACATGCAACGTGACGGTTGCCTGCCTCACACCGTTGGCGCTGATCTCATTCAGTATCGATTGATCAAAATGAAGGCCCGCCGTAGGCGCCGCCACTGCGCCGGGATGTTCAGCAAATATTGTTTGGTAACGCTGCTGATCAAGTGCGTCCTCTGAACGATCAATGTACGGCGGCAGCGGCATGTGACCAATCGCCTGTACGACCGCTATCGCGCTGCGTTGATCATTCAGGCGCAGCTGATAAAAACCGTTATCACGCGCAACCACTTCAGCCTTAATGGCCTCATCACCCAGCAGTAACTGCCCGCCCACTTTGGGTGCCTTGCTGGCACGTATCTGCACCAGTAGTTCACTATCACCGAGGACGCGCTCCAGCATGACCTCAATACACCCACCACTCGCCTTTGTACCAAAGATACGCGCCGGAATCACACGGGTGTTATTAAGTACCAGCAGGTCATCTTTATTGAGCAGCGTTGGTAACTGCGCAAACTGCTGGTCACGCCATTCACCCATCGCACCATCAAGGCATAGCAGGCGACTCTGGGTACGCTCCGTTAATGGCCGTTGTGCGATCAGTTCAGGTGGCAAATCAAAATTAAAGTCGGAAAGCTGCATCATCTCTACTGCGGTCACTCATTCTGTTTATCTGTTATCGACACGGTGTACTTGTCACGTTGCATCGAACACTTGTATAATCCGCGTTCCCCGTGCCGGGGTGGCGGAACTGGTAGACGCGTCGGATTCAAAATCCGATGGCCTTGCGGTCGTGAGAGTTCGAGTCTCTCCCTCGGCACCATTTTCCATCACCCTCTTTTGTACGTCTCCTATTACTGACTTCTGAATCTAATCAACGCACTATCCGCGCGGGCGCAATGATAGCACAAGCCAGCCGTCAGTCCTCAATAGCACGCTAAACGAACCATACAAAGCCAGAGCACCTATTCCAGACGATATGTTATGATCGTGCGGTGCGCCATCCGACGCGCGTTTCGAGGGGTTTTTCCGCAACGATACAACAGGATGGATGGGACCAGGTATGAAAGAGAGTCAACCACCTGCGCTGACGAAGGCGGCTCATAAGATATTGGAGGCTTGCCATCCCGCGCCGTTTGAATACCTCGGCAGACATCGCCTCCCGCAGCACAGTCCGCACAAAAGCATTGTTCGCATCATCCTTCCTGCCGCTGTTACGGCCTCGATTATAGAGCCGCCACTACCCATGCGGCGTCTCGATGATAGCCCCATTTTTGAAGTCGACGTGAATGATGAAGTGGACTCACTTCCCGAGCACTATTCGATTGAGTGGCAAGATATCGCAGGAAACCTGCATCGTTCTTATGATCCTTACAACTTTTCAGCACAAATTTCTGACTGCAATCTCGAGCTATTTATAAAGGGAAGACTACATCATGCAGCACAGGTACTCGGCGCACACCTGACCACAGTCGATGATATTAGCGGTGTGTGCTTTGCCACCTGGGCATCTAATGCAGCAGGCGTCAGCGTTGTCGGTGATTTTAACCAGTGGGATAACCGCTGTCATGCCATGCAAACACGAGGCACAAGTGGTATATGGGAGCTTTTCATCCCCGGCCTTAAAGGCGGTGAACACTACCTGTTTGATCTGCGAAGCGATCACAGTGGCCAGCGTCACCTCAGATCTGATCCCTACGCCAGGCAGTTTGATACTGCCGTTACCAATAATGCCATCGTGACCGCTACCAGTGAACATCACTGGAAGGACAGCCAATGGCTTCACCAGCGCGCATCTTTCGACTGGCAACATGCACCGATTTCTTGTTACGAAGTGCATCTCGGTTCATGGCAACGCCATCAATCGGGCGCAGTATTCAATTATCGTGAACTGGCCAAACAACTTATCGATTATGTACGTAGCACAGGCTTTACACATATTGTACTGTGTGCGAACACATCTGATGAGTGCTATGACGGTTACTTTGCACCGGACAGTCGCCATGGCACCCCTGATGATTTCCTATATTTCATCGACCACTGCCATCAGCACCGCATCGGGGTGATTCTCAACTGGGAGATTGATCACCTGCCCCGTCACTGCAGCTATCTCAATCAGTTCGATGGCGCACCGCTCTATGAACAGATCGCACATGACACACCAACATTTGATTACAGCCAGCATGGCGTTAGAAACTTTTTGTTATCAAGCGCGCTTTTTTGGCTAGAAAACTATCATATTGACGGCCTCAAACTACGCACAACCACTTCTATGTTCTATGTTGAAGGGCAACAAAATAATGATGCACTCTCCCTGCTGCGTGAAATCAATGACCTTGCCTACCAAAAATCGCCCGGCGTGCTAATGCTTGCAGATGAAAACAGTGTGATGCCAAAGGTGACCAGCGCAACCGGCCTCGGAGGCCTGGGATTCAGCATGAAATGGAATAACAGCTGGCATCACGACACACTTAGATACATGGCCCATGAAACGGCACAACGTCCAGCACATCACGATGCGCTCATCTTTAATCAATACTACGCCTTTAATGAAAAATTCATGCTGCCCTTTTCACACCCCAACGAACAGCAAAATAGTCGTGCACAGCTCTATCAGATGCCGGGCAATGAATCACAGCGATTCGCCAACCTGCGCCTGCTCTACAGCTACATGTATACATACCCGGGGAAAAAATTATTATTTATGGGCAATGAATTTGCCACAACATCTCCGTGGAACGCGCAATCAGCACTACCATGGCAGCTTGCGGAGGAACCACTGCACCGCGGATTATCCAAAATGGTCACGGAGCTTAATGCGCTCTACCGCAATACTCGGGCACTGTACTACTATGATTTTAATGAGCAGGGGGTTGAATGGATTGATTGTCACGACGCGAGCCAGTCACTCCTCGTCTTCCAACGTAAGGCTGACGAACACACTATTATCGTAGCGCTAAATTTTTCAGTCACCACAAAAAATTGCTACCGTATTGGCGTTCCTTATGAGACCAGATACAGAGAGATATTCAATTCGGATTCATATCATTTTGGAGGCGAAGACCACCTCAACAACGGTGGTATACGGGCTGAAAAACTGCCGTGGATGAAGCTGCCTTTTTCGATCACCATTACACTCCCGGCACTCTCAGCGGTTATCTTCAAATTACTTTAAGGTACTACTGCGCTCACAACATTCCAGCAAGATAAAATACGCTCCACAACATCAACGGATAAGACCACTGAATAACAGAAGGCCTCTTCATTGCTAACAAAGAGACCTCATGTGACTGTGTACTTTTTCCACGTTCGACTACCGCATTAAATACAGTAGCGGAAAGCATTCCAATCTCATTTAATTGACGCGGTATCTTGCCCTTTTCCGGTAGGTATTGCGACATGATCAATTGCACCTCCGCCATCGCGTCAAATACCAATACCATACGCAGCGCGACCTTCTCAGGCTTAATAGCAACAATCTTCAATGGGGTAATTAAAAAATAAATCGCCGCAAGTAACTGCTCTCGAGAAAGTGAGCACAACAACAGATTCACACTCGCAATAACGATAGCCAATGCAATCACTCTTTGCATGCCACTTAAAAGCCCTTCATAAGTCGGTAACCACGACTCCGGCGCAGCCCACTGTAACAATGGTTCGCCGGGGGTAAACCAGCAATACACAATGAGTATTGAGAACAGAAACCATCGCATACGGCGCAACATGACCAGTGCAGCGCGAAGATAAGCACCACCATTCCATCCATATAAAGAGGCCATTAACAACGTGGCTAACAACAGCGTTGACGGTGTTGAGAATGCGAGTATCGAAACTAACACCAGAAAGCAGGCAATTAAAATAGCCGGATGAATATTCACCATATTATGATATCAAATCAGTCAGTCATAGTAGCGAGCAGCGCGGCCATTAAAATCAGAAAAACATAATATTACGCGATGCGCTTGATTAATTCGTTGGCATCTTTTTTCTGGTCATCATTGCCATCATTGACCACTTCATCGAGGATTCCCTTTGCACTCTCGTTATCCCCCATGTCAATGTAGGCTCTAGCAAGATCGAGTTTAGTGCCCACTTCATCTTCTGCCGAAAACAATTCACTATCTTCAAGATCACCAAATTCTTCATCTAGGGAAGAGATATCTGCACTAAAGTCGGTAAGCCAGTCATCATCACTCATCGAATCATCTGTACTATTGCTATCCAGTCCAGCAAAAAGGTCGTCTTCCACGTCATTAACTGCATCAGGCCTAGCTTTAACAGTATCAGCAGCCACTTCAGTCACGACTATATCATTATCATTATCATTATCATTAATATCAAAGTCTAATGCACTATCGTTGTCACCTAACAACAATCCTTTACTTAAATTATCGCTCTCATCTGCTAATGCAGGCTGACTGTCTAACCCCTCAAAGTCAAATTCATTATCAACTACGTTAACGTTTACTTCGAGTGAGTCAGTTGAAAGCTCAGAGGATGTACCGGCTGACTTCAGAACGTTATTCTCACTAACATCGACAACTGAGTCTAGTTCAAGCTCATTTTCAAATGAGAGCTCATCACTACTACCTGTACTCACATCAATATTATCTAGGGGATCTTGCAATGCAGTCAGGCCAAGGTCAGGTAATGAATCACCGTTAGACGCCATCTCCATTGCTGAATCAAGACTTGCTTCAAGCTCATCAAGGTCATCAAGGTCATCAAGCACATTAAAGCCATCACCCAAATCATTTTCACTGAACCCGCCGAGGTCATCTTCATTCACATCATCGAAGGGATTATCACTCTCTGGCGTAATCGCAACTGCTGGCTGGTCATCCCCTCCCATTCCCAGATCACCAATATCGAGATCGCCACTGAGATCAGGCAAGTCCATCGCGAGTTCATCACTCGCACCGGCACTATCTACAGCAACCTCATCATTGAAGAGCAAACTGGTCGGCGCAATTTTCCTGCCCATTTCCGCCACGCTTTTCCAGATACTGCTGTTGCTATCACCTAATGAAGTCTGTAATTTTTCCGCCCGCTCAATAAATGCTTCTTTTTTATCACTCGCGGCATAGACTTCAAGCAACTTAACTTGCACATCAACGCGGTCAGGCTCGTTTTGCACTGCCTCACTCAACAGTTCCTCTGCCTTATCATAACGACGATAGGCAAGATAAACATCTGCTTCAGCGATCGCATCAATTTCATCATCGTCACTAACATCCATGCTTCCCGAGCTTGAATATTCAGGAATCACATCATTTAAAACTGAATCAACCGCCTCATCACTATAATCCTCAGCAACCTCAGGTTCAGGCACAGTTTCTTCAGCGTAGGTAGTATCAGTACCAGACTCCATTGCCGCTTCAAAAGCAGCCATCTTACGACGACGCATCACCAGGCCACCGCCCACAGCGGCTATTGCAGCAATCCCACCCAGAAGAATAACGGGGTCAATGCCACCCAGCATCCCCTCCATATCAGGTAATATCGAGGCACTATCACCCAGCAAACCGTCGAAAACGGCTAGTAGATCATCAACCATTGATGTTTCTACAGGTGGGGGTGGTATCACTACGGGCGGCGATGTAACCTCTGAAGGTTCAGTCGCCACAGCCCCTGATTGTGGCGCCTCATGGGTAGCCACCATAGCATCAACGTGCTCATCTATAAGTGCTGAAGCATGCGCTTCTTCGTCAAACACTGCCCCATCTGGTATCGCTTCCAAGCTATTCGCTGGCGTTGTTGCTATCACAAGTTCTTCAGGGCTGACTTGCATGGCGGATAAAGTATCGCCTTTGAGCGTAATTAGGCGCTGCATTGATGCCAGCTGTTCTTCGAGTGCCTCTAGTCGTTTCCGCAACTCTTCGTTTTCCTGACGACTAACATCAACAGATTCCAGTGCGAATGCCAGCTCCTGCCTAACATCCCCATTACCTGCGTTTAACGTACTACCAGAACCCGTTTGCGACATACCTTCAGCGGGCGCTACCAGCTTCAATCGAGTTCCAACCTGATCCTGACCAGTAACCTCCACGCCACCCCCACTGGCGCCAAGTGGGCGCTGTCCAGCAGCAATGGCTGTTGAATGTTTTGCATCAACCCACTGTTCATATTGCAGGGTGGCGATACGTTCTGCTTCGGACGAAGACATGCCTGAAATATCTGAGGGGTCAGCAATGCGCAACACGTAACCTGCTTTCAGGTTATTTATATTTTGATTATCGAAGGCCTGTGGATTTTCGTTCAACAGCGCCATCATCACCTGCTGCACCGTCACGCTGTTATCAGGCTTCATCTGCGAAGCAATTCTCCACAGGGTATCGGTCGTTTTGACTGGGCCGTAGGTAATCTCACCGTTATTTGCGATGGACACTTCACTTGTGCGCCGCGCAACACGGGGGGCTACCCGTGCGGGTGCAACATTGACTTCACTGTCTGTCGCAGATGAAACACCCCGTGATACCTCACCGCCACCGTTCGATGCTGCTTCATCCTCAAATAATGGAATATCAAGGGCCGAAGGACGCTCATCCACCAATACGGGTGGATCAAGTAATAAGGTGTATTCACGCAGAATGCGGCCACCGGGCCAATTGGCTTCAATAATAAAATCAAGAAATGGCTCCTTGACTGGCTCATGCGAAGTGATCTTAAGGTACGGATCACCATTGGTGCGTTTTAACACCTGGAACTTAAATTTCGTCAGGAAAAAGGGGCGTTCAAGGCCTGCTTTTTCAAAATCATCTCTGGAAGCGAGCTTGACATTGATCTCTTCAGCATCGGTATTGCCCACAGAGAGTAATCCGATCTCAGCATCCAGCGACTGGTTGAGTGCCGAGTGCAGATTAATTTCTCCAAGACCGAGCGAAAAACTATTAACCGGCAGCAACAGTAGAAGCATGGCAAAAATTTTAGCCATATCCTTCATGAGTCCAGGTAACATCCTTTCTCCTTTTCGTCTAAGCATTGTCTCCGCGCCTTAAAATACAATCGTTGCAAAGTAGTTAACGGCAGCTTTTTTCAGAAACTCACTAATTTATATAATCATTTATCAAAATTTCTGCAATCTGGACACTATTTAATGCTGCGCCCTTCCTGACATTATCTGCCACCACCCATAAATCCAGCCCACGTGGATGCGAAATATCTTCACGGATGCGGCCAACATAAACCGGGTCGGTCCCCACAGACTCCGTCACTGCGGTAGGATAGCCACCGGGTTGACGCTCATCCAGTACTACAATACCGGGCGCATCCTGAAGTATGGCCGTTGCATCCTCAGCAGAGATCTTTTTGCGTGTTTCAATGTGAATCGCCTCCGAGTGCCCATAAAACACGGGAACCCTGACCGCCGTTGGGTTAACCAGGATAGCGTCATCTGCAAAGATTTTTTTAGTTTCCCACACCATTTTCATCTCTTCCTTGGTGTAACCATTCTCGAGGAAAACATCTATTTGCGGTAAAACATTAAACGCAATCTGTTTTGGGTAGACATTCGTCTTAATCTCCTGAGCATTCAAGAGGGCCGCGGTCTGTCCCGCCAGCTCTTCGATCGCCTTCTTTCCTGTTCCTGAAACCGCCTGATAGGTGCAGACATTAATCCGCTCAATCCCCACTGCATCATAGATCGGCTTTAACGCCACCAGCATCTGAATGGTTGAACAGTTTGGGTTGGCGATAATATTGCGCTTTTTATAATCTGCCACGGCACCCGGATTAACCTCAGGTACCACCAGCGGAATATCATCGTCATAACGAAAATGTGAGGTGTTATCGATCACCACGCAACCCGCCGCTGCCGCAATCGGGGCATACTTTTCTGAGATATCGCCGCCGGCAGAAAAGAGTGCGATCTGTACTTTGGAGAAATCGAAGGTATCAAGATCTTCGACCCGCACGTGCTTACCCTTAAATTCAACGCGTTTTCCCGCTGAACGACTGCTCGCTAAGGGATAGAGCGTTCCCACTGGAAAATTCCGTTCGGCCAAAATGCTTATTATGGTTTCACCGACGGCACCTGTTGCACCGACTACCGCGACATCATATTTTTTGCTCATCAATAACTTCCTTACGTTTTTCGCTTTAAATATTCTTCAATACTACCCGTTCAACGCTGCGACAATCGCATCACCCATCTCACTGGTAGAGACCTTACGCGAACCTTCCGTGTAAATATCCGCCGTGCGCAGGCCATCATCCAGCACCTTATTAACGGCCGCTTCAATGCGCGCCGCCATCGTTGCCTGATCAAGCGAATAACGCAGTAACATCGCTACCGATAGAATCGTCGCCAGCGGATTGGCAATCCCCTGCCCCGCAATATCCGGTGCAGAACCGTGAATCGGCTCATACATCCCTTTACCATTGGCATCTAGTGACGCCGACGGCAACATGCCAATCGAGCCGGTTAACATCGCCGCACAATCCGACAGGATATCGCCAAACATATTGGTGGTGACCATGACATCGAACTGCTTCGGCGCACGCACCAGCTGCATCGCCGCATTATCGACATACATATGACTCAGCTCAATCTCAGGGTAATCCTTCGCCACGCGGATCATCACCTCACGCCACAGCTCGGTACACTCCAGCACGTTTGCTTTATCGACCGAGCAGACACGCTTATCACGCTTCATTGCAATCTCAAACGCGGAACGACCGATGCGTTCGATCTCGGACTCTTTATAGATCAGCGTATTGAAGCCCTGTTTCTCGCCATTCTCAAGGGTCCGTACGCCGCGCGGCTGACCAAAATAGATCCCGCCGGTGAGCTCGCGCACGATCATAATATCAAGCCCTGAGACCACTTCCGGTTTCAAGCTTGAGGCGTCGGCCAGTTGTGGGTAGAGAATCGCGGGGCGCAGATTCGAAAAGAGTTCCAGATTGGCACGCAAGCCCAGCAATCCCTTCTCCGGACGTACCGCAATATCTAAAGACTCCCATTTATGGCCACCGACGGCCCCCAGCAAAATGGCATCACACGCCTTCGCTTTTGCTAACGTCTCATCCGGCAACGGATGACCGGCGGCATCGTAGGCCGCCCCGCCGACCAACCCATGATCCAGTTCAATCGCAAGACCATGCTTATACTGCAACGTCTCCAGCACCTTCACTGCTTCCGCAACAATCTCCGGCCCAATGCCGTCCCCAGGTAAAACCAATATTTTTTTTGTCATTTCTACTCTTCCACACTATCGATATGTTTCAGGAGGCAAACAGCCACGGTGCATCCTGTTTTCGTTTCGCCTCATAGGCCGTAACCGCATCCGCATGTTGCAGGCTAAGTCCAATCTCATCCAGCCCCTGTAGCAGACATTCCTTGCGAAAATTATCGATCTCGAAATGCATCGTCTCACCACTCGGCAAGGTAACATGTTGCACCGCCAAATCAACCTGTAAATGATAACCCGGGTTCGCCTCGATCTCTTTAAAGATTCGCTCGACCTCATCGGCCGCAAGCACAAACGGCAGCACACCATTCTTAAAACAGTTGTTATAAAAGATGTCCGCAAAGCTCGGCGCGATCACCACGCGAATGCCGTAATCGAGCAGTGCCCACACCGCATGCTCTCGCGAAGAACCACAACCAAAGTTATCGCGTGCGATTAAAATCTGCGCGCCGCTATAACGCGGCTGGTTCAGCACAAAGTCCGCGTTCAATGGGCGGCCACTGCTATCCTGATCCGGTTCACCAAGATCGAGATAACGCCATTCATCAAACAGGTTCGGCCCAAAGCCACTCCGTTTGACCGACTTCAGAAACTGCTTCGGGATGATCGCATCGGTATCGACATTGGCGCGATCCAGCGGCACCGCCAATCCATCTAATGTTGTGAATGCATCCATCGTTACACACCTCCCTGGTTATCTTTTGTGACATCGACAAAGTGACCCGCGATCGCGGCCGCCGCGGCCATCGCCGGGCTCACCAGATGGGTCCGTCCACCCTGCCCCTGTCTGCCTTCGAAGTTACGGTTCGAGGTCGAGGCGCAGTGCTCACCCGACTCCAGACGATCGGCGTTCATCGCGAGGCACATCGAACAGCCCGGCTCGCGCCATTCGAAACCGGCGTCGATAAAAAGTTTACCCAGCCCTTCCGCTTCGGCCTGACGCTTCACCAGACCAGACCCCGGTACCACCAGTGCCTGATTGATCGTCGCGGCAACCTTGCGCCCGTTGATCACCGCCGCCGCATCACGCAGATCTTCAATGCGTGAGTTGGTGCATGAGCCGATGAATACTTTATCGAGCTGAATGTCGGTAATCGCCTGACCACCCTCAAGCCCCATATATTTCAGTGCACGTTCAATGTTGCCACGCTTCACGCTATCGGCTTCATCTTCGGGACGAGGCACATGGCCGTCAACCGGCAACACCATCTCTGGCGAAGTGCCCCAGGTCACCTGCGGTTCAATCGTCGCACCATCGATGGTGACAACACGATCAAACTCGGCGCCGTCATCACTGTGCAGGTCGGCCCATGCTGTCTTCGCCTGCTCCCACTGCGCACCCTTCGGCGCGTAGGTGCGGCCACGCACATATTCGATGGTCTTCTCATCGACCGCGACCATGCCGGCGCGCGCGCCCGCTTCAATCGTCATGTTGCAGAGCGTCATGCGTCCTTCGATGGAGAGTGCGCGTACCGCCTCGCCACCAAATTCGATCGCATAGCCGGTGCCACCGGCCGTGCCAATCTCACCGATCACCGCCAACGCCATATCTTTGGCCGAGACACCTGTACGCAACTGACCATCGATCCGCACCAGCATGTTTTTCGACTTCTGTTGAATCAGGCACTGCGTCGCCAGCACATGCTCCACTTCAGAAGTACCGATGCCAAACGCAAGTGCACCCAATGCACCGTGGGTCGAGGTGTGCGAATCGCCACACACTACTGTCATCCCCGGCAAGGTTGCCCCCGACTCTGGACCGACGACGTGAACGATGCCCTGACGCGGGTCATCCATCTTGTATTCAGTCAGGCCAAATTCAACGCAATTATTATCAAGTGTCTCGACCTGCACCCGCGCAACGGGGTCACTGATGCCAGCCGAGCGATCTGTCGTCGGCACATTATGATCCGGTACCGCCAGCACCGAATCGATCCGCCACGGTTTGCGGCCCGCCATGCGTAGCCCTTCAAAAGCCTGCGGCGAGGTCACTTCGTGCACCAGGTGTCTATCTATATAGAGGACACTGGCGCCTTCAGCGGTGTCTCTGACTTGATGTGAATTCCATAGTTTGTCATATAACGTACTATTTGACATTAGGTTTTCTCCAAATTAACAATCGCTTTGACTATCTTGTTCTGACCAATACGCAGGCAATATACGCCGATCTCTATCATTAATCTAATTCACCTTTTTCATCTATTGCATTCCTTTAAGGAATAGATATGATGACCCCATGAACATCTCAGATCTAAAGGCGTTTGTGTGCGTCGCCGAACAGCACTCATTTTCACACGCCGCAGAAAGGCTGCACCTGACGCAACCCGCCATTAGCAAACGGGTGGCCGCACTGGAAAACTCACTCGGCACCCGGCTATTTGATCGCATTGGGCGATCAGTAAAACTCACCACCGCCGGCAGCGCATTACTGACTCATGCACAGAAAATCCTGCTCGCCGTCGAGGATAGTCGCCGCGCCATCCATAACCTGTCGGGTGAAGTCAGCGGCCAATTAAGCATCGGCACCAGCCATCACACTGGATTGCACCGTCTGCCGACCGTACTCAAGGCGTTCAGCCAGGAATTTACCGAAGTGCAACTTGACCTCCATTTCCTCGACTCCGAGGCCGCCTGCGCCAGCGTTGAACATGGTGACTTTGAGTTGGCGGTGGTCACGCTACCGCCCTTCGATGACAGCCCGTTAACCATGATCCCAGTCTGGCAAGACCCACTGGTACTGGTCACCGCACACGACCACCCACTCTGCGCCCTCAAGCAGATTACCCCAGCGCAACTAACCCATTACGCCGCTATTCTCCCTTCACACGGCACCTTTACCCGAGATTTAATCGACCATCACTTTAAAGATCACCGCCACTCACTCAACGTGCGGCTTGAAACCAACTACCTCGAAACCATTAAAATGCTGGTCTCCATTGGCCAGGGGTGGAGTGTACTGCCAGAGACGCTGGTCGATGAGAGCCTGCGAGCGCATGCTGGCTATTTTGCCGCGAATCGCATCCTCGGCGTCGTTCATCACCCCAAACGCACCCTCTCTAATGCCGCGCAGGCGTTTATTAAATGTTGTGGCGCCGCACAACTTGCAATACAAAATAGCCCGCCTAAGCCCCCCGAATAAAGCCTCGAATAAATTGGGGAGTTTAGGTAGGATAGCGACTTCGTTTCAATCAGGTTTCAGTGACAGGCATGACTGCAAAAATCATCGATGGCAAGGCGATCGCCAGCCAGATTCGTCAAAACGTTAAACAGCGCGTTGATAAGCGCCTCGCCGAGGGAATCCGCGCCCCGGGGCTCGCCGTCATTCTGGTGGGTCAGGACCCCGCTTCTGAGGTCTACGTCAACAGTAAACGTAAAGACTGCGCCGAGGTTGGCTTTGTGTCGAAATCGCATGACCTGCCGGAAGACACCACACAGGCGGCACTGCTGGCGCTGATCGAGCAACTCAATGTTGACGATCAGATCGATGGCATTCTGGTGCAACTGCCACTGCCCAAACAGATTGATCCAAAAACAGTCATCGAAACGATCCACCCGGATAAAGATGTCGATGGCTTTCATCCCTACAATATTGGTCGTCTGACACAGCGCACGCCATTGTTACGCCCCTGCACCCCTTACGGCATCATGACCTTGCTAGAACATACCGGCGTGAAGATACAGGGGATGGAAGCGGTGGTGGTTGGCGCATCCAATATCGTCGGCCGCCCGATGAGTCTGGAATTGCTGCTCGCGGGCTGCACCGTCACCACCTGCCATCGTTTTACCCAAAACACCCATGAGCACGTGTCGCGCGCCGACATTGTAGTGGTTGCCGTGGGTAAACCCGGCATCGTCAAAGGCGAATGGATTAAACCCGGCGCGATCGTGATTGATGTCGGCATCAACCGCAACGAGGCCGGCAAACTGATCGGCGATGTCGATTATGACACCGCGGCCAAACGTGCCAGCTGGATTACCCCAGTGCCCGGCGGAGTCGGCCCGATGACCCGTGCAACGCTACTGCAAAACACGCTTTACGCCGCAGAAAGCCTGCATCTCGACGATTAACGCAGCTAGCCCTTCTCAGCTATAATCGGCACACCAAATTTGAATCGCGGATCTTCCCCAATGGTGAGTCCGCCTCAACACCCAGCACACAAGGACGCCACACGGCATGAGCGACATTGAATCAAAGCCATCCAATTTCATCCGTCACATCATCGATGAAGACCTAAAAAACAATAAAAACGGGGGGCGCGTCGCGACCCGTTTTCCGCCTGAACCCAACGGTTATCTGCATATTGGTCACGCCAAATCAATCCTGCTGAACTTTGGTCTTGCGGAAGATTACAACGGCAGCTGCAACCTCCGTTTTGATGATACCAACCCGCATAAAGAGAACATCGAATTCGTTGAGGCGATCAAAAAAGATGTCGCGTGGCTCGGTTGCGACTGGGGCGACAAGGTCTATTTCTCATCCGACTATTTTGATGCGCTGTATGACTTTGCGGTGCAACTGATCAAAAAAGAGAAGGCTTACGTCTGCGATCTTAACGCCGAAGAGATGCGCGCCTATCGCGGCACCCTGACCGAAGCGGGCAAAGACAGTCCCTATCGTGAACGCACCGTTGCAGAAAATATAGATCTGTTTGCCCGCATGAAAGCGGGTGAATTTGAAGATGGCAGTAAAGTACTGCGGGCGAAGATCGACATGGCCTCCCCCAACATCAATCTGCGAGACCCGACGCTCTATCGCATTCGCCACGGTGTGGTGCACCATCAGACCGGTGCCGCATGGTGCCTCTATCCCATGTACGATTTCACCCACTGTATTTCTGACGCGCTGGAAGGCATCACCCACTCGGTCTGTACGCTTGAGTTCGAAGATCACCGCCCACTTTATAACTGGTTCTTAGATACGCTCGAAACAGCAAACCATCCACAGCAAATCGAGTTTTCACGCCTCAACCTCGAACACACGGTGACCAGCAAACGTAAACTAACCGAGCTGGTGGAACATGGCCATGTCGAAGGATGGGACGATCCACGCATGCCGACCATCGCCGGACTGCGCCGTCGCGGTTGCACCCCTGCTGCGCTGCGTGAGTTTTGCCAGCGCATAGGCGTCACCAAATCTGAAAACGTGGTTGAGATGGCCGTGCTTGAAGGTTGTATTCGCGATGACCTCAACAAAAATGCGCCACGCCGCATGGCGGTTTTGCATCCATTAAAGGTGGTGATCACCAACTACCCCAAAGATCAGTTCGAAGCATTAGAAGCGGCCAATCATCCGCAGGATGAAAGCTACGGCATGCGCAAACTTTCGTTTGGGCGTGAACTCTATATCGATCAGGAAGACTTTAAAGAGGTTCCGCCAAAGAAATATAAACGACTCATCCCCGGCGGTGAAGTACGGCTACGAAACGCCTACGTCATCCGCTGTGACGAAGTGATTAAAGACGCTAACGATAACGTCATCGAGCTTCACTGTACCTATGATGCTGACACTCATGGAAAGAACCCTGAAGGGCGCAAGGTCAAGGGTGTGATCCACTGGGTCTCCGTCAAACACGCCATCGAAGCCGAAGTGCGTCTTTACGATCGCCTGTTTAATCACCCTACCCCAGACAATAGTAAAGATGGTAAAACGTACATCGACCACCTCAATCCACAATCGCTACAGTCATTAACAAACTGCTATCTCGAGCCAACACTGGCCGATGCTACTGCAGGAGAACAATTTCAGTTTGAACGTGAAGGCTACTATTGCCTTGATCCGATGGATCTGGCCGGTAACAAACCGGTCTACAACCGTACGGTAACATTACGGGATACCTGGGCGAAAATCGAAAAGGGACGATAAACGCTCAAAGCACTGTGTGTGTGAATCAAAAAAATCTTCCGCTGGCGACCATCGAGAGATACTTGGACGCCCCCCCATCCTAAACAGATGAGTATCATAAACTACCCGCACTTAAAGCAAGTCACTGATGGGAGTCCATAAAATGAAAAATACAATCGTAGGAGTAAACTCGGCAACAAAGGTCATTCAAGTCTGTGTAGTTCAAACCAATCAAATAGTCAGCAATGATGAAATAACGTGCAGTCAGTTTGCAACTTGGCTCGCCATGGCAAAACCAAAAGACGGATAAGAATGATGCCCTCTCCATCCTGCAGACTAGCCAGCTTGTTGATTGAATTCGAAGACCGCTTAACGAACTATATTTAAAGTCGGCAGTTACACAGAATTATTTACGAGGCCACTGTGATTAATACCTCGCTTCCAAGTCCTTTAGGCGCCACTAATCGGGAAAATATTTTACCGGATTTTTGGGCTCGGGCTGTTTTTCATTGGGTAACGAATACCTGACAAGTCACAACATACAATCTATTGAGTGGTCACTGGATAAACAAAGCTGCTGTCCTTGTTACAGTACAGAAACCCTCGCTCGCTAATATAGCGAGTCGTTATTTTTCATCGATTGGCCGGCTCTTAGTAATGCACCTTTCAGCGGGCTTCGAAACTGTAGTGCTATAGTCGCAGCAATTGATATGACGATGCCGGGGATAACAATAACGGGGATCGATTCACCTTCCATTATCAATAACAATAATGCGATTAATGCGGGGTTCAGGTAGATGTACGCACTGACTTGTGTTGGGCCTAACGCCACGATGGCAACTTGATAGAGGTATGCCGTTACCAGTGTTGCAGCCATAATCAAATATGCCATGTATATGAGTGAATCGCCCTGAATCTCATGCCACTCAAGTGGTTGGTCTGTCAGGAGCAGTGCTATCGCCATCCATAGTGCGCCACCCACGAGCGTGCAGAACACGAGCACGATCATCTCATCATCCCGGTAAAACCATTTCATCGCGATTGCATAGAAACTCATAAAGAATAGCGCCACCATGAAAATTAAATCACCGCTGTTTAAAGAGAGTGAAATTAACAGGTCTAACTGTCCTCCAAAAATGACCCAGATAGTGCCTGTTATACCGAGAAAATAGACAAAAGCCTGTTTGTAAGAAATGCTTTGGCGAAAAACGATTAAGGCCAGTAGCGCTGTAATAAAAGGGACTAATGTAAATAGCGTGCCAGTATTTAATGCTGTCGTCGTTTTCAATGATTCAAAAAGCCCGATGAAGAATACCGCATAGAAAAAACTGATGACCATTGCCTTTGGCATCGTCGACAATATTCTTTTTCGCCATTTGGATTTTAAAAATACTATCGGTAGTAGCATCAGAAATGCGCCCACAAAACGTAATAACACTAATGAGATTGGATTAATAACTGTGGCAAGTTTTTCAGAAACGATAAATGACCCGGCCACTAATACAGTGGCGAGTAGCACCAGCGTGTGGTACTTGAAATTTATCATCATCGTTATTGTTTAAATCTATTTTTGATCACCACGTCGTTAAGCATAAGCTGTCCTGCGCGAGGCCATGCCGCTTGCGACGCCTTGCCAATGGCGATAAACATCGCAATCACATGATCACTTGGAAGTTGAATAAGCCTAGCCACCTGTTCAAAATCAAAACCATCCATGGGGCAAGAATCATAACCGAATGACTGAGCTGCAAGCATAAGAGTTTGCGCGGCAATTCCACACGACCTCATAGCTTCATCCCTTTGCACCTGTGGTTTGTCGCGATAGTACTGGTCCATTGCAGGCAGCATAAAGTCCTGAACATCAGCGGGCGCCTGATTCCAATAGCGCAGTGGCTTTTTTTGCCACGCTTTCAGATCAGCACAAAGCACTATAAACAGCGATGCATCGGTTACCTGTGCTTGATCCATCGATGCACGCCTAATTTCCTGCCTTAATACAGCGTCATCTACTACAGTAAAACGCCACTGTTGAATATTAAATGCGGTAGGAGATAGCATCGCTAAAGCCAAAATATCATTGACTGTTTTCGCTGGCATTTGATGATGGAGATCAAAATGTTTAATGGCGCGACGCGAATGAATTGCATCAATGGTATTCATTATGTTTTTTGCCCTCTACTATTAATTTTCATAGTGGTACTAGCTACGCCGCAGGGGCATAAGTGAATTCGATCACGTTCAGATCAGGGTCACGTACAAATACGGAAGTGTGGCCGTTACCAAAAGTTACCGGGCCTTCTGTAATTTCAATCTGATTGAGTTCAAGAAAGTGGACGACATCTTCGATCGAGTCGACGTTCATTGCGTAATGGGTATACCCCGGGTACTTATTTGCGACATCCATCAGGATGTTTTGGTGATCGTGCGTGTTGTTGGCGCTATCCAGAAAGTTCAGCGTAATGCCACTGGGATGGCGGACTTCGACAACATGCTCATCAAGGCTCTCACTAATGGTCAGAAAACCTAGTTTTTCGTAAAAGCGGGTCGCTCGTGTGAAATCGGTGACTCGAATACCGACATGATCAATGTGATTAATTTTCATTTGTTGCCCCTTTATTGCTACAAGATTCAGAAATTTAATGGATTGCTAATCAACTGAATCAATCATAACTCGTTTCCACTTGACTGATAATCGATCTAAATAGAGAATAACTGTTAACTTTTAGTTAACAGTGAGAATTGTAATGGAAGAATTTGGTGCGCTTCCGGTGTTTGTTGCGGTGGTCGAGTGCGGGGGCTTTTCGGCGGCGGCACGAAAACTGGGGGTCTCAAAGTCTGCTATCAGTAAGCGGATCACACTGCTGGAAGAGCGGCTTGGGGTTCGGCTCTTATATCGCACCACGCGCAAGTTAAGCCTTACCGAGGCGGGTGAGCTCTATTACGCCAATGCCGTGAAAGCACTGGCCTATGCAAGCGAGGCTGAAGACGCAGTGACTCAGCGTCAGTCCATCCCTCAGGGGCGCTTGCGGATTAACGTGCCGATGTCGTTTGGACGGCTGCATATTGCGCCACTCATTCCTCAATTTCTGCTGCGCTATCCAGGCATCAACATCGAAATGGTGATGGATGACCGTGTCGTAGGTCTGGTTGAAAGTGGCTTTGATATCGCTATTCGCGGTGGCGACCTGCCTGATTCAAGTTTAATTGCTCGCAAACTGGCACCGCTGCGCCTCGTCATATGTGCATCCCCTGAATATATTGAGCAACACGGTTTACCACAGACGCCGGCTGATCTGGCGGCGCATAACTGCTTGCTCTTTTCCTATTCTGCACGTGAGTGGGAATTTACAGGCAGAGCTGGCACAGAGCGCATCCGGGTGTCGGGAAACTATCAAGCCAACAATAGCGAAGCGTTACGCCAATCGCTGCTTGAAGGGGTCGGCATTACACGAATCCCTACTTTTGTTGTGGGGCCCGATATTCAGGCAGGTCGTCTTAAAGTTCTGCTTGATCAATATCAAATGCCGGTAAAAGCGCTCTATGCACTGTTTCCGAAGCGTCAGCATTTACCTGAGAAAGTCAGAGTATTTATTGATTTTGTAGTGGAACGTTTAGGCGACGAAGTGCCGTATTGGGATGTAACGGCCTCATCGTGAAATAGCAGTCAAAGCACGGTTATCCCAGCCTTCTCCAGCATCCGGGTTAACCGAATCAACGGCAGGCCGATCAAGGCCGTTGGGGCTTCACCATCCAGCTTTTCGAACAGCGTGATCCCCAGCCCCTCAGATTTGAATGAACCAGCGCAGTGGTAAGGTTGCTCGCGCTGAAGGTAGGCTTCAATCATCGTATCGTTCAAGGTTCGAAAGACGACGCCATAAGGCACCACTTCAAGTTGATGCTGGCCATCCCTGATTAATATTGGGCTGCCTGCTGTCGGGCGGGTCACCTCTCAGTAGCGCCATAATGTCCCGCTTTTCAAACAGATTGAGCTGTAACAATCGTAAAACGATTGTGTCGCTACTTCGCTAAAAATTATTCGGCGTCCATGCCGATAATTCACTCACTTACGCGACAACTGATTCCTTTTTCTCCTACTGTCCTGCGTCCGTCACGTCTCCGTATAACCTAGTTCATAAATGAACTCGTTACACTACGACATGACTACCTCAATGACTCTACGGCCACTAAAGCCGCTCCTGCATTTCTTCGTTGTTCGCTATCGCTCTCAACTACGAAAGGGCAGACGGCGTGGCCTATCGGGGACTAATCGCCCTCGCTTCGCTCTCCATGGCCATCAGCGACTGGGTGGTACAATGCTATTGTAGCCACGTCAACCTATACTGACACACCATTTATTGAGTAGCCGCCATCAACATTCATTTCAAGCCCAGTAATCCATAAAGCCTGATCCGATATCAAGTAGGCAACAGCAGATGCTATATCTTGAGGGTATCCAGTTCTTCCTAGTGGATGAAACTGCCGAAAACTTTCTAAAAAAGCATCCGCTTCTAAATCTGGCACACCAATCTCTTTATGAGCAGCTGTTCGTATAAATCCAGGGTTTATTTGATTCACCCTTATATCCGGCGCCCACTCATAAGCTAGGACTTTAGTCATCTGACTCATTGCCCCCTTTACAATAGAATATAAAGGAACCCCTAATAAATGCTGATTAACAACAACAGAACCAATATTTATGACACACCCACGAGACGCCTTCAAGTACATATGGGCCTTTGAAGTTAAAGCTAATATATTCGTTAAATTCGTATTTATTCCAACTGTGATTTGTTCATAGGTAAGATCTTCAATAGGAAGCGGTGGTAGAGTTAAATGACTGATTGCATTATTAATTAATATATCTATTCGACCATATTCATTAACAGTTTTTTCGACTAATGCTGTAAATTCTGATGAGGATTCAACCGAGCATGAAAGAGCTATACCTTCTCCACCCATCGCTAATATTTCAGCAATCTTATTATCTGCGCGCTGCTGATCACGACTTGTCACTACAACTCGGATATCATTTTTCGCAAGTACCGTTGCTATCTCACCACCTATCCCAGCGGTACTACCCGTTATAATGGCTACTTTTTGTTCTTGCACTACTCCCTCCTCCAATACTAATAGCTATAACAAGATAGCGCATTAAAATTAAATTAATATTTTATCTATGTGGAAATTAAATTTCTCCCAAAACTCACTCACTGAAAATGGCACTGTTTCTGGTGAAAACATCATATTAAAATACACTTTACCATCAAACGAGAACATCCTTACTTCTTGAGCCAGCACTCCATCCTGTACATCAATATCAACAACTTTGAATCGTTTAAAGCTAGAAAAATATTGGTCAATAACTCCATAGTTATTAAATACAAAAACAGCATCCTGTGAATTAACAGGAAGTAATGTATTTAAAAGCTGGCGTCCTTTGATGACATCATTTCCAGGCATCGAAATATTAAGGCATCGAAAAAAATTCATGAAACCGATTACTTCTTCAACACTGACTATTTTTTTTCTAGCAGCATAAAAATATTCTATCCATGATTTTTGATCGGCTAAATTTTCTGCGGACATATCAACATGAGCAAAAACAGCTAGCGTGTTAATACTATTAATCTCTTCGTAACTTTCAAGTAAATTCCTGAAACTTAATATAACGTTAGTTTGAATTGACCCATCGTACTCAGACGCGTACATAAGTGATAAAATATAATAAAAAAAATCGGGTACTTTTGCCTTTATATTACGATCACTTAAATAATTTTTTATCGCTAAGAACTTATCCGTAGAAAATTCTCGCCTAAGATAATTGAATGTCAAAGAAGGCCATTTTTCAGCATTCTGGGATAACACCTCGGGTAAAGGCAATGGGTGTATTTTATTAGGCGTATTTTTCCAACCATATCGTTTTTCATCAAAAGGAAGACGCTGTTTTTGACTGACACAAAGGTCACGACGTTCTACTTGATTATCTAGACTCCTCAGAAAATCAGACATCAGAATCAAAGCACCTGTTACATCTGTCAGAAGATGCGCACAGGAGAGTTCTATCAGAGTATGATGAGCATCACGCCAGATTTCAATATGTGCGAGTTCACCTGAACCAAAATTGAAACAGTGATCGCGATAGCGTGAACATTTATTTAAAACAGCATCAATTTCACTATCATTAACATCATTAAAATGACTGCTTATCATTTGACCATCGATCGTTTCAAGAAAAAACTGAGAGTCCGTTCCTACAGTTTCTTCACACACTTTTGAAACGAGGTAAGGATGCATCAAAACAAGTATATCAATCGCGTTATCAAGCTCGCTAATAGAGAAACGTTTATCAAGTTTCGTGCGCAATATAACATTCACTGATGACCCCATATATCGCTGAACATAGGCCCAGTGGGTATCGAATGCATTGCTAAGTGGTATTTTCACAAATAATATATTTTTAATTTTTACGAGAAATTAAGTAGTACTTTTAAAGCCGGGTAATGCTCTACACCCTTTTCCATGATAACTTATGTCATCACAACGAAGCGATAGGAAGGTATCTGCAGGCTTATCATGAACCTCAATATAACAAGCCGTAATACCACTGTTCACTAACACAGAGCAGATTCTGTAAACTTCTTCAGGCATATACCCCTGATCCGATAAAAAAGCGGACATATACCCATTGATATTCATACCTTCATCAAAGCGCTGCATTAAAATTCTTTCTATTTCATATGCTAATTCAAGGTGCTTTCCAATAGAAAATTCAAGGTTCTTTGAAACACGCTCCATTGCTGGTATCCGTTCATCACCTTTGGCAATAGGACGCGCATACCCCATAATGTAAGGTTTTCCATTATGTTTTGCACACTCGTGTTCAATTATATTTGCAACGCTCATACCTTCCTTAAACTTTTCCATAGCACCCCGAATAAAACCGACTCCTTGCAGCAAGGGCTTAGTGCCGTAAGCGCGAGAATCATTCGCCAAAAGCCCAGCAGCAGTCGCAGCAACTGTAGAAGTTTTCATTGTCCCACCCAATGCACCAATGTGATTACACCAGATGCGCGGGTCCGGCCAACTCAGGCAGATATGCACCGCTTCAAACCAGTCAGCCAAACGACGTTCTGGCATCCTGCCGGTGGCATTGAGCATCATTACCTGCATATAGGAGACCTTGCCAACAAGGTCATTCATCATGTCATAGCCATGCGAATAAACCCCTTTGCCAATCTTCCAGCCCCCTTTTTTGCTGTAGATCTTGTTCCTATTTTTATCCCAAAGGGCAGTATTTTTGGATTTATTCTTCGATAACATAATCATCATCCTTAATAAAGGGCATCGCCGTCATAGGTTTGTTCGACTGCTCCATGCCATGAGCGAGTAAACCGGGCGCGCATAACAACTGAAATAACCCAGCGCCATAACGTGGTTGAAATCCCAGTTCAGAAAATACCGCCGCAGCAACACCTGTCGCAAGCCATCCTATTTGATGCGGTGCGAGTCCTTGAGAAAATTCACAGCCCCACTTTAATATTCGCCACTCATCATTAAGCCCAGAAAAATAACTCGCCATCTCGTTGGGAATTATATCGATACTGCCGTATCGACTCCCGAAGCCTGGAGCAATATGCCAGTCACCTTCAACAGGCGCAGTCGATTCTTTAAGCAGCATTGTAATAACATCTTCAGCAGGCTTTTTGAAGTTTTTTCTAAGGAAGCGCATTGAAGTCTCAATTTCACCAGCACCAAGGTGAACACCACCGAGTATTGTTAAACCAATCGGCAAAATATGCTCTGGTTCAGTTTTGCCAATACCGGCATTCATGGCAGCCCTTGTGGCGGGGTGACGAGGGCCAGGGTTCATCAGAAAGATCATTAATTTTTCCAGCAGTAACGCTTCTTTCTTATCGGGTAACTCGCCCCTGAACAACAGGTAGAGCGTCTCAATCAAAGTGCTTTTTTCAACCAGTGCTGTTAGTGCGTAACCATGACAGCGTGCATGGCTCGCAATATAAGGGTTCTCATCACTCGGGGATTCATCCCAAATCCTGGTCGATATCTTTGTTGAGAATTCTTCATCCCGCTTTTTGACTTGCTGATGACTTTTTGCACTCATACATAGTTATCTCTTAAGTTAGCTATATGCTCTATTCAACTCTAAATAAAAGTTCTCTATATCATAAAATATAACTTTAAACATATAACTAAAAGTAATTTTAGTTATATTTACCTAACCATGATTCTATATCCTAAGCTTAATTTTACAATTATACAAAGGAAGCTCTGATTTATTCATCATTTCGTTCATAATACGGCTGATTGATTGAATCATTGCGGAGAACAGAAGAATGCGCCAACAGACGCTCGCCGATGAAGGATTTGAACGTTTTCGCAAGCCTAC